>Ga0164241_10000036_pt1 | contig 354090 bp, 315 predicted proteins | sample OricomyardsoilBY_FD_108780 | JGI IMG/M metagenome (GOLD analysis project Ga0164241, IMG submission 108780) | Backyard soil microbial communities from Emeryville, California, USA - Original compost - Back yard soil (BY) | ecosystem: Environmental > Terrestrial > Soil > Unclassified | place... | reverse complement strand
CCACCTCCGGCAACATCACCGATCAGGTCATCGTCAAATATCTCGAACTCCACGCCGCCAAACCCGGCTTCAGCCCCGCCGCCTGAACCTACCGGCGTCAGCCGGTCTGTCATTCAGTTAACCACCAATTAGGACGGCCCGCTTCCCGGCACGGACGACGCGAAATATTACCGCTACGACACGCTCGGCCGCCGCACCTGGGAGATCGGGTCGCTCGGCGCGAATGGGCTGAGACCGGCGACGCGGACCACCTATCGCGATTCGGACGACAAGGTGCTCAGCGTCGAGACCGGCACTGTGCCGAACGAGACCAGCACGACGCTCACCGTGCTCACCCGCATCGACACCGCCTATGACACGCACCGCAATCCGGGGAATTACGGTGACACTTTACTTAACCCCCAATCGCACGCATGATTCTGGGCATGGCGCGTCTGTCGCGAGTCGTCCACATCGTGCTGACGCCCGGGGACGAGGACGGGCTGTGGCGCACATTCGGCGAGCTGCATCGCCGCTATACCGGCTACACGCGCGCTGAACGCACGCGCGCTGAACGCACGCGCGCTGAACGCACGCGCGCTGAACGCACGCGCGCTGAACGCACGCGCGCTGAACGCACGCGCGCTGAACGCACGCGCCGTCTCCGCCTTGCGGCGGCCCGGATCGGCGCCTAGTCTCCGGCCAAAACATCGGGGGGACGCGATGGGGACGCTGGCCGCGGATGGCGCGCCGCTGGGGGACGAGCCGGAGGCGATCGGCCGGCGCGATCGGCTGGTCATCTTCGGCTCCTCGCTCGGCACCGTCTTCGAATGGTATGATTTCTTCGTCTACGGCACGCTCGCCGCGACGCTCGGGCATCTTTTCTTTCCCGCCTCCAATCCGATGACGAGCTTCCTGCTGGTGCTGGCGAGCTTCGGCGTCGGCTTCGGGATGCGGCCATTGGGCGCGGTCCTGTTCGGCTATCTCGGCGACCGGCTGGGGCGCAAATATACCTTCCTGATCACCATCACCGTGATGGGCATCGCCACCGCCGGCGTCGGCCTGATGCCGACTTATGCCCAGATCGGGGCGGCGGCGCCGATCCTGCTCGTGGCCCTGCGGATCCTGCAGGGGCTCGCGCTCGGCGGCGAATATGGCGGCGCCGCGATCTATGTCGCCGAACATGCGCCGGCCAATCGCCGCGGGCTCTACACCAGCTTCATCCAGGCCGGCGTGATCGGCGGCTTCATGCTGAGCCTGATCGTCGTGCTCGGCACCAATGCGGTCCTCAGCCCCGAGGCGGAGGCGAGCTGGGGGTGGCGCGTGCCGTTCCTGATCTCGCTGCTGCTGCTCGCCGTGTCGCTGTGGGTGCGCCTCAAATTGAAGGAGAGCCCGGTCTTCCAGGCGATCAAGGATGCGGGCGAGCTGGCGCGCAATCCGCTGCGCGAGAGCTTCCGCGGCTGGCGGCAGATCCGGATGATGTTCGTCGCCTTGTTCGGTATCGCCGCCGGGCTCACGGTGGTCTGGTACACCGCCACCTTCCAGGCACTCTATTTCCTCCAGAATTCGCTCAGGATCGACGACACCTCCGCCCGGCTGATCGTCGGGCTCGCGACCGTGATCGGTACCTTCTGGTTCATCCTGTTCGGCTGGCTTTCCGACAAGATCGGACGCAAGCCGCCGATTGTCGTCGGTTATGTGCTGACGATCATCCTCCTGTTCCCGCTCTTCCACTGGATGGCTTCGGCCGCCAATCCGGAGCTGTCGGCGGCGCGCCTGCGCAATCCGGTGACGGTGCAGGGCACGCATTGCGAGTTCACGCCGTTCGCCACCGTCCAGGCCAATCCGTGCGGCCGCGCGCTCGATGCGCTGACCCGCCGAGGCGTCTCCTACGAGATCGTGCCGGCGCCGGGCTGGACCGCGGACGGCAACGCCTATCAGGTGCGCGTCGGCGCCGATCCGGTCGACGCCGCCGACGAGGCCGCGCTCGATCGCGCGCTCGAGCGGGCGGGCTACCGGCTCGAAAAAACCACGCCGCCGTCGGAGCGGGTAATCCCGCTCGTCATCGCGCTCCTTATCGTGAGCTTCCTTTCGGGCATGACCTACGGCCCGGTCGCGGCCTTGCTCGTCGAGCTGTTCCCGGCGCGGGTGCGCTACACCTCGCTGTCGATCCCCTACCATATCGGGACCGGCTATTTCGGCGGATTCCTGCCCTTCATCGGCCAGTATATCGTGGCGCGCACCGGCGATCCGTTCGCGGGCCTGTGGTACACGGTGGCGGTGGTCGCGATGGCGCTCGTCATCACGCTATTGTGGCTGCCGGAGACCGCCGGCCGGCAGTTGGACTAAGCCGATGGCGCGAGCTACGGCCCTTCGATGATTCCCTCCGCGCTTCGGCTGATCCTCGACGGGGACGCGCTCGTCTCCAACTGGCATTGGCTCGCCCACCGATCGGGCGGCGGCGCGGCGTGCGGCGCGGCGGTGAAGGCCGACGGCTACGGGCTCGGCGCGCGCGAGGTGGTGAAGCGGCTGAGCGCGGCCGGCTGCCGCGATTTCTTCGTCGCGACCTGGGCCGAGGCCGAGGCGCTGATGCCCTGGCCGGAGGCGCTCGGCCTTTCGGTCCTGCATGGCGTCGGCGCGGAGGATATGGCCGCCGCGCTCGCCTCGCCGGCGCGGCCGGTGCTGAACAGCGCGGCGCAGATCGCGCGCTGGAAGGACGCGGCGCCGGGGCGGCCCTGCGACGTCATGGTCGATACCGGCATCAACCGGCTCGGCCTCACCGTGCGCGAGGCGCGATCGGGGCTGCTCGACGCGCTCAAGCTCCAGACGTTCATGAGCCATCTCGCCTGCGCGGACGAGCCGGCGCACGAGATGAACGAACGCCAGCTCGGCATCTTCCGATCGCTCCGGCGCGAGGTGTCGGCGGCGCGCTACAGCCTCGCCAATTCGGCCGGCATCTGCCTCGATCCCAAATATGCCTTCGGGCTGACCCGGCCGGGCCTCGCGCTCTACGGCGGCATTCCGGTGCCGGGCGATGCCGATCAGGAGGCGGGGATCAGGCCGGTGGCGCGGATCGAAGCGCGCGTGCTCCAGGTCCGCGACGTGTCCGCCGGCCAGTCGATCGGCTATGGCGCGACCTTCGTCGCCGAAAGGGACATGCGCGCCGCGATCCTCAACCTCGGTTATGCCGACGGTTATCTGAGACCGCTGGCGGCGAAGGGGTTCGCGATGGCCGGCGACCTGCGCTGCCCGATCGTCGGCCGGATTTCGATGGACCTGATGGCGGTGGCGCTGCCCGCCGGCGCGGACGTGGGGGAGGGCGACTGGCTGTCGCTCAACTTCCGCCTGCCCGATCTCGCGGGGACGCTCAGCCAGTACGAGCTGCTGACCGCGCTCGGCCGCCGCTACCGCCGCGTCTGGCGCTGAGGCTCAGCTGTCGGCGAGCAGCGGCGCGGGCGGCGGGAAAGCATAAGGCGCGCGGCGGATCCAGCGCGAGGCGATCAGCTTCGTTCCCGATCGCACCGGCAGGCCGGCATGGCGGCTGCGCGGATCGGCCTGGCCGTCGGCGGTGATGTTCCCGAAGATCAGCGCATCGCCGGGGCGGCCGCGGAAGCGCAGGCCGAGCTCGGGAAAATCGGTCTCGCCGCCTTCGTAAGCGTCGTTGAGATAGACGAGCACGGTAACGACGCGCTGGTTGTCCGTGGCGGGCAGCGCATCCATGTGCGCGCGATATTCGCCGCCGGGCGCGTAGCGCAGCACCTGCAACGGCTCGCCCCGCGCGTGGCGCGTGCCGCTGAGCGCCGCGATCCGGCGGTTGATCATGCCGACGACGAGATCCTCGTAATAGACCCCGAAGCTCGCATAATCGCAGGTCCGGATCGGATGGGGCGCCATCCGGCCGGTGGCGGGATCGACCACCGTCGAGGGGGTCATCGATTGCGCCGCGCGGGCGATGAGATAGCCGCATTCGGCGGCACTGAGCAGGTTTCGGCCAACGGCGACGGACGGCGCCTCGTTCAGGCTTTCGAGCACCGGGACGGCTGTGGGGTCTCCCCCGGCATCCAGATCGGCCTTGGCGAGCAAAGCCAGCTGCGCGGCGGCGACGGGCGCCTGCGCGGCCAGCTTTTCCAGCGCGGCGAGCGCCGCCGGCCAATCCGGCGCGCCGCCGACCCCATTCGCCACGAACGAGCTGTGAAGCAATGCGGCCGCGACATTGCCGGCCGCCCCGGCGCGCCCGAGCAGGTCGCGCGCCTCGGCCAGGTCGCGCCGAACGATGCCGCCCTGGATACGCCAGTCGGCGAGCTGCATCAGGGCATCGGCATCCCCGCCCCTGGCCGCGCCGGCCAGGGTGTCGAATGCCTCGCGATAGCGCGCGTCGGTGGCAAGCGCGTGGGCACGGGAAACGGCGGTCGACGACATCGTCATTCCTTACGCGGCGGCGAGGCGCAAAAAAAGGGCCGGGAGGAAACCTCCCGGCCCACGAGGTTGAGCGAACCGTCGCCTAGAACTGGGCGCGGAAGCCGCCGTAGAAGGTGCGGCCCTCGAAATCGTAGATCGCGGTGCCCGCGCCGGTCGCGGTGGTGCCGAGCGGCGGGTGCCGATCGAACACGTTGTCGACGCCGAAATAGAATTTGAGATCGTGCGCGATCCCGGCGCCGTTGCGGATATTCCATTCGAACCGCAGGTCCGAGTAGGTGATCGCCGGATAATGCGTGGGCACGAACGCATCCACATTCTGCGGCGGCAGGCCGTTGACCGAGGTCACGTTCTCGGCGGCGCCGAGGAACATCGGGCCGATATAGTGGAAGCGATAGCCGAACGTGAAATCGCGATAGGTGATGTCGGTATCCAGCCGGAACTCGTCCTTCGGATCGCCGATCTCACCGAGGATCCGGTTTTCGAAGTCCGGATTCGTCGCGCTCTCGAAATTGCTGATCTGGAAATTATGCACGTAGATCAGATTCGTATCGAGCCGCACATCGGTCGTGATGTTTGTCCGATAGGAGACGTTCACGTCGATGCCGCGCCGGACGCGACTGGCGAAGTTGAGCGGCGCGTTGATCAGCGAGTTGCCCAGAATCGCGCCGGCGGCCTCGCCGTTCGGGCCCGTGCCCGGACCACGGAAACGCGTGAACTGCTGGCAGAAGATGTTGTTGAGGTCCGGCAGATCGTAGCAGCTGTTGACGATGCCTTGCGCGCCGACCGAGGTGATGATGCCGTTCACCTTGATGTCGTAATAGTCGGCGGTGATCGCGAGGCCTGGGATGAACCGTGGCTGGATCACGGCGCCGAGCGTCCAGGAATCCGACGTCTCCGCCGTTAGAGCAGGGTTGCTGCCGCTTACGATCGGAAGCGAGAAGGTGATCGCCGGGAGATTCGCCAGCAACGGACCGAGATCCGATTGGCAGTTGGCCGCGCGGTTGGGATTTGCGTTGATATTGTTGGGATTGCACGGATCCTGGAAGCCCGGTGCGAAGTTCGGAACCAGCGGGAAGGCCGTTTCCGACACGTTCGGCGCCCGCACCGCGCGGCTGTAATTGCCACGGAAACGGATATCCCGGATCGGCGACCATTCGAGGCCCGCATTATAGGCCCAGACCGTGCCGGTCCCGCCCTGATATTTCGCGACACGGGCCGCGCCATTGGCGGTGAGCTCGCGGATGAAGGGCAGATCCCTGAGGATCGGGAGCCGCAATTCGCCATAGGCTTCCTTCACCTCGAACGTCGGCGGTTCGAAGCTTGGGATGGAGACGCCGTTGGTGAAACCGTCGGTGACGAACGGATCCTGCTCGTAGGAGGCATTCTCACGTCGATATTCGACGCCGAGCGCGAAGCCGACCGGCCCGCCCGGCAACTCGAAGAGCTGGCTCGAATCGCCCGAAACGAAGCCCGACAGGATGAGCTGATCGAGCGAGTCGTGCGCGGTGAATTCGCGAGCGAAATAATTGATCGCCGCGCTGTTGTCCGGTGAGCCGAACGGATTGTAGGGCACGCAGGCGGCGATGTCGGCGGCGAGGCGCGCGGCATTGGTCGCGGGATCGCCCGAGCCGCCACGCTGGATCGGAATGGCCGATGCCGGATCGAATTGCGAACGGCACTGGATCTGGCCGGTGATCGGATTGCGGCCGGCGTCCATCGACAGCGAGAATCGCTGACGGTCGATGAAGCCATCGGTCGTGACGTCTTCCTGGAACTTGCCGTAGTTGACCGACAGTTCGTAGCTCCAGTCGTCGTTGAACGTGCCGCGCAGGCCCCCGACGAAGCGGTAGGTATCGCGCTGGAAACGCTCATCGCGCAGACCGACATCAACCAGGTTGCGGGCCAGTTGGAAGCGGTACGAGCCGTCGGCAATGGCGGCGAGGTCGGCCGCCGTCAGGTTGCCGCCGGTCGGGCAGCCCGCGGTCAGGCTGACGTTGCAGTTCGCCGCCAGGATCGCAGTGGTCAGCGTGGCGCGGTTTTCCGCGCCGAGGAACGGATTGTCGAGCCGGGGGCGCTCACGGGCATCGCCGACATTGCCGGTATTGCCGGAGCCGGTCTGAATGAACGACGGACCGGCATTGTTGCCGAGCGCATTGACGCGGTTCCACTTGGCCTCGAGGAAAATCTCGGCGGCGTCGCTGAACGTATAGTGGCTCAGCAGGTTGAAATTGTAGCGTTCCTGAAACGGCAGGATCGACACCGTCCTGCCTTCGCGACCGGTTTGGCCGTTGCCGCCCACGATGCTGCCGGTCGGGCCCGAGCCGAAGCGAGAGCCGGTCTCCGGCACCAATCGGCCATCGGGTGTGAAGATGAAGGTGCAGTTGAAGGGCACCCCGGTGCTGACGGGACCGCCATTTGTGGCGACGGTGCCACGACCGCAGACAGCATTGCTGGCCTGCTGGGGGACCGCGATCAGGCCGTTCAGGTTGATCGTGGCACTGCGGACATCGCGGATGAAGCTGGCATCCGGGAAACCGTCGCTGCCGTTGGGAAGACCGCCGACATCCACGTCGGTGGTGAAGAAGCCGTTGTTCGTGCGGAACCACGGAACGTCGGAGGCGAAGACGCGGTCCTGATGGGCATATTCGCCGTGCAGCGTGATGTTGCCGCGGCCGTCGTTGAAATTGCGGCCGAACATGATCGAGGCATATTGGTTGCCGCCGAAGCCGCGCCCGGAAATGCCGGCCTGCCCGCGAACCTGAAGGCCCTCATAATCGCGGCGCAGGATGAAGTTGACGACGCCGGCAATGGCGTCCGAACCGTAAATCGCCGCCTCGCCGCCGGTCACGATATCGACGCGCTCGATGAGATCGTTCGGGATGGTGTTGATGTCCGGCGACACCGCGTTGTTCAGGATGTCCGCGGGAACGTGGCGGCGGCCGTTGACCAGGACGAGGGTCCGCTGCGTGCCGAGGCCGCGCAGATCGAGCAGGTTGAGGCCGGCGATGCCGATGCCGAGACCGGGATTTTGCTGCGCGAACGTGCTGCGCAGCTGCGGCAGATCGTTCAGGGTCTGGCCGACATTGGTGTCGCCCGTCTGGAAGAAGGTCTCGCCGCTGATCGAGGTGATCGGCACCTGTGACTGAAGGTTCGGGGTGCGGATGCGCGTGCCCGTCACCGTGATCGCGGCATCGGTGGAGGTCGAAGCAGCGCGGGGCAGGCAGTTGCCGGCATTTTGCTGGTCCGGGCCGCATTCGGGCTGGTTGGCCTGGGCAAAGGCCGACGTCGGCAGGCCGACGGCGCCGATAAACAGCGCGGAGGCAAGCAGGGACTGTCTGGTGGTGAGCTTCATTCGGTGATCCCCCTGTGATCAAAGCGTGCCTCGGCACGCAGCGGGCGGATCAAATAGAAAGCAAAGTGGTTCGACAAGCACTAAATGTTAGATGAACGGCACGTGTATGTCGACGGACCGCCATATGTGGCATGAGGGCAACAGCCACAATCCCTCCGGTCCGGGCCGGTGGACCGGATTTCGATATGATACGAATAGGATCAGTTTGCGAGAATCGGCCGGCGATCCGGGCCGTCAATCAATCCCGTGCAACACACATGGCGATGCCCATGCCGCCGCCGATGCAGAGCGTCGCGAGGCCCTTCTTCGCGTCGCGCTTGCCCATTTCATAGAGCAGGGTGGTGAGCACGCGCGCGCCCGAGGCGCCGATCGGATGGCCGATCGCGATCGCGCCGCCATTGACGTTGACCCGATCCGAGTCCCAGCCGAGCTCGCGTCCGACGGCGATCGCCTGCGCGGCGAAGGCCTCGTTGGCCTCGATGAGATCGAGATCGGCGACGCTCCAGCCGGCCTTTTCGAGCGCGCGGCGGCTGGAAGGGACGGGGCCGATGCCCATGATCGAGGGATCGACGCCGGCCGAGGCCCAGCTCGCGATCCGGGCCAGGATCGGCGCGCCGCGCCGCTCGGCCTCGTCGCGGCGCATCAGCACCAAGGCGGCGGCGCCGTCGTTGAGGCCGGAGGCATTGGCCGCGGTGACGGTGCCGTCTTTCTTGAAGGCGGGACGGAGCGGGGCGACGCCGTCGATCGTCGCGCCGGCGCGGATATATTCGTCGTCGGCGACGATCGTCTCGCTTTTGCGCGACTTGACCGTGACCGGCGCGATCTCGTCGCGGAAACGGCCGGCGGCGCGCGCCGCTTCGGCCTTGTTCTGGCTGGCGACGGCGAAGGCGTCCTGCTCCTCGCGCGCGATCTGATATTGCTCGGCGAGGTTCTCGGCCGTGATGCCCATGTGATAGCCGTTGAAGACGTCGGTGAGCCCGTCCTTGATCATCGTGTCGATCAGGCTCAAATCGCCCATCTTGGTGCCGCCGCGCAGGTTCTGGGCATGGTTGGAGAGGCTCATGCTCTCCTGGCCGCCGGCAACGATGACATCGGCATCGCCGGCGAGCAGCGCCTGGACGCCAAGCGCGACCGCGCGCAGCCCCGATCCGCAGACCTGATTGACGCCCCAGGCGGGCACTTCCTTCGCGATCCCTGCCGCCATCGACGCCTGGCGGGCGGGATTCTGGCCCTGGCCGGCGGTCAATACCTGGCCCAGGATGACTTCGGAAACCTCGTCCGGGGCGACGCCTGCCTGAGCAAGCGCCGCTTCGATCGCGACGCGGCCGAGCGCGTGCGCGGGCACTGCCGCGAAGCTGCCGAGGAACGCGCCGACGGGGGTGCGCTTGGCGGCGGTGATGACGATGTCGGTCATTGGCGGGTCTCCGAAAATGGGTCGGGATTTCCTTAAGGCGGGAAAGCCCGAATTGGTAGGTTCAAGCCGTCGCCGGCGCCGGATAGGTCACCCGCCCGCCCGCAACGCGCGCGCCGGGGGTGAGCCGGGCCGGCTCGATCCGGCCGCCGACGATGTGGAACACCGCCTCGCCGGCGGCGATCAGGTGATCGGCGACGATGCGGCGATGGCAGCGCCACCACACCGCCTCGGCGCACATCATCGCGGTGCGCCGCTCCCGTCCCAGCGCGATCAGCCTCTCCAGGCCGGCGCGGAATTCCTCGCCAAGCGCATAATCGGCATAATTGTGGAAGCTCGCATTGCGCCACAGCGCGTCGGTTTCCGGCGGGATCGTCTTCGATTTGGCGCGCAGCCCGCCCAGCGCGGGCAGCAGCGTGTAACCGATCCCGTAAGCGGAGAGACTGTCCGGAAGACGATCGGCATTGAACTGGGGATTGGTGCGCGATCGCGGCACCGTGCGGATATCGGCGAGTGTGCCGATCCGCGCCCCGCCAAGCGCCTCGGCGAACGCCTCGATCGTCAGCGTCGAATGGCCGATCGTGAAGAAGGGCAGCGCCGCTTCGTCAGTCGATCCGGTATGGCGTGGCAAGGGCGGCTCCTGTCGTTGTCCGCGAACGGCGGCGGTTACGCCCGGTTCCCCGTCGACGCGAGCCAGGCGGCGAGCGGCTCCCAGACGGTCGCCGGCGCGCGCGCGCCGACGATCATGCCGACGTGACCGGAGGCGACCTCGATCCGCGCGCCGGTCGTGAAAGCACTGGCGGCGGGCACGATGCGATCGGTGGCCGACACGATGTGGAGCTGGGGAACGGCGAGCGCGGCGGGATCGATGGCCCTGCCGCCGACGCGCCAGCGGCCGGTGCCGGGCCGGTCGTCGGCGAGGAAATCCTCGAACATCTCGCGCGCGGCGGCGAGCGGGACGGGGGGGCCGTCATTGGCCCAGTCCTCCAGCGCAACGAAGGCGCGCTCGGCCGCGCCTTCCAGGGCGGCGAAATCGGCGAACTTGGCGATGGTGCGCGCCGGATCGAGACCCCAGAAGGCGCTTTGCAGCGCCTCCATCGGCAGCACGCCGAGCGACTGCGCGCCAGTGCGCGCGCCGGCCCAGAGCGCGGCGAGATCGGCGCGCGCTTGCTCCGGAAAGCCGGCGAAATGCCAGGGGGCGGCGAGCGTGGCGAGGGCGCGGACCGGCCCAAACCCCGCCGCCGCCGCCGCCATCGTCCCGCCCAGACAGTAACCGACGAGATCGACCGGCGCGCCGACGGCTTCGATGAACGGCAGCAGGATCGTCTCGACATGGCCGGCGACGGACAGATCGCGCCGCGCGGCATCGGGCCAACCCCAGTCGACCAGCAGCACGCGGCGACCCCGTCCGGCAAGCCAGCGCAGCAGCGAGCGTTCCCCCATGTCGAGCACGCTTGGCGGGTTGATCAGCGACGGGACCAGCAGCAAGGCGGGGCCGTCGCCGCCATAATCGCGCAGCGCCGCGCTCCCGGCCTCGGCGATCGCCGGCATCGGCGCGGGCGGCGGCGTTCTCGGGAACGCCTGATATTTTCGCAGGCCGGCCAGAGCGCGCTGCATCGCGGCGGGATTTGCTGCGGTTTCCCGCTGCAGCAAAGAGAGGAAAAGCGGCAGCGGACGGGGTCTGTGTTGCGGCGCGGCAAAATTCGGTGCAAAAGCACTTCGTCCATCTGGCGAGGAATTGTTCATGGCAGCGCGGTCCGACGGCGATCCGGTCATCATCAAGAAATATGCGAACCGGCGGCTCTACGATACCGAAAGCTCGACCTACATCACATTGGAACGGCTGGCGCAGATGGTCCGCCAGAAACGCGAGTTCAAGGTCGTCGACGCCAAAAGCGGCGAGGACATCACCCGATCGGTCCTCGCCCAGATCATCATGGACGAGGAAGCGCGCGGATCGGAGATGCTGCCGGTCAATTTCCTGCGCCAGCTCATCGGCATGTACGGCGATCAGATGCAGTCGGTCGTTCCGCAATATCTCGAAGCCTCGCTCGAGCAGCTCAGCCGCAACCAGTCGCAGATTCGCGACGCCATGGCCGGCGCGCTCGCCGCCAATCCCTTCGCCGATCTGGCGCGGCGCAACATGGAAATGTTCACCGCCGCCGCGCGCGGCCAGCCAGCCGCCAAGGCAGATGGCGAAGGCGATACCAGGAGCGAGCTTTCCGATCTCAAGGCGCAGCTCGCCGAGCTTCAGCGCAAGCTCGACAAGCTGAGCGGCTGAGCCCCTCCGCCGTCAGGCGCGGGGTTTCATGAAACGCAGGGTCATCCGGTCGCTTTCGCCGATCGCGAGATAGCGCGCGCGATCCTGATCGTGCAGCGTCAGGGTCGGCGGCAGCGTCCACACGCCCTGCGGATAATCGGTGGTGTCGCGCGGATTGGCGTTGACCTCCGACGCGGCGACGAAGCGGAAGCCCGCCTGCTCGGCGAGACGACGGATCGTCGAGACCTTCATATAGCCGCTCGTGCGCTCGCGCGCGTCGCTCGCGCTCTCGGGCAGGCGATGATCGACGACGCCGAGCGTGCCGCCGGGCTTCAGCATCGCATACATCTGGCGAAAGGCGTCGAGGCTGTAATCCTGGCGGTCATGGCCTTCGCCCATCCGCCAGTTGTGGACGTTGCGGAAGGTGAGGACGACGTCGGCGGTTCCGTTCGGAACCCCGCCGGATGCGCCATCGAAGACGGGGAAGGTCGCGTAGCGAATCCGGCCATAGAGATCGGGATGCGCGCTCGCGAGCTGGCGCAGGCGGTTATGCCCCCGCTCGTTCATCGCGGTCGCATAATAGGCGCCGCGCGCGGCAAGCCAGGGCGCCAGGATTTCGGTGTACCAGCCGCCGCTCGGCCAGATTTCAACGACGGTGTCGGTCGGGCGGATGCCGAAGAAAGCGAGCGTTTCGGCGGGATGGCGATAGCGGTCGCGGGCGACGTTGGCCGGCGTTCGCGTGGGTGCGGCGATCGCCGCGCGCAGGGCCGGATCGGTCCGCGCCTCGCGGGATTGGCCGATAGCGCCCGAAGACGCGGCCAGCGCGAGCAGCAGGGCGGACGCGAAGGCGTGGCGGATCATGGCTTATTCTCCTGATGGAATCGCGGCGACGCGCGCGTCGAGGCTGCATTTGGCGCAAGCGGACGCCGCGAGGCAAGACGGATCGTGCCCCGAAGGCGACGCACGCGATGAACCCGCGCGCCGCGCTGCTCGTTCCTCTCTTCACCACGGGTTCGAGGAGACGAACAATGCCAGTTGACCATGATATCGCCACGCTGAACGGCCTGACCACGACCACCATCGACAGTTGCGACGGCTATACGCGCGCCGCCGAGGATGCGAGCGCCGGGCGTTTTCGCGAGCTGTTCCGCGACAGCGCGGGCGATCGCCGCGCCGCCACCAGCGTGCTCCAGCAGTCGGTGCGCGATCTTGGCGGAACGCCCGTCGATGAAGGCTCGCTGATCGCCAGCGTCCATCGCCGCTGGCTCGACCTCAAGGATGCGCTGGCCGGTGGCGGCGACAAGGCGATCATCGACACGGTCGAGAGCGGCGAGGACCATATCAAATCCAAATATGAAGAGGCGCTTCGGGACGGCGATCTCTCGCCGACCGCCTTGGACGCGATCGGCACCGCCTACCAGTCGGTCCGCGCCGGCCATGACCGGATGCGCGACATCAAGCATGCGATGGAGGGCAGCGCCACCTGACCGGGCGGCGACGGCGCTGGTTCAGGCGGCGCTTCGTCCGTAGCTTCGCGGCGCCGGGGCCGGTTCGCCGGCCCGGCGTTCGAACAGCCAGGCCTCGGCCTGGTCGAGCGCGGTGAAGCAGCGCGCGTCGCGATTGGCGAGCGCGCGCTCGAGCTGGAACAGCGCCAGCGTCTGATCGACGACAAAGGCGAGCCGGCGCGAGCGATAGGCGGGATCGGCCAGCATCCGCTGGAAGGCGACGACCGATTGCTGCGACTGGATCTTCATCCCGCGCGCGTCATTGAGCGTCAGATGCTCATTGGCAGGGCAGGCGAGTTGCTTGTGCGCGGCCGCCCGCGCGGCGAGGAACGCCTCGATGTCGGCGGTGGTGTAGAAACCGGACATGACGATCCGCACGAGATCGCGGGCGGGATCGACGGTGAAGTGGAACTTTGCGCTCATTGGCACGGTACTAGCAGCACGAGGCTACCAATTTCCTAATCTTCTCTGCGGCTTCCCCGTTAGAGGCAGGCCTCGAGATAGGGCTGATCGAAGCCGAACATCTTGGCTTTTTCGAGCGTGTAGGGACGAAGGCCCATCGACCGATATTCGCCGATGATCTTCCCGTCCGGGGTCTCGTCAAGATATTCGAACTTGAACAGCTCCTGCGTCACGATGACGTCGCCCTCCATCCCGATCACCTCGGTGATGTTGGTGCAGCGGCGCGACCCGTCGCGCAGGCGCTTCACCTGGACGATGAGATCGACCGAGTCCGCGATCTGGCGGCTGATCGCCTCCTTCGGCACCTTGATGTCGCTCATCATCACCATGTTCTCCATACGCGCGAGACATTCGCGCGGGGAGTTGGAGTGGAGCGTCGCCATTGAGCCGTCGTGGCCGGTGTTCATCGCGGCGAGCAGGTCGAAACACTCGCTGCCGCGAATCTCGCCCAGGATGATGCGGTCCGGGCGCATACGCAGCGCGTTGATGACGAGGTCGCGGATCGTGATCGCGCCCTGGCCTTCGAGGTTCGGCGGGCGGGTTTCGAGCGGCAACCAGTGCGGCTGCTGAAGCCGGAGCTCGGCCGCGTCCTCGATCGTGATCACGCGCTCGCCCGGGTCGATCAGCTTGGAAAGGGCGTTGAGCATCGTCGTCTTGCCCGAGCCGGTGCCGCCCGAGATGATCACGTTCATCCGACTCGCGCCGGCCACCTTGAGCACGGTGCCCATATTGTCGGACAGCGAGCCCCAGCCGCGCATCATATCGACGGTGATCGGCTTTTCGGAAAATTTGCGGATCGAGATGGCGGTGCCGCGCAGCGAGAGCGGCGGGATGATGACGTTGACGCGGCTGCCATCCTGGAGACGGGCGTCGGCGAGCGGCGTCGTCTGATCGACGCGGCGGCCGACCTTGTTGACGATGCGCTGGGCGATCTGGAGCAGATGCTCCTCGTCGCGGAACTGGATCTGGGCAAGCGCGAGTTTGCCCTTCTTTTCGATGTAGGTCTGCTGCGGGCCATTGACCATGATGTCGCTGACCTCGGGGTCGCTGAGCAACTCCTCGAGCGGCCCGAGCCCAAGCAACTCGTCGACCAGCACCTTTTCAAGCGCAAACTGCTCGCGCCGGTTGAGGTTGATCTTCAACTCGGCGAGCACCTCGCCGATGATCGGACGGAATTCCTCGGCAAGCTCGTCCTTGCTGAGCGTCGCCGCCGCTTCGGGATCGACGCGCTCGAGCAGGCGCGGAAGCACCTGTTCCTTGATCCGGTGGATCGAGGCTTCGAAGCCCTCGTTGCGCGAACTGCCCTGATCGCCGGACTGCGCCTGACGATCGGCGAGACGCGCCATCGCGTCGGTGCCGCGATCGAGCGGCGCGCCGACTTCCTCTTCGCCGGGGAGCGGAATCGCGTCGATCGGCGGGAATTGCTCGCCACCCTCGGGCGCCGCCGGATGCGTGGGGGAGGCGACGGGCCCCTTCATGGGCTTCGCGGTGCCGAAAGTGGGCCGCGCGCCGCCGGTGCCGGCGCTGATGCCGTTGCGTCGTCCGAAAGCACTCATGATCGTCGCGAACCCTTCGCTGTTTACGCACTGCCGGTCATCACGCCGGTGGTGAATAAGAGCGAAACTTTGATAATTGCCTAATCCGGGCTGAGGGCCGGTGTCGGCAAAGGCGCGCGTGACGGGGGAGGGAGCTAGGCGCTCGCTTTCTCGGCGAGGACGGTGAGGCCCTGATCGCCGACCTCGGCGAAGCCGCCCTCGATCGCGATCCGCTCTGGCTCGCCGCCTTGGGTCTTGTACACCGTAAGCTCGCCGTCGCGGATCGTCGACATGACCGGCGCGTGGCCGGGAAGCACGCCGAAATCGCCCTCGGTGCCAGGGACGACGACCATATAGACGTCCTCTGAGCGGACCAGCTTCTCGGGGGTGACGAGTTCGAAGTGAAGGTCTGCCATTCGTCTTCTCTCTCCCCTCCGCTTGCGGGAGGGGTCGGGGGAGGGCTGTTACATGAGGACGGCCCGACAGGCCCTCCCCTAGCCCCTCCCGCAAGCGGGAGGGGAATTGCGATTACGCTTCCTGCGCGAGCTTTTCGGCCTTGGCGACCGCTTCCTCGATGCCGCCGACCATGTAGAAGGCCGCCTCGGGGAGATGATCATATTCGCCGTTCACCACCGCCTTGAAGCTCGCGACCGTGTCCTCGACGGGCACGAACTTGCCGGAGATGCCGGTGAAGACCTCGGCGACGTGGAAGGGCTGCGACAGGAACCGCTGGATCTTGCGGGCGCGCTGGACGGTCAGCTTATCCTCTTCGGACAGCTCGTCCATGCCCAGGATCGCGATGATGTCCTGCAGCGACTTGTACTTCTGCAGCGTCTCCTGGACGCGGCGGGCGGTCTCGTAATGCTCCTGGCCGACGGTGCGCGGCTCGAGCACGCGGCTGGTGGAATCCAGCGGATCGACCGCCGGATAGATGCCGAGTTCCGAGATCGCGCGCGACAGCACGGTCGTCGCGTCGAGATGGGCGAAGGAGGTGGCCGGCGCCGGATCGGTGAGATCGTCGGCGGGGACGTAGATCGCCTGCACCGACGTGATCGACCCCTTGTTGGTCGAGGTGATCCGCTCCTGCAGCTGGCCCATGTCGGTGGCCAGCGTCGGCTGATAGCCCACCGCCGAGGGGATGCGGCCCAGGAGCGCCGACACTTCCGAACCGGCCTGGGTGAAGCGGAAGATGTTGTCGACGAAGAACAGGACGTCCTGACCTTCGGCGTCGCGGAAATATTCGGCGATGGTCAGGCCCGAAAGCGCGACGCGGGCGCGGGCGCCCGGCGGCTCGTTCATCTGGCCGAAGACCAAGGCGACCTTGGAGCCTTCCGGGGTCGGATTGCCGTCCTTGTCCTTGGCGATGACGCCCGCGTCGAGGAATTCGTGATAAAGATCGTTGCCCTCGCGGGTGCGCTCGCCGACGCCGGCGAACACGCTGGTGCCGCCATGGCCCTTGGCGATGTTGTTGATGAGCTCCTGGATGAGCACGGTCTTGCCGACGCCGGCGCCGCCGAACAGGCCGATCTTGCCGCCCTTCGCATAAGGCGCGAGCAGGTCGATCACCTTGATGCCGGTGACGAGGATGCTGGTCTCGGTCGATTGATCGACGAAGAGCGGGGCCTCGGCATGGATCGGCGCCGTCTCGGCCGCGCCGATCGGACCACGCTCATCGATCGGCTCGCCGACCACGTTCATGATCCGGCCCAGCGTCATCGGGCCAACCGGAACGCGGATCTGCGAGCCCGTTGCCCGGACGTCCTGGCCGCGGGTGAGGCCGTCGGTGGCGTCCATCGCGATCGTGCGGACCGTGTTCTCGCCCAAGTGCTGCGCGACCTCGAGAACGAGACGCTGGCCACCATTGTCGGTCTCGAGCGCCGAGAGGATTGCGGGCAGCTCGCCGTCGAAGGCGACGTCGACGACGGCGCCGATCACCTGGCTGATGCGGCCGGTGACGTTGGTGCCCGGCGTCGCGGCCGGGGTCTCGGCCTTGGCGGTCTTCGCCCGGCTGGCCCGGGGCTTGGCGGCGGTCTTAGCGGCGGTGGCCATTGTCTTCCTCTTTGCTCTCTTCAATCGTCGCCCCGGCGGTTGCCGGAGCGACGCAAGGGGTCTCAGTGTCTCAGTTCAAATTCGGGTCGTCGCCGGTGTCGCAGGGCGTGGCGCCGTCCATCCACACCCAGTCATGCTCGGACAAGGTGAGGGTGGCGGTCTGCGGCGTCCAGCGGCCGCCGGCGCCGCGCAGTTGATAGGCGCAGCGATATTCGACCGCGTCGGGATCGGGCCTGGTGCAGGCGATGTTGCGCGTGACCAGCTGGTGGCCCGGGCAGGCGGCGGCGAGCGCGTGGTTGAATTGCGCCGCGGTCGGCGGCGGAAACGAGGTCGCCGCGGCGAGCGCGAGCGTCAATGCGATGCTGTTCATAGGGCCTCCGCTCCGGAGATGATCTCGATCAGCTCCTTGGTGATGGCCGCCTGACGGGTGCGATTGAATTCGATGGTGAGCCGGTTGATCATGTCGCCGGCGTTGCGGGTCGCATTGTCCATGGCGGTCATCCGGCTACCTTGCTCAGAAGCCGCGTTCTCCAGCAAGGCCCTGTAGATCTGGACCGCGACATTGCGTGGCAAAAGCTCGGCGAGGATCTCCTCCTCGTCCGGCTCATAGTCCACCGCCGCGCCGCCGCCGGCCGCGGCGGCGCCGTCGATCGGGGGGACCGGGATGATCTGCTGCACGACGGGCTCCTGCACCAGCGCCGACTGGAAGCGGGCGTAGAGGAGGTGGACGACGTCGATGCCGTCGGTCTGGTAGCGATCGACGAGATCGTTCGCGACCGCCTGCGCGTCGGTGAAGGCGACGTGCTTGATCTCGCTGGTGTCGTGCTGGTGGATGATCTGCTTGGGATAGAGGCGCTGGATCACCGCGCGGCCCTTGCGGCCGACCAGGTAGAAATAGACGTTCTTGCCCTGGCCGGTCAGTTCCTCCGCCTTGCGGCGGGCGGCGCGCACGATGTTGGTGTTGAACGCGCCGGCAAGACCGCGATCCGACGTGCAGATGACGAGCAGGTGGGTCTGCTCCTTGCCGGTGCCGGCGAGGAGCTTGGGGCTCTGCGGGCCGACCGCGACCTTGGCGGCGAGGCTCGCCATGACGCCAGCCATGCGCTCCGAATAAGGGCGCGCCGCCTCGGCCGCCGCCTGGGCGCGGCGGAGCTTGGCGGCGGCGACCATTTTCATCGCCTTGGTGATCTTCTGGGTCGACTTGACCGAGGAGATCCGGATCTTGAGCGCCTTGAGGCTGGCCATTTATTCCTCTGTCGTTCCCCGGCGAAGACCGGGGCCCAGTCTTAAACAAAGAGCGGCGCGGGAGCGCCGCCTGGACCCCGGCCTTCGCCGGGGAACAGGATCAAGCAAACGTCTTCGCGAAATCGCCGACGATGGTCCTGAGCTTCCCGGCGGTCTCGTCGTCGAGCGCCTTGGTGTCGCGGATCTTCGTCAGCACGTCGGCATGATCCGAACGCATGAAGGCGAGCAGGGCGCTTTCGAAACGCGTCACCTGATCGGTCGGCACGCCGTCGAGGAAGCCGTTCACGCCGGCGAAGATCGAGACGACCTGCTCCTCGACCGGCATCGGGCTGAATTGCGGCTGCTTCAGGAGCTCGGTGAGCCGGGCGCCGCGGTTGAGCAGGCGCTGGGTCGAGGCATCGAGATCCGAGCCGAACTGGGCGAAGGCGGCCATCTCGCGATACTGGGCGAGCTCCAGCTTGATCGAGCCCGCGACCTTCTTCATCGCCTTGGTCTGCGCCGACGAGCCGACGCGGCTGACCGAAAGGCCGACGTTGATCGCCGGGCGGATGCCCTGGAAGAACAGCTCCGTCTCCAGGAAGATCTGGCCGTCGGTGATCGAGATGACGTTGGTCGGGATGTAGGCGGAGACGTCGCCGGCCTGCGTCTCGATGATCGGCAGCGCGGTCAGCGAGCCGTTGCCATTGGCGTCGTTCATCTTGGCGGCGCGCTCGAGCAGGCGGCTGTGGAGATAGAAGACGTCGCCCGGATAGGCCTCGCGGCCCGGCGGACGACGCAGCAGCAGCGACATCTGGCGATAGGCGACAGCCTGCTTGGACAGATCGTCATAGACGATCACGGCGTGCATGCCGTTGTCGCGGAAATATTCGCCCATCGTGCACCCCGTATAGGGCGCGAGGAACTGCAAGGGGGCCGGCTCGGACGCGGTCGCGGCGACGACGATCGAATATTCCATCGCGCCATTCTCTTCGAGCTGGCGGACGATCTGCGCGACGGTCGAACGCTTCTGGCCGACAGCGACGTAGATGCAATAGAGCTTCTGGCTCTCATCGTCGCCGGCATTGGCCGCCTTCTGGTTGATGAAGGTGTCGATCGCCACCGCGGTCTTGCCGGTCTGGCGATCGCCGATGATCAGCTCGCGCTGGCCGCGGCCGACCGGGACGAGCGCGTCCAGTGCCTTCAAACCGGTCTGCACCGGCTCGTGCACCGACTTGCGCGGGATGATGCCGGGGGCCTTCACCTCGACCCGCTTGCGCTCGGTCGCGACGATCGGGCCCTTGCCGTCGATCGGATTGCCGAGCCCGTCGACGACGCGGCCGAGCAGGCCCTTGCCGACCGGCACGTCGACGATCGTCTGGGTGCGCTTGACGGTCGAGCCTTCGCTGATCGTCGCGTCCGAGCCGAAGATCACGATGCCGACATTGTCGGCCTCGAGGTTCAGCGCCATGCCCTTGATGCCGCCCTCGAACTCGACCATCTCGCCGGCCTGGACGTTGTCGAGGCCGTGGACGCGGGCGATGCCGTCGCCGACCGACAGCACGGTCCCCACTTCGGAGACTTCGGCTTCGGTGCCGAAATTCGCGATCGACTCGCGAATGACCTTGGAGATTTCAGCGGCGCGGATGTCCATTGTCTAAGCCTTCAGCCTTTCATCGCTTGCGCGAGGGTGTTGAGTTTGGTGCGGACGGAGCCGTCGATCATGCGGCTGCCGACCTTGACGACGAGACCGCCGAGGATCGCCGGATCGACATTGACGTCGACCGCGATGTCCGATCCGAAGCGGCCCTTCAAATTGGCCTTGAGCGCGTCGATCTGGCCGGCGTCGAGCGGCCTTGCCGACGTCACCTCGGCGGTGATCTCGCCGCGATGGCGCGCGGCGAGCGTGTTGAACGCCCGGATGACGTTGCCGAGCTGGGCAAGCCGGCGGTTCTGGGCGAGGACGCCGAGGAAGTTCGTCGTCACGGGATCGAGCTTCATCGCGGCGGCGGTGGCGGCGACCGCCTTCACCGTGGCCTCGCGGCCGATCAGCGGGCTGGTGGTGAGCGCCGCGAAATCGGCCGATTCGGCGAGCGCCGCGCGAACCGTGGCGAGGCTCGCGGCGACCGCGTCCAGCTTCTTCTCGTCACGGGCCAGCTCGAACAAGGCGAGGGCGTAACGCCCTGCCAGGCTAGCCTGAATACCGCCGGAAATATCCACGCGCGTCGGAACTCCTGAATCTGATTTCGACCCATGCGCGAATGCGGGCGCGCGGGGCGCCTGCCATGGGTCGGCGGGGCCGTAGCAGGCGCTTTGCTGCGATGCAAGATGGGCCGCGCTTTGAAAGCAAAAGGCGGGACGCGGAGGCGTTCGGAAGGTGGCAAAAGAGGCCGCGAACAAGGAGACCGGCCATGGCGAGCATTGCACAACTTTTCCCCGCGACTACCTCCAAAGCGATGAACGACGTTCAACCCGTTTCCGATGCGGCCGCCTGGGCGGCGGTGATGCGGCGCGACCGGACGATGGACGGGCGCTTCGTCACCGGTGTGCTCACCACCGGCATCTATTGCCGCCCGTCCTGCGCCGCGCGGCATCCGAGGCGCCAGAATGTCCGCTTCTTCGCCACCGGCGCCGAGGCGGAAGCGGCGGGCCTCAGGCCCTGCCTGCGCTGCAAGCCCGACGAGGTGGCTCGCGACGATGCGGCGCTCGAGCGGGCCTACACACTGCTCGCCGAGGCCGAGGAGGCGCCGTCGCTGGACGCGCTGGCGGACGCGGTCGGCTATTCGCCGCATCATTTCCATCGGCTCTTCAAGCGCGCGACCGGGATTACTCCGGCCGCTTATGGCCGTGCGCTGCGTGCCCGCCGGGCCGAGACGGCGTTGGGCGAGAGCGAACGGATCACCGATGCGATCTACGACGCGGGCTATTCGGGCCCGGCGCGCTTCTATGCCGAGTCCAAGAGGCGGCTCGGCATGACTCCGTCGGCCTGGCGCGACGGCGGGCGCGGCGAGACGATCCGCTGGGCGACCGCCGAAACCGATCTCGGCACGATGCTGGTCGCGGCGACCGGCAAGGGTATTTGCCGCTTGTCCTTCGACGAGAGCGAGGAAGAGCTTCGCCAACGCTTCCCGAAGGCGACGATCGAGCCCGGCGGCGAGGGGATGGCCGATCTGCTCAGGCGCACCGTCGCGGCGGTGAACGCGCCGGAAAAGCCGCACGACCTTCCGCTCGACGTTCACGGCACCGCCTTCCAGGAAGCGGTGTGGCGCGAATTGCAACGCATCCCGGCCGGCGAGACCCGCAGCTACGCCCAGATCGCCGCGGCGGTGGGGCGACCGGCGGCGGTGCGCGCGGCGGGATCGGCGAACGGCGACAATGCGGTGGCGGTGCTGATCCCCTGCCACCGCGTCATCCGCACCGATGGCACGCTCGGCGGCTATGCCTACGGGCTGGAGCGCAAGGCGAAGCTGCTCGCGCGCGAGCAGCGGGAGGCCTAGCCGGCCGGTGTCGCGGCCGGAGCCGGCCCTTGATGCTCGCACGCATAGACAAGCCGCTCGTTCGGCAGGCGCGGGAGCTGGGCGGCGATCTCGCGCTGACGGTCGGCGAGGACGGTGCGGGCTTCCTCGCTCGGCGCGCAGGCCTTGTCATCGTCGCGTCGCAGCGCGCGCAGCCGGGTCATCGACGCGGCGTCGAGCAGATAGCGGGTCACGACATATTCGCCGGTCGCCGGGTCGAACCGCGTCGCCGCGACCGTCTCATCGCTGTCGGGGACGAGGATCCGGGTCCAGGTCTCGCCTTCGCGCGCATATTGGGTGCGGCCGTTGACGCAGCCGCTGGCGCTCCAGTCCAGCGTCACCGGCGCGGTCGACGAGACGGTGACGCGGCTGCGATCGGCGACGAAGCGACAGATGTTGCGACCGACGAAGCGGGTCGGCGGCGGTGTCGCCGTCGGCGACGGCGCGGGTCGCGCGGCGAGCGCCGCCTGGAGGCTCGGCCGCGTGGCGAAGAGGATGATCGCGCCAAGGAAGAGCACGCCGCCGGCCGCGGCGGCCGGCACCAGGAATTTGCGCGCCTCGCGGACATAGAGGATGCCGGCGCCTTCGAAGGTGAGCAGCGACAGAGCGAGGAGCAGGGCGGCGATGCCGAGCCGCGTGTCGCGCCGGTCCTCGATCTCGGCCAGCGCGCGGGCGCGTTCGTCGGCGGCGGCGCGGGCGCGCTGATCGGCGGCCTCGTCGGCGGCGCGGGCGGCGGCCTCGCCGCGCGCCTGATCCGCGCGCAGTTGATCGGCCATCGAGACGCAGGGGCTGTCGATCGCCTGGAATGGCTGGTTCGCCTCGCGCAGGAACTGGGTCAGCTCGCGGTTCGAGACGGCGAAGGCGAAGCTCGAATCGCCCTCGTCATTGTGGGTGATGAGCGTGTTGACGCCGACCACCCGGCCGCATTGGTCGAGCAAGGGCCCGCCGCTGTTGCCGCGCGCGATCTGGGCGGTGTGGAGGAGGAGGGTGATGCCGTTTATCGGCCGCACATTGGAGAAGATGCCGACCGATCGGGTCGGCGGCAGCGGCCGGATATAATCCTCGGCCGAGCGGGCGGTGGCGAGATCGACATTGCCCGGATAGCCCAATGCCGCCACCGACGTGCCGTCGTCGAGCGGCCCGACATAGAGCGAGATGGCGGGGATCGATCCCTGGGTAAGCTCGAGGAGGGCGAGATCGCGGGCCGGATCGACCTTCACGACGCGCGCCCGATAGGCCTGATTGCCTTCGGACGGCACCACGCCGACGGTGACGCTGCCGCCCTCCTGGCCCTGCGTCATGGCGACGACATGGGCGTTGGTGACGATCCGGTTCGGGGCCACTGCGAAGCCGCTGCCATGGCCGAAATCGACGACCTCGCCATCCTCGCCGAACGCGATCACGACGACGCGCACGACGCTTCGCCCGGCCGCGGAAATATCGTCCGCCCGCGCCGGCGCCGCGAACGCAAGGCACAACAGGAAAAGAAGAAACCTACCCATGGCGGAGAGCCATCACCTAGCCGGGGCCGCCGTCAACGCGCAAGCCGGGACGGATCAGCTTCCCTCCCCATCGCGCCGCCTGGCTTCTTCGCGAAGCTCGTCCAGTTTCGCCAGCGCGCCAGGTCCGTCCCCCGCCTGCATGAGCGTCATGACCTGGGCCACCTTTTCGCGATTTTCGGAACCGTGCGCGCTGCTCGCGATCGGCGCGAACAGCCGTCGCGCGTCGGCTACCCGGTTGCGCGCGAGCAATTCCCGCGTCGCGAGTATCCGCAGGCCCGATTCCTGCGGCGCCATTTGCTGGGCAACGAAAAGTCCGTCGATCGCATTGGCGGTCGGCGCGATTCCCGATGGCTGGTAGCTTTCGTAAAAGAACGCCAGCGGCTGGGGATCGTCGGGGTCTATGCGGTTCGCCTGCGCCAGGATCTCACGGATCGCCGTCCAGGTCCGCGGCGTTGTATCATGCGCGGCTTCGGCGCGCGCCCACATCGAACGGGCCTTGTACAGATAGCCGTCGATCAGGCGCGGATCGGCCGCGATCGCGCGATCGGCCGCCGCCTCCGCTTCGACATAGTTCTTGGCGTCATATTCCGCCTCGGCGAGGGAGACCTGGACGAACGCATTGTTCGGATAGGGCGCCGCCGCGGCGCGGGCATCCCTGGCGACGTCCGGCGCGGTCGTCCTGCTGACGCCGCGCTTTGACCGGATCCGAACCTCCATGATCGCATTTTCCGCATCGCTCAGCTCGCGAATCGAGATCTGACCGACCGAAATATGCGCGGCGGGGATCCGTGAAAGCGGAAAGCCGCTGCCGGTGCGATAGCGGCGCAGCTCGGACGAAAGCTGATCCAGATCGCCGAACACCGCGGCGGCCTGTTCCGGCTGGGCGCCGGTGTCGAGCGCGTGCAGATAGGCGGCGAGCTGGCCGGTGCGATGCTGATCGAAGGTCAGATAATCGCTCATGAGCCAGCCGATGCCGTAAATGCCCTGGATTTTGTAATTGTCCGCGGGGTGCAGCAACACTTCTTGGGCGTTGATGTCGCGCGCTTCGGAGATCTCGTTGTTGCGATACCAGGGCGGAGTGCCGATCGTGACGCTGCCGTCGTCCTCGAACCGCGCGGTCGACATGAATTCCGGATAGCCCTCCGACAGCCACAATGGCGCGCCGAAGTTGAAATTGTTGAACATGAAGTGATGGGTATATTCGTGCAGCATCACGCCGCGGGCATTGAAGCTGTCCTCGATCGCCGCCGGCGTCGACGTCCGCATCACGCTGCTCCCGCGTTGCGACCGATAGCCGATTCGCGGGGTGATGATGATGCCCCGTGCATAGGGCAGATAGAAACCCCAGATGCCGCTTTGGCGCGCGCCATAGATCCGGCGAAGCTCCTGCACGTCCCGGACGAAGAAGATCGTCACGCGCGATGCCGGGCCGCGATCGGGGTCGGCGACGCCCGTCACGAATCGCAGCATGCTGTCATAGCGTTCGAACTGTTCCGCCGCTTGACGAAGTTCGGCTTCGTCCGCTTCCGAATAGATGACGAAATGACGGCTGCTCGCCTCGCGCCAGCGGGCGTCCGCGGTGTCCGTCCAGCCAAGCAACGCAAGCAGAATCAGGATGTAGCGCATTCGACCCCCTCTTTGAATGCGCGCCATACAACAGGAAGCGGCCCTGTCTTTCAATAACCTGCGTCGGGAATTGGGCGCGATCGCTTCTCCGGGTCGTGACGCCGCGCCTTCAATGGCCTCGCGGGGCCCAGTTCGATCCCGGCCGTGCCACCGCGTACATCTGGCGCGCGATGTCGCGGATCAGGCCCTGGCGGTCGTCGCCCTGCTGATAGAGATCGCCGTGCGTGCGGTTGGGGATGAAGGTGAAGCTCGCATGGGCGCCCAATCGGTCGAGCACCGCCTGGAGCCGGTGCGCGGGTCCGTCGAGATAGAAGGTGTCGGCGGTGCCGACGATGACATGGACCTTGCCGTCGAGATCATGGCCGATGCGCGGCCAGTCGCGTTCGGTGCGATAGGCGATGTCGTAATTGTCGCGCCAATAGGCGACGACCGCCGGGTCCACCGCGCCGGTCGCGCGATCGAACATCGGCACGGGCCGGCCGTCCGGTCCCCTGGGCGAGAACACCCAGTCGAACGAGGCGAACTGGCCGCCATAGGGGCCGAGCACCTGCTCCAGCCGCGCGAATTGCTCGAGGGTCGCGATCTGGCGCTCATGGTCGCGCACCAGCGGCGTCGGCGTTCCGTCCGGCTCGCGATAGGCGTTGGCGTTCGGCGCGTAGAGATCGATGTTGGTGAAATCGTGGAAATCGCTGGGATCGGGCGCGGTCGACCAGGTGCCGCCGAAGATCGCGGGATAGCGGGTTTGCAGCCAGAGCGTCGCCCAGCCGCCGGAGGAATGGCCGTTGAGGAAACGGCCGCTGGCGCGCGCGTCCATCCGGTAATGCTGTTCCAGATAAGGGATGAGCTCGGTGGTGAGCGCCTCGCCCCAGGGGCCGTTATTCGCCGAATCGGCGAATTCGTGGGTGCCGGTGGGCGAGCTTTCGTCGAGGAAGACCCAGATCATTGGCGGGATCTCGCCATCGTCCATGCGCCGGGTGATCTGCGCCGCGTTCATCCGCGAATAAGCGAGATTGCCGCCGAATCCGTGCGTCCAATAGACGACGGGGTAGGTCGTCCGCGCGTCGGGATCGTAGCCCGGCGGCAGCGCGACCCAGCCGCGCATGTGGATCGGCCGGCCCCAGAAGGCCGAGAGCTTCGGGCTGGTGAAATCGAACGCGACGGCGCGATCGTAGGCGGCGCGCAGGGCGGCGCGCTGCGCTTCGGGGATGCGCGCGAACATCGCGTCGGGCGACGGTTCGGGAATGGTGTTGGCGAGAACCAGGTTCGGGATGGCGCCGGGCAGATGGGCCTCGATCACCGGCGAAACGATATCACCGGGGCCACGGCCGCCATAATTGTAATCGTGATTGCGATCGAGCACCGCCTGGAAACGATAGGTGCCGGGCGGAAGCGCCGAAAAGGGCGTCGGGAAGGTATCGGTCTCGCCATCGACATTGGCGATCTGGCCGGCGCGCAGCGCGTGGACCTCGCGCGCCGCCACCGCGGTGTCGGTCGGGCGGAAGGGCGAGCTGTCGATCTCCTCCGCCGGCGCGGCGCCCGGCTCGACCTTCTGGGCGAAGACGATGAGGCGGCCGGACAACGGCGCGTTCTGGCCGGGCGCGGTCGTAACCGGGATCACCACCGGATCGGCGGCGGCAAGCGGCGCGGTGGCCAGCGCCAGCGCGGCGGCGAATGTGGCGGCAAGTCTCACGAATTTCCCCCTTTGCGACGGCAAAACAATGCCCGCTTACAGCAAAGGATGTGACGCGGCATCAGCGGAAATGCCGCCCGCCTCCCGCGCGCGTCCGCAAGCTCATGCCGGGATGCCAGCCGCTCGCCGCGAGGAATGCGTCCGGATCGGTCATCTGGAAAATCTCGCGCAGCGCGCGGCGCTTGTCGGGCGCGTTGCGGTAATAGGCTTTGACGATGCGGTAGCCGACCCAATAGCCAAGGTCGCCCGGCCGATCGAGTGACCCGTTGTAGAGCCAGGCGCCGAGATCGGTCTTGTCCTTGTCGGCCAGGAATGCCCGTTCGATCTCGGTCTCACGGCCGGCCACGATCGGGCGCAGATGCGAATAGCTGATGTCGCCGGTGACCAGCTCGGTCACGAATTCGGCGACGCCCTCCGCCAGCGAGGCGCGCAGCACGCTCGGATGCTCGACGTCGCCGAGGACGGGCGATTGCAGGGTATGGGCGAATTCGTGGACGAGGACGCGCAAGAACCGGTCTTCGAGATTCGGATCGAGATAGCGCACCGCGCACAGCGCCTCGAGCCCGACCTCGGCGCCGGACGGCGATCCGATCGCGACCGGACGGCCGCGACCGATGACAACGGTGATCGGCGGAAAACGCGCCTCGGGGTAGAGCCGGGCCAACCGGCGCAGGGCGGCGTCGAGCCGTGGACGCACGCGCGGCAGGACGGCCGCGCAGCGCCGCGCATCGGCATAGACCTCGGGATGGGCGGCGATCGCCGCCGCGATCCGGGCGCCGGTGGTGCGCCGCGCCGCCGCGAAGTGGCGCAGGCCCGACGAACCCGTGTCGATATAGGCCTGGAGCTGGGCGGCGTCGGGATGGCCGCCGGCGCGGTCGTAGAGCGCGTAAAAGCGATCGACATCGGTGGTTATGATCGTCGGGCCGGGCGCCCGCTGCGTGGCTTGCCGCGCAGCGGCGGGCGCGCTGGTCGGGCCGACCAGGGCCGCCGCCGCAAGCGCCGCCAGGGCGGTGCCGGCATATCGGCGCATGTGGATTAATGATCGGATTGCCATGATCTTCGAGGATGTATGTCGCGCCCGGTTTCCACTGTGTCAATGAAATAATACACCTACAGGAAAGAATAAGGATCGACATCCACCGAAACGCGGACGCTCGCGCGCCAGGAGAGGGCGCCCAGCCAGTCGCGGATGATGTCCTGCAGCGGTACCGATCGGGCGGCATGGACGAGCAGGCGGAAGCGGTGGCGGCCGCGCAGCATGGCGAGCGGGGCGGGGGCGGGGCCGAAGACCGCCATATTCTCGCGGGAGGGCGCGGCGCGGCCGATCATGCGGGCGGTCTCCATCGCTTCGGCCTGGTCTTCGCTCGACACGACGATCGCGGCGAGGCGGCCGAAAGGGGGCATGCCGGCCTCGCGCCGGGCGTCGGTCTCGGCGGCGTAGAAGCCCTCGGCGTCGCCGCTCACCAGTGCCCGGATGACGCGGGCGTCCGGCTCGTGGGTCTGGACGAGGACGCGGCCATGCTTGTCACCGCGGCCGGCGCGGCCGGAGACCTGCCGGATCTGCTGGAAGGTCCGCTCGGCCGCGCGCAGGTCGCCGCCGGCGAGGCCGAGATCGGCATCGACCACGCCGACCAAGGTGAGGTTGGGGAAGTGATAGCCCTTGGTAACGAGCTGCGTACCGACGACGATGTCGATTTCGCCGGCCTCCATCCGCGCGACGAACTCGGCGGCCTTGGCGGGCGACCAGATCGTGTCGGAGGTGACGATCGCGGTCCGGGCGTCGGGGAAGAGCGCGGCAACCTCGTCGGCGATGCGCTCGACGCCGGGGCCGCAGGGGACGAGGCTGTCCTCCGCCCGGCATTCGGGGCAGGCATCCGGGGTCGGCATGACATGGCCGCAATGGTGGCAGGCGAGCCGGCGCGTGAAGCGGTGCTCGACCATCCAGGCGGTGCAGTTCGGGCATTGGAAGCGGTAGCCGCAATGACGGCACAAGGTCAGCGGCGCATAGCCGCGCCGGTTGAGGAAGAGCAAAGACTGCTCCTCGGCGTCGAGATTGTCCTCCAGCGCCTTGACCAGCTCCGGCGCGAGCCAGCGCCCGCGCGGCGGCGGATCGGCGAGGAGATCGAGCGCCTTCATGTCGGGCAGGCGCGCGCCGCCATAGCGATCGGGGAGCTTGAGCTCGCGATAGGTGCCGGTCTCGGCCATATGGCGGGTCTCGATCGCCGGCGTCGCCGAGGCGAGGACGACGGGGATCTGCTCGAAATGGCCGCGCATCACCGCGACGTCGCGAGCGTGATAGGTGACCCCGTCCTCCTGCTTGAAACTGCCCTCATGCGCCTCGTCGACGACGATCAGGCCGAGCTTCGGATAGGGGAGGAACAAGGCCGAACGCGCGCCGACCACCACGCGCGCCTCGCCGCTGGCGATCGCGCGCCAGGCGCGACGGCGCTGGGATTGCCTGAGGCCCGAATGCCAGGCAACGGGCTCGCAGCCGAAGCGGGCGGCGAAGCGTTTGAGGAACGGCTCGGTCAGCGCGATCTCGGGCAGCAGGATCAGGGTCTGGCGATCCCGGCGGATCGCTTCGGCGATCGCCTCGAAATAGACTTCGGTCTTGCCCGACCCGGTGACTCCGTCGAGCAGGACCGGGGCGAATTCCTCCGCCGCCACCGACTCGCGGAGGGCCGTCGCCGCCTCGGCCTGCGCCGATTCAAGCGCGGGCGGATCGTGGTCCGGATCGGGCGCCGGATAGGGATCGTCGATCGTCACCTCGACAGCCTCGATCGCGCCGGCCTTGACGAGCCCGCGGATCACGCCGTCGGAGACGCCGCCGATGATCGCGAGCTCGCGGATCAGGCCCATCCGATCGCCGATCCGCTCCAGCGCCTGCTCGCGCTGCGGGGTCAGCCGGTCGGGCACGCGGCCGGTCGCGCGATATTCGGTGATCGATCGGGCGCCGTCGAGCGCGCCGGCCGAGGGCAGGGCCATGCGAAGCACCGCGCCCATCGGCGCGAGATAATAGTCCGCCGTCCATTCGATCAGCCGCCTGAGCGGCGCGGGGAGCGGCGGCACGTCATAGGCGTGGAGGAGCGGGCGCAGCCGATTGTCGCCGACGCTCTCGGCCGGCGCGCGTTCCGGCTCCCACACCACGCCGACGAGCTGGCGCGGCCCCAGCGGCGCGACCACGATCGCGCCCGGCGCGACCGTCATGCCGTGCGGCACGCGATAGTCGAGCGGGCCCAAAGCGGCGTTGAGGAGGATCAGGCGGGCACGGGACACGAAGGACTAGATCGAGTCTCCGGCCGCGAAACGCAACTATTCAGCGACTCTCGCCAGGCCCTGGAGCCGCGCCTTCGGTATCCGCGCGGCCATGCCGACATTCTGGCCGGCGAGCGTCACGATCGAATAATGCACCGTGCTGCCGAGCAGCATCGCGCATTCGGACAGGCTGAGCCTGTAATCCTGCTGGAGCCACTGGATGAGGCCCGATGTCGCGAGCCGGGTCGCGTCTTCCATCGTCCCGGCCTGGCCGACCGCCATGATCTCGGTGGCCGATTCGACGCGCGGGCCGGAGAGGGGGCGGCCGTGGACGACATCGACCGTGAAGGTCACGTCCATCGACGTTTCGAGCGCGAACTGGGTGGTCTCGCCGTCGCCCTGCGCGGCATGGGCGTCGCCGATATAGAGCAGGGCGCCCGGCTGCTGCACCGGAAGATAGACGGTTGCGCCCTCGGCGATCTCGTTGAAATCGATATTGCCGCCCCACGGGCCGGTGTCCCCGGTCGATGGCGGCGCGGAGCCGAAGCCGGCCGCGACCGCGATCCCGCCGAGCATCGGCCGGAGCGGAACCGAATAAGTGCCGAGATGCGGTGCCTCGCCCTCCGGCGTCGCGATGCCCCGCGCCGCGTCGATATGCCAGCGCACGTTCCGGCCGAGCGCCCCGGCGTGTGTCGTGATCGCCCGGGTCTGGGCACGGCCGACGATCGCGTCCAGACTGTCGGCATAATCGCGATTGGTGCGCAGCCGCACCAGATGCACGGCGAGCATGTCGCCCGGCCGCGCGCCGGCGATGAAAAAGGGGCCCGTCTGCGGATTGCCGTAGAGCGCGACCCGGCGGCCATGCTCGTCGATCCCACCCGAATCGATCGTCCGGGTGTGCACGGTGTCGCCCGGCCAGATGGTGAGCACCGGCGCCCGGTCGGCGCTGAACAGGTTCGAAAAATCGGTCGGATCGAAATCGATCGTACGGGCCCCGCCGGCGGGGCGATCGGGGACGCGGCGCGCCGTGAAGACATGGGTCGCGGTGCCGCGATCGCCTTCGCGCACATCGATCGTGCCGGTCAGGATGCCATTCGCCAACCGGCCCGCGAGATGGCTGGTCGCGCCGTCGGCGGCGCTTGCCGTGAGATCGAACCTGTCGCCCTGCCGGCGTCCAGTCACCGCATCGCCGTCCAGATCGCCCGACAGCGTCGCGCCGTCATTGGTGAGGGTGAGAATCTGGTAAAAGCTGTTGCCCCACATGTCGGTGGCAACGATCCAGCTTTCGGCGCCCCGGGCCGGCGCCGCCGCAAGCGCCAGCGCGCACACAAACCACCCCAGCCGCATCCGTCCCTCCTGCTACAAATGTAGCATTCCGGATGACGCTTTCCGCCCCGGCCGCAAGCGGCGGACGACGAGCCGTTTCGGTGGCGCGACGAAAAAGCGAGCTCAACCCTTCGCGATGCGGGCCTCGGCGACCATTCGCGATCCGCGCAGATACATTTCCAGCCGGGTCATCGACAAAAGGCCGAGCGCGAAGGCGACGAGGCAGTCGGTCGCGAGCGCCACCACGTCCGCGCCGCCGAAGCTCGCCGCCTCGCGCAGCGCGTAGCGGACCGCGATGATGGCGAGGATGAAGAGCATGGCCGCCGGAGAGGCGGTCTGGTTGAGCGCGTGGGTTTCGGGATCGACCTCGATCTTCATCGTCTTGCCGCGCTGCCAGCCGGCGACCGCGCCGACGACGAGCGCGAGCGCGCTCCATAGCCAGCCGAGGCCATGCGGCGTCATCGTCGCGAAGAGCAGGCCGGCGAGGGCCAGATAAAGGGCCGGGACGACCCACAGATATTCGAGCCGGAGCCGCCGCGCGCGGCCCATGCCGCGCCAGCGCAAAGCCATCACGATGGCGATCACGATGACCGGAATGATCCAGGAATAGGGCGCGGGCTGGGTGTGCATGGCGCGCCTCTAGCATCCTTCCGGCTTCCGTGCGAACGGAAGGCGCGACAGCCAGCCAGGATTCGCGCCCATGAAATTCTTCGTCGACACCGCCGACACCGCCGACATCCGCGATCTCGCCGAAACCGGCCTGCTCGACGGCGTCACCACCAATCCGTCGCTGATCCACAAGGCGGGGCGCGATTTCCTGGAGGTGGTGAAGGAGATTTGCGGGATCGTCGACGGGCCGGTTTCGGCCGAGGTCGTCGCCACCGACCATGACGGGATGATGCGCGAGGCCGAGGTGCTGCGGAAGATCGCCGGCAATATCGCGGTCAAGGTGCCGCTGACGATCGACGGGCTCAAGACCTGCAAGAAGCTGACCGGCGACGGTACGATGGTGAACGTGACATTGTGCTTTTCGGCCAACCAGGCGCTGCTCGCGGCGAAGGCCGGCGCGACCTTCATCTCCCCATTCGTCGGGCGGCACGACGATGTCGGCTATCCCGGCATGGAGCTGATCGCCGACATCCGCCTGATCTACGACAATTACGATTTTCCGACCGAGATCCTGGTCGCCTCCGTCCGCAACCCGATCCACGTCCACGATGCGGCGAAGCTCGGCGCCGACATCATGACCGCGCCGCCCGCGGTGATCCGCCAGCTCTTCAAGCACCCGCTGACCGACAGCGGGCTCAAGGCGTTTCTCGCCGACTGGGAGAAAACCGGGCAGAAGATCGTCTGAATCCTCCCGGTGAGGCGGAGCCTCATGGGGAGGGGGACCAGCCGTAGGCTGGTGGAGGGGCCTGGGGCGCCGAAAGCCCCTCCACCGCTCTTCGAGCGGTCCCCCTCCCCATCCGCTGCGCGGACAGGGAGGATTGTGAGCCGCCCTCATCCCGAATAATCATTTCGCCATCGCTTCTTAACCATATCCGCGCTAGGTTCGGATCATGGGACGGGTGATCAGTTTCGAGGATCGGGCGGTGGCGACGTTGCGCGCCCGCGTCGCGGCGGCGGAGGAGGCCAACCAGGATCTCATCGCCTTCGCGCGCGGCCATTCGGGCGCGGTCGCCTCGATCCACGCCGCGGTGCTCGCCGCGATCGAGGCCGAGGGGCTCGATCACCTGATCCACATCGTCACGCAGGAATGGCCGCACATCCTCGGCCTCGATGCGGTCGCCCTGGCGCTGTGGGCGGGGACGACCGGCGTTCGCGCCGACGCCTCGGGCCTCCAGTTCGTCGATCCGCGCCTCCTGGAACGCTCGGTGCGCGATTTCGAAGGCGTCGTGCTGCGCGGGGTCGAGCGTGGCCATCCTTTGTTCGGGCCGGCCTGCTCGCTGATCCGCGCGGAGGCGCTGGTGCGGCTCGACAACGATCCGCCCTTGCCATCGGGCCTGCTCGCGCTCGGTCAGCGCGGCGCGCAGCGTTTCGAAACGCCGCACGGCTCGGAATTGCTCCTCTTTCTCGGGCGGGTGCTCGCCCGCTGCACGGGCCGGTGGCTGATTCCCTAGCCGGCGATCCGGCCGCGCATCCAGCAAGCCGGCTTGCGCTGCGCTGGCACGATCATCTCACGAAGGAGCGGCGGCGTTCCGAACATACGGTGCGCGCCTATGTCGCGACCGCTCATCGGCTGGTTGCGTTCCTCTCGGATCATCTTGGCGGCGTGGTGGATGGCGCGGCATTGCTGGCGTTGCGGCCGGCGGATCTTCGCGCCTATCTCACCAAGCGTCGAGCGGCGGGCCTTTCCAATGCCTCGGCGGCGCGCGAGCTTTCGGCGGTGCGCGGCTTCCTTGCTTTCGCCGCGGCCGAAGAGGAGCGCGAGGCGGCGCTGCCGCGGATCAAGGGGCCCAAGAAGCCGCGCAGCGTGCCGCGCCCGATCTCGCCCGACGAGGCGGTGGCGCTTGCCGAGGAGGCGGCGGACGAGGCCAGCCAGCCTTGGATCGCGGCCCGCGACCTTGCCTTGCTGACACTGCTTTACGGCACCGGCCTGCGCGTCGCCGAGGCGCTCGGCCTCACCGGCGCGGCGCTGCCGATGGGCGAGACGATCGCGGTCACGGGCAAGCGCAACAAGACCAGGATCGTACCGCTATTGCCCACCGTGCGCGAGGCGATCGAGGCCTATGTCGCGATCTGCCCTTATCCCGCGAGCCGCGATGCGCCGCTGTTCCGGGGCGCGCGCGGCGGCCCGCTGCGCGGCGAGATCGTCCGCCGCGCCGTCCGCAAGGCGCGGCGCGCGCTGGGCCTGCCGGAGCGGACCACGCCGCATGCGCTGCGTCACAGCTTCGCGACCCACCTGCTCGGGAGGGGCGCCGATCTGCGCGCGCTTCAGGAGCTGCTCGGCCATGCCAGCCTCAGCTCGACGCAGATCTATACCGCCGTCGATGCCGCACACCTGATGGACGTCTACCGCCACGCCCATCCGCGGGCATAGGTCGCAACCCGGCGGAAGCTGGGATCTCCCTGCCTTTGCGGCGGCCGTGGAAGAACAAGTGGGATTCCAGCTTTCGCTGGAATGACGGAAAGGTTGACGGGTCTGCGCTATTCCGCATTCATCCGCAGGAGCTCCACCTCGCGCCTCAGGCGCTGGATTTCGAGCTGATAGACCTCGTTGCAGTCGATCCGGCGCGGTCGCCGGCCGATCGGGATGGTGAGGCGGACATAGGCCATCGCCTCGCGGTCGCGCTGGTCGGTGACGAACTGGCGCGCGAGATCGTTCACCGGGCTCGCGGCGGTCCCGGTCGCGCCGAGATCGAGATAGGGGCCTGAATTGTTGATGCTTTGCCGGCAGCGCGTACCGCCCGACGTCTCGATCGAATCCTCGCCGCCCGGCCCCGTCGGCGGCGGCGGGAGATAGACGCCATAGGTGTCGGCGAATGCCGGCGCCGCCTCAAGCAGCAGGCAGACGGCGAGCGGAAAGACGCGAGCAAACGCGCGCATGGATGATCTCCTCCGGATTTTGGGCCCGTTCGGCGCAGACGCGAAACGTATAGGTCTCGCCCGGCTGGAGGCCGGTGGCGATGACGAGGATGCGCCGGTTGGTCCCGCCGGCCAGCGTAACGTCGCCGGGCAGGATGCGGACGCGCGGCTGCGGCGTCTCGTCTTCCTGTCCCACCGCATAGGCATGGAAGGGCGTCGCGACCGGATAGGGATTGATCAGCGTCAGGTAGAATCCCTTCCGGTCCGTGTCGGTGATGCCGGACTTGGACAAGGGCCCCAGGCCCACCGCCAGAGCGGGGGTCGAGGCGAGCGCCGCCAGCGCGAGGAAGGCCGCGCGCGTCATTGCGAGCAGGTCGTCGTGGTGTGGACGACGTAATTGCCGGCCGCGAAGCCGCTCGGGCTCGTGACGCGCGCGTTGATGCTGAAGGTGTCGAGCAGCCGCACCTGCGAGCTCGACGAGGTCGTGGCGGTGTAGCTTTGATTGGAGCCGCCGAGCGAAGTGTAGCGGATCTGCGCCTGGGCGCCGCTGGGCGCGCCGGAGGGCGTGTCTACGGTCGGTGCGGAGAAGCTGACGGTCGGCGTCGCGCCGATCGCGACCACCGCCATCAGCGCCGCGCTGCCGCCCGATTCCTCCGACCCGATGATCGTCGGATCGGTCGCCGGCGCGAGCCGCCCTTCGGTGCTGAGCGTCAGGATGCAGCTCGAGATCAAATTGCCACGCAGGGTGATGTCGGCCGCACCGGCGGGCGTGGCGGCCGCCAGCAATGGCAAAATAGCTGTGAGGAATCTGGCGTCACGCATGTCGGCCTCCTTGTTGGGGAAGGCGATAGCGTCCGACCGGTCAGGAAATGGTTAACGCGGCCAAATAAAAACAAGTAATATCAGATAGTTAAATCCACAATGGTGTCATTTTGGAGAATTGGGTCACAAATTCCGGGCCGCTGGGCGAGTCCTCCGGAGCCGGGGTTGCGCGGGCCAGGACTTTATTTTAGGCTTAAATCAATAAGGAGCAATCATATGCATATCGGTTGCCTCGGTGGTGGGCCGGCGGGACTCTATTTCGCGATATCGATGAAGCTGCGCGACCCGGCGAGCGAGCTGCATGTCTTCGAGCGCAACCGCGCCGACGATACGTTCGGCTGGGGCGTGGTGTTTTCGGACCAGACGGTCGACAATCTGATGGCGAACGATCCGGTCTCGGGGTCGGCGATCGCGGCCGAATTCGCGCATTGGGACGATATCGAGGTTCATGTCCATGGCGCGACGATCCGATCGTCGGGCCATGGCTTTATCGGCATCGGGCGCAAGCGGCTGCTTGCGATCCTCCAGGCGCGGGCGCGCGAGCTTGGCGTCGTGCTTCATTTCGAACATGAGGCGAGCGCCGACCTCGCCGATTGGGCGGGCTACGATCTGGTCATCGCCGCCGATGGCGCGAACAGCCGGATCCGCGATCGTTATGAGGCGCATTTCGGGGTCGATATCCAGGTCCGCCGCAACCGCTTCTTCTGGTTCGGCACGACCAAGGCATTCGAGGCCTTCACGTTCGCGTTCGAGAAGACGGACGCCGGCTGGGTGTGGGCGCATGCCTATCGCTTCGACGAGGGACTTTCGACCTTCATCGTCGAGATGGCGCCCGAGACCTGGGCCGCGCTGGGGCTCGACGGCATGGACCAGGAAGCGGCCATTGCGTGGTGCGAGCGGACCTTCGCGGCTTATCTGGACGGGCACCGGCTGATGTCCAACGCCACGCATTTACCGGGGCCGCGGGCGTGGCTCCAGTTCCGCCGCATCGTGTGCGACACCTGGCATTACGGGAAGCTGATCCTGCTCGGCGATGCGGCGCACACCGCGCATTTCTCGATCGGATCGGGGACGAAGCTGGCGCTCGAGGATGCGATCAAGCTTGCCGAGGTGCTGAATCGGCCCGGGCTCGACCGCGACGCGGCGCTCGCCGAATATCAGGCGGAGCGCAACCTCGAGGTGCTCAAGCTCCAGAACAGCGCGCGCAACTCGACCGAATGGTTCGAGACGCTGGACCGCTATCTCCATTTCGAGCCGATCCAGTTCGCCTATTCGCTGCTCACCCGTTCGCAGCGGGTCAGTCACGAGAATTTGCGGCTGCGCGACCCGACCTGGCTGGAAGGGGTCGAACGCTGGTTCCAGAGCCAGGCGGCCGGCCACGAGGTGAATGAGGCGGCGCCGCCGATGTTCGCGCCGTTCCGCCTGCGCGGAATGGATCTCGCCAACCGGATCGTGGTGTCGCCGATGGCGATGTACTCGGCCGGCGACGGCTGCCCGGGCGATTTCCATTTCGTCCATTACGGCGCGCGCGCGCAGGGCGGCGCGGGGCTCGTCTATACCGAGATGACCTGCGTCTCGCCCGAGGGGCGGATCACGCCCGGCTGCACGGGAATGTATGCGCCGGCGCACGTCGCTTCGTGGCGGCGGATCGTCGATTTCGTCCACGCCAACTCACGAGCGAAATTCTGCCTCCAGCTCGGCCATTCGGGGCCGAAGGGGAGCACGAAGGTCGGCTGGGAGGGCTATGACGTCCCGCTGGAGAGCGACAACTGGCCGGTGATGGCTGCGTCCGACGTGCCGTGGAGCCCGGACAATCAGGTGCCACGCCCGATGACCCGCGCCGACATGGACGCGGTGCGGGGCCAGTTCGTCGCCTCGGTGCTTATGGCGATCGAGGCCGGCTTCGACATGGTCGAGCTCCATGCCGCGCACGGCTATCTGCTGTCGAGCTTCATCACCCCGCTCACCAACAAGCGGACCGACGACTATGGCGGCAGCCTGGCCAACCGGCTGCGCTATCCGATCGAGGTGTTTCGGGCGATGCGCGAAGCCTGGCCGGCGGACAAACCGATGTCGGTGCGGATCTCGGCCAACGACTGGATGGGCGATCTCGGCGTGACTCCGGATGAGGCGGTCGCGATCGGCCGGGCCTTCGCCGAAGCCGGCGCCGATCTCATCGACGTGTCGGCTGGCCAGACCTGGGCCGATTGCCAGCCGGTCTACGGCCGCATGTTCCAGACCCCGTTCGCCGATCAGGTCCGCAACGAAGGGCGGCTGACGACGATGGCGGTCGGCAATATCTACGAGCCCGATCACGCGAACTCGATCCTCGCCGCCGGCCGCGCCGATCTGGTCGCGCTTGCCCGGCCGCATCTCATCGATCCGATGTGGACATTGCGCGCCGCGGCGAGCCAGGATTATCGCCGCATCGCGGTGCCGCCGCCCTATCTCGGCGGCATCGCCCAGCTTACCCGCAACCTCCAGCGCGAGGCCGAGCTCAAGGCGTGAAATTCGCTCGCCCGCGATCGCCCCGCATCCGGCAGACGCCCGCCGATTCCGGATTCAGGCGCCTCCGCCGGCAGGGGCGACGGCGATGGCATCCGCCTCGATCAGATAGCCGTGCCGAAGCTCGCCCGCGGGCACGACGATGCGGGCGGGGCGCGCCTCTCCGAAAAGCTCGGCGAATATCTCGTTGAATTGCGGCCAGTTGCTTGCGCCATCGATATAGGCATTGACCTTGAGGACGTCGGCGGGGCCGCTGCCCGCCGCCTCGAGGATCGCGAGGAGCTGGAGCAGCACCTGGCGGGCCTGCTGCGCGAAGCTCGCCGATACGTCCAGCCCGACCGGCAACTGCCCGGAGACGAAGACAAGGCCGCCATGCGCCACCGCCTGGCTGTAATGACCGGCCGGCTGCGGCGCGTTCGGCGTGTCGATGGTCCTGGGCTTGTCCATGAAAAGCGCATTAGCTGGATAGGCGCGACTTTGCATCATCCTCGGCCAGGCCATTGAAATCGCTGGTGCCTCCTTACGGGACTCGAACCCGTGTTTTCGCCATGAGACTGAAGCCGGGAGACGGGCCTGGACGGGAATCCAGGCGCGGCGATTCTTGAGCGCCACCGATGTCGGGATCAGCAGGAATGCCGCGAGGCGAAGCAGGTAAAGGCCGCTTCGTTCCTCGGCCGCGATATCGGTCAAGGTCATGACCGTCCGCGATATGCCAAGGAACCAGAAAGCGAAGGCGAGGGCGAGGGCGAGGAACAGGCCCTCGCGCGTGCGCGACCAGAAACGCATGAGGAAGAGACCCGCGACGACGAATTTTCGCTGCGCGGAGCCGGGCGCAGTCTTCAGGCGCCGACCGGATTCAGGGCTTCCCAGGCCGACTCTGATCGACCGGCGCTGCCACGCCCACGTCCAGGAACCATTGTTCGCCCGCCCGGCGCCGCGCGTTGACCCACGCCTCTTGCAATTCGAACATGCCGGGAAGAGGATCTGTTCCAGCGACCGGGCGGCGCGAGAAGCGCATGAAGGATTCCCGTTCTGCATAGGTCGGCCAGATCGGGCGGCCCGTCCCGTTGGGAGACCCGCTTCGCGCGAAGCTGATCCAGTAATCCATCATGGTTTCCGACAAGGCGGCCTCGTTCGCGCCGATCGGCCGGGGCCAGTTGGGCGGCAGCACGGCGTCGCGCCCGATATGGCCGAATACATAAGGCAGCTCGGCGGCGTGGAAGCTACAGAGATTTCGCGCCCGCGCAGCAGTATCGCAATGGTCGAACATGTAAAGAAAGGCGGGTTGCCCCACGGCCGCCTGCTGACGCACGATACGCTCGGCGGCCCATCCGAAGATCGCGTCGCGCAGCGCCGCGAGCATGCTGCCGTCGATGTCCGATGAGGGGTAGCGGCGCAGGAAAGCGGGCGCGAGGGTGCCGTAGCGGCGGCTGATTTCGGCACTATAGGCTGTCCCGTCCGCCGGTGCGGGCGGTAGCAAGGCGCGCTGCGAACGGATTTCCCCGGCGTTGAAGCCGGCGAGCACGGGCACGCGCGCCTGCCGGCCGGCATCGAACGTCTCGACGATCTGCCCGGGCAGCGCCCAGCCGTCGATCGTTCCTTGCGCCCGGAAACCGGCCGAGACCGCCGCGCGGATCAGTGCTTCGGCATCCATCGCGCGCAGCGCGTCGAGGTTGTTCGCGCCGAGGCGCGCGGCAAAAGCGCGCCCGGTCTGTTCGGCGGCTGGCAGGCCGAAAACAGATCGCCTCAATGCCGGAAACGCCCGGATGTTCGGGCTCTCCAGGATCGCCTTGTCGAACAGGCCGCGCGCGAGCGGACTGACGAGGAGATAGGCGACACTGAGCGCGCCGGCCGATTCCCCCATGGCCGTGACGTTGCCCGGATCGCCGCCGAACGCCGCGACATTCGCTCGCACCCAGCGCAACGCGGCGATCTGATCGAGCAGGCCGTAATTGCCGGAGGCATGGTGCGGCGATTCGGCGCTGAGCGCCGGATGCGCCAGCCAACCGAGGACGCCAAGCCGATAGTTGATCGACACGAACACGATTCCGCGCCGGGCGAAATTGGCGCCGTCGTAGAGCGGCTCCGCGCTGCCGCCGATGCGGAGTGAGCCGCCGTGGATCCAGACGACCACCGGCGCGTGGGCCGCGTGCGCCGGCGCCCAGACGTTGAGGGTCAGGCAATCCTCGCTCATTGCGCGCGGCGGATCGAGATAGACGCTATCGGGGGATAATGGCGGCTGGATGCAGCTCGGGCCGAAGGCGGCGGCGTTGCGCGTCCCTGCCCATCGCGCGGGCGGCGCGGGCGGCCGCCAGCGGCGCGCGCCCACCGGCGGCAGGGCAAAGGGAATGCCCTTGAAGACCCGCAGCGACCCTTCGACCCTCCCCGCGACCCGCCCCTGCGTTACGGTGACGATCGGGCGTTGCGTCGCCTGTACGGCGGCGGCGGATGCGAAGAATGTCAGCCAGATGAGGCACCGCAGCAATCGCGTCATCGCGCCCATCTCCACCCGCTATTGCCAGCCGCACGGTCGGGAAATACATTCACTCGCGTGTGAATATCAATGCCGTTCGCGGAGGAGACAAGATGGCGATCGCCCGTGCAAGTCGGCGTGAGTTCCTTGCCGGCACCGCCGCGCTGCCGATCGCGACGGCGGCGCCTTCGGCCACCGCCGAGGCGCGGGAGTCGATCGCTGCGGATTTGCGACGCTATGTCGGTTTCGAAGGCAAGCAGGCAGGCGGGGAAGGCGACATGGCCTGCGGCGCGTGGCTTGCGTCAGAGTTGGAGCGCGCCGGCTATGCGGTCGAGCGCCAGCCGATCTCGGTGCCCTGCTTCCAACCCGAGCGATGCGAACTGATCTGCGACGATGTCCGCGCAGCGGTCTGGCCGCAGCCAATCGTGCGGCCGACCGGCGCAGAGGGGATTGCCGGGCCGATCGTGAGGGTCGATGCGGACGGCCATGCCGCCGCACCGCTTTCCGGGGCGGTCGCGCTCGTCGACTTGCCCTGCGGCCGCTGGTCGACCCTCCTTTCCGCGGCGATCAGGCGGCCGATCGCGGCGGCGTTCGCCGCCGGCGCGCGCGCCGCGATCGCGATCACGAACGGTCCGACAGGCAAGCTGGTCGCGCTCAACGCTGATGGCCGCGCGCCATTGTTCGCCGGGCCGGTCGCGCTGCTTGCGCCGGTGGATGCCAGGCCGTTCCTGACCGCGGCGGCGCGCGGCGAGCGGGTGACGTTGCATCTTGCCGGCCGCGCCGGGCGGCGCCCGGCGTTCAACCTGATCGGCCGCATCGACCGGGGCACGGGCCGCTGGCTGGTGGTCTCGACCCCGCGGTCGGGCTGGTTCGGCTGCGCCGGCGAGCGCGGCGGCGGGATCGCCGCCTGGCTGATGATCGCGCGCTGGGCGAACGTGGGGGTGCGGGGCTTCAATCTCGCCTTCATCGCCAATAGCGGCCACGAATATGAAAATCTTGGCGCCGAGGAGATGCTCCGCGCGATCGCGCCGCGCCCCGCCGAGACCGCCTTCTGGCTCCATCTCGGCGCGAACGTGGCGGCGCGCGACTGGCACGAGACCGCCGACGGTCTGCGACCGCTGCCGAGCAGCGACCCGCAGCGGTTCCTGGTCGTCAGCCCCGCCTTGCTTCCCGCCGCGCGCCGGGAGTTCGCCGGCCTGGCCGGACTCGAGGCACCCTATGCCAGCGACGCGATCTCGGCCGGCGAGCTCACCAACGTGATCGAAGCCGGTTATCCGCTGGTCGCCGGCGTCTTCGGCATCCACCGTTTCCACCATGTCGCCGACGACGACGAACGTTGCGTCTCGGCCGTGGAGGTCGCGCGCGCCGCAAGCGCATTCCGGCGACTGGTCGAGTGGGCTCTGGACCCCGCTCGGGCGAGCCCGCCTGGCCGACTGAAAGATATTCACTAGCGAGTGAATTAGTATTGAAATCGGATCGCGATTGCTGCACTCTGTGCCCAAGACGTCCAAGAGCGTCACAGATGGGAGGGGTTATGAAGAGCGTCGCCTTGATTGGTGCGTCCCTTATTTCGGTCGCATGGTGCGCGCAGGCCGAAGCGCAGACGACGGCCCCGCCGGCCGACGACGGCACATCGCAGAGCAGCAGCGCGGACCAGGACCAATCTCGCCAGGAGATCATCGTCACGGCGCAGCGCCGCAACGAGAATCTCCAGACGACCCCGATCGCGGCTTCGGTGCTGACCGGCGCCGATCTCGCCAACCGCAACATCATCAATGTCGACCAGCTTCAGTTCGCCATGCCGAGCGTCGCGGTCGACAATTTCGGCCAAGGCCTCGAATTCAACATCCGCGGCATCGGCAAGGGGGAGCACAACACCCAGACGCTGACCGGCGTCATCACCTATCGCGACGGCGTCGCGACCTTCCCCGGCTACGTCCAGGGCGAGCCCTATTTCGACATCGCCCGAGTCGAGGTGCTGCGCGGTCCGCAGGGCACGATCGCCGGCCAGAACTCGACCGGCGGCGCGGTGTTCGTCACCACCAACGATCCGATCATCGGCGGCGGCGTCCACGGCTATCTCCAGGGCCAGTTCGGCAATTATTCCGATGCGGGCCTGCAAGGCGCGCTCAACATCCCGGTCAGCGACACCTTCGCGGCGCGCATCGCCTGGTACACCGAGCGGCGCAACGGCTTCTGGCACATCAACGGCCCCGGCGGCACGCCCTATACCGGCAACAATGGCGACCTGCGCGAGGCAGCCGGGCGGATCAGCTTCCTGTGGCGTCCGACCGATCGACTCTCGATCCTGTCGAAGACCGACATCGACTATCTCGATTTCGGCGCCTACCCGGCCGATCCCTATTATGCGCGTTTCCGGGTCATCCCGGGCACGACGACGCCCAATCCCTATTATAACGACCTGTTCGACGTCACCGCCAATGCACCACAGGGCGCGAAGGACTCGTTCATCCGCTCGTCGCTGCGGGTCGATTACGAATTCGACGGCGGCATCCGCCTCCGTTCGATCAGCGGCTACCAGCACGGCGTCACGAGATACAGGGCCGATCTCGACGGGCTGGCGGAGCCGACCCTGTTCACGCCCAACGCGAACCAGACCTTCTTCGACAATGTTCACGAACGGATCTGGTCGCAGGAGCTCAACCTGATCTCTCCCGACGACCAGCGGCTTACCTGGCTGCTTGGCGCCTACGGTCAGTGGAACACCTATTATTTCCAGCGACCCTTCCAGTTCCTGATCGGTATTCCGGCCGGCAATCCGCTCACCGAATACAAGCTCGAGGGCATCAATCCACAGCGCGATCTTGCCTTTTTCGGTCAGGTCGGCTTCCGGATCACGCCGCACCTCAAGCTCGAGGTCGGCGGGCGCTATACCTGGAGCCGCACCCGCAACGACGTCTCGGTTGTCCAGTACGGGACTCCGATCGACGACCAGCAGAGCGCACGTTCCAACGACTTCTCATGGAAGGCGTCGCTCGGCTGGGAGATCAACCACAACCAGTATCTCTACGCCTTCGCCGCGACCGGCTTCCGTGCCGGCGGCCTCAACGTTCCGGTCGGGCTCGGCCTGCCCGATCCGTTCGATCCGGAGAAGGTGACCTCGTTCGAGGCTGGCTGGCGCGCCAACTTCCTGGGCGGCCATATCCGCACGACGCTCACCGGCTTTTACAACAATTACCGCAACTTCCAGGTGATCATCGGCTATCCTTCGTTCCCGACCTTCGGAATCGAGATCAACGTTCCCGACACGACGCACATCTACGGCGGCGAGTTCGAGGCCGAAGCGCATCTCGGCCATTTCTCCTTCGACGTTGGCGTGAGCGCGATACACAGCTCGCTCGGCCAGTTCTTCGCGACCGATCCGCGCATGGCGAGCACGCTGCCTTGCAACCCGAGCACCGGCCCGGTCAGCGTCAGCTGCATCAACCTCAAGGGCCGCGAGCAGACCTACGCGCCCAATTTCACCTTCAATGCCGGCGCCCAATATGTCTTCAACCTGGGCAGTGCCGGCACGCTCACGCCGCGGGTCAATTTCGGCCATGTCGCCGCGCAATGGGCGACTCTGTTTGAAAATCCGGTGCGCGGCGATCGGCTCGAGGATCGCAACATCCTCGGTGGGCAACTGGCATGGAACAAGGGGCCATGGACGGTGACGATCTACGGCACCAACCTTACCAACCAGCATTATGCCGGCGCGCTCAATTCCGGCCTGAACTTCGCCGGGCCGCCGCGCCAGTACGGCATCAGCGTGCTGCGGCTGTTCTGAACGACCATCCGGCCGGCCGGCTTGGTTCGCGGACCAGGCGGCCGGCCTTTCCACGAGTGCGTACCGGCATCTTCATGCAAGCTTATGCCCTGACGATCGACAAGTTCCTCGATCACGCCGCCAAATGGCATGGCGGGCGCGAGGTCGTCGAGGTGACCGCCGGCGGCAGCACGAGGCGGATCGGCTATGCCGCGCTTCGAGAGCGGGCCAACCGCCTCTCCGGCGCGCTTCGTTCGTTCGGCCTGGGCTTCGGCGATCGGGTCGGCACGCTCGCCTGGAACACGCAGCACCATTTCGAACTCTATTATGCGACGATGGGCATGGGGCTGGTCTGCCACACGCTCAACCCGCGCCTCACCATCGCCCATCTCGCCGGCATGATCAACGAGGCGGAGGACCGCGCGCTCGCAGTTTCGGCCGATCTCGCGCCGCTCGCCGCGCAGCTCGCGCCGCTCTGTCCCACGCTCGATCGCGTCATCCTGCTCGACGGCGCCGCCGAGACGGCGCTGCCGGGCGCCCTGGATTATGAAACCCTGCTCGCCGAGGCTGGCGCGCCGGCGGCCTGGGGCGGCTTCGACGAGGAGGCGCCGGCTGGGCTGTGCTACACGTCGGGGACGACCGGCCGGCCCAAGGGCGCGGTTTATACCCACCGCTCCAACTATCTCCACACGCTGCGTGCGCTTCAGGCGGACGCGGTCGCGCTGACCGCAAACGACGTGGTGCTCCCCGCCGTGCCGATGTTCCACGCCAATGGCTGGGGCATCCCCTTCGCGGCGCCAGCCGCGGGCGCCAAGCTGGTTCTGCCCGGCCGCCACCTCGACGGCGCGAGGCTGGCGCGGCTGATGCGCGACGAACGGGTGACGGTCGGCATCGGCGTGCAGACGGTGTGGCTCGGTCTCGTCGATCATCTCGACGCCACCGGAGAGGCCTTGCCGGACCTCGAGCGCATCCTGATCGGTGGCTCGCCCTGTCCCGAGGCGCTGATCCGGCGGATGGAGGAGCGGCTCGGCGCGCATGTCCAGACAAGCTGGGGCATGACCGAATTGTCGCCGATCGGCACGATCGCCCCGCCGGCGGGCGCGCAGCGACCGGGCGACGATGCCGGTCAGGTGCCGATGGGACTCGATCTCAAGCTCACCGACGAGGAGGGCAGGCCCCTGCCTGAGCAACGCGGCGTGGTCGGGCGGCTCTATGTCCGCGGCCCAAGCGTGATCGACCGCTATTTCGGCGACATGGCGGATACGCTCGACGCGGACGGCTGGTTCGAGACCGGCGATCTCGCGACGATCGATGCGGAGGGCAATCTTTCGATCCGCGGGCGCGCCAAGGATCTCATCAAGTCCGGCGGCGAATGGATCAACCCGGTCGAGATCGAGGCGATCGTCGGCCGCGATCCCGCCGTCGGCCAGGTCGCGGTGATCGCCTCGCCCCATCCCAAATGGGGCGAGCGCCCGATCCTGATCGTCGAGGCGCGAAGGGGCGAGGAGATCGATCCCGACCGGCTCGTGCGCGCGCTTCGGGGCGAGGTGGCGGACTGGTGGATTCCGGACCGGATCGCGCGCGTTTCAGCCATGCCGCTCGCCGCTTCCGGCAAGATCGACAAGAACCGCCTGCGCGCGGACTTCGGCGCGGGCAAGCTCGGCGACGAACCGGTGGCGCGTTAGCGCGCCGGCCGGCACGCCTCCACCGCCGGCGGGTTCGGCGGCGACCATAGCCCCACATTCCAGTTCCAGCCGATGCCGCCCGCCGCGTTGCGGCGGCAGACCACCTCCTCGTTGAACTCGTACATGCCCGGCATCAGGTTCGCCGAAAGATGCGGCGCGTCGGTGAAGTGCATGTAGGCGCGGTCGGTGCCGAACGGCGCCCAATCGGGCGCGTTCGCCGCGCGCGGCCGGCCATCGCGCGCAAAGCTGGTCCAATAGCCGATCATCGCGTCGGAGAGCGCCGTTTCTTCGGTCGTGCGCGGCGGATTGGGCCAGTAAGGCGGCGTGCCGTCGAACGTGCCGAACACAAACGGCAGCTCACTGGCATGGAAGGCGTGAAGGCCCGCCTGATCGGCGGCCGGATAGGCATGATCGAACAGGTACATGTAGGAGGGAAGCCCAAGCGCCGCCTGTGCCCGCGCGACCTTCTCCGAGGTCCAGCCATAGAGCTGGTCGCGGGTCGTCGCGAGGATCGACTCCATCATGTCGCTCGACGGATAAAGCCGCAGGAAGGCGTCGGCGAGGTCGCCATAGGTGCGGCGGATCCGCGCCTCATATTCGGCCGCGCTCGTCGGCGGCTGGGCCGGGGCGAGCACACGCAGCGAGCGGATCTCGCCGGCATTGAAGCCGATCAGGACGGGCACACGCGCCTGATGCCCCGCGTTGAAGGCGTCGACCATCTGCTCGGGCAGGACATGCCCGTCGACCGCGCCGAACGGCAGGAAATGGGCGGCGTTGGCGGCGGCATTGAGCGTCGCCGCGTCCATCCGCCTGAGCGACGCGACGTCCGGCGCCTGGACCGCGGCGCCGAGCAATGCGCCCGCCTCCTCGGCCGCCGGCCAGCCGTGGACGCCCCGCTTCAGCGCCGGCATCGAGACCATATAGCCGCTTTCCGAGATCGCCTTGCTGAACAGGCCGCGCGCATCCGGTGCGACCATCAGGTAGAGGACGCTGAGCGCGCCCGCGGATTCGCCGGCGACGGTGACATTGCCCGGATCGCCGCCGAACGCGCCGATATTGTCCCTGACCCAGCGAAGCGCCGCAATCTGATCGAGCAGGCCGTAATTGCCCGAGACATGGTCCGGCGATTCGCGGCTGAGACCGGGATGGGCGAGATAGCCGAGCACGCCCAACCGATAGTTGATCGACACGACGATGACGCCGCGTTGCGCCAGCCGCGCGCCATCATACATCGCCTCGCGGCTCGATCCGGTCCACAGCGCGCCGCCGTGGATCCAGACGATCACCGGCGCGTGCTCGGCATGGGCCGGCGTCCAGATGTTGAGCGTCAGGCAATCCTCGCTCTGCGGCAGCGGCTGATCGGCGGAATAGATGGTGTGCAGCGAGCCCTGCGGCGGCTGAATGCAGGCCGGGCCGAACGCGGTCGCCGGACGCATGCCCTGCCAGCGCGGCATCGGCGCCGGCGGGCGCCAGCGCCGATCGCCGACTGGCGGCAGCGCGTAGGGAATGCCGCGGAACACGCGCAACTCGCCCTGCGATTCGCCGGCCATCGCCCCGGCCGGCGCATCGACGACCGGCGGCTGTCGGGCCGCGGCGGGGGCTGGCGCGCCGGCGAGCATGCCGGCGGCGCTTCCAATGGCGATCAGGCGACGAATCATGGCGTGTTTCCCTGCGATGCGGCGCGCTCCCGTCCAAGGATGCGCGCCAGCCAGAAGAAGAGGATCGCGGCGACGATGTAGAATGGCGTCAGCGTCAGCAGCGCGACCTGGAGCGCATGATCGACATGATGCGCGGCGAACCAGTCGCTTGCGGCGCCGACATAGGTCGGGCCGAGGCCGAGGCCGATGAAGTTCATGATGAGGAGGAGCAGCGCGCCGGACATGACGCGCTGGTCGGGTCGGACCTCCTCCTGGACGAAGGCGACCGCGGACGAGAGATAGAAATAGTTGAACGCCATCGCGCCGGTGAGGCTGGCGAGCGCGAGCGGCCATGATGGGGCGAGCAGGAAGCCCAGATAGAAGGGCAAGGCGAGGATCAGCGAGACGGCGGGAATCGTCGCATAGGCGCTGCGCCGGCGCGCCGTCATCCGGTCGATCAGCCGGCCCGACACGACCATGCCGCCGCCCATGCCGAACAGCATCGCCAGGGCATACCAGATCGCGACCTCGTCGAGGCTCATCCCCTTTTCGCGCATCAGGAAGAGGACGGTGAAATTACCGAGCCCGTAGGTGATGAACTGGGTCGCGCCGGAGCCGAGCGCGGCGAGCATCAGCGGCGGGCGCGAGAAGAACATGCGCGCGGTCTCCCAGAAGCTGGCGCCTTGCCCCCTTTGCACCGCGCCGTCGAAGGCGCCGCGCGCCGGCTCGCGCACGATCAGCTTGACCGCGACCGCGCCGATGATCCCGGCCGCGCCGATCGCGAGGAAGGCATGTCGCCAATCGAAGGCGGCAGCGATCGACGCGCCGAAGGCGACGCCGAGCGCGGCGCCGATCGGTGGCCCGAGATTGTAGATGCCGAAGGCGAGGCCGCGCCGGCCGGGCGGGAAGGTGTCGCTGATGATCGCATAGGACGGCGGCACGCCCCCCGCCTCGCCGAAGCCCACCGCCATGCGCGCCGCGACGAGCTGGCCGTAATTGGCGGCGAGGCCGCAGGCCGCCGTCGCCGCGCTCCAGATCGCGCAGGCGAGCGAGAGGATCGTCACCCGGTTGGTCTTGTCCGCGAGCCAGCCGATCGGGATCGCGATGAAGCAGTAGAACAAAGCGAAATAGAGCCCGCCGATGCGCCCCAGCTGGCCGTCGGTGATATGCAATTCGTCCTGGATCGGCTTGGCGAGGATGGCGAGCAGCTGGCGGTCGAGGAAATTGAGCACGTAGATGCCGCACAGCATCCACAGCACCAGCCACGGCCGCGACGACCCGGCGGCATCGATCGGCGCGGCGTTCGTGTCGGCGGCTGTGCCCTCCCTCGCGGGACGGGTGCCGGTCGTCGCGCTCATCTCATTCCTCTCCCGTCTTTTTTTCGTGACAATGGGCCGAAGCCTGGGCCGCGTCAACATACACTATCGTGTGCGTGAATATCTTGTTCGAGGGCTGGAATGGCTTGACGCTTGGGGCCTGACGTTCAAAAGCCGTCTGGTGACCGCGACCAGCCGCCCCCGCCGAGTGTCGAAGAAAGCCGAGCAGCGGGCGGAGATGATCGAGAAGATCCTCGACGCCGCCGAAGGCATGTTCGCCAGGCACGGCCTTTACGGCGTCACGCTGAAGGACGTGGCCAGACAGGTCGGCGTTCATCACACGCTTCTCAACTATTATTTCTCGGACAAGAAGACCCTGTTCGACGCCGTGTTCGCGCGCCGCGCGGTGGTGACGAGCGAGCGCCGGATGAAGGCGCTCGACGATTACGATGCCGCGACGGCGGGCAAGCCGACCGTCGAGGGCGCGCTGCGTGCCTTCCTCGACACCGACCTCGATCTCTATATCGAGGGCGGCGAGGGGTGGAAGAACTATGCCCAGCTCGGCGCTCAGGTCGCCAATGCGCCCGAATGGGGCGCCGAGCTCATGGACTCCAATTTCGATCCGGTCGTGCTGCGGCTCATCGAACTGCTCCGCAAGGCCCTCCCCGATTGCGCCGACGAGGACATTTTCTGGGGCTACCATTTCGTGACCGGCGCGCTGATGCTGACGCTGGCGCGCACCGGCCGCATCGACAAGCTGTCCGGAGGTCTGTGCCGCTCCGAGGATTTCGGCGCGGTCAAGGAGCGCATGGCCTCGTTCATGGCGGCGGGGTTCGCCACGGTCTGCCGGGAACGCGCCGTCAAGCGGGATCTGGCCAAGTAATATTCGCTATCTTGTGAGTTAATATCTGCTGCGTTATGCCGCCTCTCGAACGGCTAGGGAGCAAGGCATGACACTCACGGATCGCGTCGCGATCGTCTCCGGCGCGGGCGGCGGCCTCGGGCGCGCCCACGCGCTCTGCCTGGCCCGGCGGGGAGCGAAGATCGTGGTCAACGATCTGGCTCCGGAGGTGGCCGAACGGGTTGCCGCAGAGATTCGCGCGGCCGGCGGCGAGGCGATTGCCGCCGTAGCGTCGGTCACCGACGAGGCCGCGGTCGCCGACATGGTCGCCGAGACTATGGCGCACTGGGGCCGCATCGACATCCTCGTCAACAATGCCGGCATCCTGCGCGACAGGAGCTTCGCGAAGATGACGATCGACGATTTCCGGCTGGTCGTCGACGTCCACCTGATCGGCGCCGCGATCTGCACCAAGGCAGTGTGGGAGATCATGCGGCGACAGGCTTATGGTCGCATCGCGATGACGACCTCCTCCTCGGGCCTCTACGGCAATTTCGGCCAGGCCAATTACGGCGCGGCCAAGATGGCGCTGGTCGGGCTGATGCAGACGCTGGCGATCGAGGGCGAGAAGTACGGGATCAGGGTCAATTGCCTCGCCCCGACGGCGGCGACCGGGATGACCGAGGGCGTGCTGTCCGAAGCCAGCCTCGCCGCGCTCGACCCCGCGCTCGTCAGCCCCGGCCTCCTCGCTTTGGTCGGTGAAGACGCGCCGACCCGCGCGATCCTCGCCGCCGGCGCGGGCCATTTCGCCACCGCCAACGTCACCCTGACCGAAGGACGCTTCGTCGGCGCGCGCGACGATGCCGGCGAGCAGGTCGTGCGGCACTGGCCGCAGATTTGCGACCGGCGCGGCGAGATCGTGCCGGCCTATGGCTTCATGCAGGCCGAGCGCGAGCTCGAAAATGCGGGCATGGGCGCGTCGGTGATGGCGGCGGCGCGGTGACGCTAGCCGTCGCGACCGCGGGCAGGGGGTTCGGGAAGATTCGGCTCAGGTTGGATCAGAACGAGGCCACTTGTACCCAGCGATTTCTCTGCACGTACTCTGTACGGATTGCCTTTTCAGGCCAATCACACTGCTAAGTGCTTGAAATCGCTGGTGACCCCTACGGGACTCGAACCCGTGTTTTCGCCGTGAGAGGGCGACGTCCTGGACCGCTAGACGAAGGGGCCGGCTGAGCGGAAGCGGGGCGCATATGGGTTTGGGGGCCATCCTGTCAAGGAAGGCGCGCGCGAAAAGGGCGGCGCGACCCGTCGCGCCGCCGCCTGTCGTTCCGCAGGCTCGACGGCCGGCTTACTTGCCGCTGTTGGTGCCGGTCGAGGTGTCCGCCGGAGGCGTGCCTTCGGGCTCGTCAGGCGCGGCGCCAGCGTCGTCGCCGGCCGCCGGCTTGTCGGCGCTGGCGGCGGGAACCGCGCCGGCGTCCGCGCTTGCCGCGGGCTTGCCCGCATCCGCGCTCGCATTGGCGTCGGGCGCCGTCGCATTGTCGGCGGCCGCGCTATTTTCCGCGGCGGCATTGGCCGTGTTGGTCGCATGGTTGCAGGCGGAAAGGGCGAGGATGGCGGCGCTCGCCGCGGTGAGGGTCAGGAGCTTCATCGTCGATCCTGTCTGTTGACGGAAGGCGGTGTTTCTAACCGACGCCGCGCGCCGACGGAAGAGTCGCTTTATCGCGCGCGCACGCTATGCTTAGATGAAAGCATCGCGCAGCATCGGGGGGCGTCCATGCGTATACCGTTCCACCCTTTCGCGGACCCGGATCGCGCCCGGGGCCCGTCGCCGACGACGGTCGGAAGGCGCCCATGGCGGTGAGCTTCCAGCCGTTCCGGATCGAAAGCGGCGCCAAGACCCATGAAGGCCGCGTGCGCGACCACAATGAGGATTCGTTCGTCGCCAAGGAAGGGCAGGGCCTGTGGGCCGTCGCCGACGGCATGGGCGGCCACGAGGGCGGCGAATGGGCATCCGCCAAGATCGTCGAGAAGTTCGAGGAGCTCGAGCTTCCGGAGGATTTCGACGCGGCCTGCGCCGCGGTCGCCGAGGCGATCCGCAAGGCCAATCGCGCGATCATCGTCGAGGCGGGAAAACGGGCCAAGCAGATGGGATCGACCGTCGTCGCATTGTTCGTGCGCGACGAACGCTATGCCGTGCTCTGGGTCGGCGACAGCCGCGCCTATCTGCTGCGCGACGGCGCGCTCAAGCAGCTCAGCCGCGACCACAGCCAGGTGCAGGAGATGGTCGCCCGCGGCATCATGTCGCCAGAGGACGCGATCGGCCATCCGATGGGTCATATCCTCTCACGCGCCGTGGGCGTGCGCGACGAGGTGGAGGTCGACATGGTGACGGGGGAGGTCTGGCCAGGCGACGTCTTCCTGCTCTGCAGCGACGGCCTCCACGGCTATGTCGCCGAGGCCGACATCGCGCGCCTGCTTGCGCGCGGCGCGCCCGATCGGGCGTCGGAAGAGCTGGTCGAGCTCACTCTCGCCAACGGCGCCCCCGACAATGTCACGGTGATCGCGGTCTGGGCCAGCGATCCCACCCTCCTCTCACTCCCGGATCGGTAGGATTATGAGCGACGACAAGAACAAGACCCCCCCGGAGGGTGGCGAGGAACGCACCGTCTTCATGCCGACGGGCACCGATCCCGGCGCGCCGCCACCCGTGCCCGCCGAGCCGACAGCAGCGCCTGAGCCGCCTGCGCCTGAGGCTGCTCCTCCCGCCGCGGAGACTGAGGCCGCGCCGGCCGCGGCCCAGCCCGCGCCACCCGCGCCAGCGCCGGCCGAGACTTCGCGGCAGCCCACCACCGCCGGCACCCAGGCCGGGTTCGTCCCGACCGAAGCCGCGCGCGCTATCAAGGTCGGCGACGTGCTCAACCACATCTTCGAGGTGAAGCGTTTCCTTGCCCGGGGCGGCATGGGCGAGGTGTTCGAGGGCTGCAATGTCAACACCGACGAACGCGTCGCGATCAAGGTCATGCTCCCCGCCATGGCGGCCGACGAGAAGGTCGTCGCCATGTTCCGCAAGGAAGCGCGGACCCTCACCAAGCTCCAGCACGAGGCGCTGGTCTCCTATCGCGTGCTCGCGCAGGAGCCCAGTCTCGGCGTCCTCTACATCGTCACCGAGTTCATCGAGGGCACCGAGCTTGCCGACGTGCTCGGCAAGGTCGAGCGCACGCCCGACGAATTGAAGGGCCTCTTGCGCCGGCTCGCCTCGGGTCTGGGCGCCGCGCACAAATTGGGCGCGATCCACCGCGATATGTCGCCGGACAACGTGCTGCTGCCGGGCGGCGACGTCCATCAGGCGAAGATCATCGATTTCGGCATCGCCAAGGATCTCGATTCCTCGTCGGCGACGATCGTCGGCGACGGTTTCGCGGGCAAATTGAACTATGTCGCGCCCGAGCAGCTCGGCGATTACGGCCGCGAGATCGGGCCGTGGACCGACGTCTACAGCCTCGCGCTGGTGATTCTCGCGGTCGCGCAGGGCAAGAACGTCAACATGTCGGGTTCGCTCGTCGATGCGATCGACAAGCGCCGCAAGGGGCCGGACATCTCGGCGGTTCCCGACGGCCTCAGGCCGACGATCGAGGCGATGCTGCGGCCCGATCCCAAGGATCGTCTGCGCTCGATGGAGGATGTCGTCGCCATGCTGGGCGGCGGTGCGGCGCCGCCGGCGCCGCCACCCCCCGCGCCGGTTGCCGCCGTCCAGACGCCGAGTGGTGGCGGCTCGAAGGGGCTGATCGTCGTCGGCGTGCTGATCCTCGCTCTGCTCGCCGCGCTCGGCGCCTGGTGGTTCATGGGACGGCCAAACCCGACGCCCGGGCCAGGCCCGAACAATAATGGCAATGTGATGAGCAGCGATCCGGTGGAGGCCGCGCGCGGCGCGATCAATTCGGTCCTGCCGTCGGTCAATTGTACCTGGCTGGAGATCGGTGCCGCCGAGGCCGGCAATGGCGGCGTCAGTGTCGCGATGCGCGGCGTCGCCGGCGACGCGCAGGCGGCGGAGCAGGAGATCGGGCGCGCGCTCGCCGGCGCCCATGTCGAAAATGCCCGGCTTGATTTCTCCGACGTGGCGCCGATCACGCCTGCCGGCTGCTCGGCGCTCGACACCTATCGCCAGATCCGCGCGACCGAGGCGACCCATATGTCGGTCGCCCGGCCGCGTTTCCAGATGGTCATGCAGCCGCAGGGCACCAGCTATGCCGGCCAGATGGCCGCCAATGCCTCGGTCGAGTTCAACTTCGGCGATTCGAACACGGATTTCACCATCGTCGGCCTCGAGCCTTCGGGGGCGATCACGACGCTGATCCCGAGCCGGGCGGCGTTCGAAGCGGCGCTTGCCCAATCGGTCAACGGCCGTCCGATCGCGAGCGAGGGCAATGGCCGCTACCGGCTCAACATCGATCTCAACCATCGGGGCTGGTCGGGCATCCTGCTGCTGACCGGGCAGGGGCCGTTCGATCCCGCCCTCGTCGCGCCGCAACTCGGCGCGCGCGGGCCGAACTGGACGCAGTCGTTCGTCGGGACGGCGGCGCAGCAGCAATGGCATGCCGAGATGGTCTGGTTCCAATCGGTAAGCGGCGACGGCGGCAGCGCCGCGCCGCAGCCGGACAGCACGGCGCCGCCATCGACCCCGCCGGCTGAGTCGGACGGAGAGGGCGGCAAGTAGCTGGACGGCAGGGAGGTGACCCGTCATTCCAGCGAAAGCTGGAATCTCCCTTGCTCTTCGACAGCCTCCATAAAGGCAGTGAGATCCCAGCTTTCGCTGGGATGACGGGGGAGGGACGCCGGAATGCGAGACAGGGGCGCCGGAATGATGGGAGAGGCTGAGGGCCTCAATCGTCCTTGCTGAAGCCTTCGCGCAACTGCTTTTCGTAGGATTTGCGGAATTGCTTGGCGAAGACCTCCATGAAGGCTTCGTCGGATTCGTTCTTCACCTTGGTATATTCGCGCTCGTAATTGCGCCAGAGCGCCGCGTCCTGGAGCGAAGGCATGATCCGCGCGAGCACGCCGGCCTTGGTCGCGCGCCGGCGAATCGAACCGGGCGAAAAGCGTTCCAGGGTCGTCCGGAGCGCGCCCGGAATCGCCTGCAGCGTCGCCACCTGGTGCGACTGAAGATCGAGATAGGCGTCCTGGACGGCGCGGTCGGAATCCATGAAGCCGGGCTCCGGCGGGCTTAAGAGCCGCGCCAGCGCCTGCTCCGGCGAGCGCGCGAACTTGATCGGATTGTTGCCCTCGAGCTGGAGCGCGGTCGCTTCCGCGCCCATCTGCGCCTTGGCGCGGGCGCGCGCCTCGACCATCACCACCATGCCCGAGACAAGGCGGCGCAGCAGCAGGCCGGCGCGGCGCACAAGTTCGGGCGATTTGACGACCGTCTTGTCCTCGCCGAGCGCCGCCGAATCGAGGAAGATATCGACCAGTTGGTCGATATCGCCCGGCTCGCCCTCGGTCCGCGGCCGCGCCTCCTCGGCATCGCCAATGCCGCCGCGCGCCCAATCGACCTTGTTGATGTCGGCAAGCTCGGACCACATCATGGTCACGTTTTCGGGCACCTTGTCGTCGGCTTCGGCCTCGGCCTCGCCGGCGGCGACCGGAGCCGCCACCGGTTCCGCGCGGACGGGCTCTGCCGGCGGCGGCGGCGGCGGCGGAGGAGGAGGAGGAGGAGGAGGAGGAGGCGGAGGAGGAGGAGGAGGCGGAGGCGGAGCCGGTGGCGCGTCGGCGCTGATCTTGGCCGCGACCTCGAAATGGCCGATCGCGAAGACATCGCCGTCCGCGATCTCATGCTCCCCGGCGATCCGATCGGCGCCGCCGTTCAGGAAGGTGCCGTTGGTGCTCGTGTCCTTGAAGATATAGGCGTTGCCTTCGCGGCGTATCTCGGCATGGCGGGACGAAATGGCGTTCTTGGGATCGGGCAGATTCCAGTCGCAATTCTTGGAACGACCCAGGATGGCGCTGCCATCCTCGAGCGTGAAGCTCGGCGCCATGCCCGGTTCCATTGCCTCGGCATTGCGGATCGTCAGGATCAGAGTCATGCGCCGATCAACCCCCTCGCGACTATTGGCATGGCCCGCAAGGGCGCCTTGGAACGGAGCGGCGATGCGGCCGACCGTGGCCGGACTCTAGCAGTCTCGCGCGGGCGCGACAACGGCGCGGGCCGGTCGGAGGGGGGAGAATCCCGCGTTTTCCTTGTCCGCGCTCAATTCATCGCGTAGTAATCTCGCTTCACGGAAAAGGCGCCCAACGAAACGAACTCGATCAGAGGAGGTTTTTCCATGCGCACACTCGTTCTCGCGCTGCTGACAGGGGGATTGATGGCGGTTCCGGCCACATTGCTCGCCCAGCAGGCCCAGGCGCCGCAGACCGCCGACGACTATGTCTGCCAGTTTTCCGGCGATTGCGGCAATCAGGCCCAGGCCGACGATCAGGCCGATCAGACGACGACCTCGGGGCGGCCGCGGATCTCGGCGACGCGCGGCTTCTCGCTCGCCCGTCCGAACGCGATGGCGGTGACGCCGAGCGGCGGCTCGCGCTCGCAGGCCCAGCGTCCGGCGCGCCAGATCGCCCAGCGGCCGGCCCGGCCGTCGCGTCCCGCGGGACGAGTCGACCTGCGCGTCGATTTCGCGCTTGGCTCGGCGGTGCTCACCGCCGCTGAACAGGATCGGATGCGCGCCTTCGCCGATGCGCTGAAACGGCCGCAGCTTTCCGGCATGCGCTTCCGGATCGAGGGGCATACCGATTCGATCGGCAGCCGGGCCAGCAACATGGTCCTGTCGCGCGCCCGCGCGCAGGCGGTCGCCGATTTCCTGACCAGCCAAGGCGTGCCGTTGAGCCGGCTCGACGTTCACGGTTACGGCTTCGATCGGCCGCTTGCGGGCCATCGCGCCTCGGATCCGTCGAACCGCCGCGTCGAGGCGGTGCGGGTTTCATAACTGGCCAGGAATGAAGATCGGGAGGCCGCGTGTCCCGATGGACGCGCGGCCTTCTGCATTTAAGCCCAGGGTCAGAACCTAACCGGTCGGCATGCCGAGCACGGTGGCGGCCTCGCGCAGCCGTTGCTGGGCGGCGGCATCGCCGTTGAACGCGGAGACGCCGGAATTGAGCGCGTCGCGCGCCCCCGGCGCGTCGTTGAGCTGCATCCGTGACCGCATCAGCATGATCCAGCCATTGGCGTCGCGCGGATTCTGCCGCAGCCGCGCGGCGAGCCGATCGACCATGCCGCGCACCATCTGGTCTTGCTGGCTCGGCGGGATCGAGGTCGCCGCCTGCATCTGCTGCTGGGTCGGGCCCGGAATGGCCGCGGTCGCGACCGATTGGGCGCTTTGGCGCGCTGGCGGCAGGCGATTGGCGATGTCGATATGGTTGCGCTGGGCGATGCTCGTCGTCGCTTCGCGGACCTGCGCGTACCAGGCGGCGTCGGCGGGCGCTTCGCGCAGCAAGGCGATCAGATCGTCGAGCGCGCCGCGGTGATCGCCGTGAAAGTCCTTCAGGGTCGCGAGATAGTAGCGAGCCTGCGGATGGTTGGGCGAAATCTCGCGGGCGCGGCGGAACAGCCGCTCCGCCTCGGGCGGCGGCGTCGCGCCGCCGCGCAGCAGCACGGTCTCGCCCAGATAGGCGACATAGTCGGCATTGTTGGGCCGCAACTGCATCGCGCGGCGGAAGGCCTGCTCGGCATCTTCATATTGGCCGATCTCGCGATAGGCGAGGCCGAGTTGATACCAGCCGTCATCGTCCTCCGGGTTACGGCGCACCCGCTCGCGCAACTGCCCGACGAAATTGTGGACGTCGTCGCCCGGCGGACCATTCTGGCCCGCCGCCGCAGCCATCGTGTTGGTCGCCGGCTGGCTGTCCGCGCCGTTCGATCGGACCAGCGCGATGATCACCGCCGCAGCCGCGAGCAGCCCCGCGGCGATCAGGACGAGGGTCGCCGGGGCGAAACGTGCCTGGGAGGCTGGTTTTGGGTCGGCCATCGCAGCGGATCATTACGGCAAAAAACCCCACGTCAAGTCTGGCGTCGCCCAAAGAAGCTGCTAGACTGATCGGCGATGGCGTGTGCCTGCCGCCTGCCCCGCTGCTGGGGCGGGATGGGCCTGCCGCTCTGTGGGGGAGTGGGACCAAAGTGGCGTCGGCTTTCAAGATCGCGGTGGTTGGATCAGGCCCGGCAGGCATGTCGGCCGCCGGCCGCGCCGCGCAACTGGGCCTCAGTCACGTCCTGCTCGAAAAGACCGACCACCTTTCCGATACGATCTACAAATATCAAAAGGGCAAGCATGTGATGGCGACGCCGAGCCAGCTCGTGCTGCGCTCGGACATGGATTTCGAGGCCGGCAAGCGCGAGGCGATCCTCGGCGTGTGGGACACGCAGGTCGCCGAGCGCAAGGTCAATGTCCGCATGAATGCGGACGTCAAGAAGATCACCGGTCAGAAAGGGGATTTCACCCTGGTCCTCACCAATGGCGAGGAGATCAAGGCCGAATATGTGATCCTCGGCGTCGGCACCCAGGGCAATCCCAACAAGATGCGCTGCGAGGGCGGCGATCTGCCGCACATCCAGTACACGCTCGACGATCCCGGCGAATATGTCGACGAGCATATCACCGTCATCGGATCGGGAGATGCCGGCATCGAGAATGCGGTCGGCCTCGCCGCCGATCCCGAGCAGGGCAATGTCGTCACCATTTTGAACCGCAGTCCCGAATTCGCGCGCGCCAAGCAGGGCAATATCGACCTGATCCTGGAAGCCGGCCGGACCGGCCGGGTCAACGTGATGTGCGAGACGACGCCGGCGCGGATCGTGCCGGGCTTCCTCTTCCTCGACACCCGCGACGGCGAGCAGAAGATCAAGTGCGACCGTATCATCGCGCGCATGGGCACGGCGCCGCCGCGCAAGTTCGTCGAGGAATGCGGCATCCAGTTCACCAGCGACAGCAAGGATGCCTTCCCGTCGCTGTCGCCGCAGTTCGAGACCAACGTCGCCGGCATCTACGTGATCGGCGCGCTCGCCGGCTATCCGCTGATCAAGCATTGCATGAACCAAGGCTATGACGTCGTCGAATTCATCAACGGCAACGATGAGCTCAAGCCGGCCGACGAGCCACTGCTCGAGCAGAAGTTCGACGGACTGCCGGGCGCGCGCTCGGTCAGCGAATGGCTCGCCTTCCTGCGCCGCCGGGTCAGCATCCTGAGCGACCTGTCGATGCTTCAGATGCGCGAATTCATGCTCGATTCGGAGCCGCGGGCCTATCGGGCGGGCGACGTCGTCTTCCGCCGCAACGAACCCGGCGCCTCCTTGTTCGCGATCGCCGATGGGTCGCTGCTGGTTGAGATCGATCCGGACGATCCCGAAAAGACCGTGCCGATCGCGCGCGGTTCGATCGTCGGCGAGGTCGGACTCATTTCTGGCCGCAAGCGCGGCGCGACCGTACGCACCGGCGAGGGTGCGATCGTCATCGAGATTCCGCGCAGTGCGGCGCTGAAGCTGATCGCGACCAACGACGCGGCCAAGCGCGAGATCACCCGCATCGCGACCGAGCGTCAGTTGCTCCAGATGTTCGGATCGGTGTCGCCGGACGATTTGAAAGAGGTGCTCGACAGCGCCGAGATAAAGAGCGTCCGTGCCGGCGAGACGATCATCAACGAAGGCGAGGAAGGCTATGACATCTTCGTCATCCGCCTGGGCTCGATGGTGGTCGAAAAGTCGATCGGCGGCAAGCCGGTCTTCCTCTCCTATCTTCCCGCCGGCTCCTATGTCGGCGAGATGGCCCTGGTCGATCGCGGCCGGCGCACCGCGACGGTGCGCGCGGCGATCAAGTCGGAGGTCATCAAGCTCGACGGCGATGCGTTCCGCCGCCTGCTCGAGCGCAAGCCCGAACTGCTCGCCCGCTTCAAGCAGGACATGTCCTCGCGCCAGGAGCTGACCAGCTTCATCGAGGCGCGCAAGGACGGATTCGGCGGCGTCGTCGATATGTATTCGCAGGTCGCCGGCTTCCTGGTCGAGAACGGCATCGGCGAGGCGACCGACGTGCTGCTGATCGACGAGAAGCTCTGCATCGGCTGCGATAATTGCGAGCGCGCCTGCGCCGACAGCCATGAGGGGCTGTCGCGGCTCGATCGCGAGGCCGGCCGGACCTATGCCCATCTCCATGTGCCGACCTCATGCCGCCATTGCGAGCATCCGCACTGCATGGCCGATTGCCCGCCCAACGCACTCAATCGCGGGCCGGACGGCGAGGTCTATATCAACGACACCTGCATCGGCTGCGGGAATTGCCAGCGCAACTGCCCCTATGGCGTGATCCGGCTGGCCAAGGTGCCGCCCAAGAAGCCGGGGCTCCTGAAATGGCTGTTCTTCGGCGCCGGTCCGGGTCCGGGGGAGGCCGACGCGAAATGGGCCAAGAAGAAAAAGTCGAAATCCGGCGCGGAAGCGCCCAAGAAGGCAATCAAGTGCGACATGTGCTCCGGCATCGACGGGGGACCGGCCTGCGTGCGGGCCTGTCCGACGGGCGCCGCGATCCGCGTGTCGCCGGAAGAATTTCTCTCCGTGGCGAGGATGGGACAGGGGGGCTAGGACGTGGCGAGCAGGGGGGTTGATCGCACCGATTTCGGCGAGGGGGCAGCGCATGAGAGCTTCCTCCAATACAGGCGCTTCCGCTGGTTCAAGATCGCGGCGCTCATGTGCCTGTTCTTCATCGTCGTCTACGCGCTGGTGGAGATCACGCCGCGTCCGAACGGCGGTAGCTGGGAAGGCTATATCCTCGGCACAATCGCGGCGCTGCTGATCGTCTGGCTGGCGATGCTCGGCATCCGCAAGCGCGCGATGACCCGCGGCCGCTGGTCCCTGAAGGCGTGGACCTCCGCGCATGTCTATCTCGGCCTGTCGCTGATCATCATCGCGACGCTGCATACCGGCTTCCAGTTCGGCTGGAACGTGCACACGCTCGCTTATGTGTTGATGATGCTGGTCATTTTCTCCGGCGTCTACGGCATCTTCGTCTACGGCATGCTGCCGCAGGGCCTTTCCGACAGCCGCGCGGAGATGACCGGGCCGCAGATGATCGACGCGATCGGCCAGCTCGACAAGCAGATCCAGATTTCCGCCCAGCCGCTGTCCGACGCGGACAGCGCGGTGGTGCTCGGGTCGCTCGGCGAGGATCCGTTCGGCGGTGGCGTGATGCGCCGCCTGTCCGGCCGCTATCCCAGATGCGGCAACCGCGAGGCGCTGCGCGTGATGCGCGGCCGGCTCGCCGAAAGCTCAAGCAAGGAGGCGGCGGCGATCGAGCAGATCGTCCAGCTGCTCGAGCGCAAGGCGGCGGCGCTGCAACGGGTGCGCGGCTATGTCCAGCGCCGCGCCCTGCTCGAAATCTGGCTTTACATTCACGTGCCGATGACCTTTGCGTGCATCGCGGCCTTGATCGCGCATATCATCAGCGTGTTCTTCTACTGGTAGGGGGGTACCAGGGATGGCGTTCGTCCTCAGGAACATCAGCTATTCCGCTGACGGTCGACAGATCGTCCGCTCGTCACGGATCAGGGACGATCTCCTGAAGATCGGCCGCGATCCCGATTGCGATATCCGGCTCAATGATCTTGCCGTCGCGCTTCATCACGCGACGATCGAGCAGGTGTCGGCGCAGACGCTGGGCATTTCGGCCGAATCCGGCACGACGATCGAGATCGACGGCACTCCGACGCAAGGGGGGCAGATCGATCTTGCCGCCGGCGGCACGATCCGCATCGGCCCGTTTCGTCTGCGCGTCTCGCCGCTGGAAATGGGCTCCGACGACATCGCGATCGACGTCGAACGCGCCGACACGGAGGAAGAGGAGGACCGGTTCGATCCCCGCCGCTTCGCGCTCGCCTCGGTCATGCCCGGCAAGCGCCCGATCGCCTGGGTTTCGGTCCTCGCCGTCCTGCTCCTGTTCCTCGCCTGGCCGATCTGGTCGTTCACCTCGCAGCCGCACGGCGCGCAGACCGCCTACAGCACGAGCTTCCACGCCGATCAGGCCTGGAGCCCCGGCGCCCTTTCGCGCGGCCATCAGGCGCTCGAACATAATTGCACCGCCTGCCACCAGCAGGCGTTCGTGTCGGTGCGCGACGATTCGTGCCGCGCCTGCCACACCAATGTCCACGACCATGCCGATCCGGCGCGGTTGCTGCGCGTGCGGCCGAACCTCAGCGGCTTCGCCCGCTTCCGGCTCGCGGTCGCGCAGACCTTCGGCCAGGATCCGGGCCGCTGCGTCGATTGCCACATGGAGCATCTCGGGCCGCTGGAAATGGCGCCGACGCCCCAGCAATTCTGCTCCGACTGCCACGGCGATCTCAAGGCGCGCCTGCCCGATACGCGGCTCGGCAATGTCACCGATTTCGGTCAGGTCCACCCGCAATTCCAGCCGGCGGTGCTGGTAAGCTGGAACGGCGATCAGCCGCAGATGCAGCGCGCCTCGCTCGACGCCCATCCGCGCGAGCAGAGCAACCTCAAATTCCCGCACGCACTCCATTTGCTGCCGACCGGCGGCGTCGCCCAGATGGCGCGCACGCTCCACGCCACCAGCGGCTTCGGCAACCAGCTCGAATGTTCGGACTGCCATGTGCCGACGCCTGACGGCGTGCGCTTCCAGCCGATCGACATGCAGGGCGATTGCGCGGCGTGCCACAGCCTCGCCTTCGACCGGATCGACGGCACCATCCGCACGCTCCGCCACGGCGATCCGCGGCAGGTGATCGCGGACATCCGCTCCTGGTATCGCGCCGGCGGTCCGCAGCGGCCGGCCGAGTTGAGCGCCGGCCCGCGCGCGGTGCCGGGCGACGTGACGCAGATCCGCGCCGCGGTGCAGTTCGCCCGCGCCGAGGCTGGCTTGGGCGCCCGCTCGACCCAGGCGATCCGCGCCGTGTTCAGCGAAGGCGGCGCCTGCTTCGATTGCCACCAGGTCGTCCAGCCGGCGGCGGGGACGCTCGATTATTCGATCCGTCCTGTCGCCTTCCCGCAACGCTACATGCTGCATGGCTGGTTCGATCATAAGGCGCACCTCGTCGTCCAGCGCCCGGGCGGCCAGCGGCTCACCGGCACGGCGGCCTGCCTCTCCTGCCACCAGGCGAACCAGTCCTCCGATGCGACGGATCTGATGATCCCGAACATGCAGAGCTGCCGAGCCTGTCATGGCGGCGAACGCAGCAACGCGCCGGTGCCTTCAGGCTGCGCGATGTGTCACGATTACCATATCAACGAAGGCACGCCGGCCATGCTGCTTCGGCAGCAGGTCCGCGGCCATCGTTGGGAAACGACCGTGATCCGCGTGCAACCGGCGGCCGCTCCGACCCGCTGAACGGATGTTGATCGCCCAGATCACGGACGTTCACCTCGGGTTCGATCCGGCCAGTCCGGACGAGTTCAACCGGCAGCGCCTCGATGCCGCGCTGGCGGCGCTGGTCGCGATGGCGCCGCGGCCCGACCTGCTGCTCGTCACCGGCGACATCGCCGACCAGGGCGACGATTCGGTTTCCTACCGCCGCTTCCGCGAGGCGATCGCCGAAGTGCCGTTTCCGGTGTTCGGCGCGATGGGCAATCATGACGGCCGCGCCAATTATCGCGCCGCCTTTCCCGATGTGCCGGCGCCGGACGGCTTCATCCAATATGCGATCGAGGATCATTCGCTGCGTATCCTCGTCCTCGACACGCTGGAGGAGGGGCGGCACGGCGGCGGCTATTGCGAGGTTCGCGCCCGCTGGCTGCGCGCGCGGCTCGACGAGCAACCGGAAAGGCCGACCCTGATCGCGCTCCATCATCCGCCGGTCGCGACGGGTCTGAGCTGGCTCGACGAGAATCCGGATGCCGAATGGATGGAGCGGCTGCGCGGGGTCGTTGCCGGGCGCGAGAATGTCGTCGGCCTGATCGCCGGCCATCTTCATCGGCCGATCGTCACCTCCTGGGCGGGTAAGGTGCTGATCGTCTGTCCCTCGACCGCGCCGCAGGTCGCGCTGGATCTCGAGGCGGTCGATCCCACCCGCCCGGACGAACGCGCGCTGATCGTCGCCGACGAGCCATGTTTCGCGCTGCATCTGTGGGACGGGCACAATCTGGTGAGCCATTTCGACACGGCCGGCGAGCATGAGGTGCTGGCGCGCTATACGAATGAGCTCCAGCCGCTCGTGCAGCTCCTGTCGACCGAGCGCGGCGCGAGCTAGCAGGGGCGTTAAGCGAGGAAAGCCGGATCGACGACGATGCGGCCATCGACCAGATCGGCGATCCCCGGCAGGAAGGGGATGAGGGCGCGCTTGCTGTCCGGCCGCTCGATCTCAAGCAGGTCGCCCGCCCCGTAATTCTCGACCGCAGCCACCGTGCCGAGGGCCATCCCGTCGGCATCGACGCAGGCCAGGCCGATCAGGTCGGCATGATAATATTCGCCCTCGGCGAGCGCGGGCAAAGCGGTCCGCGGAACGGTGAGAAGGGTGCCGCGCAAGGCTTCCGCCGCTCCGCGGTCGGCGATCTCGGCGAAGCGGACGATCGCGCCCACGCTGCCGGGACGGACAGACTTCAGCGTCAGGGCGCGTCCGTCGGCGAACAGCCGCTTGTGCGCCTTGAGGCTGTCCAGCCCCTCGGCGAAGAGCTTGAGGCGCACCTCGCCGCCGACGCCGTGCGCGCCGGCGACGGCGGCGAGGGTGACCTCGTCAGCCAAGCTTATTCGGCCTTCTCGGCGCCTTCCGCGGGAGCGGCCTCTTCGGCGCCCTCGGCCGGGGCCTCGGCGGACTCGCCCTCATTGGTCGCCTCGTCGGCGGGCGTAGCTTCGGCTTCGGCGGCCGGTGCCTCTTCCGCGACCGGAGCCTCTTCAGCCGGCGCCTCGTCCGGGCGCTCCTCGGCGAGCGCCTCGGCGACCGGCGATTCGCCGGCTTCGGACGATGCCTCGTCGACCAGTCCGGCGACGACCGCGAGGGTCTCGGCCTCGGCTTCCTCTTCGGCCTGAGGCGCGGCGGCGGCTTCCGCAGCCTCCGTGGCCTTGGTCGCGCGCTCTTCGGCGCGCTCCTTGGCCTTCTCGCCCGGCTCGGCCTTCTTGGGGTTGTTGCGCGCCGCGCGCTCCCTGATGCCGGCGGCGTCGAGGAAGCGAAGCACGCGGTCGCTCGGCTGCGCGCCGACCGAAAGCCAATGATTGATGCGATCGGCATCGAGCTTCACGCGCTCGGGATTGTCCTTGGCGAGCAGCGGATTGTAGCTGCCGACGCGTTCGATGAACTTGCCGTCGCGGGCGTTGCGGGCGTCGGCGACGACGATCTTGTAATAAGGCCGCTTTTTCGCGCCGCCGCGCGCCAGCCGGATTGCTACTGCCATTTGTTCAGTCCTTTCTGAGTGATACGTCTATCTTTTGAATTTGTTGGGTAAATTGAACGGGGCGCCGCCGGCGCCCGGAAGACCGGGCAGGCCGCCGGGCGGGAGGGAAGGGGCGCTGGGCCCGCCAAGTCCGCCGGCTCCACCCATGCCGCCCATGCCGCCGCCGCCGAACATGGCGGCGAGCTTGCCGAGTCCGCCCATCTTGCGGAGGCGCTTCATCGCGGTCGACATTTCCTGGTGCATCTTGAGCAGGCGGTTGACCTCCTGCACTGTCGTGCCGGAACCCTTGGCGACGCGGATCTTGCGCTTGGCGTTGAGGAGGTCGGGCTTGGTCCGCTCCCTGGGCGTCATCGATGTGATGATCGCATCGAGCCGGCCGAGCACATTGCCCTCCAGAACGCCGCTCTCGTTGATCTGGTTCTTGATCTTGCCCATGCCGGGCAGCATCCCGGCGAGCGCGCCGAGGCCGCCCATGCGCTGCATCTGCTGGAGCTGCGCGCGCAGATCGTTCAAATCGAACTGGCCCTTGGCCATCTTGGCGGCGAGCGCCTCGGCCTCGTCGGCCTTGATCGTTTCCTGCGCGCGCTCGACCAGGCTGACGACATCGCCCATGCCCAGAATCCGGCCGGCGACCCGCTCGGGATGGAAGGCTTCGAGCTTGTCGATCCCCTCGCCGACGCCGGCGAACTTGATCGGCTTGCCGGTGACGGCGCGCATCGAGAGTGCCGCGCCGCCGCGCGCGTCGCCGTCCATGCGGGTGAGGACGACGCCGGTGAGGTCGATCTGGTCGGAAAAGCTCTTGGCGACGTTGACCGCATCCTGTCCGGTCATCGCATCGGCGACGAGCAGGGTCTCCCGTGGCCGCGCGACCAGCGCCACCGCCTTCATCTCGTCCATCAGCGCCTGATCGACATGGAGCCGGCCGGCGGTGTCGAGCATGAGGACATCGAAGCCCTGGAGCTTCGCCGCGTTGAGCGCGCGCTGCGTGATCTCGACCGGGTTCTGCCCAGGGACGATTGGCAGAGTCGCCACGTTCGCCTGGCGGCCGAGCACGGCGAGCTGCTCCTGCGCGGCCGGGCGGGCAACGTCGAGCGACGCCATCAGAACCTTCTTGCGGTCCTTTTCAGTCAGGCGCTTGGCGAGCTTGGCGGTGCTGGTGGTCTTGCCCGAGCCCTGGAGGCCGACCATCATGATGACGGCGGGCGGGGCGACGGCGAGTTCGAGCCCGGCCTCCTCGCTCCCCAGCATCTCGACCAGCGCGTCGTTGACGATCTTGACGACCTGCTGGCCCGGCGTGACCGATCGGAGCACCTGCTGGCCGACCGCCTGTTCGGTCGCCTTGTCGACGAAGGTGCGGACGACGGGGAGGGCGACATCGGCCTCGAGCAAGGCGATCCGGACTTCGCGCATCGCCGCGCGCACATCCGCTTCGGTCAGCGCGCCGCGGCCGCGCAGCCGGTCGAACACGCCGGACAGGCGATCTCCCAGGCTTTCGAACATGCGTCTCGCTCCTAACCGTTCGCCAAGGCGCCAAACGCAAAAGCGCCGGCGGGCGAAACTCGCCGGCCAGCGGGCGCGCGTGGCGCTTCAGCTCTCACCCGTCATCGGGATGGCGGGCACATAGCGGCGGCGGCCCCCGAAGGCAAGGCGCGCCTTGCGCCTCGAAAACAGGGACAGTCCCTATTTTTCATCATTACCAAAAATTCACCCCGCGCCCACGGCGGCGTCACCCCCGGCCTGGTAAAGAACGCACCATTGAGGGGTCGTAAGAATTGACCAAGCCTGTTTTTCTGGATCCGACGGGCCGCCGCGGGCGGTGGACCTGGTCGTCGCTGGCGGCGCTGATTTTGCTGATCCTCGGCGCGGCCGCCGTGTTCGCGTTCACCATCGCCGACGTGCCCATTCCCGGGCCGCTGCCGCTCCGGATGGAGCAGGTTCGGCTTCATGCGCTCGCCGATTCGATGGGCCGGGTCGGCCGCCATTTCGGCCGCCGCGCGGCGCGCGCGCTCGGCGCGACCTGGCTCCCAGCCAGGCCCGCGCACGGCGCGCATGGCGCTCAGCTTGTCGCCGGCTTCTACGTCCCTTGGGACGATGCCAGCCGCGCCTCGCTCGCCGCCCATGTCTCTGACATGGACTGGGTCGTGCCCGCCTTCGGCTTCGTCACGGGGCCCGCGCACCAACTGCGGGTCGTTTCCGATCCGCGCTTCGACTCGGTCGTCGCCAATGCGGCGCAGCGTCCGGCCGTACTGCCGATGGTCCAGAATGCCCGCGACGGCCAATGGGACGGTGCCGGGCTCGCCGCCTTGCTGCGCGATCCGGCCGCCCGCGCGCGGCTGCTCGACGGCATCCAGGCGATGGTCGCGGCGAAGCACGGCGCCGGAATGGTCTTCGATTTCGAGGAATTGCCGGCATCGTCACAGCGCGATTATCTGCGTTTCATCGGCGAGGCCCATGCCCGCTTTTCGGCCCGGCACCTGATCGTGGCGATGGCCGCGCCGGTCGGCGACGCCGACTGGAATCTTCGCGCTTATGCCCGCGTCGCCGACAAGCTGTTCCTGATGCTCTACGACGAGCATTGGGCAAGCGGCGATGCGGGGCCGATCGCCTCGCAATCCTGGTTCGTCAATCACCTCCAGCGATCGGTTCGCGAGGTCGGCGCCGACAAGGCGATCGCGACCGTCGCCAATTACGGCTATGACTGGGTGCCGGGCCACCCAGCCGAGGCACTGACCGTCGAGGAGGCGTGGCTCGCCGCGCACGACAGCCAGGCGCCGATCCGCTTCGACGCGGCAAGCGGCAATGCCCATTTCGATTATGAGGACGACGGCGTTCCCCATCATGTCTGGCTGCTCGACGCCGCCAGCGGTTGGAACCAGCTTCGCGCCGCGCATCTGGAGGGCGTTTCCGGCGTCGCCTTGTGGCGGTTGGGAAGCGAGGATCCCAGCGTCTGGAACGCGCTGCGCGGCTTCAATCGCGCCGCCACGCCCGATCTTTCCCGGATCACCATGCCGGGCGACGTCGATGTCGAGGGCAATGGCGAGATCCTGCGTATCGACGCGACGCCGACCGCCGGCAACCGTACGGTCGCGCCCGACCGGCTCGGCCTGATCCGCGGCGAGACCTATCATTCGCTGCCGACGCCTTATGTCGTGCGCCGCACCGGCTATCGCCCGGGCGAGGTCGCGCTCACCTTCGATGATGGTCCGGACGCGGATTGGACGCCGCGAATCCTCGATATCCTCAAAAGCCGGCGCGTTCCCGGCACCTTCTTCGTCGTCGGCGAAAACGCGCTCGAACATCCGCGCATCCTCAACCGGATCGTCGCGCAAGGGAGCGAGATCGGCAGCCACAGCTACACCCACCCCAATTTCGCGACGATCTCGCAAGGCATGGCGGGGATCGAGCTCAACATGACCGAGCGACTGGTCGAAGCCTATACCGGGCGCTCGATGCGTCTGTTCCGCGCGCCCTATTTCGGCGATGCCGAGCCGACCACCGGCGACGAGCTCGGGCCGGCGCTGGAGGCGCAGCAGCGCGGCTACATCAACGTCGGTCTCCACGTCGATCCGGACGATTGGAAGCGGCCGGGCGTGGACGCGATCGTCGCGCGCGCCGTCCGCCAGGTGGAGGCCGGCAATGCCGATCGATCGGGCGAGATCGTCCTGCTCCACGATGGCGGTGGCGATCGATCGCAGACCGTCCAGGCGCTGCCCCGGATCATCGACACCCTGCGCGCCCGCGGCTACCGCTTCGTGCCGGTTTCGGCGCTAGCGGGTCTCACGCCCGACCAGGTGATGCCGCGGGTCGAAGGCGGCGATCTGCTCGCGGTGCGCGCGGATGTCGCCATCTTCATGGCGCTTGCGGGAATCGCGGCCTTCCTCTCCTTCCTGTTCACGATCGCGATCGGGCTCGGCTTGATGCGCGCCGTCGCGCTCACCCTCCTCGCGGTGCGGGCGCCGAAGGAGCTGCCGTGCGCGGCATCGACCGACGGGCGTATCTCGGTCCTTATCCCGGCCTTCAACGAGGCGCGGGTCATCGAGGCCTCGGTCCGTCGAGTGCTCGCCAGCATCGGCGCCGACATCGAGGTGATCGTCATCGACGACGGTTCCAGCGACGAGACCAGCGCGATCGTGGCCGGCGCATTCGCGCACGATCCGCGCGTCCAGCTCCTCACATTGGCGAATGGCGGCAAGGCGAAGGCGCTCAACCGGGGCCTTGCCCTGGCGACGGGCGAGATTGTCGTCGCGCTCGATGCCGACACCCAGTTCGAGCCGGAGACGATCGCCCGGCTTGCGCGCTGGTTCGCCGATCCGGCGATCGGCGCGGTCGCCGGCAATGCCAAGGTCGGCAATCGGGTCAATCTGGTCACCCGTTGGCAGGCGATCGAATATGTGACCGCGCAGAATCTCGAGCGGCGGGCGCTGGCGCGGTTGGGCGCGATCATGGTCGTGCCGGGCGCGGTCGGCGCGTGGCGCCGCCGCGCGCTCGACGCGGTCGGCGGCTTCCCGGTCGAGACGCTGGCCGAGGATCAGGATCTTACGATCGCGGTTCAGCGCGCCGGCTGGCGGATCGCCAACGATATCGACGCCATCGCCTGGACCGAATCGCCCGCGACGCTGAAGGGGCTCGCCAGGCAACGCTTCCGCTGGGCGTTCGGCACGCTGCAATGCCTGTGGAAGCATCGCGCGATCCTGCGCGAGCGCCGCCCGCGCGGTCTCGCCTTGATCGGCCTGCCCCAGGCCTGGCTGTTCCAGATCGCCTTCTCGCTCGTCTCGCCGGTGATCGATCTCGCGCTTGTCTTCAGCCTGTTCATGACCTGGGGCCGCGTCCAGCAGCATGGCTGGGCGCAGACCCAGACCGATCTCGGCTGGATGGCCTTCTTCTGGACGCTGTTCGTCGCGGTCGATCTCGCCTGCGGCTGGGCCGCCTTCCGCATGGACGTGCGCGAGGAACGCTTCCCGGCGCTGCTGCTGATCGCCCAGCGTTTCGTCTATCGCCAGATCATGTACTGGGTGGTTTTGAAGGCGGTCGGCGCGGCGCTGCGCGGACGCTGGGTCGGCTGGGGCAAGCTCGAACGGACGGGGCGGGTCACCGCGGCTCCGCTCCGCGCCTAGACTGGACGTTCGAGCCAGCCCCGGTTCGCCTGGAGCCGGTTCGCCTCCAGCGCGCTGAGTCCGGCGACGAGCCGGTCGGACGATGCCTGCCCGCGCGCGAGGATATCCAGCCCGGCGTCGATGTCGGGCGCCGCGCCGGCAAGCTCGCGCAGGGCCGCGAAGCGGATGCGCGCGCAGGGATGGTCGGCCGCGAAACTCTCCACCAGGTCGCGGCCGTTGCCGTTGCCATGGTTGGCCGCGAGCGCGAGCAACGCCTCGGTCGCGCTATGGGTCAGGATGCCGGCGATCTCGCAGCGTTCGACATCGAAGCGATACTGATTGACGAAGGGCAGGTCGCTCGACGCCTCCATGATGTTGATCGAGACCGACATCGCATCGGCCGGCAGTTGATCGTGCACGTCCCTCCCGGCGCGGTAGAGCATGATCTTGCCTTCTTCGAGACGGGCCCGCCCGATGAATCTGAGGTCCACCTTCTCGCCCGGGACGCCGATCACCGCATCGCGGTCATATTCATAATAGTCGCTCCAATAGCCGGGGCCGAGATAGCCGGCGGTGAGGAACGAGAAATTGTGATCATGTGGCAGGTGGTAGAAAAAGGGTGATGCGCCGCTCGCCTTGAAGATCGCATCGCTGGGGCTCGGCCAGAAATTGGCGCGGATGAAATATTTCTCGCTCGCGCGGTGGAGCATGATCACTTGCGGCGTGTAGCCGTTCTCGCGGCTCTGGCGCGCGCAGCGATCCTTCAGCTCGGCGACGGCGATATCGGCAAGGAAGCGGCGATTGTTGGCGAGCCCCTTGAGCAGCGGTGCACAGGCCGCGAAACTCTCCTCGTCCCGCGGATCGAAGGCGTTCTCGTTGAGCGCGGCGATGACGTCGCCGAGCTCCAGGACTCGCTCCGTTTCGCAAGCGATCACGCGCGCCATCAGGCCGCCCTCCGTTCCGCCGGCCCGAACAAACCCAGGGTCGCCAGCGCCGTTTCGCGCACATCGGGGTGCGGATCGTGAGTCGCGAGCAGCTTCAGATAGGGCAAAGCCGCCTGTGCATCGATCCCGAGCATCTCGCGCATCGCGTGCCAGCGCACGAAGAAGCTCGGATGATCGAGCAATGCGGCGATCGCCGGGAAGGCTTCCGGCGCATCGAGCAGCCGCGCGAGGGTGGCGACCATCTGGATGCGCGAATCCGAGTCGTTCGCGGCGCTGCAGCCAACATAAGCGAGGCTGCGCGAATCATATTCGACGCGAACCGGCGCGCCGGTCGAGATCGTGACCTGAACGACGAGCAGGTTCGGCCGCGCGTGATCGATGACGAAGCTTTGACGGCGGCCGTCGACGATCAGCAGCTCGCCGTCCTGGATGCGGCGTTGGCTGCTCGGCCGGCACGTGCCCGCGCTTCCGGCCGAAAAGACATGATCGATTTCCGCCGCCTCCCAGAACGAAAGGGTCGCGTCGCCGCCGCGGACGAACCGGATGACCGCGATCTCGCTGGGGAAGTTGATCGAGCGCAGCCCATCGACAGCCTGCTTCTTGGCCGCGAGATGGACCGCGTTGACGACGTCGATCGACATCCGGAAGCCGGGGCGTTCGAACAGGCACAGACCGGAGCGGATGTCGTTGTGCAGGGCCCGGAACGGCAGCGTGAAGCGCGGATCCCGCGAAAGGGCGGCGGCCGCCCTGTCGATCAGCGGGTCGATCCAGTCGTCGTCGGCAAGCAGGGCTCGCGCGGCGTCGGTCAGCGCATCGGTGTCCGTTGGGTCGATGTCCCGGATCGCTTTGTCGATGTCGTCGTGAATCCCATGCGGGCGCGGCGCGAACGTCACGTCCGACTCGTAAGCGACAGGAGCCAGGCGACCGAGGGCGGAAGGCCGAACAATGCACACAGGCTCAGCCACGCCGCGACGGCGAAGACGACGAAGACCAATGTGGGATGGCGATTGACCAGCGCGCGGACGCGCTTGCGGACGCCTGGCAGGCTCGGGGTGGAGCGCCGATGGCGAGGGCGCGTGCGGCTTTCCGTTTCGCTGGAATCGGTCACCGCTGCGCTCCCATCGAATCAGGTCGCGTGGTTACGCCGAAAAATAAACCACGACTCCAGCGGCGGTGGCGAGGCAGACGATGCCGCCAACTTCCTGGAAATGCGTCGATCCCGCCACGCCGACGTTCGTCGCAAGGGCGGGAAGGTGTTCGACCCTAAAGCAAACGCGCTTCTTGGCGGTGTTCATCTTGCTTTCCCCGTTTATGGTTTTACCGGGGCCCTATTCTCACCAATTGATTGACATTTTGCTAAGCGTCGGTCGCCTTCGAAGCCTCGTTTCGTTCCCGGCGGTAAGCATCGCGCAACGATTCCAGCCGCTCGAGCTCGGCACGGCTGCGCGGCAGCGATCTGATATAGACGAATGCTATTCCCACGATGACGAGCGCGATCACGCCCAGGACTTCCAGGGGAAGGACGGGATGGCGCGCAATCGCGGCCTGGAGGCCGCCCGGGCCGCGATCGCGCGTGGAAATCATCCACAAAATGACGGGAATCGAAAGCGGGCTGAACAGCAGGTTGAACCGCATGCGCTTGTGGCGGGCCCGGGCGCGGTCGATCGACTGATCGAGCATCTCCTCGGTGGTGCCGGTCAGCATCCTGATCTCCGCCTCGCGCAGCTTGCGGTTACGCATGACGCTGAACAGCATGAGCAGCAGCGCCGCGCCGGCGGCGACGAAGGTCTTCGGGTTGTGGCCGATCGCGGCGACCGCGACCAGGCCGATTCCCGCCACCACCGCTCCGATGGCATCGGCGAGCTGGGCCAGGCGCCCGCGGCGGCTGACGGCCATGGCCGATTGTCGCAGCCGCTCGATCTGGGCCGTCTCCGGATCCTCGCGCCACAGCTCGCCGAGCCGATCGAGATCGAAATCGGTCATCGGGCCTGCTCCAGCATCGCCTTCAACGCCGCCTTGGCGCGCGACAGGCGCAGCGCCAGCGCGTTGGGGGCGATGTCCAGCATTCCGGCGATCTCACCATAGTCGAATCCCTCGAGAACGAGCACGATCACCTGCCGCTGCGGCATCGGCAGCCTTCTAGTCGCATCGAGCAGCAATCGTCTGTCGCTCGCGGCCATCGCTTTTTGCTCGGGATCGGGTTCATCGGCTTCGATGCCCTCGTTGAGCTCGGCGACCGGCGGCTGGCGAACCTGGCGCGCGACGAAGGAAATGGACCGGTTCTGTGCGATCCGCGCGATGAAGGTCCGCAATGAAGAATCGGCGCGAAAGCTTGGCAGCGCCTGCCAGATGGCGAGAAATATCTGCTGGGTCAGGTCCTCGCGCAGCGCCGGATCGGCCTCGTAGGACATGGCGATGCGCGAAATCAGCGCGCCGTGATCGGCGACGATTTGTTCGAACGGCGGCAAGGGGACGCCGTTCGCGCCATTGGGCGTCGATGTCATTGCCACTTGTTCAAGCAGCACTCCACCTTTGGAGCATTATTATTGGCGCAACATAGCAGAGACAAAGTGAATGCGCGCCCCCCACGCTGTTCCTCGACGGGACAACGGCAAAAGCCGCCCCTGCATTGAAAAATCGTTACTGCGCTGGCGGTTGCCGCGCGATTTTTCGCTTGGCGGAAGGGGAGGAGGGGGATTAGCACTCGGCGCCTCACATCGCCTTCACGAGGATTCCCCCAGATGCGCCTTGGCCTCTTTGCTCCGATCCTTGCCGCCCTAGTCGTTGCCGGCGCCTCCTCCGTCGCGGCGCTGGCACAGGATAGCGGCGGCGGCGGTGGCGCCGCCGCCAAGGCGGAAGGACAAAGCAAGTCGGCCCCGATCGATCTGCCGCCGCTCCCCGCGGATCACACCGTGCGGCAGAGCGCGCGAATCGGCGACCAGGTCGTCAATTACGACGTCACCGTCGGCACCATTCCGGTGCTCGACGCGCACGGCAAGAAAATCGCCGAGGTCGTCTTCACCTCTTATGTCGTTCCCGGCGGCGCGCCGGATCGGCCGGTGACCTTCGCCTTCAACGGCGGCCCGGGCGCATCGTCCGTCTTCCTCAACATGGGGGCGATTGGGCCGAAGCGGATCCAGTTCGGCACCAATGGCGACGCGCCTTCCGATTCCGCCGTGACGGTCGACAATCCCAATAGCTGGCTCGACATGACCGACCTGGTCTTCATCGATCCCGTCGGCACCGGCTTCTCGCGCAGCCTGGAGGACGAGAACGGGACCAAGCGCGACTTCTTTGCGCCCGATCCGGACGTGCGCTATTTGTCGCGGATCGTCTATGACTGGCTGGAGCGCAACCATCGGCTGCGCGCGCGCAAATATGTGATCGGCGAGAGCTATGGCGGCTATCGCGCGCCGCGCATCGCGCTCGAGCTCCAGACCCAGCTCGGCGTCGGCGTCAACGGCGTCGTCATGGTTTCGCCCTATCTCGATCCCGCCGCGGTCGGCGACGGCACCGCGCTCTCGCCCTTGCCGTGGATGATCAATCTGCCGTCGATGGCGGCCGCCCGGCTCGAGCGCGAGGGGAGGCTGACGCCCGAGGCGATGGCGCCGATCGAGCAATATACGCGCACCCAGTTCGTCACCGATCTGCTGGCGGGGCGGTCCGATTCCGGTGCGCGCCAGCGGCTCGTCGATCATGTGACCGAGCTGACCGGCCTGCCGCACGATCTTGTCGACCATCTCGACGGGCGGGTCGATGAAAACACGTTCCTGCGCGAGATTCACCGCGATCAGCGCCAGATCGGCAGCGTCTATGACAGCAATGTCACCGCCTTCGATCCATTTCCCGGTTCGGCGCGGCGGCGCAGCGGCGATCCGATCCTCAACGCGCTGATCGCGCCGACGACCAGTGCGATGGTCGATTTCGTGACCCGTGTCGTCGGTTGGGACACCGATCAGCGTTACAACACACTGTCCTATGCGGTGAACGAGGCCTGGCAGCGCGGCACGCCCGACGATTCGCCGGTGAGCGATCTCAGGCAGGCGATCGCGAACGACCCGCGCATGGCCGTCCTGATCGCGCACGGCTATAACGATCTTTCCTGCCCCTATTTCGGCTCGCGGCTGATCGTCGATCAGATGCCGAGCTTCGGGCAGGAGAACCGGATCCATCTCGCCGTCTATCCGGGCGGGCACATGTTCTACAGCCGTCCCGACAGCGGCGCCGCCTTCAAGCGCGACGCGCGCGACTTGTTCCAGGGCTGAGCCGGATCAGGCCAGCCCGAGCAGCCAGCGCGCGAGGCTGACCGGCGCCACCTCGGCGCCGGGCGCGTTGCGCGCCAATGCGGTGCGGTGGGTGACTATCCATTCGAGGCATTCGCCGCGGCTCGAAAAGCAAGGGTAATTGTCGCGCGCGGGCCGAACCCGATCCTGGTCGATCAGGAATCGCGCCCCGCGCCGGCAGCCCGGAACACCCGCCCAGTCGCGCGCCGGCGCCGTCACCGCCGGCACCCACCAGCTTTTCGCGCCGTCGAGCGATTCGACGTCGGACATGTGCATCGGCCCCATCCTCTCTCGATACGGATGGGTGCGGTCGCAGGCTAACCCTCTTCACCACGCGATGGAAGCGCGGTCATCGTTCGTCTGGAAATCGCGCGCGGTCCGCTCTATCTGTTCCAGCACAATCATCGAACAGGCAATTTCATGCCCTTCGGCCTCCTGGCTTATCTCGATTCGATCAAGGCGCGCGATCCGGCGCCGCATTCGCGCTGGGAGGTCCTGCTCTATCCCGGTGTCTGGGCGCTCGGCTTTCATCGGGTTGCCCACTGGCTCTATCAGGGCGACCTCTATTTCCTGGCGCGGCTGGTCAATCATATCGGTCGGATGCTCACCGCGATCGATATCCATCCCGGTGCGACGATCGGTCGCAATTTCTTCATCGACCACGGCTTCGTGGTGATCGGCGAGACCGCCACGATCGGCGACGACGTCACCATCTATCAGCAGGTGACGCTGGGCGGCACCAATCCGACCAATGGCGAAGGCGGCAAGCGCCATCCCACGATCAGCGACGGCGCGATCATCGGATCGGGTGCGCAGGTGCTGGGGCCGATCACGGTCGGCGAGCGCGCGCGGATCGGCGCGAACAGCGTCGTCACCCGCGATGTCCCGCCCGGCGCGACGATGGTGGGCATTCCGGCGCGATCCACCCTGGTCGATGCCGGCGAGAGCAGCGAGGCGCGTTTCCTGCCCTATGGCACGCCCTGTTCCGAAGTGTACGATCCAGCAACCCAGAAGCTCGAGTTGCTCCAGTGCGAGATCGAGCAGATGCGTAAGCGCATCGCCGAGCTGGTCGAGGAGCGCGATGCCGTCCGGGGGAGGGCTTCGAAAGGGCGTGGAGCCGACAAGGCCGACAAGAAGGCGGGCCGCGCCTGATGGGAACGGTCCTGCCCTTTCCAGCCGCGGCAGGCGAAGGGCAGGTCGGTTTCGAGAGATTCGAATTGAACCGGATCGTCGATCTCTATGGCCGCATGGTCGCCGCCGGTCTGTGGAAGGATTATGCGATCGAGTTCCGGCCCGACGCGGCGAGCTTCTGGGCCTTCCGCCGCGCCGCCGAACGCCCCGAATATAGGATCGAGAAGCGCCCCGCATTGCGCGGACGCCAGGGCCAGTGGGCGCTGATCGGCGAGGCGGGCCAGGTGCTGAAGCGCGGGCACGAGCTGGGGCCGATCCTCGCCCCGCTCGAACGCAAGCTGCTGAAGATCGTCGCCCAATAAAAAGCCCCTCCCGGCGGACCGGGAGGGGTGCGAGGTAGGCGGAAATCCGGCTCAGGCCGCGGCGGGCACGGCCATTGCACGATCGAGCACCGGCAGCCGGCCCTTGAGGCCGTCCGGCAACGGCCGCACCACGGCGCGCCGGGCATTGTGCCAGAAGGCCGAAAGCAGCAGCAGCGCCGAGCCGATGATGAGCGCGGTGAAGGCGACGCTCAATTCGACCGCGCCATAATCGCGAAACAGGCTGTCGAGCGCATAGAGCACATAAGCGAGCGCCGAGACGAGCAGCGCCCGCCGGTCCACCGCGAGCGCGACCAGCCCGAACAGGATGTAGAGCAGCACGACCACCACCGCGCCGCCCGTCGAGACCGTGCCCTGGGTCAGCCCCAGCAATGCGAAGACCGGATGGGCGATCATCGGCGCGGCGAGCAGGTGCAGCCAGAAGGCGACATCCGACCGGCGCGTCTCACGCTGGCGGTCCGATCCGTCCCACCACATGGCGAAGAGGAACGTGCCGATCCCGAGCACCAGGGCGACGCCGAGCAGGATGTTGGTGAGCCGGGTCTCGTCGGCTGGCGACATGAGATCGGCGCCGACCGCGATGGCCGAGGCGATCAACGCCAGGACGAGCGCGGCCACGGTGGCGACGGCGGCCGCGATCGTGATCGGAACATGGAAACGCCGCCAGTGCAGGAAGGCGCCGAGCGCCCCCGCGGCGGCGCCGGCCGCGAGCACCAGGGTCGCACCGCTCGCATTGTTGTTGAAATAGGCATCGCCGATCGCGCTGATCAGCGTGAAGGTCACGGTCGCGACCACCCCGCCGACGAAGGCGAGCAGCAGCAGGATGCTGGGCAGCGCCATGCGCCGTTGCCTGGTGAAGAATTCGGCGAGCCCCCAGGCGGCGCCGGCGACGAACAGGCCGGCGAAGGGCGAGGGGCCATCCACCTCGATATGCGGCGGCAGCGACTGGCCGATCCAGCCGACGGCGACCAGCAGGATCACCGCCGCGATGGCGACGAAGATGTCGTTGAAGCCGGTCAGCAGCCGAAAATTCTCCTCATCGACCGCCGGCGTCCGACGGTCCGCCGCGACGAACGATCGCAGCCGCGCCGCCTGATCGGCGGACAATGCGCCGGCCGCGACCGCCGCCTCGATATCGCTTTCGCTGTACATGGCGTCCTCCCTCCGTTGGGAGAGGGCTATACCATAGGTGTATCATTGCAACAATACACTTCTCGCCGCCGCCCGCGACGCACGGAACGGCCCGTTGACTCGGGGGCGTCGACCCTCCACAGCGACAGGGTCCGGCGGTTCGCCGCCATGGACGCGCGGGAGAGCGTGGATGGCCTTGCGCCGGAAGCCGCCGAAGGAGCAACCGCCCCGGAATCTCTCAGGTCAAAGGACCGCGCGGACAGGACGCTCTGGAAAGCGCCCACCCCGTCCTCGGGCGGTGGCGGGCCACCGAAGGGGTAATCCGCCAGCGCCTCGGCGACGGCGGGGAAAGCTCTCAGGTTCCGTGACAGAGGGGGCGTCGGATGTTCGCGCGAGGGTCGCGCGATCGTGCCGATGCGAACCTGGAGCGGATTGATGAGCGAGCAGATCCTTCCCCTCGACGCCTGGCACCGCCGCCTCGGCGCGCGCATGGTCGAATTCGCCGGCTATCAGATGCCGATCCAGTATGACGGCATCATCGCCGAGCACAAATGGACCCGCGAATCGGCGGGCCTGTTCGATGTCAGCCATATGGGCCAGCTCATCATCGCCGGGGGCGAGGCGGAGAAGGGCCTCGCGGCCCTGCTCCCGACCGACCTGTCGATCCTGAAGGAGGGCCGGCCCAAATATTCGCTGCTGCTGACGATCGAGGGCGGGATCATCGACGACCTGATGGTGACGCGGCGCGGCGACCATTTCTACCTGGTCGTCAACGGCGCGACCAAGGAAGGCGACATCGATCATCTCCGCGCCAAGCTGCCGCAAGGAGTGGTGCTCGATCATATGAAGGAGCAGGCGCTGCTCGCGCTCCAGGGGCCGAAAGCGGTGGACGCGCTCGCGTGCCTCGCGCCGGGCGTTGCGGAGCTGACCTTCATGACCGGCGGCGCTTTTCCGCTGGGTGGCGCCACCTGCTGGATCAGCCGATCGGGCTATACCGGCGAGGACGGGTTCGAAATCTCGCTGCCGGCCAATGCGGCGGAGCGGATCGCCGATCTGATTCTGGAGCAGCCGGAGGTGAAGCCGATCGGCCTCGGCGCGCGCGATTCGCTGCGGCTGGAGGCGGGATTGCCGCTCTACGGCCACGATCTCGATCTTTCGACGACGCCGGTCGAGGCCGATCTTGCCTTCGCGATCTCAAAGCAGCGTCGGCTTTCCGGAGGCTTTCCGGGCTGGGAGCGGATCGCCGCCGAGCTCGCCGACGGGCCGATCCGCAAGCGCGTCGGTCTGCTCGTCGAGGGCCGGCAGCCGGTGCGCGAGGGCGCGCTGGTGGTGGATGGCGAGGGCAACGAGGTCGGCAAGGTCACCTCGGGCGGCTTCTCGCCGAGCCTCGAGGCGCCGATCGCGATGGCCTATGTGCCGCTCGCGTCGGCCGAGCCCGGCAGCCGCATCGAAATGGCCCAGCGCGGCCGCATCTATCGGGGCGTGGTCGCCGCCATGCCTTTCGTCCCGCACCGCTATCACCGCAAGGGAGCGCCGCAATGAGCGTCTATTATACCAAGGAGCATGAGTGGGTCCGCGTCGAAGGCGACGAGGCCACGGTCGGCATCACCGATTTCGCGCAAGGGCAGCTTGGCGATGTCGTCTTCGTCGAAGTGCCCGAGGCCGGCAAGGCGCTGACCAGGGGCGGCGACGCCGCGGTGGTCGAATCGGTCAAGGCGGCGAGCGACGTCTATGCGCCGGTCTCCGGCACCGTCACCGAGGGCAACCAGGCGGTGGTGGACGAGCCGTCGCTGGTGAACACCGATCCTGAAGGGCAGGGCTGGTTCTTCAAGCTGACGCTGAGCGAGGATCATCAGATCAGCGAGCTGATGAACGCGGATCAATACAAGGCGTATTGCGAGAGTTTGTGACGCAGGATTTGGCCCTCTACCCATTGCCGTCATTCCAGCGAAAGCTGGAATCCCTTTTTTCTTCTCCGCGTCCTCCGCGTCTCCGCGCGCAATATATTTTGGTTCGCGCGGAGACGTGGAGACGCGGAGAAGAAAGGAAAGGAAGTGAGATCCCAGCTTTCGCTGGGATGACGGTTGAAGGGGCCGCGCGGCCGTGGTGAACGAAACCTCGCGCTGGTCGCCGACGGATTATGCACAGAATGCGTCGTTCGTGCCGGAGCTCGGCGCGGCCGCGCTGGCGCTGCTCGATCCCAAGCCGGGCGAGATGATCCTCGACCTCGGCTGCGGCGATGGCGCGCTGACCGAGAAGATCGCGGCGGCCGGTGCCGGCGTGATCGGGTTCGACAGCTCGCCCGAGATGGTCGAGGCGGCGCGTGCGCGTGGTATCGACGCCTTCGTCGTCGATGCCGAGACCCTCGCTGACCCCGAGCAGGCCGAGCGGTTCGGCCATTTCGACGCGGTCTTTTCCAACGCTGCGCTGCACTGGATGCTCGACGCCGACGCGGTGGCGAGCGGGGTGTTCGCGATGCTGAAGGACGGCGGCCGGTTCGCCGGCGAGATGGGCGGCGATGGCAATATCGCGACCCTGCGCGGCGCGATCCGCGCGGAGATCACCGCGCGGGGCCACGTGCTGCCCGAGACCGATCCGCAATGGTATCCGGGCGTGGAGGAATTCACGCGGCTCTATGGCGTCGCCGGCTTCGCGGACGTTCGCGCCGAATTGATCGACCGGCCGACGCCGCTGCCCAGTGGCATCGCCGCCTGGGTCAAGACCTTTCGCGCCGGCTGGCTCGACCAGGCGATGGTGCCGGAATGGGAGCGCGACGAGATCGGCCGCGGGGTCGAGAAGAGGGTCGAAGGCGCGCTGCGGCAGGCCGACGGAAGCTGGTTCGCGGATTATGTCCGCCTGCGGTTCTGGATGCGGAAGCCGGAGTGAGGAAAACCTCCCCTCCCGCTCGCGGGAGGGGTCGGGGGAGGGCGTGTTGTCGAGTGTCGGACAAGCCCTCCCCTCAATCCCCTCCCGCAGGCGGGAGGGGAGGCAAGATGGAGATCTGAATGCGTTACCTCCCTTTGTCCGACAGCGACCGGCGCGAGATGCTGGCGGCGGTCGGCGCGACGACGATCGACGATCTGTTCGTGGATGTGCCCGAGGCGGCGCGGCTTTCGGGCACGATCGCGGGCCTGCCGGATCATGCCAGCGAGCTTTCGGTCGAGCGACATATGCGCGGCCTCGCACAGGCGAACGTGGTCGCGGGCGACGTGCCCTTCTTTCTCGGCGCCGGCGCCTATCGCCATCATATCCCGGCGAGCGTCGATCACCTGATCCAGCGCGGCGAGTTCCTGACCAGCTACACGCCGTACCAGCCCGAGATCGCGCAGGGCACGCTCCAGGCCCTGTTTGAATTCCAGACTCAGGTCGCGCGGCTCTACGGCTGCGAGGTCGCCAACGCCTCGATGTATGACGGATCGACCGCCTGTTGGGAGGCGATCGCGATGGCGCGGCGGATCACCCGGCGGACCAAGGCGATCCTCTCGGGCGGCCTCCATCCGCATTATGTCTCGACCGCGCGGACGATGGCGAAGTTCACCGGCGACACGCTCGAAGCCGCCGCGCCGGTGCTCGAGGCCGCGACCGATTTCGCGCGGCTGATCGATGCGATCGACGGGGAAACCAGCGCGGTCGTCGTCCAATATCCCGATATCCTCGGCCGCATCGGCGATCTCTCCGCGCTGGCCGACCGGGCGCATGAGAAAGGCGCGCTGCTGATCGCGGTGGTGACCGAGCCGGTGGCATTGGGGGCGATTCTGGCGCCTGGCGAGATGGGCGCGGACATCGTCGTCGGCGAAGGCCAGTCGATCGGCGTCGGGCTCAATTTCGGCGGGCCCTATGTCGGGCTGTTCGCGACCCGCGAGAAATATGTGCGGCAGATGCCGGGGCGGCTGTGCGGCGAGACGGTGGATGCCGAGGGCAAGCGCGGCTTCGTGCTGACGCTCTCGACCCGCGAGCAGCATATCCGCCGCGAGAAGGCGACGAGCAACATTTGCACGAACGCCGGCCTGTGCGCGCTCGCCTTCACTATCCACATGACCCTGCTCGGCGAAAAGGGTCTCAGGCAGCTCGCCGCGGTCAATCATGCCAGCGCGGTGACGACGGCGGAGCGGCTGGCGAAGGTGCCGGGGGTGAGCGTGGTCAACGAGACCTTCTTCAACGAGTTCACGCTGAAGCTTCCCAGGGAGGCGCGGCCAGCGGTGCGCGCGATGGCGGAGGCGGGCGTGCTCGGTGGGGTCTCGCTGGGGCGGCTCTATCCCGACGAGGAGAGCTTGGCGAACGGGCTGGTCGTGGCGGTGACCGAAACGGTGACGCAGGACGATATCGACGCCTTCGCCAAGGCGCTGGAAGGAGTGCTGGCATGACCATCAACGCGGGCGGATGGCGCCCCGCCATGGGTGACGGCGCGGCCGGGGCGAGCGCGACATTCACCGGCAACAAGGCGCTGATGCTGGATGAGCCGCTGATCTTCGAGATCGGGGATACGCAGACCACCGGCGTGGATTTCGATCTGTCTCCCTCTCCCCTTCAGGGGAGAGGGTTGGGGAGAGGGGCTGGTTCAGACGCCTCAACTCCCCCTCTCCCAACCCTCTCCCCTAAAGGGGAGAGGGCTCATCGCCTCGCGGGGCTCGAAAGGAACCGGGAGATCGGCCTTGCCGGGCTCACCGAGCCGGAGACGGTGCGGCACTACACCCGTCTCAGCCGGCAGAATTACGCGATCGACCTTGGCCTGTTTCCGCTCGGCTCTTGCACCATGAAGCACAATCCCCGCCTCAACGAGAAGGTCGCGCGGATGCCGGGCTTTGCCGACGTGCATCCGCTCCAGCCGGTCGATACGATCCAGGGCGCATTGGGCGTGATCAACGAGCTTGCGGTCTGGCTGATCGAGCTGACCGGCATGTACGGCGTTGCGATGACGCCCAAGGCGGGCGCGCATGGCGAGCTGTGCGGGATCCTGTGCATCAAGGCGGCGCTCGAGGCGCGGGGCGAGGACCGCAAGGTGATCCTCGTTCCCGAAAGCGCGCACGGCACCAATCCGGCCACGGCGGCCTTCGCCGGCTTCGCCATCGAGAACATCCCGGCCAATGCCGACGGGCGGGTCGATCTCGACGCGCTGAAGGCGCGGCTCGGGCCGGATGTCGCGGGGGTGATGATCACCAATCCCAACACCTGCGGCCTGTTCGAGCGCGACATGAAGGCGATCTCGGACGCGGTCCATGCGGTCGGCGGCTACGTCTATTGTGACGGCGCCAATTTCAACGCGATCGTCGGCCGGGTGCGGCCGGGCGATCTGGGCATCGACGCGATGCACATCAATCTCCACAAGACCTTCTCCACCCCGCATGGCGGCGGCGGGCCCGGCGCTGGGCCGGTGGTGCTGTCGGAGGCGCTGGCGCCCTACGGGCCTCTCCCATTCACGGCGCGGCAAAAGGACGGGCATATCGCTCTTATCGAGGAAGAGACGGCGGGCGACGAGCATCCGCTCACGTTCGGCCGGATGGCGGCGTTCAACGGCCAGATGGGGATGTTCACCCGCGCGCTCGCCTATATCCTGAGCCATGGCGCGGACGGTCTGAGGCAGGTCGCCGAGGATGCGGTGCTCAATGCCAATTACGTGTTGCGGCGGCTGGAGGGCGTGCTCGACGCACCGTTCGGTCCTAGCGGGCCGTGCATGCACGAGGCGTTGTTCAGCGATCGCGGGTTCGGTGAAGGACTCTCGACGCTCGATCTCGCCAAGGCGCTGATCGATGAGGGCTTTCATCCGATGACGATGTATTTCCCGCTCGTCGTCCACGGCGCGATGCTGATCGAGCCGACCGAGACCGAGAGCAAGGCGGCGCTGGATCAGTTCATCGGCGCCGTCCACAGCATCGCCGAGCGCGCCAAGGCCGGCGACGAGAGCCTGAAGGCCGCGCCAGTCTTCGCGCCCAGGCGGCGGCTTGACGAGACGCTGGCGGCGCGCAAGCCGGTGCTCGCATGGAAGGCGCCGACCCAGGCGGTGGAGTGAACGGACCCAAGCCCTACGAGATCGGACCCGGCGCCGACGACCGCCGCTCCGCGCCGCATGTCGCGCGCAATGCCGGGCCGATCGCGGAGGTGCTGGCAAACGTGCTGCCCGGGCACGGGCTGGTGCTGGAGCTGGCGAGCGGGTCCGGCGAGCATGTTGTCCATTTCGCGCGGGCCTTTCCGAAATTGCTCTTCCAGCCGAGCGATCCAGAGCCGGCGGCCCTGCGCTCGATCGAGGCGTGGCGGGCCGAGGCGGGACTGTTCAATCTGCTCCCCGCCGTGTCGCTCGACGCGCGGGCGGCGGACTGGCCGGTGGAACAGGCGGATGCGGTGCTGGCGATCAACATGGTCCATATCAGCCCGTGGAGCGCGACCGCAGGGCTGATGCGCGGCGCCGCGCGGCTGCTCGCGCCGGGCGCGCCGCTCTATCTCTACGGCGCCTATCGCCGCGCGGGGATCGAGACAGCGCCGAGCAACGAAGCGTTCGACGCGAACCTCAAGGCGCGCGATCCGGACTGGGGGCTGCGCGATCTGGAGGCGGTGGCCGACGAGGCGGCGCGGCACGGCTTCGCGCTGGAGAACGTCGTCGAGATGCCGGCGAACAACCTGTCGGTGATCTTCAGGAAAGGCTGAGCCGCCGGCGCGCGAGCGTCAGGCAGGCGAGGGTCCAGAACAGGCCGAACGCCCAGCCGCCGACGACGTCGCTCGGCCAGTGGACGCCGAGGACGAGGCGGCTGAGCCCGATCGCGACGCTGAAAGCGAGCGCGAGACCGATCGCCATTGGCCGCGTCTCGCGCGGGAGCAACAGCGCGAGACAGAGCAGGGTCGCGGCGGAATTGGCGGCGTGGGCGCTTGGGAACGAGGCCGAACTCACGTCGACCAGGTGGAGATGCGGCTCGGGCCGGGCGCGCGCGGTCAATCCCTTCTGCGCGACGACGAGCAGGCGGGCGGAAAGCACGATCGCCGCGAGAAGCAAAGCGGCTCGCAAATCTCGCCTCAGCACGAGCCAAAGAGCGGCGAGCGCGGCGAGCGGGAGGAGGATCGTGCCGCTGCCGGCGAGCGTGAGCCAATGTGCCGCTGTCGCGATGCCGGGGTGGGCGCCGGCCTGGATGGGCAGGAGCAAGGCGCGGTCCGCCGTGCCGCCGCCAAGCGCAAGCATCGCCGCCCAGATCAGCGCCAGCGCGGCGAGCACCCGGCGCATCAGGTGGCGCGCGCCGCCTGCCAGGGATCGCTCCGCCGGGTCGACACCAGCCGGTCGCCATCGAGCCGGCCTTCGAAGATATGGTCGCGGCCGTTCACCTCGGCGACGAAGCGCACATTCGCTCCGGTGATCCAGCCCTGGCCGACCCGCGAATCGGGCCCAAGCGTGCCTTCGATCTCCTGATAGCGTTGGGTAAGGACGAGCGGATAGGTGCGCCCGGCAAGGGTCAGCGTCCAGCGGCCGAAAAGGCGCGCGGGAACCTGCCACATGTAGAGCATGGTGTCCCCGACGCGGCGATGCTCCTCGGGCCGCCAATCGCCCATGTCATATTGCTCGCTGACGACGCGGGTGCCGGGCTGCATCTGGGCGAGGATGCGGGGGCGCAGGCGCAGATTGACGTCGCGGGTGAGGTAGAGCGTCACCACCTCGGCATTTGCGAGCGGGGTTTCGAACAGATCCTGCCGGCGGAAGCTCACCTTCTCGGCGACGCCGGCGCGCCGCGCATTGGCGATGGACTCGCGCACCCGCGCCGGATCGATGTCGACGCCGAGCCCGCGCGCGCCATAGACCCGCGCGGCGGCGACAAGGACGCGCCCGTCGCCCGAGCCAAGGTCGAGCACGTCGTCGTCGGGTTTCACGTCGGCGAGCGCGAGCATCGCATCGACCACCTCATAGTCGCTGGCGACCTGCGGTGCATCGAGCGGCGGCGCCGGCTGGACGAAGCGGGCAGGATCGAAGCCGGGAGGCGGCTCGGTCTGATTGTCCGAATGGGGGGAGCAGGCGCACAGCAACGCCACGGCGGCGGCGGGCAGGAGATGAAGCCGGCGCGGCGCATGGAGAGACGTCATCGGGCCGACGCCTTCCACCTTCGCGTCCGGCTTGTCACCGGCCTTGCGCCGAACCGTGCCGGACATGTCATCAAATCGTCTCGCCGGGCGGCGAGGAGGCGCCTAACATGGCGCGCGCAATGGCTTTCGATGCGAAACGGCGGGGGGAAAAAGGCTTCACTTTGGTGGAGTTGATGGTCGTGCTCGTCATCGTCGGGCTCGCCGCGGCCGCGGTCGTGCTCGCCATGCCGGCGCCGGGTGGGAGCCTGGAGACCGAGGCCGAGCGTTTTGCCGCGCGGGCGAAGGCGGCGCGCGACCAGGCGATCGTCGAGGCGCGGCCGGCGGGGCTCGCGATCGGGCCCGGCGGCTATGAGGTTTCTCGGCGCGTCGGTGGGCAATGGCGGGTGATCGCGCATTACGACTGGATCGCCGGGACGCGGGCGGCAGCGGCGGGGACGTTCGCGGGGCGGACGCGGTTCGATGCGACGGGGACGGCCGATCCGCTCAACGTCACCCTGCATCGGGGCGACCGGCAGGTGGCGGTGGCGATCGGCAATGACGGGACGGTCCGTGTCGGACGTTGATGGTGGCGAACGGGGCTTCACCCTGATCGAGATGCTGGTTGCGCTGGCGGTGTTCAGCCTCGCCGCTTTGGCGCTGTTGCGGCTGTCGGGGGCGAGCGCGACCAACAGCGCGCGATTGAACGATCAGGCGATAGCCGCGATCGTCGCGCGCAATCTTGCCGCCGAGACTTTGAGCGATCCAGGCCCGCCGCCGTTCGGCACGCAGACCGGCGCGGTGGTCAACGGCAATCGTCGCTGGGTGTGGACCCGCGACGTGGCGCGATCGCCCGAAGCCCGCATCCAGCAGATCGGCATCGCGGTCGCTGCCGAAGCGGCCGGTCCGGGCCGCGCCAGCCTCGTCATCTTCAGGTCGGCGCGATGAAAAATAGGGACAGTCGCCATTTTTGCGGTGGATTCACGCTTGTGGAGATGCTGATCGCGCTGGCGATCTTCGGCATGCTGACGGCGGCCGGCGTGGCGCTGCTTTCGGTGACCGCGCGGACGCAGGAAGCGGTGGACCGGCAACTGGCCGAGGTGGGCGATATCCGCCGCACCGCTTCACTGCTCACCGCCGATCTGGCGCAAACCGCTTCCCGGCCCCATCGCGACGCCGACGGACGGCCGCAGATCGCGTTCGCCGGCACCGATGGCGGCGGCGACATGCTGATGATGTTCGTGCGGACCGGCAATGATGTCGATGCCGGCCTGCCGGCGCTGAAGCGGGTTGGCTACCGCATCGCCCACGGGCGGCTGGAACGGCTCGCCTTCGCGGCGGTGGACGGTAGCGATGCCGCGGTCGCGGTGCCTTTGCTCGACGGGGTCCGGCAGGTACGGCTGCGCTACCGCGACCGCACCGGGGCGTGGCAGCCGAGCTGGTTCCCTACCGACGGCACCCAGCTTCCGGTCGCGGTCGAGCTGGTTGTCGATACGGCGCGCGAGGGCGTGGTGCGGCAGGTCTTCCTCGTCGGGGTAGGGCGATGAGCGCGCGGCCCATCCCGCCGCGCGAGCGCGGCGCGGCCTTGCTCGCGGTGCTGCTGCTGGTCGTGGTCGTCGGCGCGATTGCCGCCGCCGCGCTGGAGAAACTGACTTTGTCGCGCGCCACCGCCGTAAATGCCGCCGCGCTCGACAGCGCCCGCGGCTTCGCCGACGGAGTCGAGCGGCTCGGCCTCGTCACGATCGACGACCTGATCGTCCGCGACAGCCAGAAGACGACGCTCGACGGCGGCTGGAACGGAAGGTCGCGCGAGATCCCGCTCCCCGGCGGCGCGCTCGCCAGGGTGCAGGTGCGCGACGGCGGGAATTGCTTCAACATCAACTCCGTCGTCACCGGCGATCCGCGCGTTCGGCTCAGGCGCCGCGATTCCGGAGTCGCCGAGTTCGTGGCGCTGATGATGACGCTCCAGGTGCCCCAGGGCGACGCGCGCCGGATCGCCGAGGCCGCCGCCGACTGGGCCGACAGCGACACCATCCCTGGCCCGGGCGGCGCTGAGGACGAGGCTTATATGACCGGCCCGACGCCCTATCGGACCGGCAATACCTTGTTCGCGGATGTCGGCGAATTGTCGCTGGTGTCAGGAATGACGCCGGAGATCATGGCGCGGTTGCGGCCGTGGCTGTGCGCGCTGCCGACCAGCGATCTCGCGCCGATCAACATCAACACGATCCTGCCCGATCAGGCGCCCTTGGTGGCGATGCTGGCGCCGGGCCAGATCGACCTCGGCCGCGCCCAGGCAGTGATCGCCTCGCGCCCGGCGGCGGGCTGGGACAGCCAGGTCGATTTCTGGCAGTCCGGTCCCCTGCGCGGCCTCGCCGTGCCGCTCGACCTCCAGATGCAGCCCCAGCTCAAGACGACCTGGTTCGCGCTCGACGTTCGGGTGGGGGTGGGCGACGCTGAATTCCACGAAACCGCGCTGGTCGATGCACGGCGCCGGCCGTCGCGGCTGGCGGCGCGGCGGTGGGAAGAGTAGCTATGCGCGCCCGTCCAATCTCCGCCCCAGCCCCACGAACAGGTAGATGAGCGGCGGCACCACGATCGCGGAGAGCACCACCTTCGCGATCATCTGGCCGATCAACAGCTCGGCGATCGGGAAGACGCCCCAGAAGGCGATCGAGACGAACAGGAAGGTGTCGACGATCTGCGAGAGGATGCTCGCGGCGCCGGCACGCAGCCACAGCAAATGGCTGCCCTCGCGGCCCTTGAGCCAGGAGAAGATGGTGACGTTGAGCGTCTGCGACACGCCATAGGCGACAATGCCGGCGAACCAGATGCGCGGCGTGCCGCCCATCATCAGGGCGAAGGCGTCGCGCCGGGCCGGGTCCATCTGCGGCGAGGGCGGGATGGCGAGGACCAGGATCGACAGCAGGATCGAGGCGATCAACGGCACGAAGCCGAAGCGGACGAGGCGATTGGCGGTCGCGCCGCCGTGCAGCTCGGCGACCGCGCTCGACGTGATGACGAGGAGGAGGAAGGCGAAGATGCCGGCCTCGACCGCAAGCCCGCCGGGCAAGGCGACCTGCTTGTTGCCGAGCACGCCGGCAATGCAGACCATGCCGCCGTAGAAGATCGCGTAGAGGAAGAGCGAGCGCGGGATGGCGGGTGTTTCGGAAGTCGTCATCCTGCGGACGTAACGGCTTTTGGGGCACGCAAAAAGGGCTTTCCGTTTCGCCCCGATCCCGCCATGAGCCGGTGGTGAGCGAGACCCGACTGGATGTGCTGGCGATCGGCGATGCCGTGGTGGACGTGCTCGCCAGCGCCGAGGAATCGCTCCTCATCGACGAGGGGCTGGTCAAGGGCTCGATGCAGGTGCTCGACGCCGCCGGCGCGACGCGGCTCTACGCGAAAATGGATCATGCGCGCGAGGTGAGCGGCGGGTCCGCGGCGAACACGATGGCCGGGGTGGCCGCGCTCGGCGGACGTGCCGGGTTCGTGGGACAGGTGGCGAAGGATCAGCTCGGCGAGATCTTCACCCACGATATTCGCGCGCTCGGCGTCGAATTCGAGACGCCGTCGATCGACACGGGTACGCCGACCGGGCGCTGCCTGATCCTCGTCACCGCCGATGCCCAGCGCACGATGAACACCTATCGCGGCGCGGCGCACGAGCTGGCCGTCGCGGCGCTCGATCCGGATCAGATCAGGGGCGCGGCGATCCTCTATCTCGAAGCCTATCTGTGGCGCTCCGAAGGGCCGCGCGCGGCGATGGCGGAGGCGATGCGGATCGCGCATGCGGCGGGACGCAAAGTCGCCTTCACATTGTCCGACATCGCCTGCATCAAGCCGCATCGGGCCGAGATCGTGGCGATGCTGGAGAGCGGCGCGATCGATCTGCTCTTCGCCAATGAGGCCGAGATATGCGCGCTCGCCGGAACCGATGATCGCGGCGCGGCGATCGAGGCGGTCGAGGCCAAGGCACCGTTGCTCGTCGTTACCTGCGGCTCGGACGGGGCGATGGCTTCGCAAGGCGGCCGGCGAGTGTCGGTGCCGATCGCGCGGATCGGCAGGGGCATCGTCGATACGACCGGCGCGGGCGATCTGTTCGCCGCCGGCTTCCTGGTCGGCCAGGCGCGTGGCGAGAGCCTGGAGGAGTCCTTGCGGATCGGATCGATCGCCGCGGCGGAGGTGATCTCCCACTTCGGCGCGCGGCCCGAGGCGGATCTGAAGGCTTTGGTGGCGGCCGCATGAAGCGCCTCGCGGTCTATTGCGGCTCCTCGATGGGGAGTGAGGCGTGGTTTGCGGAGGTTGCGCGCGCGCTTGGCGAGGAAATGGCGCGGCGCGGGATCGCGCTCGTCTATGGCGGCGGGCATCGCGGGCTGATGGGTGTTGTCGCCGATGCGGTGCTCAGCGGCGGCGGCGAGGCCTATGGGGTGATCCCGCAGGCGCTGGTCGATCTGGAGGTCGCGCACAAGGGGCTGACCGAGCTTCACATCGTTTCGACCATGCACGAGCGCAAGGCGCTGATGACCGAGCTGACCGATGCCTTCGTCGCCATCCCCGGCGGGGTCGGCACGCTCGACGAATTGTTCGAGGCATGGAGCTGGAACGCGCTCGGCTATCATTGCAAGCCGTTCGCTTTGCTCAACGCGGGCGATTTCTGGGGCGGCATGATCGGCTTCCTCGATCATGTGACGCGAAGCGGCTTCATGTCGCCGGCGCGCCGCGCGCAGCTCATCGTCGCCGACAGCGTCCCCGGCGTGATCGACGCGCTCGACGGCGCGGTCGGCAAGACCGAGCCGAAAATGGTTTGGTGAAACGGTCCCGCCTTTGCGTCATTCCAGCTTTCGCTGGAATGACGGGCGATTTCCTACCAGAGTGCCGTCACAACACAGGGCGGGGATTTTCATGAAATATCTGATCGGCATCGGCGGCATCGTCGTGATCCTGGCGATCGCGGTACTCTTTTCCTCGAACCGGCGCTGGATCCGGCTGCGCGTCGTCGGCGCGGCGTTCGCGCTGCAGGCGGCGCTGGCGGTGCTGGTGCTGGGGACGCCCTGGGGACGCGACGTGATCGGCGCGATGTCGGCGGGGGTCTCCAACCTGCTCGGCTATGCCCAGGCCGGCATCGATTTCGTGTTCGGGCCGCTCGCATCGCCGGAGATCGGCGGCCACAGCTTCGCGCTGGCGGCGCTCCCGGTCATCATCTTCTTCGCGTCGCTGATCTCGATCCTCTACCATCTCGGGATCATGCAGCTCATCATCAAATGGATCGGCGGCGCGATCCAGTTGGTGACGGGAATCACCAAGGTCGAATCATTGGGCTCGGCGGCGAACATCTTCGTCGGCCAGTCGGAAAGCCCGCTGACCATCAAGCCCTATCTCGCCAATCTCAGCCCGTCGCAGCTCTTCTGCATCATGAGCGTCGGCATGGCCGGGGTCGCCGGCACGATCCTGCTCGCTTATGCCCAGATGTTCGGCGACCAGCGTGACGTGTTCCTGCCCTATCTGCTCGCCGCCAGCTTCATGTCGGCGCCCGGCGGCATCCTGATGGCCAAGATCATCATGCCCGATGATCCGGCGGCGCGCGGCATCGAACCCGAGCCGATCGATGAGGACAGCCAGGGCGAGGAACGGCCCGCCAACGTCATCATGGCCGCCGCGCAGGGCGCGCAGACCGGCGTCAAGCTGGCCGTGGCGGTCGGCGCGATGGTCCTCGCCTTCGTCGCCCTGGTCGCGCTCGCCAACGGCATATTGGGCGGCATCGGCCATCTCTTCGGCTTCGACGGCCTGTCGTTCCAGTGGATCCTCGGCAAGATCTTCCAGCCGGTCATGTTCATGCTCAACGTGCCCTGGAACGAGGCCGGGACCGCCGGCGGCCTGTTCGGCACCAAGGTCGTCCTCAACGAATTCGTGGCGTTCATCGATCTCAGCCACATCCGTTCGACGCTGTCGCCGGTCACGGTCGCGATCACCACCTTCATGCTGTGCGGCTTCGCCAATTTCAGCTCGATCGCGATCCAGATGGCGGTGACCGGCGGGCTTGCGCCCAACCAGCGGCCGATGATCGCGCGGCTCGGGCTGAAGGCGCTGCTCGCCGGCTCGCTCTCCAACCTGATGAGCGCGGCGCTGGCCGGCCTGATCCTGTCGGCGACCGCCTGAGTCCGCGGTTTCGGGAAGGATTGGCTTGGCGCGCGTGGAAGACTAAATTGCGCCGATGAGCACGCTTGCCCCCCAGAAGCATGTCGCGTCGGTGTCGCTCGCCGAATCGCGGCGCGATTCCACCGCCTTCGCCCAGGAGCTCGGCCGGTCGTTCGAGACCTACGGCTTCGCGATCATCGCCGATCATGGCATTCCGGCCGATCTCATCCGCCGCGCCGAGGAGAAGGCAAAGGCCTATTTCGCGCTGCCGGAGGTGGTGAAGCGCGGCCACCATATCCAGGGCGGCGGCGGCGCGCGCGGCTATACGCCGTTCGGGATCGAGACCGCCAAGGGCGCGAGCGCCTATGACCTCAAGGAATTCTGGCATGTCGGGCGCGAGCTGCCCGACGGGCATCGCTTCAACCCGGTGATGGCGGCCAATGTCTGGCCGAAGGAGGTCGCCGGCTTTCGCGAGACCTTCCTCGAATTGTTCGACGCATTCGACACGGCGGGGCTTCGCATCCTCGAGGCGATCGCGCGCTATCTCGGCCTCGCCCCGGATTATTTCGAGGATACGGTCAGCGACGGCAATTCTGTGCTTCGGCTGCTCCATTACCCGCCGATCCCCGGCGACGGGCCCAATGTGCGGGCCGGCGCGCATGAGGACATCAACACGATCACCCTGCTGCTCGGCGCCGAGGAGGCGGGGCTGCAACTGCTCGACCGCGACGGCGACTGGGTGCCGGTGACGCCGCCGCCGGGCGCGCTCGCGGTCAATATCGGCGATATGCTCCAGCGGCTGACCAACAATGTGATGCGATCGACCACGCATCGCGTCGTGAACCCACCGCCCGAGCGGCGCGGGGTTTCGCGCTATTCGATGCCGTTCTTCCTGCATTTCCGGCCGGATTTCCTGATCGAGACGCTGCCGAGCTGTGTCACGTCGGAGCGCCCGAACCGCTATCCGACGCCGATCACCGCCCACGATTATCTGATGGAGCGGTTGCGCGAGATCAAGCTGGCCTAGCCGGCATCCTTCAGATTGTCCGGGCCGAAGCCCCACGGAATCAGCTCTGAGATTTTGTGGCTGGCGGTGTCGGTGCCGTCGCCGTTCGTCGAGATCACCTCGATATCGCGGCCGGCAACCTGGGCGGCTTCGAGGATCGACTGGCGACAGCCGCCGCATGAGGTGACGAGCGAGTCGCCGGCAAGGGCGCCGTCCGGCCCGACATGGCCGCCGGCGACCGCGATGCGCGCGATCCTGTCCAGTCCGAAAGCCTGTTGGGCGGCGGTCAGCGCGGCGATCTCGGCGCAGATGCCGAGCCGATAGCAGGCATTTTCCATATTGGCGCCGGTCGCGACCTGGCCGTCGATCGATTCGATGGCGCAGCCGACGCTGAATCGCGAATAAGGGGCATAGGCGCCGCGCGCGGCGTCGCGCGCTTTCTCGACAAGTGGATCGCGGCTCATCGCGCCAACATAAACGGGCCGCGGCCAAAAAGAAGGGCCGCCGCGAAGGATCGCGGCGGCCCCGGATGTTCGGCCGTGAGCCGGCTTAGAAACCGACCACCAGCGTCCCGATGAACGCGCGCGGCGAACCGATCTGGGCGAACGGCACCGAAGCGTTCGGCGTGTTGCCCGTGAAACCACCGACATAGAGCCGGTCGAACAGGTTGGACACGTTGAACTGGAAGTAGGTCTGATCGTTGAAGCCGAGGAAGGTCAGCGGCAGACGAACGTCGAGATCGACGAGCGTGTAGGCCGGAGTCTTCGACGGGTAGATGACGGTGCCGACGCCGATCGGGCAGAAGCTGCCGACGGCAACGTTCGTCGGGCAGGTCACGATCGGCAGGTTCGAATCGTTGACGTAGCGCCCACCGGTCCGCTTCGCCTGGATGCCGATTTCGACCGGTCCGAGCTGGCCCTGGATGCGGCCGCCGAACGTGTACACCGGCGCGCCGGCTTCGCGCCGGCCGGAGGTCGGCGCGAACACGTCGGCCCCGACGCCGCCCGAGCAAAGCGAGCTTCCCGCCGCCGTGTTGGCCGTCACGTTGTTCGCCGTGCAATTGCCGACGAGCACGTCGTCGCGGATGTGCGACCACAGGTACGATCCATAGACGTAGAACTGGAGCTGCGGAATCGCCTGCCACGACACATAGCCGTCGATGCCGTATTTATCGACGGTGCCGAGGTTGCGGTACACGGTCGTATCCAGCTCGGGATCATAGGATGACGCCAGACGGTTCGCGAAGATCGTGTACCAGCCGGAAAGCTGGGCGACGATGTTGCGCGAACGCCACCGCATGCCGAAATCGAAATTGTCGGTCGTCTCCGGCCTCGGCCGCGCCTCGGCCGTGTCGGGCGCGAAGAAGAAGGAGTTGTACAGATTGTCGGTGCCCGGAACCTGGAGGCCGCGCGAATAATTGAAGAAGAGCGACGCGCGGTTGGTCAGGTCGTAGGTGACGCCGACGTTCGGCAGCACCGCATTGTAATTGAGCACGCGGCGCTGCGGACCCTGGATGGTGGGGTTGAAGCCCGCATAGGCATCCGCCCCGGTCGTGTTCGTGCCATAGCATTCGACGAAGCCGCCCGCGCTCGACGTCGCGCAGAAATTGTTCAGCCTGCGGGTGAAGAACGGCGCGCGTATACCGAGATTCAGGACCAGCCGGTTGTCGAAGAACTCGCCACGATACTCGCCCGAAATCTGGTTGAGGATCGCATAAGAGAGGCGGTCGCGCTTCTCGAGGACATTGCCATTCACGTCGGTGAGCGGGTCGTTGACCGGGAAGACATCGAACGGCGCGCCGTTGATCTGCAGCAGGCCGGTCTCGCCGGTCTGGCGGTGGCGGCCGTGATCGAAGCTGTACGAGAGGCGGACCGTATTGCTGTCATTGATGTCATAGCGCAGGCCCGCGATCACGCCGAAGCGATGGGTCTGCGTCTGGCTCGGGGTGAGCACGCTGACCTGATCGAGGATATCGCCGTCACCATTGAGGTCGCGCCCATAATAAGGCGATCCACCCTGATAGCCGGTCTGGCAGCTCGTATTGGCGTCGTTGAGCACGCCCGTGCAGGTGCTGAAGCCGCCCGCCGGATTGAGATCGCGATACCCTTCGCGCCCCGTCGCGGTGCCGCCGCCATTCGCCTTCACATATTGATAGCTGGGATCGACCGTCAGGACGAGGCCCTGGGCCAGCGTGAAGCGCGAACTGATGCGGATATTGCCCGTGTTCGACGGATTGTAACGCTCGTCGAAGGTGGTGCCGCAGCCGTCGGTCGTGTCGGCCACGCCGGCCTGCGGCGTATCGACCTGGCAGCGCGCGATCGTGTAGAAACGCTCGTCGCGCGTCAGCGGGAAACGCTGGCTGGAGGCCGGGCCGGCGGTGCGGCTGGGATCCTCGCGCAGGCTCAGCGAGCCGAAGAAATTGTTGCGGTTCTGGTTGTAATGGCCCGCGACCGAGATGTAGTCGCCGTTCGATCCGATCGGCTGATAGATGCGGGCATTATACTGCTGCTTGTAGATCGAGCCGCGATGATTGTAGACGTTGTCGTTCTGCGCCATGCTCGCGGCGAAGAAAGCGCGCGTGCCCCAGGGGGTGAACTCGCCGGTGTCGATGACGCCGAAGATGCGCATGAAATCATAGGAGCCGACCGAACCCTGCAGGCGGACGTGGAAATCCTGGGTGGGCAGGCGGGTGCGATAATTGACGGTGCTGCCCGAAGCCGCGGCGGTCGGGCTGTCGACGTCGGTCGAGCCCAAGTTGACGTTGACCTGCTCGATCAGCTCGGGATCGAGCTGCTGGTTCGAATAGAGCGCATAATTGCCGGTATCGTTCAGCGGGACGCCGTCGAACGTCTGCGAGATGCGCGTATTGTCGAAGCCGCGGATGGTGAGCGTGCCGCCGGCCGAGCCGAACGGATCGTTGTTCTGGAAGCTGACACCGGGGATCGAGTTGATCGTGTCGTCAATCGTCTGGCCCGGCGTCTGGTGCTGGATCAGCTCCGATCCGAGCACGGCGCGGGCGCGCGACGTATCGGGCGACTGGATGCCGCCGACCTCGGCCGTGCGCGTGCCGGTCACGACGATGGTATTGTTGTTCTCGAAGTCGACCGTGCCGGACGACTGGGCCATGGCCGCCGCCGGGAAGGCGAGCGCGGTCGTGGCACAAAGAATGTGAAGCGTTTTCATTGATTACCCCCGAAGGTGTGAGTCGCTAGGTGGCAGCACGAATGGGTGGGCCCATGCCCCTGATTTGCGAAAGTGATATGACAGCCCCGAACGGATGATTCCCGACCGTTTGGAAGATTCGGCTTTCCGAAAGCGCCCCACCAGACGCAATCTCTCCCCGGCGCCGAAACTCCGGAAAATTCCCCTAGCCGAAGCCGCCGCCTACCGAAAGGGGGGTTCGTCGAAACTACGCAGCTTGCGCGAGTGCAGGCTGGTGCCCTCCCGGCGCAAAATCCGTAATGTTTCTATGCCGATCCGGAGGTGCTGGCTGATCGCGCGCTCATAAAAGGCATTGGCCTGGCCGGGCAGCTTTATTTCGCCGTGCAGTGGCTTGTCGGACACACATAGCAGCGTCCCGTAGGGCACGCGGAAGCGATAGCCCTGGGCGGCGACGGTCGCCGATTCCATGTCGATCGCGACCGCGCGCGACTGATTGAAGCGCAGCGCCGAGAGCGTGTAGCGCAATTCCCAGTTCCGGTCGTCGGTGGTGACGACGGTCCCGGTGCGAAGGCGCGCCTTCAGATCCTGCTGCGACTCGCCGGTCACCGCCACCGCGGCGGCGACCAGTGCCTGCTGGATCTCGGCGATGGCCGGGATCGGGATTTCCACCGGCAGCATGTCGTCCATGACATGGTCGTCGCGCAGATAGGCGTGGGCGAGGACGTAATCGCCGATCGTCTGGCTGGGACGAAGCCCTCCGCAATGGCCGATCATCAGCCACACTTCGGGACGCAGCACCGCGAGATGATCGCAGATCGTCTTCGCGTTGGACGGGCCGACGCCGATATTGACGAGCGTGATCCCTTCGCCATTGGGCGCGATCAGGTGGTAAGCGGGCATCTGATGGCGCCGCCAGCCACCATTTTCCACCTTATCCACCGCATTTTCGGTCTCGCCGGTGACGAACACGCCGCCGGCCGCGGACAATGCCTCATAGGGGCTGTCCGGGCGTTTCAGCTCCTCGGCCGCCCAGCGGACGAACTCGTCGACATAGCGGACATAGTTGGTGAACAGGACGTAACGCTGGGTGTGGTGCGCGGGCGTCCCCGTATAGTGCCGCAGGCGCGCCAGGCTGAAATCGACGCGCGGCCCGTCGAACAGCGAAAGCGGCCGCTCTGGATGGCGCTGATGCTCCCAGGCGCCGTCGGCGATCTCGTCGCCGATCTGGACGAGCTCGGGAGTCGGGAAGGCGCGAGCGAGCTCGTTGGCGCGGCCCTCCTCGAGCCGGAGATCATCCGACCCGTCGAGGACGTAAGGGTAGGGGATCTCGCTCGCCGAACGGCCGACGGTGACCTCCACCGCATAATCGCGAATCAGATAGCCGAGCTGCTCGGCCAGATATTTGCGGAACAGCCGAGGCTGGGCGATGCTGGTCGCATAGGGGCCGGGATGATTGAGCCGGCCGAAGGCGCGCGACGGGAAATCGGCGGGCAGCGTCTCGACATAATCGATCCTGAGCTCGGGATAGGCGAAGAGGCCGCGCGCGCGCGCGGTCGGATCGGGGATGGTGCGATCGGCGAGATAGCGGGCGAGCGCGCCGCGCAGGTTGGCGGTCGATTCGTCGTAGATCGCGCCGAGCTGCTCGATGATGGCGGGAATGTCCTCCACGCGGGTTCTGTTCTGGTTTTCGGTGGTCATGCCCACTTCCTTCGCGCGTCGGCGGCCCATGTCAATTCTCCGCGCCGCGCGGCGGGACAGGTCGGGCTGGCCTGCTCGGGGCAGGGCCGGGCGGCGGCACCAGGCTCAGCGCCGAGCGATCTCCCAGAAGGTCGTGACATTGTCGTTGTGGTCGTGGATCGCGCGCGCGACGATGGCGAGGCCATGGACCGCCGCCGCGCGCTCGGAGGCGGCGACGCCGAGCGTCGGCTCGCCGGACGCGGCGAGCGCCCGCGCCGCGATCGCGGTGTTGGGGGCCGGCTCGGCGATCAGGCCGCGCGCCGCGCACCAGCGCGCGCACTGGGCAAGCGCGACCGGATGGCTCGCGACCCGCCGGATCGAGCCGAGCGCGACGCCGGGCGCGGCAAGGAGGTGGAGCGCGATCGGCAAGGCATGGCGGGCGCGAATCGCAAGGCCGCGCGCGGCGACCAGATCGGCGACTCCCGGAACCGGCCCCGCGATGCTGTTCTCGGCCGGCAGCATGCCGCGTTCGGCCGCGCCGGTTGCGACCGCTGCCGCGACCGCTTCGAAGCTCGCATGCGCGACGGGCGTCCAGCCGGCGAGGAAGCGCAGGCACGCCGCTTCGCCGAACGCGCCGGGCACGCCCTGATAGGCGACGTCGTTCATGCCGCGCGGGGCGTGGCGAGATCGGTCGCCACCAGGCGCGCCGTTTCGATGGCGACGTCGAGCGCCTGCGCCTGGTTCAGCCGTGGATCGCAATGGGTGAGGTAGCGGCGCGGCAGGTCCGCCTCCGCCAGCGGGGCGCTGCCGCCGAGACATTCGGTGACATGGTCGCCGGTCAGTTCGAGGTGGAGACCGCCGGGATGGACGCCATGGGCGCGCGCGATCGCGAAGAAGGCGGCGGTTTCGGCGAGGATGTCGTCGACGAAGCGGGTCTTGCGGCCGGCGACGGCGCGGGTGTTGCCGTGCATCGGATCGATCGTCCACAGGGCATTGAGCCCCGCGGCCTTGGTCGCCGCCATCAGCGCCGGCAGCCGCCGCGCGATCTCGCCGGCGCCGAAGCGGCCGATGAGGACGAGCCGGCCGGGTTTGTTGTCGGGATCGAGCGTCGCCGCGAGGCGCAGCAGCTCGTCCGGGGTCAGCGACGGACCGCATTTGACGCCGATCGGATTGGCGATGCCGCGGGCATATTCGACATGGGCGCCGCCCAACTGGCGGGTGCGCTCGCCGATCCAGACCATGTTGGCCGAAAGCGACCACCAGCTTTCGCTCGCCTCGTCCCAACGGGTCAGCGGCTCCTCGTAATGGAGGAGCAGCGCCTCGTGACTGGTGAACATGCGCGGGCAGCGCGCCGGATCGCCGGCGGTGATCGCCGGATCGGGGCGCAGGCCGAGTCGCCGCCGCGCCTCGCGCCGGCGCGGCGCCTCGTCGGCATAAGCGGCGGCGGCGAGCACGCGCAGCAGATCGACGGTGATGCCGGACTGGCGGTGGACTTCGAGCATGCGGAGCGGATCGGGGGCGCGGTCGTCGGCATCGAAGGCGGCGCCGTTGACGATGTCGCCGCGATAGGCGGGCAGGGTGACATCGCCGATCGTCTCGTTGTCGGTCGATCGCGGCTTCGCGAACTGGCCGGCGATCCGCGCGACGGTGATCACCTCCGCCTGGCCGCCGGCCGCGATCAGGGCGGCCATGTCGAGCAACAGGTTGAAGGTGGTGCGGACCTTGTCGGCGCCGAATTCGGCGAAGGTCTCGGCGCAATCGCCGCCCTGGAGCAGGAAGGCGCGGCCTGCCGCCGCCTCGGCGATACGGGCGCCGAGCGCGCGATTGTCGGCGACCGACGCGAGCGGCGCGGCGCCGGCGAGACACGAGACGGCGGCGGCGAGCGCGTCCGCATCGGGATAGAGCGGGAGCTGGGTCGCGGGGCGCGCGCGCCAGCTCGACGGCGACCAGCTCATCGCGCCGCCTCCGTCCGGGTCACGCACAGGCGAAGATGCCCGCTCATCGCGATCGCGCGGATCGGCTCGCCGGCGACGGCGCGCTGGCGCAAGCTGCCTTCGCCGATGATCGCATATCGCTCGCGCGCCGGCAGGCAATCGGGCGCGATCCGGCCGACGGCGAGCGCGACGAGCGCGCCGCCGCTGTCGCGGAGCCCTTCGAAGATGACGAGATCGGGATCCTCGGCAAGCGCGACCCACCAGCCGGAGAGCGGGCTCAATTCGATCACCGCGACGGCGTCGCGGCCGCGGGCACGATCGAGTGCTTCGGCCGCGCAATCGGCGACGACGACCGGGGCGCCGCCGCCGAAGCGTTGTCGCGCCGCGCTGGCGACCAACGCCGGCCGCGCGCCGGCATGGAGCACCACCTCCATCCGGCGCTGCGCCTGGAGATTGAGCCCGATCAGCTCGCGCCAGATCGCGCGCACGCTCGCCTCGGGCATCGCCTCGGCGCGGGTCGAAAGCCGGTCGATCACCCCGGCCTCGCGATCCGGGCGCAGGTTGAGCCAGCGCGACGGCGCGCTTTGCTTGGCGGCGGCGACGGCATGGGCGGTCGCGATCCGCCGGTCCATCAGCGCCAACAGGGCGTTGTCGATGCGGTCGATCTCCCAGCGGAGCTCCTCGAGCTCCGTGGCGCGCGCGACCGGGCGCGCGACGATATCGGGTTCTGGCATATTGTCCTCGCCGCCGCGGGCCGGACGAACGGAATCAGGGTGCGGCTCTGCGGCGTATCAGCTCGAAATGATGGGAAGCGACGGAAAACCCGGCACGCCTCAGCGGGCGTACCGGCCCGTAAACGAGCTGACGAAGAAAAAGCCGGCGGCCATCGGCGCGGAGGGGATGTTGTAATCCTGTTCCTTGCTCATGGTTCCGGCTCCCTTGCGCGCGATGCTGCGGCGCAACGGACGCAAACTTGCCGCCAGCCGCGGCGCAAGTCAAGCGCCGGTTCGGCCCGAGACCCCCGCGCTAGCCGCGATAGGCGGCGGGATCGATGCCGTGGCGCGCCATCTTGTCGTAGAGCGTCTTGCGCGGGATGCCGAGCAGCGCGAGCGTCTCGGCGATGCCGCCGCGCGATGCCGCCAGCGCCTCGCCGATCAGCGCCGCCTCGAAGCGGCCGACCCGTTCGGGCAGGCTCGCCACCGCGCTGCCTTCGCCGATTGTGTCACCGGCCGGCGGTAGATCGAGCACCGCGCCGAAGGCGAAATTGCGAAGCTCGCGGACGTTGCCGGGCCAGTGATGATCGGCGAGACGGCGGCTCACCGCATCGGTCATCCGGAACGGCGCCGCGCCGACCTGTTCGGTCGCGCGCGCGATGAAATGGGCGAAGAGCTGCGGAATGTCGGCGCGCCGCTCGCGCAAGGGCGGCACGCGCAGGCGCACGACGTTGAGCCGGTAATAGAGATCCTCGCGAAACCCGCCGCGCTCCACCGCGGCGTGGAGATCGCCCTTGGCGGCGGCGACGACGCGCAGGTTCACGCCGCGCGGCAGATCGCCGCCGAGCCGCATCACCTCGCGCTCCTCGAGCACGCGCAGCAGCTTCGCCTGGACGGAAGGCGCCATGCTGTCGGCCTCGTCGAGGAAGAGGGTGCCGCCGCTCGACGCCTCGATGCGTCCGATCCGCTCGATCCGGCCGGGGCTCGCGACCGGATCCTGGCCGAACAGCTCCGCCTCCGCCAGCGCCTCGGGGAGCGCGCCGCAGTTCACCGCGACGAACGGCTTGCCGCGACGCGGGCCGGAGCGGTGGAGGAGCAAGGCGACCAGCTCCTTGCCGGTCCCGGTCTCCCCCTCGACGAGCACGTCGATGTCGGCCTTGGCGACCTGGGCGATCGTGTCCTTGAGGCGCGCCATCACCGGACTGTCGCCGATGAGCGGACTGTCGCCTTCATCGACCGCCGCGCGCAGCCGGCGATTGTCGAGCACCAGTCGGCGCGTCTCCAACGCCTTGCGCGCGGCGGCGGCGAGATGATCGGCGGCGAATGGCTTGGTCAGGAAATCGAAGGCGCCGTCCTTCAATGCGCCGATCGCCATCGCGACATCGGCATGGCCGGTGATCAGGATGACGGGAATCTCCGGATCGATCTCGCGCACCCGGGCGAAGAGCTGGAGCCCGTCGATGCGCGGCATGCGGATGTCGGAGACGATGATGCCGGGGAAGGCGGCGTCGATCCGCGCCAGCGCCTCCTCGGCGCCGCCGAACGAGTCCACCGCGATCCCGGCAAGCTCGAGCGACTGGACGTTCGCCTCGCGCAATTTGGCGTCGTCGTCGATGAAGAAGACGGTCTGGCTCTCGGTGAAGAAATTCATGCGCGCCTCAGGGTGATGCGGAAGGCGGCGCCGCCGAGCGCCGAAGGGACCGGATCGAGATCGCCGCCGAACTCGCGCGCGATATCGCGGGCGATGCCAAGGCCCAGGCCGAGTCCGTCCGGCTTGCCGGTGATGAAGGGGGTGAACAGGCCGTCGGCGAGATCGGGCGCGATGCCCGGGCCGTTGTCGGCGATCTCGATACTTACCGCCGCGCCGTTGGCGACGAGGATGCGGATGCGCGGCGCGGCACAGCCCTCCAAGGCCTCGATCGCATTCTGGATCAGATTGACGACGATCTGCTCGAGCCGGATGCGATCGGCGACGACGCGAAGGGCCGGTTCCTCCCCCGCGCGATCCAGCGCGATGCCGGCGGCGCGGACGCGATCGCCGATCAGCAGCAGCGCGCCGTCGAGCATCTCGCTCACCTCGACCGCGCCGACCGCGCGCGCGCCGCGCCGGGCGAAGGAGCGAAGCTCCGCGGTGATCGCGCCGATCCGGTCGGTGAGATCGACGATGATGTCGAGATTGGCGCGCGCGCGCTCCTCCTTCGCCTGGTCGAGGAACCGCGTGCTATTCTCGGCGAAGGCGCGGATCGCGGCGACCGGCTGGTTGATCTCGTGCGCGACGCTGGCGGTGATCTGGCCGATCGAGCCCAGGCGATTGGCCTGGGCCAGCTCCTCGCGCGCGTCGCGATAGCGCCGGTCGGCGCGCGCGCGTTCCTCGGATTCCTCGGTCAGCCGAGCATTGGCGTCGCGCAGCTCCGACGTGCGCGCCGCGACCTCGCGCTCAAGCGCGCGCCGCGCCTCGATCTGGAGCGCGCGCTTCTCCCAGGCGCGATAGAGGAAGGCGAGGCCGAGCAGCAGCACCGCGGCGACGGCGATGACGACGGTGCGCGCGGTCGCCGCGGCGCCGGCCTCCATCGCGGCGAGCGGCTGGAGATAGCGCAGCTCCGATCCGGCGAGCGGCGTCGGCACATGCGCGAGACGATAATGCTGGCCGGATTCGGCGATCGTTCCGTCGCGCCCGCCAAGGTCGAGCGGGGTGAGCGGACGGGTGCCGAATTGCAGCGTGCGCCGCAACTCGGCGGTGTCGGCGCCGGTCAGCGCGCGCGTCGTATGAAAGCGCCAGTCCGAGCGGCTGGTGATGATCACCACGCCATGCCGGTCGACGACGAAGGTCGCGCCGGGCTGGCGCGCCCAGCTCGCCTCGAGCCGGTCGAACTCGACCTTGACGACGATCACGCCGAGCGGCCCGTTCTCGCCCTCGACCCGGCGCGCGATGAACAGGCCGGGGCGACCGCTCACCGTGCCGAGCGCGAACAGCTCCGCTGATCCGGCGCGCATCGCGTTCTGGAAATAGGGACGGAAGCTGTAATCCTGGCCGACGAAGCTGGTCGAAAGCCGCCAGTTGCTGGCTGCCAGGGTGCGGCCGTCGCGGTCGATCACGTAGATGGCGGCGGCATCGGTCCGCGCGGAAAGGGCTTCGAGCTTGCCGTCGAGCCGCTCGGCCGCGGCTGGATCGTGGCTGCGAAGCATGGCGTGGACATCCGGATATTCGGTGAGGACGAGCGGGAGCAGCCGGAACTTCTGCATCTCGCTCGCCAGCAGACCCGCCTGGCTGCGCGCGGTCTGGCGGGCCGCGAGATCGGCGGCCGCGATCGCCTGGCGCTCGGTCACGCGGAAGGCGGCGAGCGCGAAGAGAGTCAGGAAGATCATGCCGGCGAGCGCGGCCAGCGCGAGGCGGCGGGCGATGAACCGGCGCGAGGACGCGGGAGCTGATTCGGCCGTCATGTGCGGATTATCGCACATGTACGGCTGTCGTGCGCGGGAAATCGCACATCCCGCGCCGCCCCCGTCTTTTTGGATTTTGAAATTACCATGTTAATCCAGACACTTGCTTTCTTGCGCTCGCTTTGTTGGAGGGCCCGGTTCGCCCGAGCATAACATGGCGACAACGGCACAAGAGATGCCGAAGAACGAATGCGCGGCCGGCTCCGGCGGCGTCAGGGAGGACAGGAAATGCATCCGTCGACGGCGACCGAATATGCGGTCGAAGCGGCACCGCGGCGCAGGCGCCTGGCGGGGCATCTCTATGTGCAGGTGCTCGCCGCGATCCTGCTCGGCGTCGCCGTCGGCCATTTCTGGCCGGAGACGGGGGCGGCGCTGAAGCCGCTCGGCGACGGCTTCATCAAGCTCGTGAAGATGGTGATCTCCCCGGTCATCTTCCTCACCATCGTCACCGGCATCGCCGGGATGCGCGAGCTGCGCTCGGTCGGCCGCGTCGCGGCCAAGGCGTTCGGCTATTTCCTGTTCTTCTCGACGCTCGCGCTGATCGTCGGCCTGATCGTCGGCAACCTCGTCCGGCCGGGCGCGGGGATGAACATCGATCCGGCGACGCTCGATACCGGCGGCATCGCGACCTACAATCAGGAAGCGCATGCCGCGAGCGTCGCCGGCTTCGTGCTCGATATCATCCCCGACACGATGGTCTCGGCGCTGACCGGCGGTTCGATCCTCCAGGTGCTGCTGGTCGCGATCCTGTTCGGGATCGCGCTCTCGCTGGTCGGCAAGCCGGCCGATCCGGTGCTCGATTTCCTCGAGCGGCTGTCGTTCGTCGTTTTCCGGCTGGTCGGCATCCTGATGCGCGCCGCGCCGATCGGCGCGTTCGGCGCGATCGCCTTCACGATCGGGCGTTACGGCATCGATTCGGTGGTCAATCTCGGCGCCCTGGTCGCGACCTTCTATCTGACCTCGCTGATCTTCGTGCTGGTCGTGCTCGGCGTGGTCGCGCGGCTCACCGGCTTTTCGATCCTGAAGCTGATCCGCTATTTGAAGGACGAGCTGCTGCTCGTCCTCGGCACCTCCTCGTCGGAGGCGGCGCTGCCCAACCTCATCGACAAGATGGAGCGCGCCGGCTGCGCCCGCAGCGTCGTCGGCCTGGTCGTGCCGACCGGCTATTCGTTCAACCTCGACGGCACCAACATCTACATGACGCTCGCCGTCCTGTTCATCGCCCAGGCCTGCAACGTCGATCTCTCGCTCGCCGATCAGATCGGTTTGCTGCTGATCGCGATGTTAAGCTCCAAGGGCGCCGCCGGAGTCACGGGGGCGGGGTTCATCACGCTGGCGGCGACGCTCACCGTCGTGCCGACCGTGCCGGTCGCCGGCATGGCGCTGATCCTCGGCATCGACCGCTTCATGAGCGAATGCCGGAGCCTCACCAACTTCATCGGCAATGCGGTGGCGACAATCGTCGTCGCCCGCTGGGACAATGCCCTCGATCGCGACGCGCTCCGGCGCGCGCTCGACGGCGAGGACGAACCCGCCTTCGCGGCGGCAAGCGGCGCACCCGAGACGCCGCAACAGATTTGAGGGGAATGACCATGCGAATGAAGCACATCCTTCTGGCGACCGCACTCGGCACCACGCCCGCCGCACTGCTCGCTCAGGCCGCGCCGGACCAGCCGCCGTCGGCGGCCGACGAAGCCGGCGAGCCGACGATCACCGTCACCGGCAGCCGGATCCTGCGCCAGACCTACGATACGCCGGCGCCGACAATCACTCTCTCCAACGAGGATCTGATCGAATCCGGGGATTCCGAGCTCAGCGAGACGCTCGCCGATCTGCCGCAGCTTTCCTCGACGCTCAACAACGCCAGCGTCACCGGCAATACCCAGAATTCGGGTCTGAGCGCGATCCAGCTCAGAAACCTCGGCGACAACCGCACGCTCGTCCTGATCGATGGCCACCGCACCGTCTCGAACAGCGCGATCGGCAACCGGGTCAGCCTGTCGACCATCCCGAGCGATTTCGTCGACCGGGTCGAGATCGTCACGGGCGGCACCTCGTCCATCTATGGATCGGACGCGGTCGCGGGCGTCGTCAACATCATCACCGAGAGCCGGCAGCACGGCTTCCGGTTCAACGTCCGCAGCGGCATCACCGATCAGGGCGACGGCGAGGAATTCACCGCCAATGCGAGCTGGGGCGCGCGCTTCGCCGACCGGCGCGGCTATTTCCTGATCAGCGGCACCTACGACCGCGACTGGGGCATCCGCGCCAACGAACGCGAATGGGCGACGCGGCCGGTCAGCTACGATTATGATTTCGACACGGGGACGAACCTTTGGGAGGCGGCCTATCTGAATGCGAGCGGCGTGCCGACCAGCGGCAGCCAGCCGATCTCGACCTTTCCGCCGAATGTCGTCAGCGATCTCTCGTCATTCATCCCGGGCGGTGTCTTTTCCGGCGGCAATTCCTCGCGCGATCGCTTCTACCGCAACGGCGTGCTCGTGCCGCTGGGGCCGGACGTGCAGACCGGCCAGCCGATCGCCATCGGCACCACCGACAATGGTAATACCGGCTATTTCCTGCCCAATCGCGACGGCTACAACCAGCGCACCGGGCGCGATCTCATCCTGCCGCGCACGCGCTATCTCGGCGCGGCCAAGCTGCGCTACGAATTTTCCGATGCGCTGACGCTCAACGCGCAGGTCCAATATTCGCATGTCTATTCGACCGAGACCCGCGAATCCTACGGCATCGGCTGGGATTCGACCTATCCGCTCACCGATCCGGCGACGGGCGAAGCGATCGAGGTCGAATATGGCAAGATTCCGTGCCGGCGCGCGCCGGGCGCCTGCAACCCTTATGTCCCGGTCGAGCTGCGCGGCTCGGAAACGCCGTCGACCGGCGTCGGCATCGCCTGGGACCGCCGCTTCGACGAGGTCGGCGGACAGATCACCCACAATTCGCGCGATACGATCCGCTCCTGGCTCGGCCTCGACGGCAAGCTCGGCGGGAGCTGGACCTGGTCGGCGACCGCGGGCTTCGGCGAATATGATCAGAGCCAGGACCGCCTGAACGAGATCAACGGTCTCCACCTGACCCAGGCGCTCAACGCCGAACAGCTTGTCGACGGCACGATCCAGTGCGTCGATCCGGCGGCGCGGGCCGCGGGCTGCGTTCCGATCAACCTGTTCGGCGAAGGATCGATCACGCCGCAGGCCGCGGACTGGATCCGCGCCAATCTCCATCAGGACGTGACCGTCCGCCAATATAATGCCCAGGCCTTCGCGACCGGCAATCTGTTCGACGGGCCGGCGGGGCCGGTCGCGGCGGCGGTCGGCGTCGAATGGCGGCGCGACAGCGAGACGCTGGTCGGCGACGCGCTGTCGCAGTCCGGCGGCACGACCGGCAACGCCATCCCCAATTTCTCGGGCGAGATCAGCGCGATCGAGGGCTTCACCGAGCTTTCGGCGCCGATCGTCCGCGACCGGCCCGGCGCCTATCTGCTCAGCATCGATGCCTCGGCGCGCGTCGCCCATTACGATATCGATCGGGTCGGCTGGGTGTTCTCCTGGCGCGGCGGCGTCCAATATGCGCCGATCCGCGACTTGAGGTTCCGCGTCCAATATGCCCGCGCCCAGCGCGCGCCGGACGTCGCCGAATTGTTCTCCCCGCCGCGCGGCAATTTCGAGGCCGGGGTCGATCTGTGCGACGGCGTGACCCCGACCACCGCCGGCCGGATCGCGGCCGGATGCCGCCAGAATGCAGGCATCCAGGCGCTCTATGCCGAGCAGGCGGCCGCCGGCGAGACGCTGCGCTACACCCAGGTTGGCGGCAACATCTACAGCCCCAATGCCGGCAATCTCGATCTCAAGGAGGAGACCGCCGACACGCTGACCGCCGGCGCGGTGTTCAACCCGCGCTTCCTTCCCGGCTTCTCGCTGTCGGTCGATTATTACGACATCCGCATCCGCGACGCGATCGACGCTTATTCCAACACCGACATCCAGGAGCAATGCTACGATACCGATGTCGACCAGGCGTCCAATCCGTTCTGCGCCGACATCACCCGCAATCCCAATAACGGCCAGATCGTCCAGCTCGTCCAGCGCCAGGTGAATCTCGCGCGGTTCGACACGCGCGGCATCGACGTCGCGGCGAATTATCGCTTCAACCTGCACGCGCTTCACATCCCCGGCGCGTTCGACCTGCGTTACGACGGCACCCACGTGCTGCGGCAGATCGTCGAATTCCAGGGCATTGACGGGCTGGTCCGCAACAATCTGCGCGGCGATCTTGCCAACGGCACGTTCAAATATCGCGCGCGCGGCTCGCTCGCCTGGCGCGACGGGCCGGTCCGGATCCGCTGGACGACCACTTATTATAGCGGGATCCACGACAGCAACGATCTGCTCGCCCGCTACAACGCGCTGCTCGAGACGCTTCCGGAGGCGGAGGTGCCGCTCTACCTCAACATCGGCGACCGCTTCGAACATGACCTGTTCGTCTCGGTCGACGTCAACGATCACTTCCGTTTCTACGGCGGCGTCAACAATCTGTTCAACGGGATCACGCCGTTCCTGCCGACAGGCACGGAAAGCGGACGGCTGATCAACGAGAACACGACCTACGACATTGCCGGCCGCCGCTTCTATATCGGCGCGACGGTGAAGTTCTGATGGTCCGCGCCGTCCTCGCCGCGTTCCTGCTCCTCGTCGCCGGTCCGGGAATGGCGCGGGAAACCGTCCGCCTCTGGCCCGGAACCCCGCCCGGCAGCGGCGCGCCGAGCGGGCCGGAGCATGTCGGCACCGAGGGCGCGGCGCGCGGCGCCTATACCAACATCACGACGCCGCGCATGGAGATCTACCGGCCCGCCCATCCCAATGGCGCGGCGGTGCTGGTGCTCGGCGGCGGCGGCTATTTCCGTATCCAGATCGACAGCGCCGCGCGGCCGATCGCGCGCTGGCTGGCGGGCGAGGGGGTGACCGCGATCGTCCTCTTCTATCGCCTGCCCGGCGACGGCTGGAACGAGGACGCACCGTTCCAGGACGCGCAGCGCGCGCTGCGTATGATCCGCGCCCGCGCGAGCGCGCTGCACATCGATCCGCACCGGCTCGGCGTGCTCGGCTCGTCCGCTGGCGGCCATCTTGCCGGCATCATGGCGACGCGCGGCGATCATGATTTCTACGCCCATGTCGATGCCGCCGACGATCAGCCGGCGACCCCCGATTTCGCCGCGCTCATCTATCCGGTGATCTCGATGCGTCCGCCGCTCGATACGACGCGGACGGCGCGGCATTTGCGCGACCTGCCCGATTATCGCGCGGCCTATTCGGTCGAGGAGCATGTCGGGCCGGCGACGCCGCCCATTTTCCTCGCCCACGCGCTCGACGATCCGATCGCCAATCCCGGCCACAGCCTCGCCATGTTCCAGGCGATGCGCGCCGCGCACCGGCCGGTCGAGATGCACCTGTTCCAGCATGGCGGGCACAGTTGGGGCATGGGCGTGCCGGGCCGCGAGGTCGCCGCCTGGCCGGGCCTGTTCCTGACCTGGCTGCGCGCCAACGGCATCGTGCCGGGCGGCGCGGAGGCTGCGTCCACCACATCCGAATGAAGAAGAATCCCAAGGGGGGAGAGGCCAAGATGAACCCTGTGAGCACCCGCTTCCGGCCCTCGCGCCGCGCCGCCTTGCTGCTGTCCGCCTGCGCCGTCACGGTGCCGGGCGCGGCCTATGCCGCCGATGCGACGATCAGCACGCCGACAACGAGCACCGTCAATGTCGGCGGCGCCGACGTCGTCACCGTCACGGCCACCGGCAGCATCGTCGTCACGGGAACGCGCGGCATCCTCTATAACGGCGCGCCCACCGGCCCGGGGCCGACGATCAACAACAGCGGGACGATCGAATCGACCAACGCTTCCGGCTTCGGCATCGACACGTCGGGCACGCTCGCCGAGCGATCGATCACCATCAACAATCTGACCGCCGGCAGCATCATCCGCGGCGCCGACACCGGCATCCGCATCCGCAACGGCGCCGGGCAGGATTCGACCGTCACCGCCGCAAGCCTCGTCACGATCAACAATGCCGGCCTGATCCAGGGCACGGCGGGTCAGGGCATCAACCTTGCCGGCCTCCCCAATGCGACGATGCACATCACCAACACCGGCACGATCACCGGCATCTCGGCGATCCTCGCGTCGCAGGGTACGATCGACAATTACGGCACGCTGACCGGCACCGCGCTGGCGCCGTCGGGCAGCGCCTATCTCGCCAATAACGGGGAAGGCATCCGGCTCAACGGTCGCGCCGACGGCACCGGCGCCAACGTCATCAACCTCTACGACGGCAGCATCACGACCGGCACCGGCAGCGCCGGCAACGCGATCTACGTGAAGGCGGGATCGGGAACGACGCTCACCATCCATTCGGGCGCGACGGTCAATGGCGACGTGTCGATGGACACCGGCACGAATGTCGTCAACCTGGAGACGGGCGCGACCGTCACCGGCGCGATCGCCGGCGCCTCGGCCGCCTCGGGTGGGTTCGACACGCTCAACCTCAGCGGCGCCGGATCGGCGACGCTGCCGCTCGTCCAGGCGCTCGACCGGATCAACTTCCTTTCCGGCGAGTGGACGCTCATCGCCTCGGCCTTCGCCACGGCGGGTGGCGCATCGATCGCCGACGGCGCGGTCGTGCGCTACGGCGACGGCGGCACCGCCGGAGCCATCTCCGGCGCGGTCGAGAATGATGGCCTGCTCGTCTTCAACCGCACCGACACCTACACGCCGGGCACGATCAGCGGCACCGGCGACGTGGAGATTGCCGGATCGGGCACCCTCGCGCTCGCGACGGCCGCGACCTGGTCCGGCACGACCACCATCAACGACGGCAGCCTGCGCGGCGACGCGGCGAATGTCTTCTCGACCAGCTCGGCGGTGACAATCGGCGCGGACGGGACGCTCGATCTCAACGGTTTCGACCAGGAGATCGCCAGCCTCGCCGGATCGGGCATTGTCGCGACCAATTCCGCCGACGATACGGTGGGCGGCATCCTCACCCTTGGCGGCGGCGGCGGTTCGACGACGTTCGACGGCCGCGTCAGCGGGCGCGGCGGCTTCGTCAAGACCGGCGCGGGCGCCTTCACCCTTGCCGGCGCCAACACCTTCCTCGGCACCGCCACCGTGGACCAGGGCACGCTGCTGGTCACCGGATCGATGGCGGGGAGCGCCGTCGCCAATGGCGGCGCGACTCTCGGTGGCACCGGCACGATCGCCGGCACTGTCGCCATCGCCGACGGCGCGACGCTGGCGCCGGGTGAGAACGGCGTCGGCACGCTGACCACCGGGTCGCTCAGCCTCGGCGCCGGCTCGATCCTCGATGTCGATCTCGGCACGCCGGGCAATGACGCGGCGAGCGATCACATCACCGTCAATGGCGATCTGACGCTCGACGGCACGGTGAACGCCAGCGACGCCGGCGGCTTCGGCTTCGGGGTCTATCACCTGATCGATTATTCGGGGTCGCTGACCGACAACGGCCTCGATATCGGCGGCTTGCCGGGGGGGACGCAGGCGGGCCTGGTCTCGATCCAGACCGTGATCGCCGGCGAGGTGAACCTGATCTACGGCGATGCCGGCAGCGGCGTTCCGGCGGTGCAATTCTGGGACGGCGCCGATACCGCGCCCGACGGCAATGTCGATGGCGAATCGGGAAGCTGGACCAACGCCGGCACCAACTGGACCCGCGCCAACGGCACCGCCAACGACGCCTGGGGCGGCCAGTTCGCGGTCTTCCAGGGCGCGGCGGGCACCGTCTCGGTCGATGACGCGGTCGCCTTCACCGGCATGCAGTTCCTGACCGATGGCTATGACATCGCCGGCGGCACGGGCGCGCTCGCCATCGCTGGCGGCTCGGCGACGATCCGCACCGATCCCGGCGTCACCGGAGAGATTTCCGCCGACATCGGCGGCACCGGCGGGATCGTGAAGCTCGACGGCGGGACGTTGATCCTCTCCGGCACCAACAGCTATGGCGGCACGACCAGCGTCAACGGCGGCACGCTGCTGCTGACCGGCAGCCTCGCCGGCGGTGTCAGCGTCGCCAATGGCGCGACGCTGGCCGGCACCGGCGCGAGCGCCGGGACGGTGGCGATCGGTGCGGGGGCCATTTTCGCGCCTGGCAACAATGGCGTCGGCACGCTCACCACCGGCAATCTCAATCTCGATCCCGGCGCGATCCTGGATTTCGATCTCGGCGCGCCGAACACGCCGGGGGCGAGCGATCGCGTCCAGGTCAATGGCAACCTGATCCTCGACGGCACGCTCAACGTCGCCGATGTCGGCGGCTTCGGGATCGGCGTCTATCGGCTGATCGACTATTCGGGCGCGCTCACCAATAACGGCCTCGCCGTCGGGAGCTTCCCCGGCGCGTTCGATCCGAGCCAGCTCACCGTCCAGACGACGACGGCGGGTCAGGTAAACCTGATCGTCGATGCGGTCATTCCCCAGATCCAGTTCTGGGACGGCGGCAACACGACCGCGAACGGCGTCATCGATGGCGGCGCGGGAAGCTGGACCAACACGACCCGTAACTGGGCCGACATGAACGGCCAGAACAACAATCGCTGGAACAGCCTGTTCGCGGTCTTCGCCGGCCAGGCCGGGACGGTGACGGTCGACGACGCGATCAGCGTCACCGGCATGCAGTTCATGACCGACGGCTATGTGATCGCGCCGGGCACGGGCAGCCTCAGCCTCGGCGCGGCGGCGACCAACGTGCGGGTCGATCCGGGGGTCATTGCGACCATCTCGGCCGGCATCGGCGGGACCGGCGGCCTCACCAAGCTCGACAGCGGCACCCTGATCCTGTCGGGCGCCAACAATTATGGCGGCGCGACCGACATCGAGGGCGGAACCCTGCGCGTGCTCGGCGGATCGGCGATCCCGGCGACGAGCGCGGTCACGGTCGCGGCCGGCGGCACGCTCGACGTGGCGGCGGCGCAGATCGTGGGCAGCCTTGCCGGAGCGGGCAGTGTCACCCTTTCGGGCGGCGATCTGACCGCCGGCGGCACCAATGCGTCCACGGCCTTCACCGGCATCATGTCGGGCAGCGGCGGCTTCGCCAAGGCGGGGACCGGAACGCTGACGCTGGGCGGCGTCAACACCTATACCGGCGCGACCAATGTTTCGGGCGGCACGCTGGCGCTCGGCGCGGCCGGATCGATCGGCGCGAGCAGCGGCGTCACGCTCGGCGCGTCGAACGCGGCGCTCGACATCGGCGCGGGCAATCAGGCGGTCCAGTCGCTCGCCGGCGTTTCGGGTTCGCGCGTCATCCTCGGCGGCAGCACGCTGACCGTCGGCGGGGCAGCCTCAACCAGCTTCGCGGGCGTCGTCTCCGGCACCGGCGGCCTGACAAAGATCGGCGCGGGGACGCTGACCATGGCCGGCGCCAGCACCTATAGCGGCGCGACCGCGGTCGATGCCGGCACGCTCGTCGTCAACGGCTCGCTCGCATCCTCGGTCACGATCGGCGCCGGCGCTCGCCTTCAGGGCAATGGCCGGATCGGCGGGCTGACCGTCGGCGGCAGCCTCGCGCCGGGCAATTCGATCGGCACGCTGGCGGTCGCCGGCGACCTCCACTTCCTCGACGGATCGATCTTCGACGTCGAGACGATGCCGGACGGCGCGTCGGACCTCGTCACCGCGACCGGCGCCGTGACGATCGACGGCGGCACCGTCGCGGTCCATGAGCTCGACACCAGCTACGGCGTCAGCAGCACCTATCGGATCGCCAGCGGCGCCTCGCTCACCGGCACGTTCGACACCGTGACCAGCGATCTTGCCTTCCTGACGCCGACGCTCGCCTATGACGCGACCTCGGTGAACCTCATCCTGACCCGCAACAATGTCGATCTCGCCGACGTCGCCGAAACGGCCAACCAGGCCGCCGTGGCGACCGCGATCCAGGGCCAGGGCGGCGGAATGCTCTACAACACGGTGATCGGCTTCAACGCCGATACCGCGCGCGGCGCCTTCGATCAGCTGTCGGGCGAGCTTCATGCCGATCTGCCGCGCTTCGCGGTGCGCGAAGCCGATGCGATGCGCGAGGCATTGCTCGATCGCGCCGCCGATGGACAGGGCCACGGCGTCTGGATCCGGTTCATCGCCGGCCATGCCAGCGCCGGCGGCGGCGACGGCTTCGCCAAGGCGGGCGGCAACACGATCGGTGCGATCGGCGGGATCGATGCCGATCTCGGCGGCGTCCGGCTCGGCATCGCCGGCGGCTATACCCGCGCCACTCTCGACGCCGATGCGCTGAACAGCGAGGCGAAGCTGCGCACGTTGCATCTCGGCGCCTACGGATCGGGGGCGTTCGGGCCAGTGAGGCTGCGTTTCGGCGCGTCCTGGTCGCGCCACGATGTCGACAGCCGCCGCGCGCCGATCTTCGGTGCCTTCGCCGACACGCTCGACGCGAGCGAAGATGGATCGACCCTCCAGGCGTTCGGCGAGGCCGGCTGGCGGCTCGGCGCCCAGGACGACTGGATCGAACCGTTTGCCGGCCTTGCCGCGCAGCGCGTCCACTTCGACGGCGCCGATGAGCTGGGCGGCGCGGCGGCGCTCGCGATCGGCGGTGTCTCCGGCACCGCGTTCCAGGGCCAGGCCGGCGCGCGCGGCGCGGCGGAATTCGAGCTCGACGGCGGCATGCGGATGGGCCTCCAGGGCATGATCGCGATCCGCCATTATTTCAGCGATGCGCCGGGCCTTCGGACCATGGCGTTCGCCGATGGCGGGCCCGATTTCACGATCGAGGCGGCGCCGTTCGGACGGACCAGCGCGGCGGTCCAGCTCGGTATCTATGCCGGCGTGCTCGGCGGGCGGATCGGGGTCGGCTATTCGGGCGATCTCTCGTCGGCCTACAGCAACAACGGCGCGCGGGTCACCGCGAGCTGGGCGTTCTGATGGATCGGCGGGGGTTCCTGATCGGCGCGGCGGCGCTGACCGTGCCGGCGCGGCTGGTGGGGCAGGCGCCGGCCCCGGCCCCGCTGCCGCCCGGACGCGGCATGTTCGTCTTCACCAACTGGGCGGGGCCGGCGCTGCGCGTCTTCTATCAGCTCCCGGACAATGTGACGGCGACGACGCCGGTGCTGATCGTGCTCCACGGCGTCGAGCGCAATGCCGACGAATATCGCGATTCCTGGGCCCGGCAGGCGAGGGCGCGCGGCTTCATCGTCGTCGCCCCGGAATATAGCGCCGCCGATTTCCCGGGCGCCGAGGAATATAGCAGCGGCGGCTTCCTCGCCCCGGACGGATCGACCCGCCCGCGCGAGCAGTGGAGCTTCGCCGCGATCGAGCCCTTGTTCGACGAGGTGAAGGCACGGACCGGGACTGGGGTGCCGCGCTACATCCTCTACGGCCATTCGGGCGGGGCGCAGTTCGTCCACCGCTTCGTGCTGCTGATGCCTCAGGCGCGTTACCAGCGGGCGATCGCGGCCAATGCCGGCTGGTACACGATGCCCGATTTCGACATCGGCTTTCCCTATGGCCTGAGGGGCACGCCGGTCACCCGCGAGGATCTGGCGCGCGAGCTCCAGCGGCCGCTTTGGATCCTTCTCGGCGCGCGCGACACCAATCCCAACGCGGCCAATCTGCGCCATGCCGTCGAGGCGGAGCGACAGGGCCCTTATCGCCTCGCGCGCGGGGACAGCTTCTACGCCGCCGCCCAGCATGCGGCGGAGGCGCTCGGCGTCCGCTGCGCCTGGCAGCGGCGCTATGTGCCCGGCGTCGCTCACGACAATGAGGAGATGCTGGCGGCGGCGGTGAACCTGGTCGTGCCGCCGCGGTGATGAGAATGGTGCCGGTTGCAGGAATCGAACCCGCGACCTTCGGTTTACAAAACCGCTGCTCTACCAGCTGAGCTAAACCGGCCTTTCGCTTCGCTGGCGCCAATGGCCTAAGCGACCCCGAACGTCCAGCCCTCGGTGCCCGCCAGTTCGGGCGTCAGGCCACGCGGTGCCCAGTAGCGCGGGTCGCCGGCGATGGCGCGCATGCCGGCGGCGGTGATCAGCACGTCGGTCTCGTGATCGGTCAGGGCGCGGCGGCCGGCGACGGGGGCGCTGCCGAAGGCGGCGAGGCCGGTGTTGAGGGTCTCGCGGGAGCGAAGCTTGCGGCCGCTGAAGCCGGCGAGACGGATGAAGGCGCGGGTGTAGATTTCGACGACGACGCTGCCTCGGCCCGGGAGAGTATCGAAGGGCCAGATCGGGACGCGGCCGTCGATATGATGGAACAGGCGCATGCCGGCGAAGCTTGCCTTGGCGACCTGGCCGGCGCCGATCGCGTCATAGACGGTCGATGCCTTGCCGCCGCCGCTGGCGTTGAACGCATCCTCGCAGACGCGGTGATGAAGATAGGCGCGCTTCGAGCCGTCGGCGGCGCCGAAATAGAAATGGCGGCGGTGGCGGGCTTCGAGGAAGCTCGCCGCGCCGAGATCATCGTCTTCGCAGACGCGATCGACATAAGCCCAGAAGCCCTTGGCATCACGCGGCAATCCCGGCTCGCCGGGCAGATAGTCGCCGCGCGCCGCGATCGGCGGGGCGGCGCTGATGTCGAAGCCGAACAGGGTCGGCGCCTTCGCTGCCTCGGCGAGCAGCCAGTCCAGCACCTCGGTCCGCGACCAGACATGACCGGGCCGAACCAGGCGCGGCGCGGCATCGCCGGTTTCCGCCATCGCGACCGCGATGCCCTTGTGCCTTCCGCCCTTGGCGCCGGACCAGTCGATCGCGGCGAAGCGTTGGAAACGGCTCACGCTTTCTTCTTGCGCGGCTTCGTCTTGGGCCTGGCCGCGGTCCAGTCGCGCGAGCGTTCGATCATGGCGCGCACCCGCTCGGGATCGGCGCTGTCGAAGCGGATCAGGACGGCGGGCCAGCCTTCATAATGCGGCGATTGCCAGAAGGTGTCCGGATCGGTCTCCTTGAGGATGTCGATCGTGTCGAGATCGATCGCGATGCCGAACGAGGTGTCCGCCTCGTGCCCGCTATAGAGGAAGGCGCGGCCGTTCGAGGCGACCTTGACCGCCGGCTTGCCGTAGCTGGTCGACAGGACCGTGTCGGGCAGGGTCAGCGCGAAGGCGACGGCGTCCCCGAAGCTGCGGATCGGCTCAGCCATCGTCTTTCGCCTTCCTCATCTCGTCCCACCAGGCCATGCGCTCGGCGATGCGTTTCTCCATGCCGCGGTCGGTGGGGGTGTAGAAGGTCTGCGGCGTCATCTCCCCGGGCCAGTAATCGTCGCCGGAAAAGCCGCCCTCGGCGTTATGGTCGTACCGATAGTCCTTGCCGTAGCCGATCTGCTTCATGAGCTTGGTCGGCGCGTTGAGGATGTTCTTCGGCGGCATCAGCGAGCCGGTCTCCCTGGCGCTGCGCCAGGCGGCGCCCATCGCCTTGTAGGCGGCGTTCGATTTGGGCGCGGTGGCGAGATAGAGGCAGGCCTGGACGATGGCGAGCTCGCCCTCCGGAGAGCCGAGGAAGTCATAGGCTTCCTTGGCGGCGATGCACTGGGCGAGCGCATTGGGGTCGGCGAGGCCGATATCCTCGCTCGCCGCGCGGGTGAGGCGGCGGAGCAGGTAGAGCGGCTCCTCACCCGCGGTCAGCATCCGCGCGAGATAATAGAGCGCCGCCTGCGGATCCGATCCGCGGATCGATTTATGCAATGCGGAGATGAGGTTGTAATGGCCCTCCCGGTCCTTGTCATAGACCGCGACGCGGCGGTGGAGGAGGGCGGCGAGGGCGGTGGGATCGAGCAGGCTGCCCCTCTCCCCGCTCGCTTCGCGAGTCGCCCTCTCCCCTGAAGGGGAGAGGGAGATGGAGAACAAGGTTTCGGCCTGGTTGAGGAGGAAGCGGCCGTCGCCGTCGGCGGTGGCGATCAGGGCTTCGCGCGCTTCGGGGGTGAGCGGGAGCGGGCGCTCCATCAGCGCCTCGGCGCGGTCGAGCAGCTTGCGAAGGGCCGCCGCGTCGAGGCGATTGAGGATCAGCACCTGGGCGCGGGACAGCAAGGCCGCGTTCAATTCGAAACTCGGATTCTCCGTCGTCGCGCCGACCAGGACGACGGTGCCGTCCTCGACATAAGGCAGGAAGCCGTCCTGCTGGGCGCGGTTGAAGCGGTGGATTTCATCAACGAAGAGAAGCGTCTGTCGGCCGATCTTCATGTGGTCCCGCGATTCGGCGAAGACCTTCTTCAGGTCGGCGACGCCCGAGAAGACGGCGGAGATCGCGACGAAGCGCATGCCGACCGCGTCGGCGAGCAGGCGCGCGATCGTCGTCTTGCCGGTGCCGGGCGGGCCCCACAGGATCATCGAGGCGAGCTTCCCCGCCGCGACCATGCGGCCGATCGCGCCGTCCGCCCCGGTCAGATGCTCCTGCCCGACGACCTCGTCGAGCCGCTGCGGGCGCAGGCGATCGGCGAGCGGAGCCCCCTCGCCGGGCGCCGGCGACTCCACGCGGGCGGGATCATCGTCGAACAGATCGGTCACGTTCATCGACCTAGGAAGCCTCCTTTGCGCCCGCAATGGCGGGCCGAAAGGCGAGGATTTGCGTCGAAGTTCACGAAGTGCCTGGAGTGCGCCGCCTTTTTCGTGAACTTTGCGATGAATATCGTTGCATTACAGATTCGTATCGAAAACACGTCAAGGTGTTTGTGCAAAATTCCATCCTGTACATTGATATATAACGGAATCGATCGGCATCCGATTCAGGCGCTTGCGGCTTGGATTCGGCGGCAAAGACAGGAACATAGCAGAAACATCAAGAATAGGAAAGTCTTGGCTAGAGCCGCGTCCGTGTCAGCACGATCCGCGAATCCGGGGCATATTGCGGCTGGGCGAGCGGGGGACGCGGTGGGGCGCCGGGGATGGCGAGGCCGAAATGGGTGCCGACGAGGATGAGCGGGATCGGCGCGGCGCCGTGGGCGACGATCTCGAAGGTGGCGCCGTCGCAGGCGCGGCCCGCGCAGCTCAGCACGAATGGATCGTCCGCGTCGCCATGGCCGAAGGGCTGGACGAAGCCGGGGCTCCCGGCGGCGGCGAGCGTCGCGCCGGCGGGCGCGAACAAGGCGACCTGATCGGCGCCGCCCGAAGCGATGCGGATGCGGATATGGCGATCCGGGCCAATGCGGGTCTCGCCGAGGCGGGTGAGGGCGGGCGCTGGGGCCGTATCGCCACTGGCCGGCGCGTCGGCCATCCAGCGTTTCGCCGGCGACCAGGGCAGCGCCTCGCGCCGCCAGGCGAAGCCGGCGGGACGGCGGGCGCCGTCGCTGGAGATCATCCAGCGGGCGGTGCCGGCCCCGGCGTCGCGCAGATAGGCGAAGGTCACGCGCTGCTGGCGGTCGGCGCTATAGGCGGGGGTCAGCACGACGGCGATCCAGGCTACGAGCCAGAGCGCGGCGGCCGGCGCCGCAAGCCAGCGCGGCTTCGCGATCAGCGGCTGAAGCTCGATCAGCCAGGGGAGCAGCATCAGGCCGCCCAATGGCGCGAAGATCCAGAACGGGCCGTCGCTCAGCAGCACCTCGAACAGGCCCAAGGCCGGGCCGAAGGTGAGGAAGAGCGCGAGCGCGGCGGCGAGGGCGCCGCCGGTCTCGATCGCCGGGCGGCCGCGCCCCAGCGCCATGCCGAGCGCGGCGATCAGCGGCGGCAGCAGGAAATAGATCGCTCCGCCCGGCGCGATGAACGAGATCGCCGCGCCGACGATGGCGAAGACCAGCCAGAAGGCGGCGCGCAGCTTTCCTGGCGCGGCCTTCGGGGCGATCGCGCGGATCGCGAGGACGGCCGCGACGATCGCCGAGGCGTAGATCGCGCTCAGCGTCACGACCGGCGAGGCGCGCCAATAATCGCCGACGCGGATCAGGCCGAGCGCGAACTGGCCCGCCCAGGCGAGCGCGGTGCCGCCGGCCAGCCCCGCCGCGACCGCGCCGAGCGGCCGCCCGAGCGCGCGGCGACGCCACGACGTCACGACGAAGAAGACGAGCAGCACGCCGAGCAGCAGCAGGCCGAAACCCAAGGGCAGCACGATCAGCGCCCGGCCCATCACGTCGGCATAGAGCCTGGTGCCGGTCGCGGCGGGGACACCGCCGGCGAGCACCCGATCGGTCACGCTTTGCACCTGATCGCCCATATGCTGGAGGCTGGCGCGGTCGAGCGCGGCGATCGTGTCGCCGGGGCTGTGATAGCGCGTCTCGTTGCCGATGATCGCGAAGTTGAGGATCGTCCAGGGCCGCTCCTTGAAGACGTTCACGTCGGTCGAATTGGGGATGAGGCCGTAAAGATCGGTCGAGAGCGAATTGGCGACGGGGCGCGCGGCGGCGGCACGGTAGAGCGCGACCGCCGGTGCGTTGGGCCGGCTGGTCTCGAACATGATCGCCGGGCCGGAAACGCCGCGCGCCTCCATGTTGAGCGCGGTATCGACGCGGGCGGCGGCGGGATCGCGATCGAGGAAGGCGCGGGCGCCGATCAGGCCCGATTCCTCGCCCTCGTCGATCAGGAAGATGACGCCGCGCGACAGGCGCCGGCCGCGCAGGTTCGCGGCGACCTCCAGCATGGTCGCGACGCCGATGCCGTCGTCGGCCGCGCCCGGGCCGGCGGCGGTGCTGTCATAATGGGCGGCGATCAGCAGCGCCGGGCCCTGCGCGGGCCCGATCGCGGCGACGAGGTTGCGGACCTTCGCGCAGGCGACGGCGCGGGCCTGGGCGAAGCCGTTGCAGGCGAAATCGCTGGTGACGCGGGGGTTGAGGCCGACGCCGCGCATCGCCGCGATCAGCCGGGCGCGCACCGCATCGCCATTGGCGGTATCGGCGGGGTGCGGGCGCTGGTCGCCGAGCACGAAGGCGAGCCGGCCGATGGCGCGGTTGGCGTCGAACCGGCCGGGCGCGGCGGTTGCGGGCGGGGCGGGCGGCGCGCTCGGCCGATCCTTGACCGCCATCGCCGCGAGCAGGACGAGAACGATCCCAAGCAGCCCCCAGATCGACCGGCCCATCTACGCTTCCCCTCCCGTTTCGGGGGAGCATAGCAGATGGGGGACGAGTGGCGAGGGTGGTCTGGAGTGGATTGCGATGGCTTGTTCTTCATCCTCCCCGTCGAGGGGAGGTGGCAGTCCGAAGGGCTGACGGAGGGGTGTCAGCGTCCGAGGATGAATCTTGGAGTCTGACACCCCTCCACCACGCCGCTGCGCGGCGCGGTCCCCCTCCCCTCGAAGGGGAGGATTTGATGCGGGTCGATCACACCCTGCCCTAGCTGTGCGGGAGCGCGCTTCTGTCGATCAGGCGGGTGTAGAGGTGCCAGGTCGAATAGCCGAGCCAGGGCAGGACGAAGGCGAGGCCGATGAAGGCGGGGATCGATCCGAGCACCAGCAGCGCCGCGACGGTCAGCCCCCAGCGCGCCATCAGCCAGCGATTGGCGCGGACGGCGGCGATCGAGGTCCGCACCGCCGCGCGGGCACCGATGTCGCGATCGACCAGCATCGGCAGCGAGACGACGCTGAGGGATAGCACCGCCCAGGCGAAGCAGAGCCCGGCGAGATTGCCGACGACGATCAGCGCCCAGCCGCCCCGGGTCGTGAACAACCGGGTCAGGAAGTCGCCGATCGAGACCGGGGCCGCGCCCATGAAGGCGGTGTAGAGCGCGCCGGCGACCAGCACCCAGGCGACGAAGACCGCGAGCAGCAGCCCGGCGACCGCGACGATCGAATCGAGCGAGGGCCGTTTGCGGATGTCGAGGAAGTGCGACCAATCCGAATCGAGCCCGGCTTCGCGGCGGCGCGCGATCTCGTAGAAGCCCAAAGCAGCGACCGGGCCGAGCAGGGCGACGCCGGCGGCGACCGGGAAGAAATAGGGAAGCAGCGCATTGCCGAGCGCGGCGGCGCCGGCGATGAAGCCGATCGCCGGATAGAGCAGCCCGACGAAGAGGAGATCGCCGCGATGGACTCCGAAATCCCTGAGGCCGTCGCGGAGCGAGGCGTCGAGATCGGCGGCGGCGATATGCCGCACCGGGATCGCCGGCGCGGGGGCGTTGGTATTCGCGGTCGTTGAAGCAGCCATGAAAGGTCTCCTTTCGCTGCGCGACTCCGCCATAGCAGAAAATCCTGCTCAATGCATGGGACCGCTTGGTAAACCGGCAAGCCGCGCCTAGATCGCGGGCTGTCCGTCCTTCCGGAGATATGAAATGGGTTATCGGGTCGTGGTCGTCGGTGCGACCGGCAATGTCGGGCGCGAGATGCTGAACATCCTCGCCGAACGGCAATTCCCGCTGGACGAAGTCGCGGCAGTGGCGAGCCCGCGCTCGACCGGCGACATCATCGATTTCGGCGATTCGGGCGAGGAGCTGAAGGTCCGCAATATCGAGCATTTCGATTTCGCCGGCTGGGACATCGCCCTGTTCGCCGCTGGATCGGGCCCGACCAAGATCCATGCACCCCGGGCGGCGGCGGCGGGCTGCACGGTGATCGACAATTCGTCGCTCTACCGGATGGATCCGGACGTGCCGCTGATCGTGCCCGAGGTGAACCCGGAGGCGATCGACGGCTATCGCGTCAGGAACATCATCGCCAATCCGAATTGTTCGACCGCGCAGATGGTGGTGGCCTTGAAGCCGCTCCACGACGCGGCGGGGATCAGGCGGGTGGTGGTCTCGACCTACCAGTCGGTCTCGGGCGCCGGCAAGGCGGGGATGGACGAATTGTTCGAGCAGAGCCGCAACATCTTCGTCGGCGACGCCAACGCGCCGGCGAAGTTCACCAAGCAGATCGCCTTCAACGTCATTCCCCATATCGGCGAATTCCTCGACGACGGATCGACCCAGGAGGAATGGAAGATGGTGGTCGAGACCAAGAAGATCCTCGATCCCAGGATCAAGGTGACGGCGACCTGCGTGCGCGTGCCGGTGTTCGTCGGCCATTCGGAAGCGATCAATATCGAGTTCGAACGCGAGATTTCGGCCGAGGAGGCACAGAAGATCCTGCGCGAGGCGCCCGGCGTGATGCTCGTCGACAAGCGCGAGGACGGCGGCTACGTGACCCCGGTCGAGGCGGTCGGCGAATATGCGACCTATGTGAGCCGCGTGCGCGAAGACCCGACGATCGAGAACGGCCTCAACCTGTGGTGCGTCTCCGACAATCTGAGGAAAGGCGCGGCGCTGAACGCGATCCAGATCGCCGAGCTGCTCGGCCGCCGGCATTTGCAGAAGGCGGCGTAGTTAAGTCCTCCCTGTGAGGCGAAGCCTCATGGGGAGGGGGACCGGCCGAAGGCTGGTGGAGGGACTTTGCGGCAGACGACAAAGGGCACGGTTGCCAAGGCACGGGCGCTGCGGCGCGCGATGACGCCGCCCGAGGCGGTGGTCTGGCGAATCCTGCGGACACGGCCCGCCGGGCTGAAATTTCGGCGGCAGCATCCGGCCGGTCCGTACGTGCTGGATTTCTACTGCCCCACCGCAAAGCTTGCGATCGAGATCGACGGGATCGCGCATGAGATGGGGGACAATCCCGCGCGGGACGGGCGGCGGGATGCGTGGCTTCAGACGCGGGGATTCCGGGTGCTGAGGATTGCCGCCGAGGAGGTGCGCGATGATGCCGAGGGGGTTCTCCAGCATATCTTGAACGCTTGCGCCGGATAGCCCCTCCACCAGCCTTCGGCTGGTCCCCCTCCCCATCGCCTGCGGCGACAGGGAGGATTAGAAGCGCGCTTTCGCCTTCAACTCCGCCTTCGCGGCTTCATATTCCGCGATCAGCTCCGCCACATAATCCCCCGCGCCCTGCACCTTGGTCACCGCGCCGATGCCCTGGCCGGAGCCCCAGATGTCGCGCCATGCCTTCGCCGCGCCGCCGCCGAAGTTCATCGTCTTGATGTCGCCTTCGGGGAGATTGTCGGGATCGAGGCCGGCGGCGAGGATCGAGGGGCGCAGGTAATTGCCGTGGACGCCGGTGAACAGGCTCGAATAGACGATGTCGCCCGCTTGCCCCGCGACGATCGCCTGCTTGTAGGCGTCGGCGGCATTGGCCTCGTCGGTGGCGATGAAGGGGGAGCCGACATAAGCGAGATCGGCGCCCATCGCCTGCGCGGCGAGGATCGCGCGGCCGGTCGCGATCGCGCCGGAGAGGATCAGCGGACCCGCGAACCACTGGCGGATCTCCTGGACGAGCGCGAACGGGGAGAGCGTGCCGGCATGGCCGCCGGCGCCGGCCGCCACCGCGATGATGCCGTCGGCGCCCTTCTCGATCGCCTTGCGCGCGAAACGATCGTCGATGACGTCGTGGAGCGTGATCCCGCCCCAGGAGTGGACGGCCTCATTCAATTCCGTGCGCGCGCCCAGCGAGGTGATGACGATCGGCACCTTCCACTTCGCGCAGGTCTCGACATCGGCTTCCAGTCGGTCGTTGGAACGGTGGACGATCTGGTTGATCGCATAAGGCGCGGCGGGCGTGTCGGGATGGTCGCGATCCCAGGCGGCGAGCTCCCCGGTGATCCGGTGCAGCCATTCGTCGAGCTGCGCCTGCGGCCGCGCGTTCAATGCCGGGAAGGAACCGACGATCCCCGCCTTGCACTGGGCGATGACGAGATCGGGGTTGGAGACGATGAACAAGGGCGAGCCGATCGCCGGCAGGCGGAGGCGATCGAAGAGGGGGGGGGGCGTCATGGCTTGACCTTAACGTAAACGTCGAGCTGGGCAAGCATAGGGTGCCGCTAAAGCGTACCAACGTCCCAATCCCCCTCCCTGACAGGGAGGGGTAGGGGTGGGTTTAGCAGCGGGCAAGGCTCGATGCCTCGTCCGGTGCTGTCGCGCAGGCCGTAGAGTCTTTTAGGCGCGCAGACGCGCGCACCCACCCCCGACCCCTCCCTGCCGGCAGGGAGGGGAGATGTTTATGTCGGTTGGTCAGAGCGCGCCCGGCCGATCATATTTGTCCTCGCGCCGCTTGCCGAAGAGGAGGCCGCGCTCCATGCGGGCGCGGGCGGCGTCGTAATAGGCGATCAGGAAGTCGCGGTCGTAACCATCGTCGGGCGCGTCGATCTTCCCGCGGATCGTCGCGGCGACCGTCGCGATCGCCTCCGCCTGATCCTCGCGCAGCACCTTTTCCAGCGTCTGGAGCTCGTAAATGCCGTAAACGTCGAGCTGTTCGTCGGTGAAGCCGTGCCGCGCGGCGGCGGCGGGGCCGCTGGCGATCTCGCGGCCGAGCTGGCGGCGGGGCGCGTTCACCACCCAGGTGCCGGCGAGCAGATCGCCGACCCGCAGCCGATCCTTGTTGAACAGGGGAAAGAACAGGAAGAGGCCGGTCCAGGCGAGGCCGGCCAGCCCGGTCAGCGCGTCGCCCGCCCCTTCCGAGCTGTTGTAGAGGAGGAAGGTGACCGGCAGATAGAATTCGATCTCGCGCATCAGATTGCGGGCGATCACCCGGTCGGCGCTCAGCCGCTCGCCATTGCGGGCGACGACGCGGATGCCGAGCGCGCGCTTGCCGAAGGTCGCGGCGCGCGGCCCCATTTCCAGCGCGATGAAATAGAAGCAGCGAAGGACCAGGAAGCCCAACAGGAAGACGATCCCGGCGATCTCCGCCCCAAGCATGGAGCCGATCGCCGCGAAGGCGAGCAGGCAGAGCAGAAACAAGGCCAGCAGCGCGCCGAGCATGATCACGAGATCGAGGAAGAAGGCGCCGATCCGCTGTCCGACCTCGGCCAGGCTGAGGTGGAGATCGACGCCCTCCGGCGTGACCAGACTGCGCCGGCGGCCGGCAAGCGTGCGGCGGCTGACGGCGGCGAACTCAGCCATGGCCGGGCTCCCGCGGCCGGCGCGGCAGATAATAATAGCAAAGCCACCAGGCGAGCATGGCAAGGCCGATGGCGTAGCGCGCGATGTCGCTGGTGACGAGCTGGCGGCCATAGCCTTCGAGCAGGCCCGCGCACATCAGCATGACGACGACGCCGGCCATGGCGGTCGCCGCCGTGCGCCCGGCGCGGGCGGCCGCATCGAGCCGCGTCGCCTCGCCCGGGAAGACGATCGACCAGCCGATGCGGATGCCGGCCGCGCCGCCGAGGACGATCGCGAACATCTCGGTCGATCCGTGGATAATCAGCCAGCCGCCGATGCCGAGCCCGAGCCCGTGCGAGATGTAGAGGGCCAGGATCGCGCCGAGCATCGCGCCATTGTAGATCAGCAGCATCGCCGTCGGCACCGCGAAGGCGAAGCCAAGCGCGAAGCACATGATCGTGACCTGGCTGTTATGGGTGAACAGGAAGGTCGAGAAGAAGCCGAGCCCGCTTGCCCCGGTCGGGTGATAGAGCGTGTCGCGCAGGAAATCGGTCGTGGCCGCGAAATCGCGCCCACCGGCAAGCTCGGGCGGGACGAAGCTCGCATACCAGGCGGGATCGCCGGTGACGAGCAGATAGCCCGCCAGCGCCCCGATCGCGGTCAGCAGCAGCGAGACCAATGTCTCGCGCCAGAGCGCGCGCACCGCCGCCGGCCAATCGTGGGCGAAAAAGGCGGCGAGCCGCTGCCCGGGCGACGTCCGCACGCCATAGACGAAGAAATAGGCGCGCGCGCACAACTCCTCAAGATAGCTGACGAGCGCGTGATCGAGCGAGGTCTCGCGCGCGACCGAGAGCGAGGACAAGGCGCCGCGATAGAGGACGGGGAGGGCGAGCAGATCCTCGTCGGGGAGCGCCTTCACGGATTTGCGCTCGGCACGGCTCAATATGTCGTCGAGCCGCTGCCAGTCCGCCTCTCGCGCGGCGCGGAACCCACGACTGGCGGTGAGGGCGGTCATTTAGTCCTCCCTGTCCGCGAAGCGGATGGGGAGGGGGACCATGCGAAGCATGGTGGAGGGGCCTCCGGCGCCGCAAGCCCCTCCACCGCTCTTCGAGCGGTCCCCCTCCCCATCGCCTGCGGCGACAGAGAGGATTGGAAAGGTCGCGTCATCCCCATCAGATCAGGCTCCGGCGCTTGATGTCGAGATAGGCCTGGACGAGCGCCGGGCCGGCCTGGTTCGCCGCCGCCTCGACGACGTGGACGCCGAGATGCCTGAGGCGGGTCAGCACGAGCGTGCGTTCGCGCAACAGAGCGGCGGCGGTGACGGCGCGGCTGACGTCGTCGGGCTCGACCGGCTCGGCGGCGGTGAACGCCTCCAGCTCCTCGTCGCGCAGCACCACGAACAAGACGAGGTGGCGCTTGAGCAGCGGGCCCAATGCGGCGAGCATCAGCTCGGCGCTGATCGTGTCGGCGAATTCGGTGAAGACGATGACGAGCGAGCGGCGGGACAGCGCGCTCGCCAAGGTGGAGAGGGCGAGCGTGTAATTGGTCTCGTTGTCCGAATAATCGATGCCGGCGGCAACCCGCTGGAGGATCGGGAAGGCGCGCGGGCCGGAGATCGGCGCGCTCGACGCGCGCGGCCTCGAATCGAAGGCGAAGAAGCCGACCCGGTCGCCCTCCTTCAGCGCGACATAGGCGGTGAGCAAAGCGGCGGAGGCGGCGCGATCGATCCGCGGCACGGCGCCGATCGGCTCGCACATCGCGCGGCCGGCATCGAGCGCCATCACGATATTGTTGTTGCGCTCGGTGCGAAATTCCTTGGCGAGCAGGAAGGTGTGCCGCGCCGACTGCTTCCAGTCGATCGCGCGCCGATCCATGCCCTGGCGATAGTCGGCCAGCGCCTCGAACTCGGCGCCCTCGCCGATCTGCATCTGCGCGATGAGGCCGTGCATCGCATCGCGATTGAGGATGCGCGCGGCCTCCTCGCGGACCGGACGGATATTGGGGAGGATCAGGACCGGCTGGTCGAGCGCGAGCAGCCGCTGCTTCCAAATGAGGCCGAGCGGGCCGGTCCAGCGCGCCCAGACCGTCTCGAGCCGCGCCGTGCCCCGCCGTTCGGCGACGAGCGCGAACGCGACGCTGCCGCCGCCGCCGGGAAGCGCGACCGCCGCGCGCGCGCCGTGCGGCAGGACGACGGGCCCGTTCACGCCGAGCGCGGCTTCGGCCGTCGCCGGCGCCCGCCCCGCGAAGCGCAGCCGGGCGAGGATGGTGATGCTGTCGCCGACGCCGACGGTGCCGGGCCCCTCGCAGGTCACCGACAGGCTCCGGATCGGCGCCCCGGCCAGCGCATCGGCGCCGGCGAGGAGAAGCAGCAGCACGACCAGCGCCAGCCCCGCGGTCCACCAGGCCGGCGCGACCAGGCCGACCACCAACGCGGCCGGCGCGATCGCGGCGGCGACGAGGATCGTCCGGCGCGTCGGGTAGATCAACGCGGGGCTCCGACCTCGTCGATCAGGCGGGCGATGACGCTTTCGACCGGGCGGCCCTCGATCTCGGCGGCGGCGGCGAGGATGACGCGGTGGCGCAGCACCGCGGGCGCGAGCGCCTTGACGTCGTCGGGAATGACATAATCGCGGCCGTCGAGCGCGGCGCGCGCCCGGGCCGCGCCGGCGAGCATCGCGGCGGCGCGCGGGGAGGCGCCGTTTTCGAGATCGGGCGCCACGCGGGTCGCGCGCACCAGCGCGACGATATAATCGGTGACCTCATCGACCATCGGCACCGCGGCGACGGCGCTGGTCAGATCGGCGAGGCGGGCGCGATCGATCTTGGCCTCGATCCCCCAATCCTCGGGCCGGGGCGCGCCGAAGCGGGCGCCATGGGTGGCGACGATCCGCTTCTCCTCCTCGGCGGACGGATAGGCCATCAGATGCTTGAACAGGAAGCGATCGAGCTGCGCTTCGGGCAACGGATAGACGCCCTGCTGCTCGATCGGATTCTGGGTCGCGATCACCATGAAATGACCGGCGAGGCGATGGGTCTCGCCGTCGATGGTGACGGCGCGTTCCTGCATCGCCTCGAGCAAGGCCGCCTGGGTCTTGGGCGGGGTGCGGTTGATCTCGTCGGCGAGGAGCAGTTCGCAGAAGATCGGGCCGCGGGTCAGGGTGAACTGGCTGGTCTGGAAGTTGAACAGATTGGAGCCGAGGATATCGCCCGGCATCAGATCGGGGGTGAACTGGATGCGCCCGAAATCGAGCCCGAGCACGCGCGCGAAACATTGGGCGAGGAAGGTCTTGGCGGTTCCCGGCGGGCCTTCGAGCAGGATGTGGCCCGAAGAGAAAAGCGCGATCAGCATCAGCTCGACCGCTTCGTCCTGGCCGACGATCGCGCGCCTCACCTCGTGGCGGATTTCGTCCGCCAGCCGCTTCACCTCAGAGACGTGCATGCTCACCGGATCGCATCCTTCTTCCATTGAAACAGAGCCCGCGCGGCCTCGATCAGGCCGCCGCGGTCATGGGCGTGGCGCAGGCGAAGCGCCAGCGTGCTGAAGCTTTCGGACCCCGGCCGGGTCAGCCGATCGAGATAGGCGTCGAGCCTGTCGCCGGTCAGCCATTGCGGCGCGGCGGCGGCGCGCGCCGATTCCTGGCGCATGACCTCCGCATAAGCGGCGCCGAGGCTCGCCTCGCGCCGGGCGAGGCGGATCAGGCCGGCGCTGTTTTCGACCAGGGCCGCCTTGCCGAACGGCAGCGCGCGCACCTCGCGCCGGGCCGGACCGAAGCGGAAGGCGCCGTGCAGGCCGGCGAGCAGCGCGGCGACGATCAGCGCCAGCGTCATCGCGAGGAAGGGCGGCTCGAGCGCGGTGCGCAGCATATTGGGGCGATCGTCCGCCCGCGCGCCATAGCCGTTCATGGTGAGATCGAAATCGATGCGGCGCGCGCCGGTCTCGTTGAGCGCATCGAGGATGGCGAGCGCGGCGCGGGCGGTGGCGGGATTTGCGAGGCCGTGATTGTCGAACAGATCGGGATCGGAGGCGACGTAGAGCGGCTGTGCGCGGACCCGCGCAAGGACCGCGCCGCCGCCGGGAATCGCCAGCAGCGGGACGATGCCGCCGCCGCTGATCGTCTGTGGCTGATCGGGCATCGGCGCGGTGACGCCCTCGAGGAAGCCGAGGCCCTGGAGGCGGGGCGCGCGCACGCTCGGCGCGACATCGATCGAGACGTCCTTGCCGATCAGCCGCGCGCTGATCGCGCCGGCGCCGGGTCCGAGCGCGCGGACCCAGCCGCGATGGCCCGAATCGGGCAACGTCGCCCATTTCGGCAGGATGACCAGCGTCGGTCGCCCGCCGCGCCGCTCGATCAGGCGCTGGAACTCGCCGGGGCTGCTTTGCGGTTCAAGCGTGACGACGAGCAGATTCTCGCCGTCGAGGTCGCTTGCCTCGCGCACCAGCCGGGTCTCGCGGAAATCGCCGGCGAGGGCGACGAGCCCGCGAAAGCCGGTCGCCGCATTGGACAAAGCGTGGCCGCGTCCCTGGCTGCCACCCGGCTGGTTGAGATCGCCGCCGAAGGCGAGCAGCAGGACGAGCGCGGCAAAGGCGGCGAGCCCGGCGGCGATCAGGCCGACGACCAGCTTCGGATTGAAGGGCTGCGTCGCCTTGCTCACCCGCGCCATCCCTCCGCGAAGGCGAATTCCTCATAGGCCGCGCGCGCATCGCGCCAGTCGTCATCGCCCAGGGGACGGCGGGCGAACAGGCTGCGTTCGACCAGCGCGGCGATGCGGGCGAAGGCGCCGCGCGGGCGATCGGGGATCGCCGAGAGCGCGGCGATGTCGCGGCTGGTCAGCGCCGGGCGGACGAGATCGGGGCGTCGCGTATCGATGTCGGCGATCGAGCGGAAAAGGAGGAGGCGCGCCGCTTCGGAAAAAAGGCCGCGTCCGGCCAGCGCGTCGGCATCGGCGAGAAGCTGGCGCGCCGGCCCCTCTTCGGGCCGCCAGTCGGGCGCCGTCTCGGCCGCGCGGCGGCGCCACCAGCGCCAGTCGCGGCCCATCGCCCACAATGCGATGGTGTAGAGCAGGAACAGCACCAGGACGGCGAGCGCGAGCCAGAACAGGATCTTGAGCAACGGCAGCGCCGATTCGACGCCCTGGCCGAGCCGGTGCAGCCAATCGGGCGTGTGCGGCGGCTCGTAGCGCGGCAGATCGAACTGGATCGCGCCATCCTCCAGCAGCCGGCGATGCGCCTCGGCGAAGGCGGCATCGTCGATCGGCGGCGGCGTTCCGTCGATCGGCTTGGCTGACATCGGCTGAATCCCCTCCCGCGAGCCGTGGTGCCGCATCGCCAGTCTAGGCAGGGGTACGGGCAACGCGCAACCGCTCTGGCGAGGTCGTCGCTATTCTTCCGTTCCACCGTCTCCTGTTGTTCCATTTGAAGTTTTTGGAGAAGCGATTAAATAAAAACTACTTGTTCCGCGGGGGAAGGCCGAAAACATGGGCAGGAGGAAACAGCGCCCCCAGACAAACACCGCCCGTGAGATCGGCGCATCCTTCGCAAGGGAGCGGCCTGATCTCGACCCGGACGATTATCTCCACCTCATTTATATCCGGCGACTTGGAAGACTTTTCGATCGGATCGACCATCAATATTCCCAGGAGAGGTTCGGCGTCGGCGGCGCCGACATGCGCGTGCTTCGCGTGCTGCGTTGCGCCGGGCCGCCTTATGCGCGGCGGCCGACCGAGCTTTTCCGGGCGCTGCTCGTCACCTCCGGCGCGATCACCAAGCAGGTCGACCGGCTCGTCGCCGCCGGTCTGGTCGAGCGGCGCCCCGATCCCTCGCACGCCGGCGGCTTCCTGATCCAGCTCACCGATCGCGGGTTCGCGATGGCGGACGAATCGCTGACCGGCCTCGCGCGCGGCTTTCCGCTGGTCGGCGACCCTTCGCCCCTCGGCGTCCGGGAACGGCGCAAGCTCACCCAGCTCTGCGAGGAGATGCTCGCCGCCATCGAAGCGCGCCTCGCGATCGGCTGACGGCGGCGGGGGCGCGCCGCCGCCGCATTCCATCGTCCAGGCCCTTGTCCGACTCCCGAGACGGGTGCATCGGCACCGACGGCATGAAAGGACGACGATGAAATACCGCAGGCTCGGCGCGAGCGACCTCGATGTTTCGGCGATCTCGCTCGGTTCGTGGCTGACCTTCGGTGTCGGTGTCGAGGCCGATGCGGCGCGGGCCTGTATCGACCGGGCGTTCGAGGTCGGGATCAACTTCATCGACACCGCCAATATCTACGGGCGCGGCGCCGCCGAGACGTTCCTCGGCGAGGCGCTCGCCGGCCGGGCGCGCGAGTCCTACGTGCTCGCGACCAAGCTCTATTTCCCGATGACCGACAGTGATCGCGGCCTTTCCGCGGCACAGGTCGAAAAGCAGCTCGACGCCTCGCTGAAGCGCCTCGGGACCGACCATGTCGATCTCTACCAATGCCACCGCTACGACGAGGAAACGCCGCTTGAGGAGACGATGCGGGCGCTGACCCGCGCGGTGGAGAGCGGCAAGGCGCGTTATATCGGCTTTTCCGAATGGCCGGCGGACAAGATCGAGGCGGCGATCGAAATGGCCGGCGTGACCCGGTTCGTTTCGAGCCAGCCGCAATATTCGCTGCTCTGGCGCGCGCCGGAAGAAAGGGTGATCCCGCTCTGCGCGGCGAACGGCATCTCGCAGATCGTCTGGTCGCCGCTCGCGCAAGGCGTGCTGAGCGGCAAATACAGCCCCGACGCGCCGCCGCCCGCCGACAGCCGCGCGAGCGATTCCGGCATGGGCGAATATATCGACCGCTTCATGGCCCGGCCGACGCTGGAGGCGGTGCAGCGGCTGAAGCCGATCGCGGCGGAGGCGGGGCTCAGCCTCGCCCAGTTCGCGCTCGCCTGGGTGCTACGCGAGCCCAATGTCGCCTCGGCGATCATCGGCGCCTCGCGGCCTTCGCAGGTCGACGAGAATGCGGCCGCCGCCGATGCCGTCGTCGATCCCGCGCTGTTCGCCGAAGCGGAGCGGATCGTTGCGAAGGCGCGGCTCAGTCGGTGAACCCGGCCGGCGACGCGGCGTTGTCGGAGCCGCGCCTCATCAACTTTCCCCGACAGGCCCACCGAATGTATCGCCGCGATCTGCTTCGCCCCGTCCGGTTCACACTGCTGTGCCTCGCGGGGACGACGGCGCCGGGGCTGGCGGCGGCGCCGGGCGACGATGCGGCGGCGACGATCGTCGTCACCGGCCGCGGCCTTGCCGAAAGCCCGAGCGACGCCGTCTATGACATCGTCACGATCGATCGCGACCGGCTCGCCAACGCGCCGTCGAACCGGATGGAGGATGTGCTCGGCGACGTGCCGGGGTTCCAGCTTTTCCGCCGCTCGGATTCGAGTTCGGCCAATCCGACCAGCCAGGGCGCGACGTTGCGCGCGCTCGGCGGCAATGCCTCGAGCCGGGCGCTGCTCCTGTTCGACGGCGTGCCGCAGAGCGATCCGTTCGGCGGCTGGATCACCTGGCCCGCCTTCGATCCGCGCCGGCTGGGGCGCGTGCGCGTGGTGCGCGGTGGCGGATCGGGCGTGGCGGGGCCGGGCGCGCTCTCGGGAACGATCGAGATGGAGAGCGCGGCGCCGGACGATCTGGAAGGGGTCCGCGCCGGCATCGATCATGGCAGCCGCGACAGCGTCGATGCGTTCGCCGGCGTCGGCGTCCATGTGGGCGAGGGGTTCGTCAGCCTCTCCGGCGCCTATGCGCGCGGTGACGGCTTCGTGCCGATCGTCGCCGCCCAGCGCGGTCCCGCCGACCGGCCGGCGCCTTATCGACAGGGGACCCTCGCCTTGCGCGCGATCACGCCGATCGGCGCCGATCTGGAGCTCCAGGCCAATGTCGACGCGTTCGACGACCGGCGCGAGCGCGGCACCGCGTTCAGCGCGGTCGAAACGAAGGGGACGGACGCCTCGCTCCGCCTGGTGGGCGGCGGCGCGCTGCCATTCTCGCTGCTCGCTTATGTCCAGACGCGGCAATTCTATAACAGCTTCGCCTCGGTGAACGACGGCCGCACCGCCGCGACCCAGGTCGCGGAGCAGTATAATGTGCCATCGACCGGGCTCGGCGCGCGCGGCGAGATCCGCCCGCTGACCGGGCCGGTCGAATTGCGGCTCGGCGCCGACTGGCGCGAGACCGAGGGGCGGACGCAGGAAAGATTCAGCTTCGTGGATGGCGCCGGCACGCGCGGTCGCGTCGCCGGTGGCCGGACCGACACCTATGGCGCCCTTGCCGAGCTGACCGCCACCGCCGGCGCGATCACGCTGACCGGCGGCGGACGGATCGACCGCTGGGAGATCGCGCCGGGCTTCCTCAGGGAACGGATGCTCGGCACCGGCGCGCCGCTCACCGACACCGTCTTTCCGTCGCGCGGCGGCTGGGAGCCGACCGGGCGGGCAGGGCTGGCCTGGCGGGCATCGGAGATGCTGACCCTTCGCGCCGCCGCCTATCGCGGCTGGCGGCTGCCGACGCTGAACGAGCTTTACCGCCCGTTCCGCGCCGGGCCGGATGCGACCGCGGCCAATGCGGACCTGTCGCCCGAGCGGCTCGACGGGGTCGAGGCGGGCGTCGATCTCCATCCGCTGCCGCATCTGCGTTTCGGCGCGACCCTGTTCGCCAACCGGTTGAACGACGCGATCGCCAATATCACGCTGGGCGAGGGGCCGGGCACGTTCCCCGAGGTCGGCTTCGTCGGGGCCAGCGGGACGTTCAGCCAGCGCGGCAATCTGGGCGCGGTCACGAGCCGTGGGGTCGAGGTCGATGCGACCTACGATCTCGGCCGCTGGCATCTCAGCGCCGGCTATTCCTTCGCCGATGCCGGGGTGAAGGCGGATGGCCCGGCGATGCCGCTCGACGGCCTGCGCCCGGCGCAGACGCCGCGCCACAGCGCCGTCGCGACGATTGCCTGGGCCGATCCCGGCGGCGCCTATGCGTCAGTGACGGCGCGCTATGTCGGCAACCAATATGAGGATGACCGCAATACCCAGCGCATCCCGGATGCGCTCACCTTCGACGCGGTCGCGCGATGGCCGATCGGGCGCCGGTTGTCGATCGCGCTTCGGGGCGAGAACCTCGCCAATGCGCGGGTCGTCGCCGGCATTGCCGGCGACGACCTGATCGAACGCGCCAACCCGCGCACGCTGTGGATCGGGCTGCGCTGGCAGGGCTAGCGGGCATGGCGAGAGGGTGGTGGCGGGCCGCCGGGGCTTCGCCTAAGGACAGGCCCGAAACGGGGAGCCGGACGATGGACGAACGCGCGATGGGGGAGTTCGCGGCCTTTGCCGGCCGGATCGCGGACGCCGCCCGAACGGTGACGATGGCCGCCGCCGCGGCGCCGCCGCGCGCCGAGAACAAGGCCGGCGAGGGCGCCTTCGATCCGGTCACCGAGGCCGATCGCGGCGCGGAGCAGGCGATGCGCGCGCTGATCGAGGCGCGCTGGCCCGATCACGGCATCGCCGGCGAGGAGTTCGGCGTGACGCGCGGCGATGCGCGCCTGGTGTGGAGCCTCGATCCGATCGACGGCACGCGCGCCTTCATCTGCGGCCTGCCGGGCTGGACGACGCTGATTGCGTTGATCGAAGACGGCGCGCCCGCGCTCGGGCTCATCGACGCGCCCCGACTGGACGAGCGTTATATCGGCGTCGGGGCTGCGGCGACGCTGCGGCGCGATGGCGGTACGGGGGTGCTCGCGACCAGCGATTGCCGGACGCTGACCGAGGCCCGCCTCGCCACGACCGATCCCTATCTTTTCGAGGGCGTCGAGGCCGAGGCGTTCGGACGGCTGCGCGGCGCGGCGGGGCTGACGCGCTACGGCTTCGATGCCTATGCCTATGCGCGGCTGGCGGCGGGAAGCGTGGATCTCGTCGCGGAATCCGGGCTGAAGCCGCACGATTGGGCGGCGCTGGTGCCGCTGATCCGCGCCGCCGGGGGCGTCGTCGGGAACTGGCGCGGCGAGGCGGATTTCGCGGACGGACAGATCCTCGCGGCGGCGACTCCCGAATTGTTCGAGGCGGCGGTGGGGATGCTGGCCTAACGCCGCCGTTCGGCAAGCTTCGCCGTCACGTCGGTCCAGCCGAAGCCCTTCGCCTCCATCAGCACAATCAGGTGATAGACGAGGTCGGCCGCCTCCTCGATGCAGCTGTCGCGGTCGCGGGAGACGGCGGCGAGGGCGAGCTCGACGCCTTCCTCGCCGATCTTCTGCGCGATCCGCGCCGGCCCTTCGGCGAGAAGGCGCGCGGTATAGCTTTCCGACGGATCGGCGCTGGCGCGATCGTGCACGATGCGCGCGAGGCGAGCGAGGAAGCCAACGCCATCCGCACCGTCCGCGCCGAAGCAGCTCGGCGTGCCGAGATGGCAGATCGGCCCCGCCGGCGTCGCTTTCACCAGCAGCGCATCGCCGTCGCAATCGGGCAGGATGGCGGCGAGGGCGAGGCGATTGCCGCTGGTCTCGCCCTTCTGCCAGAGCCGATTTTTCGAGCGGCTGAAGAAGGTGACGAAGCCCGATGCCAGGCTCGCCGCCAGCGCCGCGCGGTTCATATAGCCGAGCATCAGCACCTGGCCGGTCGCATCGTCCTGGACGACGGCCGGGAGCAGCCCGTCCATCTTGTCCCAGGCGAGGGTGTCGATATCGGCTTCGGTCAGCGGCGCATTTCGATCCCGCATGATGCGAGAACCTCCTTCAAGTCGGGGATCGCGACGATCCGGTCGTGGAAGATGGTGGCGGCGAGCGCGCCGCTCGCGCCGGCTTCGAAGACGGCGCGGAAATGCGCCGCTTCGCCGGCGCCGCCCGAGGCGATGACGGGGACGGTGACCGCGTCGATCACGGCGCGGGTGTGCGGGATGTCGTAGCCGTTCCGGACGCCGTCCTGGTTCATGCAATTGAGCACGATCTCGCCGGCGCCGCGATCGGTCGCTTCGCGGACCCAGTCGAGCGTAAGGCGGCCGGCATCGCGCGTGGCGGCGACGCTGCCGGTATATTGCTTGACCCGATAATCGCCGTCGGCGGCGAAGCTGTCGACGCCGAGCACGACGCATTGCGTGCCGAAGGCGCGGGCGATCTCGCCGATCAGCGCCGGCCGCTCCAGCGCGGGCGAGTTGATCGAGACCTTGTCGGCGCCGGCATCGAGACAGGCGGCGGCCTGATCGCGGCTGCGGATGCCGCCGGCGACGGCGAATGGGATGTCGATCACCCGGGCGATGCGCGCGATCCAGTCGGTGTCGAGCGCGCGGCCCTCGGCACTGGCGGTGATGTCGTAGAAGACGAGCTCGTCCGCGCCCTCGTCGCGGTAGCGCAGGGCATGTTCGACGATGTCGCCGACATCGCGATGGTCGCGGAAGCGGACGCCCTTGACGACGCGGCCGTCCTTCACGTCGAGGCAGGGGATGATCCTACGCGCGGGCACAAGCGAGCGCCTCCGCGAGATCGATCCGGCCTTCCCACAGCGCCTTGCCGACGATCGCGCCGGCCGCGCCGGTTTCGGCGAGGGCAGCAAGATCGGCAAGCGCCGAAACGCCGCCGGACGCCTGGAGCCGGACATGGGGCAGGCGCGTGGCGATTTCGCGCATGAGCGCGACATTCGGTCCCCGCATCATGCCATCGCGCGAGATGTCGGTGGCGAGCAGGTGGCATGCGTCCGGATATTCGGCGGCGACATCGTAGAGCGTCCGGCCAGAAATCTTCGTCCAGCCCGCGGTCGCGACCAGAGGCGCGCCGTCGATGACATTGACGTCGAGCGCGAGCGCGATCCGCTCTGTCCCTTCGGTCGCGAAGATCGCGCGCACCGCGTCGGGATCGCGCACCGCGAGACTGCCGATCACGACCCGCGACGCGCCGGCCGCCAGCGCGGCGGCGACCGAGGCGGCGTCGCGGAAGCCGCCGGCGACCTGAAGCTTCAGCGGCGCTTCGGCGGCGAGGCGGGTGATGAGATCGTGCTGCACCGGCCGGCCCGCCTTGGCGCCGTCGAGATCGACGATATGCGCCCAGACCGCGCCGGCATCGGCGAAGCGGGCGAGGGCTTCGGCTGGATCGGCGGAATAGATGGTCGCGTCCTCGAAACGTCCCTGCGCGAGGCGCACGCAGCGGCCATTCATCAGGTCGATGGCGGGATAGACGATCATGACTCGAGGAACGCCTTGAGGAAGCGCGCGCCGGCTTCGCCCGATCGCTCCGGGTGGAATTGCGCGCCGAGCACATTGCCCTTGCGGACCGCCGCGGGGATGGCGCGGCCGTGGTCGGCGCGGGCGATGGTCGCCGCGCCGTCGTCGCAGGCGTAGGAGTGGGCGAAATAGACATAGTCGCCGTCGGCGAGGCCGCAGGCGGGATCGCCGACGGCGAGCCGGCTCCAACCCATGTGCGGGACCGTGACGCCGGGCGCGGGATCGAGCCTCCGTACCGCGCCCTCGATCAGGCCGAGGCAGACCGCGTCCTCTTCCTCCGAACGCTCGAACAGGAGCTGCATGCCGAGACAGATGCCGAGCAGCGGCCGGGGGAAGGTCCGCAGCACGTCGCCGAGGCCGTTTTCCTCGATCCGCGCCATCGCATAGCCCGCCGCGCCGACGCCGGGCAGGATCACGCGATCGGCGGCGGCGATCTCGGCCGGATCGGCGGTGAGCGCGGGCGTCACGCCCAATCGCTCGCACGCGATCCGGATCGATCCGATATTGCCGTAGCCGAGATCGACGAGGGCGAGGATCATGAGCCCCTCCCCTTCAAGGGAGGGGTTGGGGTGGGGCCTGTGGCCGTTTCGCGGAGGTTGGAGCGTGTCGCTCGGACCTGCCCCACCCCTCGATCCCCTCCCCTGAAGGGGAGGGGAGGATTGGCCGCGCTTCTCACAACACCCCCTTGGTGCTCGGCAGCGCATTGCCCTCGCGTATCACCGCCTGACGAAGCGCGCGGCCGAGGGCCTTGAAGCAGGCTTCGGTCTTGTGGTGATCGTTCTCGCCCGCGACCTTCACATGGATCGCGGCGCCGAGATTGTCGGCGAGGCTGCGGAAGACGTGGGCGGTCATTTCGGTCGGGTAATCGCCGATATGGCTGGCCGCGAAATCACCTTCGAAGACGCTGAAGGGACGGCCGGACAGATCGATCAGCACCTGCGCCTCGGCCTCGTCCATCGGTAGCGCGAAGCCGAAGCGGCCGATGCCGCGCCGGTCGCCGAGCGCCTGTTTCAGCGCCTGGCCGAACGCGATCGCGCAATCCTCGACGCTGTGATGGGCGTCGATCTCGAGATCGCCCTCGCACGCGAGGGTCAGCGCGAAGCCGCCATGCGCCGCGACCTGATCGAGCATGTGATCGTAGAAGGGGATGCCGGTCGCGATGCGGCGCGGCGTGGCGGCATCGAGATCGACCGCCACCGCGATCCGCGTCTCCTTCGTGTCGCGCGCCGCCGCGCCGCGCCGCGCGGGTTTCGCGCCGCTCTCCACGCCGAGCGCGGCAAGCGCGATGTCGTTCTCCGCGTCGGTGCCGATGGTGAGCCGGACGCCGCCCGGCGCGGCATTGGGGCGGAAGCGAACGCGGATGCCGCGCGCCGTCAGCCGGGCCGACAGGGCCTCCGGATCGTCCACTTCGAGGAACAGGAAATTGCCGCCGCCGCAGCGCACCGATTTCACGATGGGCGATGTTGCGAGCAGGCCAGCGATCCGCTCCCGATCGGCCTTGATCCGCGCGATCCGCTCGTCATGAACCGGGCGCCGCGACGGCGAGAGACTGGAGAGCGCCGCGCGGATCGAGAGCGACGGGAGGGGGTAGGGCGGCAATGCGCGGGAGATGAGCGCGGCGAGTTCCGGAGTCCCGATCGCGCAGCCGATCCGCGCGCCGGCGAGGCCATAGGCCTTGGAGAGGGTCCGCAGGACGACGAGATTGCCGCGCCTGGCGGTCTCGGCGGCGAGGCTCCCGGAGTCCGAAAATTCGATATAGGCCTCGTCGAGCACGACGATCGTGTCGGGCAGCGTATCGGCGACACGAAATATGTCGGCCGACGCGATCGGATTGCCGGTCGGATTGTTCGGCGCGCACAGGAAGGCGAGCTTGAGGTTCGCCTCGTCCGCCACCGTCGTCAGGAAAAGATCGGCGTCGAAATCGAAGCTGTCGGTCAGCCGCGTCTCGATCACGCGGGCGCCCTGGAGCCTGGCGAATTGGGCATAGGCCGAGAAGGTCGGCTGGCAGATCGAGATGGCGTCGGTGCCGGGGCGGCAGAAAGTGCGGATCAATATGTCGATCGCGTCGTCGGCGCCGCGCGTGACGACGAGATTGTCCGGCGCGACGCCGTAAAGCGCCGCCATCGCACGGCGGAGCGCCGCCGGCTGCGGCTCGGGATAGCGGTTGACGCCCTCGGCGAGATCGCCCGCGGCGAGCGGCGCATAGGGGTTTTCGTTGGCGTCGAGCTTGACCGCGTCGGGGCCGAACGCCTCGTTCGCCTGCGCGGCGATATCGACCGGCGGCAGCGCGAGGATTTCGGGGCGGGCGAGGCGGGCGAGCGGGGTCATGCCGCCACCACGGATCGCAAATCGGCGGCGCGGGCATGCGCCTCGAGCCCCTCCAGCCGCGCCAGCGCCGCGGCGGGGCCGGCGGCGGCGCGGGCGGCTTCGGGCGTCACCTGCTGGACCGTGATCGCTTTCAGGAAGCTGTGGACCGAAATGCCGCTCCAGGCGCGGGCGGCGCCGTCGGTGGGCAGGACGTGGCTGGAGCCGGCGAGATAATCACCGAACGTCTCGGCCGCGCCGCCGCCGGCGAAGATCGCGCCGGCATTGGCGAGGCGCGGCAGCAGCGCCTCCGGATCGGTGAGCGCGAGCGAGAGATGCTCCGGCGCATAAGCGTTGGCGATCTCGGCCGCCGCGTCCAGCGACCGCACCAGCAGCACGCGCGCCGCGTCGAGCGAGGCGGCGGCGATAGCGCAGCGGGGGAGGGTGGGGAGCTGGCGCGCGACCTGTGCCTCGACCGCGTCGGCGAGCGCCGGCGAATCGGTGACCAGCAGCACCTGCGCGGCTTCATCATGTTCGGCCTGGCTGAGCAGATCGGCGGCGACGGTGCGCGGATCTGCGCCGCTGTCGGCGATCACCATCAGCTCGCTCGGGCCCGCCGGCATGTCGATCGCCGGACCGCCGGGGAGGCTCGCGGCATGGGTCTTGGCCTCGGCCACCCAGGCATTTCCCGGTCCGCAGATCTTGTCGACGCGCGGGATCGCTCCGGCGCCGAAGGCGAGGGCCGCGATCGCCTGCGCGCCGCCGACTGTCCACACCGCCTCGATCCCGGCAAGATCGGCGGCGAGCGCGATCAGCGGATCGAGCCCGCCGTCGGGGCGGGGCGGCGTCACCGCGACGATGTCGCGCACTCCCGCGGCTCGTGCCGGCAGCGCGAGCATCAGCAGGGTCGAGAAAAGCGGGGTCTTGCCGCCAGGGATATAGAGGCCGACCCGGTCGATCGGCCGCCAGATCTTGCGGACGACGAGGCCGGGCATGGTCTCGACCGAAATGTCTTGCGGCAGGCCGGCGCGGTGGAAGCGGTCGATATTGGCGGCGGCGAGCTCGATCGCCACAAGCTGGTCCGCCGCGAGGGATGCGCGCGCCCGGGCGGCAAGACCGGCGACCGTGACGCGAACCGGCGGGGCGCCGTCGATCCGCTCGGCCTCGGCGGCGAGCGCCTCCCAGCCGTCGGCGCGCACGTTCTCGACGATCGCGCGGACCGCCTCGACCAAAGCGGGATCGCGCCGCCCTTCGGGCCGGGCAAGCGCGGCGGCGCGGCCGGCTGCGTCGAGATCGCTCCAGACCAGCCGGCGCATCACATCATCATCTTTTCAATGGGCATGACCAGGATCGCCGAAGCCCCGGCGGCCTTCAATTTCTGGAGCGTTTCCCAGAAGACCGATTCCTTGCACACCGCATGGACCGCGAAATGGCCGGGCGTGCCGGCGAGCGGGATGATCGTCGGCGAATCGGCGCCGGGGAGGATGGCGGTGATGTCGGCGAGCGCCGCCTCCGGCGCGTTCAGCATGATATATTTGGATTCCTGGGTCGCGAGCACGCCCTCGATCCGTTGCCAGAGATTGTCGCTGAGGCCCTGTTTCTCCGGCGAGAGCGGCCGCAGCGTACGGACCAGCACCGCCTCGCTCTCCATCACCGTTTCGACCGGGACCAGACCATTGGCTTCCAGCGTCGCGCCGGTCGAAACGAGATCGCACACGAAGCGGGCGATGCCGAGCCGTGGCGCGAGCTCGACCGCGCCGTTCATCTTGACGACGGCGGCCTCGATGCCGCGTTCGTCGAGGAAGCGGCGGAGCAGGCGCGGATAGGACGTCGCGATCCGCTCACCCGCCAAGGTCTCGGCGCCTCGATAAGCGGCCGCTTCGGGCGCGGCGATCTTGAGCGCGCAGCGGCCGAAGCCCAATGGCGCGACGACTTCGAACCGCGCCTCGGGCTGATCGAGCGCGAATTCCTCGAGCACGTTGCGGCCGACCATGCCATATTCGCACACGCCGTCGGTGACGAAGGTCGGAATGTCGTCGTCGCGCACGAACATGAGGTCGATCGGGACATTATCGACGCGGGCGGTCAGCGCGTTCTTGCCGTTCTGGATGCGAAGACCGGCATCGCGCAGCAGGCCCCGGCTGTAATCGGCCAGCCGCCCGGATTTCTGGACGGCAATGTGCAGACGGCCGCTGTCAACGAGCATCGCCGGTCCCCATGGCGTCGAGCGCGGCGCGATAGCCGTGGTGGGGCTCCTGCTTGAGGAACCGCGCGACGCGCACGATCGTCGTCGTGCTGACGCCGGTGGCATCGTGGATGTCGCGATAGGTGAGGTCGCTCGAATCGAGCAGTCGGGCGACATGCCAACGTTCGGCGAGGGTGCGGATTTCGGCCGGCGTGCACAGGTCGGCGAGCAGGCGCGCCATAGCCTTGGCGTCGCTCGGCTGGAGCAGCGCGCGGCACAGATCGACGGTCAGCGCGTCGAGATCGCGGCTGGGGCGGACGGTGGTTGCGATGGCCATATTTCGATCCATTGTATTATCACGCTGTAACAAGATGGATGCACTAATCGAGGTCGTCGGGGGGCGCAAGGGGGAATTGGAAGGGGCGCCTCGTCAAGCCGTTCCGTCATTCCAGCGAAAGCTGGAATCTCACTCTTCTTCGCGCCTTCGCGTGAACCAATCCCCTTTTATCTCACGCGAAGGCGCGAAGGCGCGAAGGAAGGAAAAAGGGGAGGGGAGGAAATGAGATTCCAGCTTTCGCTTGAATGACGGTTATCTGGCCTTGAGCCAGCCGGGCACCTTGTCCGCGCCGATCAGGGCTTCGATCGTCTGGCGCTCGCGGGCGACGGCCCAGTCGGATCCGTTGACGATCACTTCCGCCGTCAGGGGCCGGCTGTTGTAGGTACTCGCCATCGTCGCGGCATAGGCGCCGGCGGTGCGGAAGACGACGAGGTCGCCGGCTTCGACGCGGCCGATCGCGCGCGCGGAGGCGAAGGTGTCGCCGCTTTCGCAGACCGGGCCGACAATGTCCGCAATCATCGTGCCGTCGCGCGGTACGACCGGCTCGATGGCGTGGAAGGCGTCGTAGAGCGCGGGGCGCATCAGATCGTTCATCGCCGCATCGACGATCACGAACGGCGATTCGATCCCAGGCTTCACCCGGATCACCCGGCTCAGCAGCACGCCGGCATTGGCGACGATCAGCCGGCCGGGCTCGAAGATCAGCTTCACGCCCCAGCCGCGCGTGATCCGGGCGACCATCGCGCCATAATCCCCGGGCCCCGGCGGCGGCGGCTGATCGGGATCGTAGGGAACGCCGAGCCCGCCGCCGAGATCGGCGAGGGCGATGTCGTGCCCGTCCGCGCGCAGCAGGGCGATCAGCGCGCCGATCTTGGCGAAGGCGTCGTCGAGCGGGCCGAGCGCGGTGAGTTGGCTGCCGATATGAACGGCGACGCCCTTGATCGCGAGGCCGGGCAGCGCGCGGGCGCGGGCATAAGCGGCGCGGGCGGTGTCGATCGGCACGCCGAACTTGTTGTGCGCCGCGCCGGTCGAGATCTTGGCGTGGGAGCGCGCATCCACGTCGGGATTGACCCGGAACGCGACCGGCGCGTCGCGGCCGAGACGCGAGGCGACGGCCGACAGCATCTCCGCCTCTTCGGTCGATTCGAGATTGAACAGGCAAAGCCCGCCGGCCAGCGCCTCCTCCATCTCCGCCTCGGTCTTGCCGACGCCGGAAAAGACGATCTTCGCCGGATCGATGCCGGCGGCGACCGCGCGGCGATATTCGCCGATCGAGACGATGTCCGCGCCGAGCCCTTCGGTGGCGAGCGTCGCCAGCACGGCGGCGTTGGGATTGGCCTTCACCGCGAAGGCGGTGAGCGATTCGCCGGCCGGGGCGACGGCGTCCTGGAAGACGTGCGCATGGCGCCGCATGGTCGCGGTCGAATAGACATAGACCGGCGTCCCCACCGCCTCGGCAATGGCGGGCAGCGGCACGTCCTCACAGTGGAGGATGCCGTCTTTGAGGGCGAAATGATCCATGGCCGGTCCGTGCTGCGATGCAGCAAGGACGGGTGACAAGCCGCCGCGCGCCTGTCAAGAAATCGCGCATGACCAGGATCGGACCGGATGGATCGAGCGCGGCGGCGCGCCGGATCGGCGCAGCGCGACGCATCGTCGTCAAGGTCGGCTCGTCGCTGGTGATCGCGGACGGCGGCGCGCGCGCGGCCTGGATGGCGAGCCTCGCCGCCGATCTTGCCGGCCTGATCGCGGCGGGCAAGGAGGTGCTGCTCGTCACCTCCGGCGCGGTCGCGCTCGGCCGGCCGCGACTCGGGCTTGCGCGCTCGGGCCGGCTCGAGGACAAGCAGGCGGCCGCGGCGGCGGGACAGGCGGTGCTGATGCAGGCCTGGGACCGCGCCTTCGCGCCGCGCGAGGTGGCGACCGCGCAGCTCCTGCTCACCTTCGGCGACACCGAGCAAAGGCGGCGCTGGCTCAACGTGCGCGCGACATTGTCGGTGCTGCTCGCGCGCAAGGCGGTGCCGGTGATCAACGAGAATGACAGCGTCGCGACCGACGAGCTGCGCTACGGCGACAACGATCGGCTGTCGGCCCGCGTCGCGCAGATGGTGGGCGCCGACCTGCTCGTGCTGCTTTCCGACGTGGACGGCCTCTACACCGCCGATCCGGCGCGCGATCCGGCGGCGCGGCGGATCGCGCTGGTGGACGAGGTGACCGACGCGATCGAGGCCTGCGCCGGCGGCGCCTCGCTGCACGGATCGGGCGGGATGCACACCAAGCTCGCCGCCGCGCGGATCGCGCGCGCCGCGGGATGCGCGACTTTGATCGCCTCGGGGCGCGAGGATCATCCGGTTCGCCGCTTGTCCGAAGGGGCGCCGGCGACCTTGGTCGCGGCCGAAGGGACGCCGAAGCGCGCCTACAAGCAGTGGATCGCCGGCACGCTGGTTCCCGGCGGCGCGATCGCGGTCGATGCCGGCGCGGCCACGGCGCTTTCGGCCGGACGAAGCCTGCTGCCGGCCGGCGTCACCGCCGTCTCCGGCGCGTTCGATCGCGGCGAATGCGTCGCTGTGATCGATCCGGCCGGACAGGAGATCGCGCGCGGCATCGTCGCTTATGGGGCGGAGGAGGCTCTGTTGCTGGTCGGCTGTCCGAAGGGCGGGATCGAGGCGCGGCTCGGCTATGCCCGCGCCGACGAATTGATCCACCGCGACGATCTCGCGATGACCGCGCCATGAGTCTCGCCGGGGACATGATCGCGATGGGCCGCCGCGCCCGCGCCGCCGGCGACGCGCTGCGCCGGACCGACGCGGCGACGCGCACGGCCGCCATCGCCGCGATGGCCGCGCACGTCCGGGCGCGCGCCGGCGCGATTCTCGCCGCCAATGCCGCCGATGTCGCCGAGGCGGCGGGAATGGTCGATCGGCTGCGGCTCGATCCCGCGCGCGTCGAGGCGCTGGCGGCTTCATTGGAGCAGGTCGCCGCGCTGCCCGATCCGATGGGGCGCGAGACGGCGCGCTGGCACCGGCCGAACGGGCTCGACATCGCCCGGGTCGCGACTCCGATCGGGGTGATCGGAATGATCTTCGAAAGCCGGCCCAACGTCGCCGCCGATGCCGCGTCGATCTGCGTGCGATCGGGCAATGCGCTGATCCTGCGCGGCGGATCGGAGGCGCTGCGCTCGTGCCTCGCGATCCACGAGGCGGTCGCGGCCGGGCTCGCCGAGGCCGGCTTGCCGGCGGATTGCGTCCAGATCGTGCCGACCAGCGATCGCGACGCGGTCGGCCTGCTGCTCGGCGGGCTGGACGGCGCGGTCGATCTCATCATCCCGCGTGGGGGGAGGGCACTGGTCGACCGGGTGGCGCGCGAGGCGCGGGTCGCGGTGCTCGGCCATCTCGAGGGCATCTGCCACACCTATCTGCACGAATCGGCCGATCCGGCGATGGCGCTGGACATCGTCGTCAATGCCAAGCTCAGGCGCACGTCGGTCTGCGGGGCGACCGAATGCCTGCTGATCGACCGCGCCGCCGCGCCGGCGCTGCTGCCGCCGATCGCCGCGGCGCTGCGCGCGGGCGGCTGCGAATTGCGCGGCGATGCGGAGAGTCGCACGCTGGCCGATGGGATCGCGGCGGCGGATGATGCGGACTGGGGGCACGAATATCTGGCGCCGGTACTTGCGATCCGGATCGTCGGCGGGATCGACGAGGCGACCGCCTTCATCGCGCGACACGGATCCGGCCATACCGACGCGATCGTCGCGGGCGACGATGCCGCGGCGGAACGCTTCCTCGCCGAAGTCGACAGCGCGATCGTGATCCGCAACGCATCGACCCAGTTCGCCGACGGCGGCGAGTTCGGCTTCGGCGCCGAGATCGGCATCGCGACGGGCCGACTCCACGCGCGCGGGCCGGTCGGTCCGGAACAGCTCACCAGCTACAAATATGTCGTGCGCGGCGCCGGCCAGACCCGCGCGTGACGATTTGCACGACAAGAATCTGCTTCATTTCAGCGTGATGGAGGTTTGATTTTCCGAAATGAAGCAACCGGAAATTAAGACGGTTGACGGATAGATGCTGCGCTCTTCATGTTAAGGGCAAGCGTTCCGGCACCCGCCGGCGCGCGGCAATGGAGACCAAGCGCGCGATGTCGAACGCCGCCCAGTTCCGTTCCTTCGGCCGTGCCGGCACCGGCATGGATACGATCTCCCGCGCGCTTTTCACGATGATTATGACGACGACCACGACCCGAAAGCGGGGCGGTTGCGGCTGATCACAAGGCCCGGAAAGCAAGGCTTCCACCGACCCGCTCCCCGACACCGGCGAGCGGGTTTTTTCATGCCCGAACGCCGCCGACCCAGAACCCACGAAAGCGAAACGATGATGGACGATCAGGATCGAAACGACGGCGGGCGCAAGCTCTGCGTCCTCAAGTTCGGCAGCTCTGTGCTCGAACGCGAGGAGGATTACCGGACCTGCGCGCAGGAGGTCTATCGCCACATCCGCGCCGGGGAGAAGATCGTCGCGGTCGTCTCCGCGCTGGCCGGCGAGACCGACGCGCTGCTCGCCCAGGCGGCGCGGGTCGGCGGCGATCCGGCGCCCGGCTTCGTCGCCCGGCTGGCGCGTGTCGGCGAGTTGAGGTCGGCGGCGCTGATGGGCCTGGCGCTCGGCCGGATGGGGGTCCGCGCCTGGGTGCTCGATCCCGACGAAATGGGGCTGGTCGCCGAGGGCGCGCCGCTCGATTCGAACCTGGTCGCGCTCGATCGGGACGCGGTCGATGCCAAGCTCGCCGATCATGATGTCGTCGTCGTTCCGGGGTTCACCGCCGGCCATGCCGACCATGGCGTGGTGACTTTGGGGCGCGGCGGGACCGACCTTTCCGCGGTCTTCTTCGCCGCCCGGCTGGGGGCGAAGCGGGTCCGACTTTTGAAGGACGTGGACGGCGTCTATGCGCAGGATCCGGCGATCCATCCCAATGCCGAACGTTATGGCGCACTGTCCTACGAGCTCGCGCATGAGGCGAGCGCCGGGCTGATCCAGCCCAAGGCGATCGACGCGGCGAAGGCGGCCGACGTGGCGATCGAGGTCGCCGCGATCGGTCATCACGAAGCGACCGTGATCGCTGCCCTGCCGGCGCGGCGCGCGGTGCCGCTCGCCTTCCCGAAGTTGCGCGTCGCCCTGCTCGGCTGCGGCGCGGTCGGCGCGGGCGTGCTCTCCTATCTCCAGCAGCGGCCCGATCTCTACGAGGTGGGGCCTGTGCTGGTGCGCCGTCCCGACGCCCATGCGCCGTTCGCCGGCGAGGTCTATACCGACGCGCTCGAGGCCGCGCTGGCCGGCGACCCCGATCTGCTGGTCGAGGCGATCGGTGGCGCGGATTATCCGGCCGAGATCATGTGCGCGGCGCTGAAGCGCGGCGCCCATGTCGTCACCGCCAACAAGGCCGCGCTCGCGGCGCATTACGACGCGCTGCACGGCTGCGCCGATGCCGGCGGGGCGAGCCTCGCTTATTCGTCGGCGGTGGGCGGCGGCGCGCCGATCCTGGAGACGGTCGAGCGGCTGCGTGGCGACGGCGGGGTGGTCGCGATCGAAGGGGTGATGAACGGCACCTGCAACTTCCTGCTGAGCCGGCTCGCCGAGGGCGCGTCGTTCGACGATGCCGTGGCCGAGGCGCAGGCGCTGGGTTTCGCCGAAGCCGATCCCGCCGCCGATGTCGATGGGCACGATGCGGCGGACAAGCTTTGCCTGCTCGCGCGCCGCGCCTTCGGGACGGTGCTGCCGGCCGCGGGCATTCCCAGGGAATCGCTCCGCGCGGTCGGTGCCCGGGCGATGAAGGCGGCGCTCGCCGAGGGCAAGGTGCTGAAGCAGGTCGGCCGCTGCGCGCGGGGCGCCGACGGCGAGGTGACGGCGTCGGTCCGGATCGAGGCGCTGGCGGCCGATCATCCGCTCGCCGGGGCGCGGGACGAGGAGAACCGCTTCCTCGTGCGCCGTCGCGATGGCAAGATCCACGCGGTCTATGGTAAGGGCGCGGGGCGCTGGCCGACCGCCGCCGCCTTGTTCGGCGACATCATGGACCTGCAGCGCCGGCTCGCCGCCGAGGCGCAGGCCGCGCCGCTGAAGCTCAGCGCATGAGGAGCGGGTGGATGGCGGATCGGGCCAAAGCGAGCGCGCCGGCGAGCATCGGCAATGTCGGGGTCGGCTTCGACGTGCTCGGCCAGGCGTTCGATGCGGCGCGCGACAGCGTGACGGCGGTGCGCGAACGGGGGCGCGGCGTCCGGCTCGGCGAGGTGAGTGGGCTGGTGGCGAGCCTGCCCGATGCGATCGAACGCAACACCGCGCTCGCCGCCGCCAAGGCATTGCTCGACGCGGCCGACGCCTCGTTCGGCGTGCGCCTGTCGATCGACAAGGGCGTGCCGCTGTCCGCGGGCATGGGCGGCTCGGCCGCTTCCGCGGTCGCCGCCGTGGTCGCGGTCAACGCGCTGCTCGCCGAGCCGTTGCCGATCGCCGATTTGCTCCCCTTCGCGCTGGAGGGCGAGCGGGTCTCGTCCGATCCGCCGCCCTGGGACAATGTCGTCGCGAGCCTGCTCGGCGGGCTCGTGCTGGTCGCGCGCGAGCGGCCGGACGGGGCCTATCGGCTGCCGACACCGAAGGGCATCGTCGCGGTACTGCTTCACCCGCCGGTCGAGACCAGGACACGCGCGGCGCGCCGGCTGCTGCGGCCGCAGGTGCCGATGCGCGTCGCGGTCGAACATTCGCGACGCATCGCCGCCTTCGTCGCCGGTTGCGCCAGCGGCGATGCCGATCTGCTGCGCGCCGGCCTGGACGATCTCCTCGTCGAGCCGCAGCGGACCCAGCTCCTGCCGGTGCTGCCCGCGGTGAAGCAGGCGGCGCTGGCGGCCGGCGCGTTCGGCTGTTCCTTCTCGGGCTCGGGGCCCTCGGTCTTCGCCTGGGCGCCGGCGCCGGAGGCCAGCCGGGTCGAGCGGGCGATGGCGGCAGCGTTCGGCGCCGCCGGCCTCGACGCCCGGGCCTATCGCGCCCCGGTCGACAGCGCCGGCGCCCGGATCGAGGCGGACGAGACCGCGCGGGAGGCCGCATGAGGTTCGTGAGCACCCGCGGCGCGGCGGGCGTCGGTCTCAGCCAGGCGATCCGCGCCGGCGCCGCGCCCGACGGCGGCCTCTACGTCCCCGAAGAGGTGCCGGCGGCCGGCCCGGCCGGTCTTGCCGACGCGCCGCTCGCCGATTTCGCGGCGGCGATGCTCGCGCCCTTCTTCGCCGGCGATCCGCTAGCCGACGACCTGCCCGCGATCTGCGCGGAAGCCTTCGATTTCCCGGTCCCGCTGGTGACTCCCGATCCGAAGCGGCCGGGCCTCAAGGCGCTCGAGCTGTTTCATGGCCCCACCGGCGCGTTCAAGGATTTCGGCGCACGCTTCCTGATGGCCTGCTTCGACCGGTTCGGCGATCCGGCCCGGCCGCTCGGCGTGCTCGTCGCGACCTCGGGCGACACCGGCGGCGCGGTCGGCTGCGCGGCGGAGGGACGCGCGGCGGTGCGCGCGACGATCCTCTATCCGGCCGGGCGCGTCTCCCCTTTCCAGGAGGCGCAGCTCACCTGCTGGGGCGCGCCGGTCCAGGCGCTCGAGGTGGACGGCGATTTCGACGATTGCCAGCGCCTGGTGAAGGCGGCCTTCGCCGATCCCGCGCTCGCCGACGCGCACAATCTCACGTCGGCCAATTCGATCAATATCGGCCGGCTGCTGCCCCAGATCGCCTATCTCGCTTATGCGTCGGTGCGGATCGCGCGGGCGAGCGGGAACGAGATCGGCCTCATCGTCCCGAGCGGCAATCTCGGTCACGGCTTCGCCGCGCTCTATGCGCGCGCCATGGGCTTTCCGATCCGCCCGGTCATCCTCGCGACCAATGCCAACCGGACGCTTGTCGACTGGAAGACGACCGGCGTCTATGCGCCGCGCGCGTCGGTCGCGACGATCGCCAATGCGATGGACGTCGGCGCGCCGAGCAATTTCGAACGGCTCGCCGCGCTGCCGCCCGAACGGCGCAAGCTGGGCGTGGAGCGCGTCACCGACGACCAGATCCGCGACCGCATCCGCGCCGAATATGCGGCGAGCGGCTATGTCTGGTGCCCGCATTCGGCGACCGCGGCCGAGGCCTATGCGCGCCTTTCCGATCGGGTGCGGGACGAGGTGATCTGGATCGCGGCGGCGACCGCGCATCCCTTCAAGTTCGCCGAGACCGTCGCGCCGCTGATCGGCGAGACCGTCACCGCGCCGCCCGCGCTCGCCGCGATCCAGGGGCGGGCGCTTGCCAAACGATCGATCCCGGCGCGGCTCGACCGGCTGGCGGACGCGCTCCGGCCCGTGTCCACGGCTTCTTGACCATGATGTGCAAAGCTCTTCCGCGTAAAAAGTTGACGCGCATGATTTTTGGGGTTGCGCCGCGGCATCCCGCTCGTATCCTTAGGGCCAATCGTTTCGATGGAGCAGGTGTGCAGCTGACCGCGATCAGCTTTGAGACCCACAAGGCGGCCCTTCCGGCCGCCGCGCTCCTTATTGCCCTTCTCGTACTTATTAGCTTCCTGGTGGGAGCGGTGCCCGGCTGACGGTTCTGAACGAGACAGAACCCAAGGATACGAGGCCCCCGCTCCCACCCGGAGCGGGGGTTTTCTTTTGCCCAAAGGAGACCCCGAATGGAACGGATCTACACCGACGACGATGCCAGCCCGGCGGCGCTGAAAGGCCGCACGGTCGCGATCATCGGCTATGGCAGCCAGGGCCGCGCCCATGCCCGCAACCTCACCGACGGCGGCTTCGACGTGATCGTCGGCGCGCGGCCTGGCGGCACGGCCGGCAAGCGCGCGGCGGCCGACGGCTTTCGCGTCGTCACCCCCGCCGGGGCGGCGAAGCAGGCGACTTTGGTCGCGCTGCTCACTCCCGACATGAGCCACCGCGCGGTTTACGAGGAGGCGATCGCGCCCAACCTCGCGCCGGGCGCGACATTGCTCGTCGCCCATGGCTTCTCGGTCCAGTACAAGGAGATCGCGCCGCGCGACGATATCGACGTGGTGCTGGTCGCGCCCAAGGGGCCGGGCGATCTGGTACGGCGCGAATATGAGATCGGACGCGGCGTCCCGTGCCTGTTCGCGGTCCATCAGGACGCGAGCGGCGCGGCGCGGGCGCGGGCTTTGTCCTATACCCAGGGCATTGGCGGCACGACCGCCGGCGCCATCGAAACGAGCTTCTCCGAGGAGACGGAGACCGACCTGTTCGGCGAGCAGGCCGTTCTGTGCGGCGGCGCGACCGAACTGGTCACCGCGGGCTACGAGACGCTGGTCGAGGCCGGCTACCAGCCCGCGGTGGCCTATTTCGAATGCCTCCACGAATTGAAGCTGATCGTCGACCTGCTCTACGAAGGTGGCATCGCCAAGATGCACGAATTCGTGTCCGAGACCGCCAAATATGGCGATCTCGTCTCAGGCCCGCGCATCGTCAACGACGAGACCAGGGCGCGGATGCGCGAGGTGTTGCGCGACATCCAGACCGGCGCCTTCGCGCGCCAGTGGATCGAGGAAAATCGCGCCGGCAAGCCGCGCTACGCCGCCATGCTCGACTCCGATCTGTCGCAGCCGATCGAGAAGGTCGGCGCCCGGCTGCGGTCTCACATGGCCTGGCTCCAGGCTCAGCCAGCTTCGAAGGCGGCGTAACGCTCATGTCCGCGACCAGCGCCTCGACGTCCCCCGACAAGCCGGCCGGCCCGGCGGCGGAGCCCGTCTCCGGCGCCCGGCTGGTCGTGGAGGCGCTGGAGCGCGAGGGCGTTCGCCATGTCTTCGGCTATCCCGGCGGCGCGATCATGCCTTTATATGACGCGCTGCCGGGATCGGGCCTCACCCATATCCTGGTTCGCCACGAGCAGGCCGCCGCGCTCGCCGCCGACGCTTATGGCCGGGTCACCGGCCGGCCTGGCGTGTGCATCGCGACCTCGGGTCCGGGCGCGACCAACCTCGTCACCGGCATCGCCAATGCCTTCATGGACAGCGTGCCGATGGTCGCGATCACCGGCCAGGTCGCCGCGCCGCTGATGGGCACCGATGCGTTCCAGGAAGTCGATATCTTGGGGATCACGCTGCCGATCGTGAAGCACAGCTATGTGATCCGTTCGGTCGAGGAGATTGTGTCCGTCTTCGCCGAGGCGTTCATGCTCGCCCGCTCCGGTCGCCCCGGTCCCGTCCTGATCGATCTGCCCAAGGACATCGGGCAGAAGAAGGCCGCGCGCGCGCCGGCGCCGCCGGCCATGGCACCTCTGAAGCCCGCGCCCGATCCCGATGCGATCGCGCGCGCCAATGCGCTGATCGCCGCGGCGCGGCGGCCGGTCCTCTATTTCGGCGGCGGCGTCGGCATCGCCCGGGCGGAACGGGCGCTCGGGGATTTCGCCGCGCGCACCGGTATCCCTTCGGTCGCGACGTTGAAGGGGCTGGGCGCGCTTCCCACGGACACGCCCGGCTTCCTCGGCATGATCGGCATGCACGGCACCCGAGCGGCCAACAACGCGGTCGATGCCTGCGACCTGCTGATCTGCATCGGCGCGCGCTTCGACGATCGCGCGACCGGCAAGCCCGATACGTTCGCGCCGCGCGCGAAAGTGATCCATATCGACGGCGATCCGGCGGAAATCGGCAAATTGCGCCGGCCCGAGGTCGGCATCGCCGGCGATCTGGCGCGGGTGCTGGACCAGCTCACCGCCGTGCCGGGGATCGCCGACTGGCGGGCCGAGTGCGCCGCCAACGCCCAAAGCTGGGCGCCATCCTACGATGCGCCGGGTTCCGGCATCTATGCGCCGGCGATGCTGAAGGCGCTCAGCGAGCAGGCTGGCGACGACCTCATCGTCACTTGCGACGTCGGCCAGCACCAGATGTGGGTCGCGCAGCATTGCCGCCTCACCCGGCCGGGCGCGCATCTCACCAGCGCCGGGCTCGGCACGATGGGCTATGGCATCCCGGCCGGGATCGGGGCTCTCGTCGCCGATCCCGAAGCGACTGTCGTCACCGTCACCGGCGACGGCTCGATCATGATGAACATCCACGAACTCGCGACGATCCGGCGCTACCGCCTGCCGCTCAAGATCCTGCTCATCGACAACAGCCAGCTCGGCATGGTCCGCCAGTGGCAGGAATTGTTCTTCGAGGAGAATTTCTCGGAGGTCGATCTCAGCGACAATCCCGATTTCGCCGAGGTCGCGCGCGCCTTCGGCATCGAGGCGTTCACGATCGACCGGCGCGACGAGGTGCCGGGCGCGGTCCGGCGGCTGCTCGAGACGCCGGGCGCGATCTTCTGCCACGCCCGGATCGACCCCAGGGAAAATGTCTGGCCGCTGGTGCCGCCCAATAAGGCCAATACGGAAATGATGGAGAAGAGACGATGAGGAGCAGCCCCGATCACGCCAGGATGTTCATCGAATATGCCGCGAGCGAAGGCGCGATGCCGCGGATGCTCGGCCTCGTCGAGCGGCGCGGCTTCATCGTCCGCCGCGCCGCGATGGCGGAGCAGCCCTGCGGCCGGCGCGCGACGCTCGCGCTGACGGTCGAGCCGCGCGATTCCTCGCGCTCGATCGACGTGCTCGCACGCCAGCTCGGCCGCCTCCACGGCGTTGGCCGCGTCGCCCACGAAACCGCCCTGATCCAGGAGCAAGCCGCATGAACCGGGTACGAATTTTCGACACCACGCTGCGCGACGGCGAGCAGGCGCCCGGCTTTTCGATGACCGAGGACGGCAAGCGCAAGATGGCGGGCGTGCTCGCCGCGCTCAACGTCGATGTGATCGAGGCCGGCTTCGCCGCTGCCTCACCCGGCGACGCGCGCGCGGTCCATGCGATCGCGAGCGAGATCGACGGGCCCGTCATCTGCTCGCTCGCCCGGGCGACGCGCGGCGACATCGAGGCCGCGGCCGCGGCGCTTGCCCCGGCGAAACGCAAGCGCATCCATATCTTCCTCGGCACCAGCCCGCTCCATCGCGAGTTCAAGCTCAGGATGAGCAAGGACGACGTGATCGCGGCGATCCGCGAGTCCGTCGCCTTCGCCCGCAGCTTCGCCGACGATGTCGAATTCTCTGCCGAGGACGCGATCCGCACCGAGCGCGATTTCCTGGTCGAGGCCCTGTCGGTCGCGGCGGCGGCGGGGGCCGGGACGCTGAATGTGCCCGACACGGTCGGCTACACGACGCCGGAGGAGATTTACGACCTCTTCCGCCATCTCGGCGACCGGGTCGATCGCGGTCCGGATGTGGTCTTTTCCACCCACTGCCACGACGATCTCGGCATGGCGGTCGCCAACAGCCTCGCGGCGGTACGCGGCGGGGCGCGGCAGGTAGAATGCGCCGTCAACGGCATCGGTGAAAGGGCGGGCAATTGCGCGCTCGAGGATGTCGTGATGGCGCTGAAAACCCGCAGCGACACGTTCGGCGTCTCCACCAACGTCGACACCACCAGGATCATGGCCGCCAGCCGGATGCTTGCCCAGGTCACCAACGTCTCGCCGCCAAGGAACAAGGCGATCGTCGGGGCCAATGCCTTCGCCCACGAGGCGGGCATCCACCAGCATGGCGTGCTCCAGAACCGGGAAACCTACGAGATCATGAAACCTGAGGATATCGGGCTTGAGACGGACGGGATCGTCCTTGGCAAGCATAGCGGGCGCCATGCGCTCGCCAAACGCGCGCTTGCGCTCGGCTTCGCGCTCGAGGGCGCGGCACTCGACCGCGCTTTCGCCGCCTTCAAGGATGTGGCGGACGAGGTCGGGCTGGTCGATGACGCGCGCCTCGCCGCCTTGCTCGCCGCCCAGGACGGGCAGGGCGACGACAAGATGTGGACGCTCTCACGGGTCGAGATCCGCGCGCCGGTGACGCCGCAGGCGCAGCCGATGGCGCGGGTCGAGCTCGAACATGGCAGCCGCGGCCGGCTCACCGATCTCGCCTCCGCGCCGGGCGGCCTCGATGCCGCCTTCCTCGCGGTCAGCCAGATCATGGGCGTGCCGGCTCGGGTCGACGGGCTCGACATGCAATATGTCGCCGCCGATCCCGACGAACCGAATGCGGACGGGCAGGGGGCGAGCGTGCTCGTCGAGATCCGGATCGACGCCGAGGGAGAGGTTTTCTCCGGCCGCGCGCGCGACCGCGACATCCTGCCCTGCTGCGTCGCCGCTTATGTCGATGCCGCCAGCAACGCCGCCGCGGTCCGCCGCGCGCGGAGCCACGCCACGCCCGCGGCGCAAGCCGCATGAAGGAGACCATGATAATCCGCATCGCCTTGTTGCCCGGAGACGGGATCGGCCCCGAAGTGACCGAGCAGGCGCGGCTCTGCCTCGCCTATCTCGCGGAGCGGCGGGAGCTGAACGTCCTCTTCGAGGCCCATGATTTCGGTGGCATCGCGATCGACCGGCACGGCACGCCGCTGCCCGAAGCGACGCTCGCCGCCTGCCGCGCCGCCGACGGCATCCTCATGGGCGCGGTCGGCGGGCGCGACTGGGACGATGCGCCGGTCCGGCCCGAGGCGGGGCTGCTCGGCCTGCGCTCCGCGCTCGGCCTGTTCGCCAACCTGCGCCCCGCTCGGGTGATCGCGGGGCTGGAGCATCTCTCGCCGATCAAGGCGGAGCTGGTGCGCGGCGCCGACATCCTGATCGTGCGCGAGCTCACCGGCGGCGCCTATTTCGGCGACAAGCAACTCGATGGAGATCGTGCCTCGGACGGCTTCGTCTATACCCGTCCCGAGATCGAGCGCGTCGCCCATATCGCCTTCGCCGCCGCGCGTCGCCGGGCCAAGAGGCTGACGCTGGTCGACAAGGCCAATGTGCTGGCGACCTCGCGGCTCTGGCGCCGGGTGGTCGGCGAGATCGCGTCCGGCTATCCCGAGGTCGCGGTCGATTATGTCTATGTCGATGCGGCGGCGATGGCGCTGATCACCAATCCGCGCCGCTTCGACGTGATCCTGACCGAGAATCTGTTCGGTGACATCCTCTCCGACGAGCTCGCGGTCATCCCCGGCTCGATCGGCCTGCTCGCCTCGGCGAGCACGGGGACGGGCAAGGCGGCCCTGTTCGAACCGATCCATGGCTCGGCGCCCGAGATCGCCAGCATGGACGTCGCCAACCCCGCCGGCGCGATCGCCAGCGCGGCGATGCTGCTCGACCATGTCGGCCAGAGCGAGCTGGCGTTCCTGCTGCGCGCCGCGCTCGACGACGTACTGTGTTCGGGCGTTCTCACGGCGGACCTTGGCGGCGGCGCGAGCTGCTCCGAATTCGGCGCCGCGGTGCGGACGCGGATTGACGCGCGGCTGTGCCGGGTCGATGCGGTCCGCAGCCTGGTCGGCGTGAATCGAGGCATGACCGCGTGAAACCGAGGACGCTCTACGAAAAGATCTGGGACGCCCACGTCGTCGAACGGCGCGAGGACGGCACCTGCCTCGTCTATATCGACCGCCATCTCGTCCACGAGGTGACGAGCCCGCAGGCGTTCGAAGGACTGCGGGCGGCGGGGCGCACGGTGCGGCGGCCCGATCTGACGCTCGCCGTGCCCGACCACAATCTGCCGACCACGGCGCGGATCGGCCCGGACGGCAGGCGGCTGCCGATCGCCGACCGCGCAAGCGCCGACCAGCTCGCCACACTCGAGCGCAACGTCGCCGAATTCGGCGTGCCCTATCTCGGCGCCACCGACCCGCGCCAGGGCATCGTCCATGTCGTCGGGCCTGAGCTGGGCTTCACGCTGCCCGGGACCACTTTGGTTTGTGGCGACAGCCACACGGCGGCGCATGGCGCGCTCGGCGCGCTCGCCTTCGGCATCGGCACCAGCGAGGTCGAGCATGTGCTCGCGACGCAGACTTTGCTGCTGCGGCCGTCGAAGACGATGGAGGTGCGGGTCGATGGCGCGCTCGGCTTCGGCGTCAGCCCCAAGGATCTGATCCTTGCCATCGTCGGGCGGATCGGCGCGGCCGGCGGCACCGGCCATGTCATCGAATATCGCGGCGAGGCGTTCGATCGGATGAGCGTCGAGGGGCGGCTCACCGTCGCCAACATGTCGATCGAGGCCGGGGCCCGATCCGGCCTGATCGCGCCCGACGAGACGGTCTTCGCCTATCTCAAGGACCGGCCGATGGCGCCGCGCGGCGAGGATTGGGAACGGCTCGTGGGATGGTGGCGCTCGCTGCCGACCGACGACGGCGCCGCCTTCGATCGAAGCGTCGTCGTCGATGCGGGCGAGATCGCGCCCAGCGTCACCTGGGGCACGAGCCCCGAGGACGTGGTGCCGATCACCGGCGCGGTGCCCGATCCCGACAGCTTCGACGATCCCGCCCGGCGCGCCGCCGCGCGCAAGGCGCTCGACTATATGGGCCTCGCCCCCGGCACGGCGATGCGTGACGTGACTGTCGAGAACATCTTCATCGGATCGTGCACCAACAGCCGGATCGAGGATCTGCGCGCCGCCGCCGCGGTCGTCGGGCGCCGCCATGTCGCGCCCGGCGTTCGCCAGGCGCTGGTCGTGCCCGGATCGGGGCTGGTCAAGCGCCAGGCCGAGGCGGAGGGGCTCGACCGCATCTTCATCGCGGCCGGCTTCGAATGGCGCGAGCCGGGCTGCTCGATGTGCCTGGCGATGAACCCGGACAAGGTGCCGCCGGGCGAACGCTGCGCCTCGACTTCGAACCGCAATTTCGTCGGCCGGCAAGGACCGGGCGCGCGCACCCATCTCATGTCGCCGGCGATGGCGGCGGCGGCGGCGGTGACCGGCCGCCTCGCCGACGTGCGCGATCTGGTGTCGGCATGAGCGGCGTCAGCCGGATCGAGGGGCGCGCCTATCCGTTCGGGCGGCGCAATGTCGACACCGACATCATCATTCCCGCCCATCATCTCAAGACGGTGACCCGCGCGGGGCTTGGCGCGCATGCGTTCGAGACGGTGCGCGCCGAGCCGGGCAATGTGTTCGACGACCCGGCTTTTGCCGGCGCGCCGATCCTGATCGCCGGCGACAATTTCGGCTGCGGATCGAGCCGCGAGCATGCCGCCTGGGCGCTTGCCGACATGGGGGTGCGCGCTGTGATCGCGCCGGGCTTTTCCGACATCTTCGCCGGCAATGCGTTCAAGAACGGCATCGTCGCGGTCGTGCTGCCGCCACTGGCGATCGATCGGCTGATCGAGGTCGCGCGCGACCATGAGGTGAGCGTCGATCTTGAGACGATGAGCGTCACGACGCCGCTCCAGGATCGCTTCACGTTCGCGCTCGACCCGTTCCGCCGCGCCTGCCTGATGCAGGGGCTCGACGAGATCGGGCTCACGCTGACCCGTGTCGATGCGATCGCGCGTCACGAAGGTGCGCCAGGCCCGCTCGCCTGGTCGCGGCCGAGCCCGCTGCCGGCCTGAGCGGCGCCGGTCAGTCCGGCATGGGGCCCGTCAGCAGGCGATGGTCCTTCCTGACCACGTCGTTGATCCAGCGGATGAATTCATCGATGTGCGCGGTCGGGCGCGCGCTTTTGTGGACGACGAGCCAGAAGGTGCGGGTGAGCACCACCTCGTCGGTCAGCACCGGCCGGATCGTCTCGATCTGGTCGCCGATGAAGCGGGGCAGCACGCCGATGCCGACGCCGGCGACGATCAGCGAGGTCTGGGCGTTGATGCTGGAGCTTCGCACATTGCCGCGCAGGCCGCCGGTCGCCTCCTCGAGCAGATGCTGTTGCGGCGCGTTGACGAGATCGGGGATGTAGCCGACCAGGCTGTGGTGGGCGAGCGCGGCGACGTTCCCCGGACAGCCATTGGCGTCGAGATAGGCGGGCGAGGCGTAGAGGCAGAGCCGGTAATCGGTGAGCTTGCGGACGATCAGCGGACCGCGGGTCGGCCGCGCCAGCATGATCGCGATATCGGCCTCGCGCTTGGTGGGGCTGAGGAAGCCGCCTGACGCGGCGACCTCGATCGTGATCCGGGGATGGGCGCGGTGGAACGCCGCGAGATGGCGCGGCAGCACCCAGGTGCCGAATCCCTCCGACACATTGAGTCGGACCGAGCCGGTGTAGGAATCGTCGTCGCCGGTCACCTGGCCGCGCGCGAGCAATGCGGACTGCTCCATCTTCTCGACGTGACCGAGCAGCCGATGGCCCATTTCGGTGAGCGTGCGGCCGACGCGACCCTGCTCGAACAATCGCGCGCCGAGCGTGGCCTCGAGCCGCGCCACCCGGCGGCCGACGGTGGAGGGATCGATTTCCAACTGGGTCGCGGCAAGGTCCATCCGGCCGAGCCGCGCGACCGCCAGGAACACGCGCAGGTCGTCCCATTCCATGCGGGATCCTCCTCGATTGCAATTTTGCAATCATGTCTTGCACCTGGGCGCCCTTGTGGCCCGACGATCCGCGGATAATCAAGGGGATGAAGAAGGCGCACCAACGCCCTGCCGAAGAGGATCAGAATGGCCGACAACGCGCCCGCGCGCCGTCGCAAAGGTTTGGACAAGAGCCTGCTGCCGAGCCGTCATGTGACGCTCGGCCCCGAGCGCGCGCCGCACCGTTCCTATTATTATGCGATGGGGCTCGACGACGATGACATCGCCAAGCCCTTCGTCGGCGTGGTTTCGGCCGGCAACGACAGCGCGCCGTGCAACATCACGCTCGATCATCAGGCCGATCGCGCCCGCGACGGCGTGATCGAGGCGGGCGGCACGCCGCGCCGGTTCAACACGATCACGGTCACCGACGGCATCGCGATGGGCCATCAGGGGATGAAGGCGTCGCTGGTCAGCCGCGAGGTCATCGCCGATTCGATCGAGCTTTCCATGCGCGGCCATTGCTATGACGCGCTCATCGGCTTCGCCGGCTGCGACAAGTCGCTGCCCGGGACGATGATGGCGATGTTGCGGCTCAACGTGCCGTCGATCTTCGTCTATGGCGGCTCGATCCTGCCGGGCCATTTCCATGGCCGCGACATCACCGTCATCGACGTGTTCGAGGCGGTCGGGCGCCATGCCTCCGGCGGCTGTCCGCTCGCCGAGCTTCGCGATATCGAAAAGGTCGCCTGCCCGGGCGCCGGCGCGTGCGGCGGCCAATATACCGCCAACACCATGGCCTGCGTCGCCGAAGCGATCGGGCTATCGCTGCCCAGTGCCAACATGGCGCCGGCGCCGGACGGCGAGCGCGAAAATATCGCGCGCGCCGCCGGGCGGCAGGTGATGGCGCTGCTCGAGGCCGACATCCGCCCGCGCGACATCTGCACGCGCGAGGCGTTTGAAAATGCCGCCCGCATCGTCGCGGCGACCGGTGGATCGACCAACGCCGCGCTGCATCTGCCGGCGATGGCGCACGAGGCGGGGATCGATTTCGACCTGTTCGACGTTGCCGAATGTTCGCGCACCACGCCCTATCTCGCCGATCTGAAGCCCGGCGGCCGCTATGTCGCGCGCGACATGCACGAGGCCGGCGGCGTCTACATGCTGATGAAGACGCTGCTCGACGGCGGCTTCCTCCACGGCGATTGCCTCACCGTCACCGGCCGCACGCTGGGCGAGAATATCGATCGGGTCACCTGGGATCCCGACCAGAAGGTGATCTATCCGGTCGCCAGTCCGATCCGACCCAGCGGCGGCCTCGTCGGCCTCAAGGGCAGCCTCGCCCCCGACGGCGCGGTGGTGAAGGTCGCCGGCTTCACGGAGATGCAGTTCCGCGGCCCCGCGCGCGTCTTCGACGGCGAAGAGACGTGCTTCGCCGCGGTCACCGCGGGGGAAATCGCCGAGGGCGAGGTCGTCGTCATCCGTTACGAGGGCCCCAAGGGCGGCCCTGGCATGCGCGAGATGCTCTCGACGACATCGGCTTTGTTCGGGATCGGGATGAGCGGCAAGGTCGCGCTCGTCACCGACGGCCGCTTTTCCGGCGCGACCCGCGGCTTCTGCATCGGCCATGTCGGCCCGGAGGCGGCCGACGGCGGGCCGATCGGGCTGGTGCGCGACGGCGACATCATCGCGATCGATGCCGATGTCGGCACGATCGACCTCGAGGTTTCGGACGAGGAGCTCGCGGCGCGCCGGGCCGAATGGTCGGCGCCGGTCACCGATTACCAATCGGGCACGCTGTGGAAATACGCCCAGCTGGTCGGCCCGGCGCGCACCGGCGCGACGACCCATCCGGGCGGCAAGGCCGAGACGCACAGCTTCGCGGACATATGAGCGCGGGCAAACCCGCGCCGGCATGAATCAGGGAGAGGGATTATGACGAGCGCCAGGACGAAAGCCTCGAGACGGCGGGGCGGTCGACGTTTTGCTTTCGGAACCGCGCTCGGGATCGTCGTCGGGCTTCCCGCCGCGGCTCAGGCGCAGACGGCGCCCGATCCTCAGCCGGAAACGGCCTTCCAAGACCAATCCGGGCAGCCGGCCCCGGATGGCGCGGCGCCGGGCCAGGTGGCGCCGGCGGTCGCCGCGACGGACGCGATGCAAGCAAGCCCCCCCGTCGCGGCGACCGCAACCGACAATCCCGGCGACATCGTGGTCACCGGCACGCGCGTCCGGCGCGACGGCTTCCAGTCGCCCAATCCGACCACGGTGCTCGGCGCCGAGCAGCTCGCGCTGACCGCGCCGAGCAACATCGCCGACGCGGTCAACCGGCTGCCGGCATTGAGCGGCTCGCTGACGCCACGCACCGGCAATGCCGGAACCAGCGGCGGCACCGGCGGCCTCAACGTGCTCAACCTTCGCAATCTCGGCCCGACGCGCACCCTGATCCTGCTCGACGGGCGGCGGATCGCCGGATCGACATCGAGCGGCCTCGTCAACATCAACACGATCCCGAGCCAGCTCGTCGAACGGGTCGATGTCGTCACCGGCGGCGTCTCGGCGGCTTATGGTTCGGATGCGATCGCCGGCGTCGTCAATTTCGTGCTGCGCACCAACTTCACCGGCCTGATCGGCGAGATGCAGGCCGGCGTCACCAGCCGCGGCGACGGCGCGAACCAGCGGATCGCGCTGTCGGGCGGCTTCGGCTTCGCCGACGGACGCGGGCACGTCCTGCTCAGCGGCGAATTATCCAACCAGAAGGGTATCTTCCGGGCGGATTCGCGGCCCTGGTTCCGCGCCGCCAACCTGGTCGCCAATCCGAACGGCACCGATCCGGCGCGCATCTTCGCCGACAATGTGAACCTGCGCGACGCGACGCCCGGCGGACTTATCATCCGCGATCCCGCCAACGGGCCACTCCAGGGGATCCAGTTCGGCCCGGGCGGCGTGCCGCTGCCCTTCGAATTCGGCACGTTCACCAACACCGCCGACCTGATGATCGGCGGCACGCCGAACCAGATCGCCGGCCAGGTGCCGATCGCTACAGACGTTCGCAACCGCAACCTGTTCGGCCGCGTCAGCTTCGAAATCGCGCCCCGCATCACCCTGTTCGCGGAGGGCTCCTATGGTCAGTCGCGCGCGATCAATCCGGCCGTCTACCAGTTCGAGCTGGGCAACCTCACCATCCAGCGCGACAATGCCTATCTGCCCGGTTCCATCGGCGACCAGATGGACCTGGCCGGCCTCACCCAGCTGAAAATCGGCACACTCAACCAGGACATCGGCAAGCTCGTCGCCGACAACAATATCCATTCTTATCGCGGCGTCGTCGGTATCGACGCGGACCTCGGCGGAAGCTGGTCGGCCAGCGCCTATTATCAATATGGCCGGACCAACGCGGTCAACGCGGTCAACAACGAGATCATCAAGACGCGCTACACCCAGGCCATCGACGCGGTGGACGACGGCGCGGGCAATATCGTCTGCCGCGATCCGGCGAACGGCTGCGTCCCGCTCAACATCCTCGGCGTCGGTGTCGCCTCGCCGGAGGCGATCGACTGGGTGACGGGGACCGCCCGGCGCGATTCGCGGATCACGCAGAGCGTCGCATCGGCCAGCATCCAGGGCGAGCCGTTTTCGACCTGGGCGGGGCCGGTCTCGATCGCCGTCGGCGGCGAATATCGGCGCGAGGCGACGCATGAGACCGCCGACGATCTCTCGCTGGCCTCCGCTTTCTTCTCGGGCAATTTCAAGCCGGTCAACGGCTCCTACAACGTCAAGGAGGCGTTTTTGGAGACGGTCGTGCCGCTGGCGCGCGATCTGCCCTTTGCCCGATCGCTGGAGCTCAACGCCGCGGTGCGCGCGACCGACTACAGCACGTCGGGCTACGTCACCACCTGGAAGATCGGCGGCACCTGGCGGCCGTTCGACGATCTGCTGCTGCGCGCCGTACGTTCGCGCGACATCCGCGCGCCGAACCTCGCCGATCTCTTCGCCCAGTCGCAATTCACCCAGACGGTCACCAATCCGTTCCAGGCGGGCAGCCCGTCGAACACGATCACCGCCTTCCTCAACAGCGGCAATCCCGACCTCAAGCCGGAAATCGCCGATGATCTCGTCGCCGGCGCGGTCTATTCGCCGTCCTGGCTGCCGGGCTTCCAGGTCTCGCTCGATTATTATCATTTCCGCATCGGGGGCGCGATCACGTCGCTCGCGTCCAACGCCCAGAGCGCGGTGGACCTGTGCTTCCGCGGCGTGGCCGCGATCTGTCCGCTCATCACGTTCGGGCCGGGCGATACGATCAGCGCGGTGCGTCTCGCCGGCGTCAATGCGGGCCGGCTGACGACGTCGGGTTTCGACATCGAGACCGCCTATCGCCACACTTTGGGGCAGGGCCGTCTGACCCTTCGAATGTTGCTGAGCCGGTTCAATCATTTCACGCTCGACACCGGCCTCACCGTCGTCGATTCGGCGGGCGAGGTTTCCGGACAGAACGGCACGACCGCGCCGCATTGGCGCGGCAGCCTCAGCGCCACCTATGAGCAGCACGGCTTCACGTTCGGGCTGGTCGGGCGCTACATCGGCCCCGGGACCATCGCCAACACCTTCACCGATGCCGATATTTCGGACAATCGCGTGCGATCGGTCGTCTATCTCGACGGGGTGGTCAGCTATCGCTTCGAGAATGTGTCCTGGCATCCCGAAGTCTATTTCGCTGTCGACAATATCTTCGATCGCCAGCCGCCGCTGGTCGCGCCGGTGGCCTCGCTCGCGTTCCTCAACACCGGCGCGGTGCCGGCGCTTTACGACGTGGTTGGCACGAATCTGCGCGCCGGTATCAGGATCCGGTTCTAGAGCGGCTTGCGATCCGATTGCATCGGATCGGCCGCTCTATGTCGTTGCTTTTGCGCGATTTCAGAGTCGTCAGATGATTTCATCTGACTAGAAATCGCTCTAGCGTTGGCCCCGACAGGCACAGGGGACGTCAGAGCCCCGGCCCGAAGGCCATGAGGAGAAGAGGGTGACCGAAAACGCGATCGACGAGCGGACGGCGGGGGTGCTGCGGCGCGCCCAGCTTCGCATCGTCCCGCTGCTTGCGATCCTCTATTTCATTTCCTTCCTCGACCGGGTGAACATCGGCTTCGCGGCGCTGACCATGAATGCCGATATCGGGCTTTCCGCGCGCGCCTTCGGGCTTGGCGCGGGCATCTTCTTCATCGGCTATCTCCTGTTCAGCGTGCCCGCGAACATGATGCTCCAGCGCGTCGGCGCGGCGCGCTGGATCGCGGCGATCACGATCCTGTGGGGCCTCGTCTCGGCGGGTATGGCGTTCGTGACGAGCCCCGCCCAATTCCTCGCGCTGCGCTTCCTGCTCGGCATGACCGAGGCCGGCTTCTTCCCGGGTGTGATCTTCTTCCTGTCCTGCTGGTTTCCCGATCGGATGCGGGGGCGGATCATCGGCAATTTCTTCGTCGCCGTGCCGCTGTCGAACGTGCTTGGCGCGCCGCTCTCGAGCTGGCTGCTCGATCAGCCGATGGCCGGCTATGCGGGCTGGCAGATCATGTTCCTGGTCGAGGCCGCGCCGGCGGTATTGTTCGGCCTCATCACCTGGTTCGCGCTTCCCGACAGCCCCGCCACGGCGCGCTGGCTGGACGCCGGCGAGCGCGCGGCGCTGACCGGTCTGCTGGAGCGCGATCGCGGCGCGGCGGCCGAGGAGGGCGGCGCGAGCACCGTCGCCGGCCTCGCTTCGGCGCGGGTCTGGGGCTGGGGCCTCATCTATTTCCTGATCGTGATCGCGCTCTACGGCTTCGGCTTCTGGGCGCCGCAGATCCTGAAGTCGTCCGGGACGCTCGCCGATTTCGACGTCGGCCTGCTGGTCGCGATTCCTTATGCGGCGGCGGCGCTGCTGATGCTGCCCTGGGCGCGCCATTCCGATCGGACCGGCGAGCGTACCTGGCATCTCGCGCTGCCCGCCTTCGTCGGCGCGGCCGGATTCCTGGCGGCGAGCCTGACCGGATCGGTCACGCTGACCGTGGTCGCCTTCACCTTCGGCGTGATCGGGGTCTATGCCGCCTGCCCGATCTTCTGGACATTGCCCGCCGCGACGCTTGCCGGCCCGGCCGCGGCGAGCGGCATCGCGCTCATCAATTCGCTCGGCAATTCGGCCGGCTATGTCGGCCCGTTCGCGATGGGGTGGCTGAGGCAATCGACCGGCGGCTATGTCGCCGGCCTCGCCGTGCTCGCCGCAAGCATGTTCGCCGCCGGCATCGTCGCGCTCGCGCTGCGTCCGCCGCGCCCGGATTCAATTCCCTCCGCCCTCGAAAGGATAACCCGATGAAGCGAGTCTCCGCGCGCCATGCGTCCCGCCTGTTCGGCCGCCTGCTCGGCATGACCGCGATGATCGGCACGCTGCCGTTCACCGCGCCGGCATCGGCGGCCGACGCGCCCTTCGCCGGCGAAGCGGCGTGCCGGACGCTCGATCCGGCCAGCGTCGACGGCCCGCTGCCGCAGTCCGATCATGTCGCGGTGCTGCGCTGGTTCGGCTATTCGAGCTACGAGATCGCCTATCGCGGGCATGTCCTCCTGTTCGACGCTTATTATGACGGCTCGCGGCCGGCCGGCTCGCGCCATGTCGGGGTCGCCGCGTCGGACATCCGCCGCGCCGAGGTCGTCCTTGTCGGCCATCCGCATGGCGATCATATCCAGGACGCGCCGGCGGTCTCGCGCCAGACCGGGGCGACCATCTTCGTTGCGCCGCCGGGCCGATCGGTCCTCGCCGATGCCCATGTTCCCGCCGACAAGGTCCACATCGTCGCCGGCGGCGAGGCGATCCGCATGCCCGGCTACACGATCCACGTCGCGCTCGCGCAGCATGCGGTCCACGACGGCGATATCCTGCGCAAATGGTCGGAGGCGATGCGCGCGTCGGAGCCCGATCCGGCGAGCCTGCCGCCGCTGCGCGACGTGCATTTCAATCCGCCCAATCCGGCCGACCCCAACGACATCGTCTCGCACGGCACCTTGTCCTACGTCGTCACGTTCGATGACGGCTTCACGGTCGCGTTTCGCGACAGCCCCGGCAACGTGACCCAGGGCGAGCGCGATCTCGTCGCCCAGACGCGCGCGGCGGGCCATCATATCGATGTCGGCATCATCGGTTATAACGGCGCCGGCGCCGATCTCACCATCCGAACCACCGGCATGGCGCTCGCCGAAGCCTATCGGCCCGACATCCTGCTGCTCGCCCACCACGACCGGGTCGGCGCGCTGCTGCCCGACATTCCCGTGCTGCCCTTCTTCGAGGATCTGCGCGATCGCCTGCCGCAGACGCGCGCCTACGCCTCGCTCTACCGCTCCCCGATCTGCGTCGATACGCGCACGCGGGCGGTCTATGTCGGCAACGACGTGCGCTGAGCGCGCATCGGGTCGGCCGCACGGCGCGAAGTGGCTTGTGCGCGTGCGTGGCATGCGACATGTTCGTTGCATTGCAGCATCCCATGATGCGGCGCAGCGGAAGGATTTGGGGATCTCGGGCCGGGCGGCGATCGAAAGCGCCGCCAGCCGATCGGTGACAGAAAGGGAACGAGGCGAATGCCGGGGCACGACGGCCTTTACGATCCGCGCAACGAGCATGACAGTTGCGGCATGGGCTTCGTTGCCCACGCGAAGGGCGTGGCGTCGCACGGCATCGTCGCCCAGGGCCTCGCGATGCTCGCCAATCTCGATCATCGCGGCGGCGTCGGCGCGGACCCGACCGTCGGCGACGGCGCCGGCTGCCTGATCCAGATTCCGGACGCGCTGCTGCGCGCCTGGGCGGAAGGCGAGCGCCTCAGCCTGCCGGCGCCCGGCGACTATGCGGTGGCGATGTGCTTCCTGCCGCGCGACGAGGCCAGCCGCGAGGCGGCGGTCGATCGGTTCGAGCATTTCATCCGGATCGAGGGCCAGGTCCTGGTCGGCTGGCGCGAGGTGCCGGTGGACGCGGATGCGGTCGGCGAATCGGCGCGCGCGACCATGCCGGCGATCCACCAGGCGGTGATCGCGCGCGGCCCCGCGATCCGCGACCAGGATTCGTTCGAGCGTAAGCTGCTCGCGATCCGCAAGCAGACCCAGAACCCGCTGGAGGATGTCGCCCGCAAGCGCGACCTGCCGGGCTTGTCCGATTTCTACATCGCCTCGCTGTCGAGCCGCACGCTCGTCTATAAGGGGATGCTGCTCGCGACGCGGCTCGGCGCCTTTTACCGCGACCTTGTCGATCCGCTGACGGTGTCGGCGCTGGCCATGGTTCACCAGCGTTTTTCGACCAATACATTTCCGAGCTGGCGGCTGGCGCATCCCTATCGGTTCGTCGTCCAGAACGGCGAGATCAACACGGTGCGCGGCAACGTGAACTGGATGAACGCCCGCCGGCGCACGCTCGAATCGCCCCTGCTCGGCGCCGATCTCGACAAGATGTGGCCGATCATCCCGCACGGCCAGTCCGACACCGCCTGCCTCGACAATGCGCTTGAGCTGCTCGTCGCCGGCGGCTATTCGCTGGCGCATGCGATGATGCTGCTCATTCCCGAGGCCTGGGCGGGCGACGACGCGATGGAGCCGAAGCGGCGCGCCTTCTACGAATATCATGCGGCGCTGATGGAGCCCTGGGACGGGCCGGCGGCGATCGCCTTCACCGACGGCCGGCAGATCGGCGCGACGCTCGACCGCAACGGCCTTCGGCCCGCGCGCTTCATCGTCACCGACGACGATCTGGTGGTGATGGCCTCGGAAAGCGGCGTCCTCCCGATCCCGGAGGAGAAGATCGTCCGCAAATGGCGGCTCCAGCCGGGCAAGATGCTGCTCATCGACCTCGAGGAAGGCCGCATCGTCGAAGATGCGGAGGTGAAGGCGCGCCACGCGGAGGCGCTGCCTTATGGCGAATGGCTGAAGGATACGCAGTTCAACCTCAAGGATCTGCCGAGCGCGGCCGCGCCGAAGCGGACGGACCCCGCCGCGCTCGCCGACATGCAGCGCGCCTTCGGCTATACCGACGAGGATCTGAAATTCTTCCTCGCGCCGATGGCGGCGGCGGGCGAGGATCCGGTGGGATCGATGGGGACGGACACGGCGCTCGCCGTGCTCTCCGACAAGCCGCGCCTGCTCTATGATTATTTCAAGCAGAATTTCGCGCAGGTCACCAATCCGGCGATCGATCCGATCCGCGAGGCTTTGGTGATGTCGCTGGTCTCGATGATCGGGCCGAGGCCGAACCTGCTCGGCCGGCAGGCGGGCACGCACAAAAGGCTCGAGGTCTCCCAGCCGATCCTCACCAACGAGGATCTGGAGAAGATCCGGTCGATCCACGACAATCTCGACGGCGCCTATCGCACGATCACGCTCGATGCGACCTGGGCCCAGAACCAGTCCGCGACGGGCGGCGATGGCCAGGCGCTGGAGGCTGCCCTCCAGCGATTGTGCTGGGAGGCGACCGAGGCGGTGCTCGCCGACATCAACGTGCTGATCCTGTCCGACCGCGGCACGTCGAAGGACCGGGTGCCGATCCCGGCCGCGCTCGCCACCGGCGCGGTCCACCACCACCTGATCCGCCAGGGTCTTCGCATGCAGACCGGCCTCGTCGTCGAGACCGGCGAGGCGCGCGAGGTCCATCACATGTGCGTGCTCGCCGGCTACGGCGCCGAGGCGGTCAATCCCTGGCTCGCCTTCGACACGATCGCGGCGCTGACCGGGGCCGCCGAGGCGCGGGCCAATTACATCAAGGCGCTCGGCAAGGGGATTTTGAAGGTGATGTCCAAGATGGGCATCTCCACCTACCAGAGCTATTGCGGCGCGCAGATTTTCGACTGCGTCGGCATCGGCCGCTGCGTCATCGACAAATATTTCACCGGCACCGCGACCCCGATCGACGGCATCGGCCTCGCCGAGATCGCCGAGGAAGCGGCACGGCGGCACCGTTTCGCTTATGGCGGGGCCGAGACGCTCGATCCCGGCGGGCTTTACGGCCAGCGGCTGGGCGGCGAAGCCCATGCCTGGACCTATGACAGCATCGCCCGGCTCCAGCATGCGGCGCGCGGCAATCTGCCGGACGAGTATCGCGCCTTCGCGGCGGAGATCAACGAACAGGAGCGGCGGCGGCTGACGCTGCGCGGCCTGATGCGGCTGAAGCCCGCCGGCCCGGCCGTCCCGATCGAGGAGGTCGAGCCCGCCGCGGACATCGTCCGGCGCTTCGCCACCGGCGCGATGAGCTATGGCTCGATCAGCCGCGAGGCGCATACGACGCTGGCGGTGGCGATGAACCGGATCGGCGGCAAATCCAACACCGGCGAGGGCGGCGAGGAGGCGGACCGCTTCGCGCCGCTGCCGAACGGCGATTCGATGCGCTCGGCGATCAAGCAGGTCGCTTCCGGCCGCTTCGGGGTGACGGCGCATTATCTGGTCAATGCCGACGAGCTTCAGATCAAGGTGTCGCAGGGCGCCAAGCCCGGCGAGGGCGGCCAGCTTCCGGGGCACAAGGTCGATGCCCAGATCGCGGCGGTGCGCCATTCGACGCCGGGCGTCGGCCTGATCTCGCCGCCGCCGCACCACGATATCTATTCGATCGAGGATCTGGCCCAGCTCATCCACGATCTACGCAGCGTCAATCCGGCGGCGCGCATCTCGGTGAAGCTGGTCTCCGAAACCGGCGTCGGCACGGTCGCGGCGGGCGTCGCCAAGTGCCTCGCCGACCATGTCGTCATCGCCGGCTATGAAGGGGGCACGGGTGCCTCGCCGCTGACCTCGCTCACCCACGCCGGCCTGCCCTGGGAAATCGGGCTCGCCGAGACCCAGCAGACGCTGGCCCGCAACGGCCTTCGCGGCCGCATCCGCGTCCAGGCCGATGGCGGCCTTCGCACCGGGCGGGACGTCGCGATCGCGGCTTTGCTCGGCGCCGACGAATATGGCTTCGCGACCGCGCCGCTGATCGCCGCGGGCTGCGTGATGATGCGGAAATGCCATCTCAACACATGCCCGGTCGGCATCGCGACCCAGGATCCGCGGCTCAGGGCACGCTTCACCGGAGAGAGCGAGCATGTGATCAACTATTTCTTCTTCGTCGCCGAGGAGCTGCGCGAGATCATGGCGTCGCTCGGCCTCGGGAGCCTCGACGCGATGATCGGGCGCAGCGACCTCATCGAGGCGCCGGGCGCCGGCGCGCACTGGAAGGCGCATGGCGTCGATCTCTCCCGATTGCTCGCGCCGGTTGAGGACGACGCGCGGCTGGGCGATGCCCCGATGCCGCGCGAGGTGCGCGCGCGGATCGACGCCGTGCTGATCGGCGCGCTGGGTGGGGCACTGCCGGCCCGGATCGAGATGGACGCGGGCAACACCGATCGTTCGGTCGGCGCCGCGCTGTCGGGCGAGATCGCGAGGCGGTTCGGCGCGGATGGTTTGCCGGATGGATCGCTCGGCGCGACGCTCACCGGCTCGATCGGCCAGAGCTTCGGTGCCTTTCTCGCGCCGGGCGCGACGCTCGACCTGATCGGCGACGCCAACGATTATGCGGGCAAGGGCCTTTCCGGCGGCCGGCTGATCGTGCGGCCGCCCGAAGGCGTGGCGCGCGAGGCGGCGGCGAACATCGTCGTCGGCAATACCTGTCTCTACGGCGCGACCTCGGGCGAGGCCTTTTTCGCTGGCGTGGCGGGCGAGCGGTTCGCGGTTCGCAATTCGGGCGCTCTCGCGGTGATCGAAGGCACGGGCGACCATGGCTGCGAATATATGACCGGCGGCCGCGTCGTCGTGCTCGGGCCGACCGGGCGCAATTTCGCGGCGGGCATGTCCGGCGGCATCGCCTATGTCTGGGATCCGGCGGGCGCGTTCGAGGCCCGCTGTAATCCGGCGGGGATCGCGCTCGAAGCCGTCGATGATGGTGATTGGCTGCGCGGCGTGATCGAGCGCCACCGGGCGTTGACCGGAAGCCGCCGGGCCGCCGAAATTCTCGAAGCCTGGCCGCGTTCGCTCGACCGGTTCGTGATGGTGATGCCGATCGAATATCGCCGCGCGCTCGCCGCGCTGGAGGCCGCGGCATGACCAATCCGACTGGTTTCCTCGACATCGACCGGCAGGACCGGGGCTATCGCCCGGTCGCGGAGCGGCTCAAGACCTGGGCCGAGTTCGTCGAGCCGCTGCCCGAAACGATCGTGCGGCTCCAGGCCGAGCGTTGCATGGATTGCGGCGTGCCCTTCTGCCACTCCGGCTGCCCGGTGAACAATTACATCCCGGACTGGAACGACCTCGTGTCGCGGGGCGAATGGCGCGCGGCGCTGGAGCGGCTGCACCGGACCAACAATTTTCCCGAATTCACAGGCCGCGTCTGCCCGGCGCCATGCGAAGCCGCCTGCACGCTGAACCTCGACGACGATGCGGTGACGATCAAGACGATCGAATGCGAGATCGTGGATCGCGGGTTTCGCGAGGGCTGGATCGGCCCGGTCTTCTCGCCGCGGGGCAGCGGCAAGCGCGTCGCGATCGTCGGCTCGGGCCCGGCCGGCCTCGCCTGCGCGCAGCAGCTCGCGCGGATGGGCCATGCGCCGACCGTGTTCGAGAAGGCCGACCGGATCGGCGGCCTGCTGCGTTACGGCATACCCGACTTCAAGATGGAGAAGGCGCTGATCGACCGGCGCATCGGCCAGATGGAGGCGGAAGGTGTCATTTTCCGCACCGGCGTCGAAGTCGGCGCCGCTGTCTCGGTCGATCGGCTGATGGACGATTACCATGTCCTCGTCCTCGCCGGCGGCGCCGAGCAGCCGCGCGATCTGCCGGTCGAGGGACGCGCGCTCGGCGGCGTGCATTTCGCGATGGACTATCTGGTCCAGCAGAACCGCCGCGTCGCGGGTCTGCCGTTCGCCGGCGCGCCGATCCTCGCCGGGGGCAGGGACGTCGTCGTCATCGGCGGCGGCGACACCGGCTCCGACTGCATCGGCACCGCCAACCGCCAGGGCGCGGCCTCGGTCACCCAGATCGAGATCATGCCCCGGCCGCCGGCGCGGGAGGACAAGGGGCTGGCGTGGCCCTATTGGCCGGTGAAGCTTCGAACCTCCTCGTCGCAGGAAGAGGGCGCGGCGCGCGAATTTTCCGTCGCGACTTTGCGCGTCGAGGGCGAAGGCGGCCAGGTCCGCGCGCTTGTCTGTGAGCAGGCCGGCGCGCCGCTCAGGATCGAGGCCGATCTCGTGCTGCTCGCCATGGGCTTCACCGGGCCGACGGCGGACGGCATCGTCGGCAAGGCCGCGGCCGATCTGTCGCGCGCGGCCTACGCAACGTCGCGCCCCGGCATCTTCGCCTGCGGCGACATGCGGCGCGGCCAGAGCCTGGTCGTCTGGGCGATCCGCGAAGGCCGCGAATGCGCCGAGGCGGTGGATCGGTTCCTCACCTGAACCGGGCATCTCGCGGCCCCGTTCCGAACTGTGTAGGGGCAATCCCATGTCGCTGTTCGCGGATCAGCATCGCGATCTCGCCGCCATCGCCGGGGCAGGCCGGCTGCGGCGCCTGATCCCGCGCGCGGGGCGCGATTTCTCCTCCAACGATTATCTGGGCCTCGCCGGCGCCCCCCGGCTTGCCGCCGCGGTGGCGGCGGCGATCGCGCGCGGCGTTCCCGTCGGCTCGGGCGGCTCGCGTTTGCTGCGCGGCAATCAGGACGAACATGAGGCGCTCGAAGCCGAAGCCGCCCGCTTCTTCGGCAGCGAAGCCGCGCTCTTCTTCGGCAGCGGCTATGCCGCCAACGCCACCTTGCTCGCGACCCTGCCCCAGCGCGGCGACCTGGTCGTTCACGACGCATTGGTTCATGCCAGCGCGCACGAAGGCATGCGGCTCGGCCGCGCGGCGACGAGGGCGGCGGCCCACAACGATGTCGATGCCTTTGCCGACGCGATCCGCCATTGGCGGCGCGAAGGCGGCGTCGGCAGGGTCTGGATCGCGGTCGAAAGTCTCTACAGCATGGACGGCGACCGCGCGCCCCTGATGGAGCTCGCCGCGCTCGCGGATCGCGAGGACGCGATCCTCCTGATCGACGAGGCCCATGCGACCGGGGTGTGCGGTCCGGACGGCCGTGGTCTCGCCGCCAGTCTGGAAGGCCGCGAGAATGTCGTGACCTTGCACACCTGCGGCAAGGCGCTCGGCTGCGAAGGGGCATTGCTCTGCGGCCCGGCGGTGATGCGCGAATTCATCGTCAACCGGGGGCGCGGGTTCATCTTCTCGACCGCGCCGTCGCCGTTGATGGCGGCCGCGGTGCGCGAGGCGCTGCAAATCCTTGCCGACGAGCCGGAGCGGCGGACGCGCCTCGCCGCGCTGGCGGCGCTCGCAGCGGACCTGCTCGGGCCGCACGGCGCGCGGCGCACCGGATCGCAGATCCTGCCCGTCATCCTTGGCGACGAGGCGCGCACGATGCGGGTCGCCGCGCAGCTCCAGGCGGCGGGGTTCGACGTGCGCGGCATCCGCCCGCCGACGGTGCCGGCCGGAACCTCGCGGCTGCGCGTGTCGATCACGCTCAATACGGACCCCGCCGATGTCGGTTCATTGGCGGACGCGCTTGGGGAATTCGTCGCATGAGCCGCGCGATCGTCGTCACCGGCACCGACACCGATATCGGCAAGACCGTCTTCGCCGCCGCTTTGGCCGGGGCGCTGGGCACCTCCTATTGGAAGCCGATCCAGGCCGGGACCGATGGGGACACCGACCGGAATCGCGTCGCGGACCTGTCCGGCCTTCCGCCCGGGCGGATTCTAGCCGAGGCCTATCGGCTGGCGACGCCCTGCTCGCCGCACCGCGCCGCCGAGATCGACGGGATCGCGATCGACCCCGATCGGCTGACTCTCCCCGATTGCGACGGTCCGCTCGTCGTCGAGGGGGCGGGGGGCGCGCTGGTCCCGATCAGCCGGACGCTGCTGTTCGCCGATCTGTTCGCGCGCTGGGCCGCTCCCACGATCCTGGTCGCGCGAACCGCGCTCGGGACGATCAATCACAGCCTGCTGTCGATCGAGGCGCTGCGCCGGCGCGGCGTCCCGCTGCTCGGCATCGCCTTCGTCGGGTCCGCCAACGAGGACAGCGAAGCGACGGTCGCGGCGATCGGCGGCGTGAAGCGGCTCGGGCGGCTGCCGATGCTCGACCCGCTCGATCGGGAGACGCTGGCCGCCGCCTTCGCCGCCAGCTTCGATATCGCGGATTTCGCCGCATGACCTCCGCCATCTGGCATCCCTTCACCCAGCACGGTCTTGGCGAGGCGATCCCCCTTGTCGAACGCGGCGAGGGCGCGGCGCTCTATACCAGGGATGGGCAGCGGATCGTCGATGCGATCTCGTCCTGGTGGGTCACGACCCATGGCCATTGCCATCCCCGGATCATGGCGGCGATCGCGGCGCAGGCCGGACGGCTCGACCAGATCATCTTCGCCGGCTGGACCCACGAACCCGCCGAGACGCTGGCCCGGGGCCTGCTCGATATCATGCCCCGCGCGCTGACCCGCGTCTTCTTTTCCGACAGCGGCTCGACCAGCGTCGAGGTGGCGCTCAAGATGGCGCTCGGCTTCTGGGCCAATCGCGGCGAACCGTGCCAGCACATCGTCGTGATGGAGCACAGCTATCATGGCGACACGATCGGCGCGATGTCGGTCGGCGCGCGTGGCGTCTTCAACCAGCCCTATGCGCCGCTGCTGTTCGACGTCACGACCGTGCCGTTTCCCGCCGCCGACGACGCGCAGGCGACGCTCGATGCGCTCGATCGTCACTGCCGGGCCGGCGCGGCCGCCTTCATCGTCGAGCCGCTGATCCTCGGCGCCGGCGGCATGCGCATCTATCCGCCGGCCGTCCTCGCGGAGATGCATGCGATCTGCCGGCGGCACGGCGTCCTGTTCATCGCCGACGAGGTCATGACCGGGTGGGGCCGCACCGGCACGTTGCTCGCGTGCGAACAGGCCGGCATCGTGCCGGACCTGTTGTGCCTTTCCAAGGGCCTGACCGGCGGCGCGGTCCCGCTCGCCGTCACGCTCGCCACCGACGCGATCTTCGAGGCCCACTGGTCGGCCGACCGCGCGCGGATGTTCTTCCACTCGTCGAGCTATACGGCGAATCCGATCGCCTGTGCCGCGGCGAACGCCAATCTGGAAATCTGGCGCGACGAGCCGGTGCTCGACCGGATCGCCGATCTTGGGCGCCGGCAGCAGCGCATGCTCGACGGCCTCGCCGCGGCACTGCCGATCGCGAATGGCCGCCGGCTGGGCACCATCACCGCGTTCGAGGCCGATCGGCGAGCGGCGACCTATCTCTCCGATCTCGCGCCGCGCGCGGCCGCATTCTGCCGTGAGCGCGGCGTGCTCCTGCGCCCGCTCGGCAACAGCTTCTACGTCATGCCGCCTTATTGCATCGACGACACCGATCTCGCCGCCGTCTATGACGCGATCGGCGCGTTCATAGGGCGCCTCTGCGCCCGCGATGCGGGGGATTTTGCCGTTTAACTCAAGCGGTCTGGGAACAACGAGGCACGGCGTTGGAGTCAGCGCCGGGTCTGTTTCATGGCCCCTTCGGGCAGGCGCTCACCCTGCACGGCAAAGCCGGCGGTCCCCTTGTCGATTTCGGTCAGATCATCCGGCGTCAGCGACAAGCCGGCGGCGCCCAGATTCTCGTGGAGGCGCTTTGCCCTGCTTGTGCCTGGAATCGGCACGATCCAGGGCCGTTGCGCGAGCAGCCAGGCGAGGGCGACCTGTGCCGGGGCTGCCCCATGACGGGTCGCGACGCGCTTCACCACCTCGACCAGCGCCATGTTGGCCTTGCGCGCCTCTTTGGAGAAGCGCGGCACGTTGTTGCGGAAATCGCCCGGCGCGAAGACGGTATTCTCGTCGATTTGCCCGGTGAGGAACCCCGCGCCCAGCGGGCTGAACGGCACGAAGCCGATACCCAGTTCCCCGCACAGCGGCAGCAGCTCCTCTTCCGGCTCGCGCCAGAACAGCGAATATTCGCTCTGGAGCGCGGCGACCCGCTGCACCGCGTGCGCGCGGCGGATCGTGTCGGGGGCCGCCTCGGACAGGCCGAAATGGCCGACCTTGCCCGCCGCGATCAGTTCGCCGACCGCGCCGGCCACGTCCTCGATCGGCACGGCGGGATCGACGCGGTGCTGGTAGAACAGGTCGATGCGGTCGGCGCGTAGCCGCTTCAGCGCCGCGTCGGCGACGGCCCTGATATGCTCCGGCCGGCTATTGGTGCCGCCCTTGCGCGCACCGGTATCGAGATCGATGTCGAAGCCGAACTTGGTCGCGATGGTCACGTGGTCCCGCACCGGCGCCAGCGCCTCGCCGACCAGCTCCTCGTTGGTGAACGGGCCATAGGCTTCGGCGGTGTCGAACAGGGTGACGCCTGCTTCCGCCGCCTCGCGGATGAGCGTCACGGCGTCCGCGCGATTCACGCCGGAGGCGTAGGTTCCGGCGAAGCTCATGCAGCCAAGCCCGATCGCGGAGACGATGGGGCCGCTCGTGCCCAGGGTGCGCGGCGTCATCGTTCTTCCCCCGGATGAGCAGCCGGCGGCGCATCGCGGCCTACCATCGCCATCTGCTGCGGCGCGTAGCGTTCGCCCTCGGCCTGGATGCCGGACGCGGCCAAATCGATCGTGGCCAGATCGGCGTCGGTCAGCCGAACGTCGGCCGCGCCGAGATTTTCCTCCAGCCGATGGAGCCTGGTCGTGCCGGGGATCGGCACGATGTAGGGCCGTTGGGCGAGCAACCAGGCAAGCGCGACCTGCGCTGGCGTGGCGCCCTTGGTGTCGGCGACACGCCTCAGCAGCTCCACGAATGCCTGGTTCTTCGCCATGGCCGCGGGTGCGAAGCGCGGCGCGCTGGCGCGGAAATCGCCGGCGCCGAGCTTGGTGTCCTTGCCCATCGCACCGGTCAGGAAGCCCTTGCCGAGCGGGCTGTAGGGCACGAAGCCGATACCGAGTTCGTCGCAAGCCTCAAGGATGCCGTTGGTCTCCGGCGCGCGCCACCACAGCGAATATTCGTTCTGGACTGCCGCGACGGGCTGCACGGCATGGGCGCGGCGCAGTGTGGCGACGCCCGGCTCGGAGAGGCCGAAATGCCGGACCTTGCCGGCGGTGATCAGCTCGCGGACAGTGCCGGCGACATCCTCGATCGGCACGTTGGGATCGACCCGGTGCTGATAGAGGAGGTCGATGGTCTTGATGCCCAGCCGCTTGAGCGAGCCGTCGACCGCCTGCCGGATGCGCTCGGGCCGACTGGTGATGCCGCCGCGATTCTCGCCGGTCGCGGGATCGATGTCGAAGCCGAACTTGGTCGCGATCACCACCCGGTCGCGCACGGGGCGCAGCGCCTCGCCCACCACGTCCTCGTTCTCGAACGGGCCATAGACCTCGGCGGTGTCGAAGAAGGTCACGCCGCGCTCCACCGCCGCGCGGATCAGCGCGACGCCGTCGGCCTTCGGGAGCTTGGTGGCGTAGCTGAAGCTGATGCCCATGCAGCCAAGGCCGATGGCCGAGACCTGGAGGCCGCTGCGGCCGAGTTCACGCATCTGCATGTCTGTTCTCCTCTTGAATGTCGGATTCGTCGGCCTTGGCGAACACGTCGCGGGCGATGCCGACGGCGGTGCCGGCGGTCGGCCAGCCCGCGTAGAAGGCGAGGTGCGTGATCGTTTCGACGATCTCCTCGCGAGTGACCCCGTTCTCGAGTGCCCTGGTCAGGTGGAACGGCAGTTCGTTGGTGCGGTAGAGCGCGACAAGGCACGCCACGGTGACAAGGCTCCGGTCGCGTGGCGAAAGGCCGGGACGGCGCCAGACGTCGTCGAACAGCACCGCGTCGGTGATCTCGGTCAGCTTCGGCGCCACGTCGCCCCATGGCGCGCGCATCGGATTGGTTTTCTCCGTCATAATCGGCTCTCCGGTTCGGTGCCGACAGCATGTAGGCTTCGGGTCAGCGAACGATTAGGTCATGCAATCGGCATGATGTTGTGAGATATACTCACCAATGGCGCGTCAACCCATCAACGATCTGCTTGCGTTACGCGCCATCGCCCGCGAACGCAGCTTCACCCGAGCTGCGGCGCAGCTCGGCGTTTCACCGTCCGCGCTCAGTCATGCGATCCGGGGCCTGGAGGCGCGCGTCGGCGTCCGCCTGCTCACCCGCACCACCCGCAGCGTCGCCCCGACCGAAGCAGGCGAGCGACTCCTCGGTGCGATCATTCCCCATCTCGACGGCATCGAAACCGAGCTCGCCGCGCTCGGCGCGTTCCGCGACAAGCCGGCGGGCAGGGTCCGCATCACCACCGGCATCCACGCCGCGCAAACCATCCTCTGGCCCACGCTCGCCCGATTGCTTCCCGCCTATCCGGACATCCAGGTCGAGCTCGCTGTCCAGACCGGCTTCGTGAACATCGTCGAGCAACGGTTCGACGCCGGGGTGCGGCTCGGCGAGACGATCGCGCAGGATATGGTGGCGGTGCGGATCGGGCCGGACATGTGTATGGCGGCGGTGGCGGCGCCGGCCTATTTCGCCGGCCGCGCGTCTCCGGCAACGCCGCACGACCTTGCCGCGCATTGCTGCATCAATCTGCGCTTCCCCACCTATGGCGGTCTTTATGCCTGGGAGTTCGAACGGGACGGTCGCGCGCTCAACGTGCGGGTCGAAGGCCAGGCGATCGTGAACGACATCATACTCGCTCGGCAGGCCGCACGAGATGGCGCCGGGATCGCGTACCTGCCCGAGGATTATGTGGAGGACGATGTGAAAGCGGGCCGCCTGTGCCGCGTGCTCGAAGACTGGTGCCCGCCATTTCCGGGCTACCATCTCTATTACCCGAGCCGGCGCCATCTATCGCCCGCGCTCGCGCTGCTGGTCGATAAGCTGCGCCACCGTGGATAGCTGCCCGATTTTGTGGAGATCAGATCGTCCGCCGGCAGCTTCCAAGGCGACCACCGCCGGCGCGCGATATCTCGCCAGCCCGCTCGATTCCGCAAGTTCCTGAAAAAATGGTGGACGCACCAGGGCTCGAACCTGGGACCCGCTGATTAAGAGTCAGCTGCTCTACCAACTGAGCTATGCGTCCGTCGCCGGTGGCGAGGTGCGGGGGATGCCTCCGCGGAAGGGCGCCATTTAGGGGGGGCGGGGGCCGATTGCAACCGGTCTTTGCGGCGTCAGCGGCGGCGGGGATCGAGCCGGTTGCGGCGATCGATCGACATCAGGACGCCGAGGCAGATCATCACCGTCATGATCGCCGATCCGCCATAGGAGATGAGCGGCAGCGGGATGCCGACGACCGGCGCGAGGCCCATCACCATGGCGAGGTTGATCGCCATGTAGAGAAAGATCGTGGAGATGAGGCCGGCGGCGGTCAGCCGCTCGAACCGCCCCTTGGTATCGAGCGCGACCATGATCCCCCAGCGGATCAGGAGGGCGTAGCAGATAATGATGAAGAGCCCGCCGGCAAGGCCCCATTCCTCGGCCATGGTCGCGAAGACGAAGTCGGTCTGCGGCTCGGGCAGGAAGGCGAAGTGGCTTTGCGTGCCCTGGAGGTAGCCGGTGCCGGTCAGCCCGCCGGCGCCGATCGCGATCTTCGACTGGGTGATGTGATAGCCCGCGCCAAGCGGATCGCTTTCGGGATCGAGGAAGATCGCGATGCGCTGGCGCTGATAATCGTGCAGCGCGAAGAAATAAGCGAGCGGCACCATGATCGCGCCGGCGAGTCCTGCCCCGACGAAGAGGCGCAGCGGAATCCCGGCGAGGAACATCACGGTGACGCCGCCCAACGCGACCATCGTCGCGGTGCCGAGATCGGGCTGGATGAGGATGAGCCCGGCCGGGACGCCGATCAGCGCGAGGGCGGGCCAGATCGCCGTCCAGCTCCTGATCTCGCGCGCCGGCAGCATGTCGTAGAAGCGCGCGACGACGAGGACGATGGCGGGCTTCATCAGCTCGGAGGGCTGGAGTCGGACCAGCCCGAGATCGAGCCAGCGTTGGGCGCCGCCGCTGATCGCCCCGAGCGCCTCCACCAGCACCAGCATGATCAGGAGCCCGCCATAAGCGAGGAACGCCCAGTCCTTGTAGAAGGTCGGAGGGATGTAACCCATCACGATCCCCATCCCCAGGAAGACGGCGAAGCGGACGCCTTGCGGCAGCGCCCAGGTCATGTGGCCGCCGGCCGCCGAATAAAGGACGACGAGGCCGAAGCCGCACAGCGCGATGACGATCCACAGCATGCGCCACGGCAGGCTCGCGATCGGCGCGGGAAACTTCGGAAGGGCCATCTAGAGATGCCCGGTCGGCGCCGGCGGCGTCTGGCCGGCGGCGAGCGCGGCGGCCCAGGCCTCGGCCTGCGCGTTCATCCGCTGCTCGATGGTGCCGCCCCATTGCTGCTCCATCGCGGTGAGCGCGGTCATCGCCCGGTCCCTGTCGAAGAGATAGGTCATCACGTCGCGCACCAGCGGCGCGGCCGCGCTGGCGCCGAACCCGCCATGTTCGACCAGAGCGGCGCAGGCATAGATCGGCTGCTCGACCGGCGCGAAGGCGATGAAATGCGAATGATCGCGCATCCGCCAGGCAAGGCTGGCGTTGGAGCGCACGCCGCCGGCGCGCTCGGCCATGGTGATCCGGCGGACCTGGGCGGTGCCGGTCTTGCCGGCCATCAGCACGTTGGGAACCGGCAGCTTGGCCGCGCGCGCGGTGCCGTTGCCGTTGACCACCGCGCCCATCGCCTGACGGACGAATTCGAGATGCGCCGGCGGGATGGGCAGCGCCTCGCCGGCATTGACCGGATCGTGCCGGAGCAGGCGCGGGTGGAGCGAACGGCCGCTCGCGATCCGCGCGACCTGGATCGCCTGCTGCATCGGATTGACCAGCAGATAGCCCTGGCCGATCGAGATGTTGACCGTGTCATATTCCTGCCAGTCGCGATGCTCGCGCCGCTGGAGCCAGGCGGGATCGGGGACGGTGCCGTAACGCTGGCTCGGAAAGGGCAGATCGAACCGCTGGCCATAGCCCATGTGGCGCATCATCGGCGCCAGCGCCTGGATGCCGACGCGGCGGGCCATGTGGTAGAAATAGATGTCGCAACTGCGCGAGATCGCGTCGTGCATCGCGATCGGCCCGTGCGTCTGATCGCAGTGGAAGATGGCGTTGCCGACGCGGTAGGTGTGGTTGCACACGACGATCTCGTCGGGATCGACCCCGGCTTCGAGCAAGGCGAGCGCGTTCATCGGCTTGCAGGTCGATCCGGGCGGATAGAGGCCCTGCAGCACCTTGTTGATCATGGGGTGGCGCTCGTCCCGCGCCATCATGTCCCATTCGGCGTGGCTGATCCCGTCGGAGAAGCTGTTCGGATCGTAGCTCGGCATCGACACGAAGCACAGGACATCGCCCGAACGCACGTCGATGACGACGACGGCGGCGGATTGCTCGCCGCAGCGGCGGGCGGCATAGCTTTGCAGGTCGGCGTCGATCGTGGTCCTGAGCGCGGGCCCCGAAACGTCGGGCCGGGTGGTGAGCTCGCGCACCAGCCGGCCGCGCGCGGTCACCTCGATCCGCGCCGCGCCGGGATGGCCGCGCAGCCGCGTTTCCTCGACCTTCTCGATGCCGCTCTTGCCGACCTTGAAGCCAGGCGCGATCAGCAGCGGATTGCGGTCCTCCGCCTCATATTCCTCGCGATTGGGCGTGCCGACATAGCCGACGAGATGGCCGACGGCGGCGCCGGCCGGATAGAAACGCGCGAAGGCACGCATCGGCGCGACGCCGGGCAGCTCCGGCTGGCGCAGGGTGATCGCGGCATATTTCTCGAAGGAGAGATTTTCCGCGATCGGCACCGGCTGGAAGCCGGCGGCGTTGGCGAGATCCTCGCGAATCTCGGCCACCGCGTCGGGCGCGAGGCCGAGGATGCGGATGAGCTCGGCGATCACCCGTTCCCGATCCTCCAGCCGGTCGGGGATCAGATCGACCCGGAAATCGCTGCGGTTGGCGGCGAGCGGCGCGCCGTGGCGATCGACGATCCAGCCGCGCCGGGGCGGAATGAGCCGCTCCTGCACGCGATTTTCCTCCGCCATCTCGCGGTAACGCTGGTTCTGGGCGATCGCGATATAGCCCATCCGCCCGGCGAGCAGGGCGGCGATCCCGGCCTGCGCGGCGCCAAGGAAAATGGCGCGACGCGAAAAGCTGGTCGTCTGCGCCGCTTCGGTGACGGCGGGCGAGGTCGGGCGATTGCGGCGCCGGCCGATGATCATCGCGCCAGCCGCCAGCGATCGAGCGCGAGCACGATCCGGGTCGCGAGCGGATAAGCGAGCGCGGCCAGGACGAGCTGGGGAATAAGGATGGTGAATCGCACGTCGCTGCCCATGAGCAGTCCGATATACCACGCCCCCAGGCTTTGCAGGAGAATGGCGCCCGCCGCGATCAGCCAGTCCATCAGATAATCGCGAAAGCCGAGCCGCGCATCGGCCAGCTCGCAAAGGAAGCCGATCGCGGTCCACAGCAGCATCGCCTGTCCGAGTGGATGGCCGGCGACGAGATCGCTGGCGAGGCCGAGCGGCAACGGCAGCCACGGCGTCCAGATCTCGGCGCGCAGCAGCCGCCAGGCGAGGAAGGCGAGGAAGCCGAAATCGGGCAGCAGCGGCGTTTCGGCAACGATCGGAAGCAGGCCGAGCAGGATCGCCGCGATGATCGAGACGACCGGCGTGAAGCGGCGGCGGAGGTCGCGATAGGCGACCTCGGCTTCGGAGGAGGCGATGCGGGTGCTCATCGTGGCGGCGCCTGGGCGGCGTTTCCGGCTGGCGCGGGAGCGGCCGGATGCGCCGCCGGCGGCGGACCCTGGACCGGCGGCAGCGCGGTCTCGCCGGTCGCATCGCCGAGCGTGCCGGCGGCGGCCGGCTGATAGACCGGCTGGACGATCGCGAAATCGGTGCGCGCCGGATCGGCGAGCGGTCGCGCGATCGCGGTGTCGCCGTTGCGGCCGGTGACCACCGCGACCGGAATGTCCGGCGGAAAGATGCCGCCGATGCCGGAGGTCACGACGATGTCGCCGGTGCGAAACGGATTCTCGCCGACTTCGAGCGTTCTCAGCTCTACCGTCCCGTCGCCGCGGCCGGCGGCGAGCGCCGGAACGCCGGTCCGCAGCGCCCGGACCGGCACGCTCGACGCGCCGTCACCGACCAGCAGGATACGCGACGCCCAGCGTCCGGTCTCGAGCACCCGCCCGACCAATCCGGCCGGCGCCCGCACCGGCTGGCCGACGCGCACGCCGGCGGTGGTGCCGGCCGACAGCGTCGCCATGCGGCGGGGCGAATCGAAGCTGGAGCCGACGATGCGGGCGATCGTCACCTCGTCCTGAACCTCGCGGGCGAGGCCGAGCAGACGGCGCAGGCGCGCATTCTCGGCCTCGGCGGTATGCGCGGCGACGAGCTCGCGCCGTTTGGCGGCGAGCTCGGCCTGGAGCGCCGCATTCTGCGATCCGGCGTTGATGTAATTGGAGACCCAGTCGCCGATCCCGGTCACGCCGCGCACCCCGCTCCGCCCGGCGCTGCTGATCGGCGCGGTGAGATCGAGCGCCGCGCCCTTGATCGCCGCGAAGCCACGCGGATCGACGATCGAGATGACCAGCAAAAGCACCGCGACGAGCATGCCGGCCACGGCGATCACATAGCCGAGGAAAAGCCCATATTGCGCCCGTCGCGAATAGCCGGGGCGCCGATTGGCGGGCGCCGCCATTGTGCCTCTTTCCTAAGCGGTCTGCAGGACGCCGCGAAAAACCTCTTCCTCCATCGCGCGGCCGGTGCCGAGCGCGACGCAGGTCAAGGGATCGTCGGCGACGGTGACGGGAAGCCCCGTCTCGTCGCGCAGCACCTCGTCGAGCCCCTTCAGCAGCGCGCCGCCGCCGGTCAGCACGATGCCCTGGTCGACGATGTCGGCGGCAAGCTCCGGCGCGGTGTTCTCGAGCGCGATCCGCACGCCCTCGACGATCGTGCCGACCGGTTCCGACAGCGCCTCGGCGATCTGGCGCTGGTTGATCATGATCTCCTTGGGCACGCCGTTGACGAGGTCGCGGCCCTTGATGTGCACGGTCTCGCCGTCGTCGCCATTCGCCGGCGGCTTGGCGATGCCGACCTGTTTCTTGATCCGTTCGGCGGTCGCCTCGCCGATCAGGAGATTGTGGTTGCGCCGGACGTAGGAGGAGATCGCCTCGTCCATCTTGTCGCCGCCGACGCGGACCGACGTGGTGTAGGCAAGGCCGCGCAGGCTCAGCACCGCGACCTCCGTCGTGCCGCCGCCGATATCGACGACCATCGATCCGATCGGTTCGGTCACCGGCATGTCGGCGCCGATCGCGGCCGCCATCGGCTCCTCGATCAGATAGACCTGGCGGGCGCCGGCATTGGAGGCGGCGTCGCGGATCGCGCGCCGCTCGACGCTGGTCGATCCCGACGGCACGCAGATCACGATCTCCGGCCAGCGCGGGAGGCGGCGGCGACCGTGCACCTTCTGGATGAAATACTTGATCATCTGCTCGGCGACGTCGATGTCGGCGATGACGCCGTCGCGAAGCGGACGGATCGCCTCGATCTGGTCGGGGGTCTTGCCCATCATCAGCTTGGCGTCGTCGCCGACCGCCTTCACCCGCTTGACGCCGTTGATCGTCTCGATCGCGACCACCGACGGCTCGTTGAGCACGACGCCCCGGCCACGGACATAGACGACGGTATTGGCGGTGCCGAGATCGATCGCCATGTCGTGCGAGGGAAGTCTCAGGAAGTTGAAGAGGGACATTGGCTTCGGATTCGCTTTCGGCTGAGCGGGCGGCCGGCGCGGCCTTCCCGCGGAATTTCTATAGGATGGGCCCGCGCCCCCGGTCCACTAAAGAGTCGGACATGTCTCGCGGGTTGGCCGCGCATCGTCTAGAGGCGAAATCATGTCAATACGGCGTTTGCCCGAGCATCTGGTCAATCGAATCGCCGCCGGTGAAGTGGTGGAAAGACCGGCCAGTGCGTTGAAGGAGCTGGTCGAGAACGCGATCGACGCCGGCGCGACGCGGATCGCGGTGAGCCTTGCCGGCGGCGGCATCGACCGGATCGAGGTCGCCGACGATGGCTGCGGCATGGCACAAGGCGAGATCGCGCTCGCGCTGGAACGCCACGCGACCTCGAAACTGCCGGGCGATTCGATCGAGGAGGTGGCGACATTGGGCTTTCGGGGCGAGGCCTTGCCGTCGATCGCCAGCGTCGCCCGGGTCACGATCGAGAGCCGGGTGCGGGACGCCGACGGCTGGTCGCGCGTGATCGACAATGGCAAGCTCGCGGGGGAGGGGCCGGCGGCGCTCCCGCCCGGCACGCGGGTGACCGTTTCGGACCTGTTCGCCAAGGTGCCGGCGCGGCGCAAGTTCCTGCGCTCGCCGCGCAGCGAATATGCCGCCTGCCTCGATGTCGTGAAGCGGCTCGCCATGGCGCGGCCGGATATCGGCTTCACGCTCGACCATGACGGGCGGCGGGTGCTGACGGTCTCGCCCGGCGACGATCGCCCGGCCCGGGTCGCATCGCTCACCGACCGCGAACTCGCCGCCAATTCGATCGCGGTCGATTATGTCCGGGGCAATGCCCGCCTCGGCGGCGTCGCCGGCCTGCCGACCTTCAACCGCGGCGTCGCCGACCATCAATATCTGTTCGTCAACGGCCGGCCGGTGAAGGACCGGCTGCTGATCGGCGCGGTGCGCGGCGCCTATCAGGATCTGCTCGCGCGCGATCGCCATCCGGTGCTGGCCTTGTTCATCGATCTCCCGGCCGAAGAGGTCGACATCAACGTCCATCCCGCCAAGACCGAGGTCCGCTTCAGGGATCCGGGCGGCATCCGCGGCCTGATCGTCGGCGGCCTCCGCCACGCCCTCGACGAAGCCGGCCACCGCAGCGCACAAAGGCCGAGCGCCGCGGCGCTGGGGAATTGGCAAAGCGAAACCGACCTCCACCGCTACTCCCCCGACCTCCTCCGTCATTCCCGCGAAAGCGGGAATCCAGCTTCCTTCTTCCCAGGCGGAGGCGTCGGGCAAGGCAGCTGGACCCCCGCTTTCGCGGGGGTGACGCGAGTGCAGGATCGTTCGCAGGACTTCGCTCCGCACGCTCGCGCGGAGCCGGCCATCGAAGCGCCGCCCGAAGCGGGCCGCTATCCCCTCGGCGTCGCCCGGGGCCAGGTCGCCGCGACCTACATCGTCGCCGAGGCCGAGGACGGGCTGGTGATCGTCGATCAGCACGCCGCCCACGAGCGCCTGGTGCTGGAGCGGATGCGCCGGGCGATGGCGGATGGCGGCGTCGCGCGGCAGGCTTTGCTCCTCCCCGAAGTGGTCGAGCTCGACGAGCCCGCCTGCGACCGCCTCGAATCGCGCCTCGCCGAACTCGCCGAAATGGGCCTCGAGCTCGAACGCTTCGGCCCGCGCGCGATGCTGGTGCGCGCCACCCCGGCCCTGCTCGGCGCCGGCGATGCCAAGGGCCTCGTCACCGACCTCGCCGACGAGCTCGCCGCCTTCGATTCGGCGCTGAGCCTCAAGGAAAAGCTCGACCACGTCGCCGCGACCATGGCCTGCCACGGCTCCGTCCGCGCCGGCCGCCTCCTCTCCGTCGCCGAGATGAACGCGCTTCTGCGCGAGATGGAGGTGACGCCGCATTCCGGCCAGTGCAACCACGGCCGCCCGACCTGGGTGAAGCTGGCGCATGGCGATATCGAGAAACTGTTCGGGCGAAAATAAGCGGAACGAAATGTCGGCTTTCCATCCTTAACCGCCCGGCGGCTTTCGACCCATAGCGGACATCTCTCACGCTCCGCGTCCATTTTCCTACAGCGACGTTTTCTGAGATGATCGGCCGAATCGGCTCTTTTTCATCGTCCGCTCCATTCTCCCGATGCGATCGCGTCCACGGGTGCGGGCGGTTTTCGCCCATGGCCAGTGCGAACATTGGGAACATTCGCCGTCTTGGGTCAGCGTTTGGCGAGGTCCAGCACGCGGCGGCGCGCCGCCTCAATCGGATGCGCCGCCGCGGCTTCGCGCGAGGCCCTGAGGCGCGGATAGCCGGCCTTCGCATCCGCGAGCAGCTTCTCGACGAAGCTGCCATCGCGGACCTCGGCGAGGATTTTCCGCATCTCCGCCCGGGTCGCATCGGTGACGATGCGCGGGCCGCCTTCGAGGGCGCCGAACTCGGCGGTGTTGGAGATCGCTTCGCGCATGCCGGCGATGCCGCGTTCGTAGATGAGGTCGGCGAGGAGCTTCACTTCCGTAAGGCATTCGAAATAGGCGATTTCGGTGGCGAAGCCGGCCTCGACCAGGGTCTCGAAGCCGGCGTGGATCAACTCGGGGATCGTGCCCCAGAGCACCGCCGCCTCGTTGAACAGATCCGCCTCGCACTCCTCGGCGAAGGTCGTCGGCAGGATGCCGACCCGGCCGCTGCCGATCGCACCGGTATAAGAGAGGGCGAGCGCATCGGCCGCGCCGGTCGCGTCCTGCGCCACCGCGTAGAGCGCGATCAGGCCGGAGCCGCGCTCGTAGTCGCGGCGCAGCGCCGTGCCCGGGCCCTTGGGCGCGACCAGGAAGATGTCGAGATCGGCGCGCGGCCGGATCAGGCCGAAGCGGATCGACAGGCCGTGCGCGAAGCCGATCGCCGCGCCCTCGCGCAGGTGCGGCGCCAGCTCTTCGGCATAGATGCGGCCATGATCCTCGTCGGCGGCGAGCAGGATCGCGACGTCGCATTGCGCGGCGGCCTCGGCGGCGGTGACGATCTCGAATCCCTCGCTTTGGGCACCGTGTCGCCGGGCCGAGCCTTCGCGCAGGGCGACGACCACATCCACGCCGCTGTCGCGCAGATTCAGCGCCTGCGCCCGGCCCTGATTGCCATAGCCGATCACCGCGACCCGCTTCGCGCGGATCAGGCCGAGGTCGATGTCCTTGTCGAGATAGGTTTGCATGACGCAGGGCCTAGGAACAGGAAAGGGCTTCGACAAGCTCAGCCCGAACGGAAGGGGAGTCCAGGGGCCTCTCGAAACGCGGCCAGTCGGCCGGCGGCTGGTGGCGGAACCAGGTATATTGGCGCTTGGTATATTGCCGCGTCGCGGCCTGCCCTGCCGCGAGTGCTTCCGCGCGGGTCAGCGTGCCGGCGAGGAAGGCGGCGATCTCGCGGACGCCGATCGCGCGCATGACCGGCGCGGCATCCGGCAGGCTTCTCGCCAGAAGCAAGCGAACCTCTTCAACACCTTCATCCGAAAAGATTTCCTCGAACCGCGTATCGCAGCGGGCATGGAGCCAGTCGCGCGGCGGCAACAGGATAAGCGGATGGAGCGCCACCTCGCCGCCGATCCCCCCGATTTTCTCCGTGTGCCAGGCGGCAAGCGGGCGGCCGGTGGCGCGCACCACCTCCAGCGCCCGCGCCGTCCGCGTCGTATCGCTGGGCCGGATGCGCGCGGCGGCGGCCGGGTCTTCGCGAACCAGCGCCGCATGCGCCTCGGCGACGGGGAGCGCGCGGACGGACTCGCGGATCGCCGGGTCGATCTCCGGCACGGGCGCGATGCCGTCGATCAGGGTGCGCAGATAAAGGCCGGTGCCGCCGGCGAGGATCGGGAGTCGGCCAGCATCGTGGGCGGTGGCGATCTCGGCTTTGGCGTCGGCGGCCCAATCGGCGGCGGAACAGGCGTGGGCGCCGTCGCGATATCCGTAGAGGCGGTGCGGGGCGCGGACCTCGTCAGCTTGCGACGGCCTCGCGGAAACGACCCGCAAGTCACTGTAAACCTGGGCGCTGTCGGCATTGATGACGACGCCGTTCGCCGCCTCGGCAAGCGCCAGGGCGAGCGCCGACTTGCCGCTCGCGGTCGGGCCTGCAATGAGCGCGACCGGAGGTTTTCCAGAGGACGTCATGTTCATCGCGACCCTGATAGCAAAGGAGCGGCTGGCGCGTGGCGATATTTCCGTGGCCGAGGATGCGCTCGGCGTGCGTGGTTTTGCGTGGATCGAGGCGGAGCGCGCGGGGGATCTCGTGTTCGACGGCGATCCCGGCGCGGCGCGCGCGGCGCTGGAGGGGTTTTGCGCGGACGTCGACGTGATCGTCCAGCCCCAAGCCCATCGCCGCAAGCGGCTGCTCGTCGCCGATATGGATTCGACGATGATCGGGCAGGAATGCATCGACGAGCTCGCCGATTATGCCGGGCTCAAGGCCGAGGTCGCCGCGATCACCGAGCGCGCGATGCGCGGCGAACTCGATTTCGAGGCGGCGCTCGATGCGCGGGTCGCCTTGCTCGCCGGGTTGGATGCGGCGGTGATCGACCGCTGCCGGGAGGAGAGGGTGCGCCTGACGCCCGGCGCGCGGACCCTGGTGCAAACGATGCGAGCCAATGGCGCTTATGCCCTGCTCGTCTCGGGCGGTTTCACCCGCTTTGCGCTGCCGGTGGCGGATTCGATCGGCTTCGACGCGGCGCGGGCGAACGAATTGCTGATCGAAGGGACCGCGCTGACCGGGCGGGTGGCGCGGCCGATCGTCGGCGCCGAGGCCAAGCGGACCGCGCTCTTGGAAACGGCGGCGGCGCGCGGCGTCCCGATTGCCGAAACGCTCGCGGTCGGCGACGGCGCCAACGATATCCCGATGCTGAAGGCGGCCGGGCTCGGCATCGCCTATCACGCCAAGCCCGCGGCGGCGGCGGCGGCGGACGCGCGGATCGCCGCCAACGATCTTACCGCCTTGCTCTACGCGCAGGGCTATGCCCGCGCGGAATGGGTGGAAACCTAAGCCGGCCGGCTCATGTCGGCGGCGATCGCCGCGAGCGCGAAGGCGACCGAGCGTTCGCAGCAGGCGAAGCGGATCGCGATCCCGTCAAGCGACACCGCCTCCACGCGGGCGTCGATCGCCCCGGCTTCCGGGTGCTGGAGGCGGACCGTCGCGCCGAGCGCGGGGCGGGCATTGGTTTCCAGCGTCGCGCCGCGCGCGTCCACCCGGCGCAGCGCGGCGGGCACCGGCATCTCGGCGACGAGCACGCACATCCGCCGCCGCCGCCAGCGCGACGCCATCGTCGATCGGTTTTCGATTACCACCGCTGCGGCCACGACTTTCCCCCTGATCCCGCCACCGCAATAAACGGCGCGGGCCAAGACGCGGTTAAATCGCGTGGTTAAGAAAGCGTCAGGGCGCGACCGGGAAGCAGGCCTGGCGGGCGGCGGCGCAGGCGCGGGTGGCGGCGTCGCGGCTGGCGAGCGGGCCGGCCTGGAGCCGCACGATCGCGCCGGCGCGGGCATAGGTTGGCTGGAGGCCCGGGAGCCGCGCGTTGACCTGATTCCAGGCGGCGCGGGCATTGGCTTGCGAGCTGAACGCGCCGAGCTGGACGCGCCAGCGGCCGGAGGGCGTCGGCGTTGGCGCGTGGGCCGCCGGCTCGGCCCGATGCGCGGGATGGGGCGCCGTCGGCCGGGGCTGCGGCTGCGGCGGGGTGGACGGTGGGACATAGGTCGTCGCGATCCGCGCTGGCTGCGCTGGCTGCGCCGGCTGCGCCGGGCGCGGCGGCGGGCTCGCGGCGGCGACCTGGATCGGCGCCGGGCTGGCCAGCGTCGGCGCGATCGCCCGGCCGCGGACCTTGTCGGCCTCGGGGATGGAGCGGTCCATCTCGGCGAGCTGGGTCTGCGCGTAGGGCAGGCCGGCGCCCGCCGCGCGGCTCATATAGGCATAAGCGCGGGGCCAATCGCGCGGGGCGAGATCGCCGTTGAAGAGCGCGGTGCCATAGACATATTGCGCGCGCGGATCGCCATGCTCGGCGGCGCGCTGCACGAACGGCATCGCCTCCTGGCGGCGGCCGTCCTGAAAGAGCAGCAGGCCGTACATCGCCTGCGCCTCGACATGGCCGGCCTCGGCGGCCTGGCGGTAATAACGTTCGGCGGTCGCCATGTCCCGCGGCACGCCGCGGCCGAGCCGGTAGGCGTGGCCGAGGTTGAAGGCGGCGTCGGCGTCGCCGTGCGCGGCGAGCGGCTGCCAGGCCGCGACCGCGCGGTCGTAATCGCCGTGCTGCCACGCCGCGACTCCGGCCTCGACCGTCTGCGCGGCAAGCGGGGCGGCGATCGCCAGCGCGGCGGCGGCGAGCATCCAGGATGGTGTGCGCATCGAAAGCAACTCCCGTGAATTCCGGGTCGGTCTATCCGCTCGTGGTTAACGCCTTCTTAGCAGAAAAATCATGGCTTTGCGCCGAAACGGACCCGGTTTGGTCCACGGGCCGTCCGGCGCTCAATGTTAACGTGATTTTAGGATGAGAAGCCCAAATCCCTCCCCAATCGTGGGGAACCAAGGATAAATTCATGCGCGTTCTGGCTTTGTCGTCCCAGAAGGGCGGATCGGGCAAGACGACCTTGTCCGGCCATCTCGCCGTCCAGGCGCAGCGCGCCGGCTACGGCCCTGTCTGCCTCATCGATATCGATCCGCAGGGCTCGCTCGCCGATTGGTGGAACGAGCGCGAGGACGAGGTGCCCGCTTTCGCCCAGACCACGGTCGCGCGGCTCGGCGCGGATCTGGAGGTGCTGCGCCAGCAGGGCTTCCGCCTCGCCGTCATCGATACGCCGCCGGCGATCACCATGGCGATCCAGAGTGTCATCCAGGTCGCCGAGCTGATCGTCATCCCGACCCGGCCGAGCCCGCACGATCTGCGCGCGGTCGGCGCCACGGTCGATCTGTGCGAGCGCGCCGGCAAGCCGCTCATCTTCGTCGTCAACGCGGCGACGCCCAAGGCGAAGATCACCTATGAGGCCGCCGTCGCGCTGTCGCAGCACGGCACGGTCGCCCCGGTCACCATCCATCACCGCACCGATTTCGCCGCCTCGATGATCGACGGCCGCACCGTGATGGAGGTCGATCCGCGCTGCAAATCGGCGGCCGAGGTCGAGGAATTGTGGTCCTATATCGCCGACCGGCTGGAAAAGAATTTCCGTCGCACCGTCTTTTCCGCTCCGGGCGCCGCAATCCCCAACGCGATCCAGCAGCAGCGCCCCGCGTCCGGCTTCGGCCGCCGCGTGATGGGCCAGTAAGGGGAAGGACGATGATGAACGAGGCCCGCCCCTACGCTTCCCTCTCCTCCGGCCTGCTCGCCCGCAAGGGCACCGCCCGCCCGGCGATGCGACCGCAGGGCTATAGCGGGTTCGACGATCTCGGCTGGAACGACATGGGCGGCCAGATCGCGCCGCCGGTCGAGCCGGAGGCCGAATCGGGTCTGCCGCCGCATGTGCCGAGCTCGATCGCGGCGCTGACGCCGATGTCGCGCGGCGATGAGCCGGTCGTGGCGGCGCAGCAGCGCGCCATTGTCGAGAGCTTCGACGGCGCAATCGAATTCGAGCATGACGAGGAGCCGGCGCCGGCCGAGCTGCCGCAACGCCGCGAACCGAAAGCCGACATCGTGCCGCTGCCGAAGCGTGCCGCGAAGGCCAAGGCGATCGCCGACGGCAAGAAGACCGCGTTCACGCTGCGGCTTGATGCCGAGCGTCACCTGCGGCTTCGGCTCGCCTGCGCGGTCACCGGCCGCTCGGCGCAGCAGATCGTGACCGGCGCGCTCGACGCCCTGCTTGCGACCATTCCCGAGATCGAGACGATGGCGGCGCGCATGCCCGCCACGGACCGCAAGCGCGGTTGAACCGCACAAGGGGCAGAAAGATGGACCGGATCGCCACCAAGTTCGCCACGTCGAGCCTGATCGTCGCGCTCGCGCTGACCGGCAGCGCCGGCCCGTCCGAAGCGATGCGCCGCGGGTTCGAGGTCCAGCGCGCCGACGGGCAGGCCGATCGCCAGGCCGCCGATTTTGCCGAACAGGCGGCGCGCGCGCTCCAGCAGGGGCAGGTTTCCGCCGCGCTGACCGCGATGGAGCAGGCGGTGGCGATGTCGCCGCGCGACGCCGGCTATCGGCTGACGCTTGCCGACATCTATCTGAAAAGCGGCCGTTTCGAATCGGCGCGCGCGACCTATGCCGACGTGCTGGAGCTCGATCCGGATCGGGTCCGCGCCGGGCTCGGCTATGCGCTGACCCAGATCGCGCTCGGCCATCCGCGCGCCGCGGTGACCCAGCTCGACAATTTCGCCGATCGCGGTCCGGCCGCCGATATCGGTCTCGCCTACGCGCTGGCCGGTGAGCCGACGCGCGCGATCCATTTGCTCGAGCCCGCCGCCCGCGCCCAGGGCGCAACAGCCCGCACTCGCCAGAATCTGGCGCTCGCTTATGCGCTGGCCGGCAACTGGCGCCGCGCCCGCGCCGTCGCCGCGCAGGATATCTCACCCGCCGACCTTTCGACGCGCATGGAGCAATGGGCGGCGATGGCGCGTCCGAATGCCGGCCAGACCCGCGTCGCCGGCCTGCTCGGCGTCAATCCGGTCCAGGATGCCGGCCAGCCGGTCCGCCTGGCGCTCAACGCATCGAACGACGTGCGGACCGCCGCGGCCGATCCAGCGCCCGTGCCTGTCGTTTCCCCCGCGCCCGCGCCTGTCCAGGTTGCCGCCGCTCCCGCCGTGCCGACACCGGCGGGAGACCCAGATTGGGGCGCCGCGCCCGTCGCCGCGCCGATCGAGGTTGCCGCCGCCGCTCCTGCCGAGGCCCCGACTTATTACGCGCCGGCGCCCGCCGCGCCGCCCGCCGACAGTGAAGCCGAACTGCGCTATGCCGCGGCGGCACAGACGCTCGATCGGCCGTCGCCGCACGTGATCCGCGCGGTGCAGACGACCCTGCCGCCGGCGCCGATCTTCCGCCGCGCCAATCCGGCCGCGCATGTCCGGAGCGGCAACAGCCCTTATGTCGTCCAGCTCGGCGCCTTCTCCAACGAGGCCAATGCCGAACGCGCCTGGCTCAGCGCCTCGCGCCGCTTCGGCCTCAACGGCCGCGCGCCGCTGACCACGACGATCCAGATCAACGGCCGCACCATGCACCGTGTCTCGGTCGCCGGGTTCGCCGGCCAGGGTGACGCGGCGCGGCTGTGCGGCGCGATCCGTTCGCAAGGCGGCGTCTGCTTCGTGCGGACGCAGGCCGGCGACGCCTCGATCCGCTGGGCCGCCCGCTATGCGCCGAACGCGCGGCGGCAGCGCAACGTGTAGCTTTTGATGCCGCGATTTCCGAGTCGCCGGACGAACCGTCCGGCTTGAAATCGCTCTGGTTCGGGACGCGTCACGCGACCCCTCTGAAGGGCGGCCGGCGGCCAAGGCCGGCCGCCCTTTTTGACTAACCGCGCCGGCTCCGCGTCAGCAGGTCGAGGCAGGCCATGCGGACGGCGACGCCATATTCCACCTGCTCCAGGATCACCGATCGCTCGGGATCGTCGGCGAGGTCGCCGTCGATCTCGACGCCGCGGTTCATCGGGCCGGGGTGCATGACGATGGCGTCCGGCGCCGCGCCGGCGAGGCGGGCGCGGGTGAGGCCGTAGCGGGCGTGATAGTCGCCGAGCGCGTCGGCGACGCCAGCCTCCAGCCGCTCGCGCTGGATCCGCAGCATCATCACCACGTCGGCGCCGGCGATACCCTCATCCATGTCGGTGAAGGCGGTCACGCCGGCCGGCGGCGACGCGGGCAGCAAGGCGTCCGGCCCCACTAGGCGCAGCTCCGCCCCGAGCAATGGCAGCAGGCGCATGTTCGATCCGGCGACCCGGCTGTGGCGGATGTCGCCGCAGATCGCGAGCTTGAGCCCGTCGATCCGGCCGAAGCGGCGGCGGATGGTGAGCGCGTCGAGCAGGGCTTGCGTGGGATGCTCGCCCTGGCCGTCGCCGGCGTTGATCACCGGGCAATCGACATGAGCGGCGACCTCGACGGCGGCGCCGTTCGCCTCGTGGCGGATGACGATGAGGTCGGGGCGCATCGCGTTCAGCGTCTGCGCGGTATCGATCAGGCTCTCGCCCTTGCGGACGCTGGAGGCGGCGGGGTGGAAGTTGGAGACCTGCGCGCCGAGCCTTTTGCCGGCGATCTCGAACGAGAAGAGGGTGCGGGTCGAATTCTCGAAAAAGGCGTTGATCTGGGTGAGGCCGGCGAGGCGGTCGTCCGCCTTGCGCGCGCCGCGGTTGAAGGCGATCCAGGGCTCGGCCTCATCGAGGATGAGATTGATGTCAGCGGCGGACAGGCCCTCGATCCCGAGCAAATGAGGATGGGGGAAGGGCGCTGGCATCGAAGCCGTGCCTTAGGGTCCGTCCCCAAGTCCCGCAAGCATATCGATCGCGCCCTGGAGGATGTAGGCGGCCGCCATCTTGTCGACCAGCTCGGCGCGGCGCGCGCGGCTGGCGTCGGCCTCGATCAGCGCGCGGGTGACGGCCTGGGTCGACCAGCGTTCGTCCCAGAGCAGGATGGGGAGGCTGAGCGGCGCGAGGTTGCGGGCGAAGGCGCGGACCGATTGGGTGCGCGGGGAATCGCTGCCGTCGAGGCTCAGCGGCAGGCCGACGACGATGCCGCGCACCGCCTGATGCGCGATCAGCAGGTGAAGCGCGTCATAATCCTTCGCGAATTTGGTGCGGCGGATCGTCTCGGCGGCGCTCGCGATCGTCCAGCCGGAATCGCAGAGCGCGACGCCGATCGTCCTGGTTCCCACATCGAGCCCGATCAGCCGGCCCTTGAGCGGCAGCGCGGCGTTGAAGCCGGCGGGATCGGGGACGATCATCGGCCGCGATAGGCCGCCAGCCGGCGCGCGGCGTCGGCGCGGATGTTCGCCCAGAACAGGGCGTAATCGTAAACATGGTAATTGTTGCCGGGCAGCACGTAATTGCCCATCGGCGGCAGCGAGGCGACCGTCCCGATCAACAGGAAGCCGCGCAGGTCGCAGCGCGCCGAGACGGCGTGCGGGCGGATCGTGCCGTCGCTGAAATCCTCGCTGGGGACGAGCGTCCCGGCATCGGCATTGGTCGATGCGGCGCCGCCGCGCCGGCCGGTGAGCGGGTTGACGCACAGCATCGGCGATCCGGCGCGCGGCCCCGCCGGCCCGCGCGAGGCGTCCTAAAGGTCGGTGATCTGGCTCGGATCGGCCGGCTCGGCAAAGCTCTGCCACGAAAGGATGCAGCGCGCCTGATCGGGCCGCTGGCAGGCGGGAAGGCCGAGCGCGGGCATGTCCGCCGTCTCCGACACCGGCCAGCCGATCAGATAAGCGGCGACGATCCGCCGCGCCTCCGGAGCATTGCGGATGCGCTCGGCGAGCAGGCGCATGAGGTGGTAGCTGCCCTGGCTGTGGGCGGCGAGGATGATCGGCCGGTCCGCGGGGGCCTCGCGAATGAACTCGTCATAGGCCGCCAGCACGTCGCGATAGGCGAAATCGAGCGCGCGCCTGGCATTGTCCTGGCTGGTCAGGAAGGCGCCGAACGTCGCCTGGCGATATTTGGGTGCCCAGATCGCGCCGATGCCGTTGAACACGCTGGCGTCGCCGCGCACGAACAGCCGCGCCCGATCCTGCGATTCGCGATCGTCGATCGGCGCGTTCCAGGCCGATCGTTCCATGAAAGAGGTCGGGTGGACGAAGAAGACCGAGACCTTGGGCGCGCCGGTCGCGCTGAAGCCGTGCGGCGTCCACAGCGATGGATTGTTGGGGATGTCCGGGCGCGCGATCCACAAGGCCTCGTCGCGATAATTCGCGCCCGCCGGCATCGGCACGGCGCGAAAGTCGCCATGCGGGACCAAAGCGAGCCGCATCAGATCCTTCTCGAACACGCGGTAGAGGATCGCGCCTGCCATGAACAGCACGGTCAGCCCCGCCACGACCCACAGGAAACGCACCGCCGGATGTGATCTTTTCCTCGCCACGCCAGCGTCCAAGCCGATGCGAGCCGCGCTGGCAAGTGGGTCGTGCGTTGTTGCGGATCCGTAGCGGCTTGTCCCGGCGGGTCGCGTCGGCCAGACCAGGGGGCCAACAAAGAGGGGTTGTTGTTCAATGACGATTCGCATGATGGCCGCTGTCGCCGTCCTGTCGCTTGCTTGCGCCGCGCCCTTGTCGGCGCAGACCGCCGGAGCCGCCGGGCCGATCGCGCTGGATGTCCAGTACACGCCCGGGGCCGCGGCAACGGTTACGCGCACCCACTATCCGATTCGCGTCTATCTCACCTATGACGGCGATCCGGTGCCGGCCCACGCCCGCGATGTCGATGAGATGTCGGAGACGATCGATCTCGGCATGTCGCCGCCCCAGCCGATCCCGTCCACCGCCGGCCGGCACGCGGTGCCGCTGGCCGGGCTCAACCGCGCCCGCCTCTCCTGGGTGCGCGAGGCGCGGGTTTCGATCAGCGTCGCGCCCTATCTCACCCCGGCCCAGCTCAGGGGATCGACGGTGGCCAACACCATCATCTGCCAGAGCCCGCCGGTGATGAGCCTTGCCCGTGCGATGGCGCAGCCGCTGCCGATCATCTGCCGGACGATGGCCGAGACGCATTGACGGCGCGGCGCCTTGCCGCACCGGGGCGGCGGTGCTAGCCGCGCCATCGCGGATCGCTTGTCGATCCGCGACAGAAGTCATCGCGGACCGCTTGTCGATCCGCGAAAGAATCCATCGCGGGATCGCTTGTCGATCCGCGACAGAATCCATCGCGGATCGCTTGTCGATCCGCGACAGAAAAGGCCTTTATGTCCGTCGATACCGCCACCGTCCGCCACATCGCGAAGCTTGCTCGGATCGCCGTCAGCGAAGCCGAGGTCGAGGCGCTCGCGCCCGAGCTTTCCAACATCCTCGGCTGGATCGAGCAGCTCGGGGAGGTCGATGTTGCCGGCGTCGCGCCGATGACCGCGGTCATCCCCAACACGCTGCGCCTGCGCGAGGATGTGGTGACCGACGGCGGCATCCGCGAGGATGTGCTGGCCAACGCCCCGGTCGCCGAGCACGGCTTCTTCGCCGTGCCGAAGGTGATCGAATGATGGGCGAGATCGCGCCTGCAATGAAGGAAGCCGTCATTCCAGCGAAAGCTGGAATCCCCCTTTTCTTTCGCAGCCGCTGCAAAGGCAGTGAGATTCCAGCTTTCGCTGGAATGACGAGAGAAATCCAGATGACTGGAGAGATGGCATGAGCCAGCTCACCGATCTCGGGATCGCGGCGATCCGCGATGGCGTGAAGGCGGGGGATTTCTCCGCGCGCGAGGTCGCCGGAGCCTTCGTCGCGGCGGTCGAGAAGGGGCGGGGGCTCAATGCCTTCGTCGTCGAGACGCCGGATCATGCGCTCGCCGCCGCCGACGCGGCCGATGCCGCGCGCGCGTCGGGCGATCTGAAGCCGCTCTCCGGCGTGCCGCTCGGGATCAAGGATCTGTTCGCGACCAAGGGCGTCCAGACCACCGCCGGCAGCCGCATCCTCGAAGGCTTCACGCCCACTTACGAGTCCACGGTCAGCGCCAATCTCTTCGCCGCCGGCGCGGGGATGCTCGGCAAGCTCAATATGGACGAGTTCGCGATGGGCTCGTCGAACGAGACCAGCGGCTACGGGCCGGTCCTTTCGCCATGGCGCCGCAATGACGGGAGCAACGCCGCGCTCGCGCCGGGCGGCAGCTCGGGCGGGTCGGCGGCGGCGGTTTCGGCGCGGATGGCGCCGGGCGTCACCGGGACCGACACCGGCGGCTCGATCCGTCAGCCCGCCGCCTTCGTCGGCATTTCGGGCATCAAGCCGACCTATGGCCGCTGCTCGCGCTGGGGCGTGGTCGCCTTCGCCAGCTCGCTCGACCAGGCCGGGCCGATGACGCGCGACGTCCGCGACTGCGCGATCATGCTGGAGGCGATGGTCGGGTTCGATCCCAAGGATTCGACGTCGCTCGATCTACCGGTGCCGGCCTGGGAGGCGGGGCTAGACGCGGACCTTCGCGGCAAGAAGGTCGGCATCCCGAAGGAATACCGGATCGACGGCGTCCCGGAGGAGATCAACGCCGTCTGGGACCGGGGCATCGCCTGGCTTCGCGATGCCGGCGCCGAGATCGTCGAGGTCTCGCTGCCGCACACCAAATATGCGCTGCCGACCTATTACATCATCGCCCCGGCCGAGGCCTCGTCCAACCTCGCCCGCTATGACGGCGTGCGCTACGGCCAGCGCGTCCAGCCGGCGCAGGGCGGCCTCGACGACATGTACGAGGCGACCCGCGCCGCCGGCTTCGGCGCCGAGGTCAAGCGCCGGATCATGATCGGCACCTATGTGCTCTCCGCCGGCTTCTACGACGCCTATTTCAACCAGGCGCAGAAGGTGAGGGCGCTGATCGCGCGCGATTTCGAGGCGGTATGGCGGGACTGCGACTTCCTCCTCACCCCGACCGCGCCGAGCGCCGCCTTCGCATTGGGCGAAAAGAGCGCCGATCCAATCGCCATGTATCTGAACGACGTGTTCGCGGTCCCCGCCAGCCTCGCGGGCCTGCCCGCCATGTCGGTCCCCGCCGGGCTCGACGGCCAGGGCCTGCCGCTGGGCTTGCAAATCATCGGCAAGGCGCTCGACGAGCAGGCGGTGCTCAACGCCGGCCTCGCCATCGAACAGCGCGCCGGCTTCACCGCGCGGCCGGAGGCGTGGTGGTGAACTGGCGTAGCTTCGGTCAATATCAGTTCGAGTTTGTTTGCTATATTGATGTGTCCAAAGATGCGCGAGGCGGCGTGCAAGCACACATGCCTCAGGGCCGATACGCCAAGGCGCAAGATACTCCCCTGAATCGGTACGGGGCTGGTCCGTTTGCAAAATTCAAGATTCCGAGAAATCTAAAAAGAGCAGGCGTTTACGCCATCGTGGTAGATGCTCGGTTGAAGTACATAGGAGAAGCCGCAGACCTCTCCGCCCGCTACAATATGGGGTATGGCAACATCTCACCAAAGAACTGCTACAAGGGCGGGCAGGAGACGAATTGCAGGCTCAATAACCTGATTTTCCAGAGCGCGACGGCCGGTGCAGGCATCGCATTGTGGTTTCATGAAACAGCAAATTATAAAGCTGTGGAACGCGAACTGCGCGCCGAGCTTGTTCCGGAATGGAATCTGATATGATCCTGAGGTTGCCATACGAGACCAAGTTTGATCGACGAGGACGGGTTGTCATCCCGAAAGCAGTGCGTGAGGCAGCAGGGTTTGCACGCGGTGGATCTTTTGAGTGGATCGTGGAGAAAGACCACGCGGTCCTTCGACCTGTGAGTGGCGAGTCCGACGATGGCTGACGCAACCGCACCCTACCGAATCCAAGGCGCGACCGGCGAATGGGAGGTCGTGATCGGCCTCGAAGTCCATGCCCAGGTCACCTCCGAGGCCAAGCTTTTCTCCGGCGCGGCGACCGCATTCGGGGCCGAGCCGAACACGCAGGTGAGCCTGGTCGATGCCGCCATGCCCGGCATGCTGCCGACGCCCAATGTCGAGTGCATCCGCCAGGCGGTGCGGACCGGCATGGCGATCGACGCCAAGATCAACGCCTGGTCGCGCTTCGACCGGAAGAATTATTTCTATGCCGATCTGCCGCAGGGCTATCAGATCAGCCAGCTCTTCCACCCGCTCGTCGGCGAGGGGGAGATCAATGTCGACCTCGATGGCGGCGACACCAAGACGATCGGCATCGAGCGCATCCATGTCGAGCAGGACGCCGGCAAGCTGATGCACGATCAGCACCCGAATTTCTCCTATGTCGATCTCAACCGCTCCGGCGTCGCGCTGATGGAGATCGTCTCCAAGGCGGATATGCGTTCGCCCGAGGAAGCAGGGGCTTACGTTCGGAAATTGAGATCTATCCTGCGCTATGTCGGCAGTTGCGACGGCAATATGGAGCAGGGATCGATGCGCGCCGACGTCAATGTCAGCGTGCGCAAGCCCGGTCAGCCGCTGGGCACGCGGACCGAGACCAAGAACGTCAATTCGGTCCGCTTCATCATGGCGGTGATCGAACATGAGGCGCGCCGCCAGGTCGATCTGATCGAGGACGGCGGCACCATCGTCCAGGAAACGCGGCTTTACGATCCCGACCGGGGCGAGACACGCTCGCTGCGGTCGAAGGAGGACGCGCACGATTATCGCTATTTCCCCGATCCGGACCTGCTGCCGCTCGAACTCAGCGACGATTTTCTCGCCGATTGCCGCGCGAGCCTGCCCGAGCTGCCCGACGCCAAGCGCGCGCGCTACGAAGGCGAGCTCGGCCTCAGCGCGTACAATGCCTCGGTGCTGACCGCCGACGTGACCACCGCCCGCTGGTTCGAGGACTTGCTGGCGGCGACCGGCAGGAGCGGCCCGGAAATTGGCAAGGCCGCCTCCAACTGGGTGATTTCGGACCTGTTCGGCGCGCTCAACCGGCTCGGCAGGGGGATCGAGGACAGCCCGGTCAGCCCCGCCCAGGGCGCCGCCTTGCTCGGGCTCGTCGCCGACGGCACGCTGTCGGGCACGCTCGCCAAGCAGGTGTTCGAGATCATGCTCGAGACCGGCGCCGATCCCGAGGCGATCGTCGAGGAACGCGGCCTGAGGCAGACCAGCGACACCGGCGCAATCGAGGCGGCGATCGCCGGGGTGCTCGCCGCCAACCAGGACAAGGTCGCGCAGTACAAAAGCGGCAAGGAGGCCCTGTTCGGCTTCTTCGTCGGCCAGACGATGAAGGCGATGGCCGGCAAGGCCAACCCGCAGGTCGTCAACGCGCTGCTGAAGACGGCGCTCGGTTAACCTCTCGATCCTCCCCGTCGAGGGGAGGGGGACCGTTCGCCGCAGGCGAATGATGGAGGGGGTGTCAGACTCCGAGATTCCTTCTCTGAGTCTGACACCCCTCCGTCAGCCCTTCGGGCCGCCACCTCCCCTCGAAGGGGAGGATTGATGCACCTGGAAAAAGGGCCCCTCCACCGGGGTATCGCCCGGCGGAGGGGAGGCGCGGCGGATGGGGCACGCCGGCCTGTTCGAACAGCGTCAGCGCGGCGCGACGTGCAATTCTCCCTGCATCGTCGGGTGGAACCGGCAGGTGAAGGCGATGGTGCCGGCATGGCGGAGCGTGATCCGCTTGGCCTGATGCGGCTGGAGCGTGACGTCGAAGCTGCGGTCGCTCGCGCTCGCCGTGTGCGGCACGATGTCGCGACTCTCCCACGTGATCGTGTCGCCGACCGTGAGATCCGCCGGCAACGCGCCGAACCGCATGTTCGCGAGCACGATCACATGATCCGTCGCCTGGGCCGGCGCCGCCAAAGCGAGCGCGACGAGGAATGCCGCTGTCCTCATCTCAGGCTCTGCGCCAGGTGCTCGGCATGGGTCTGGTGCTCGGTGAACAGCGTCAGGCCCTGCTCGAGCAGCGATTTGAGGTCGGCGTTGTGCGCGTTCGGGATCAAGGTGTCGCGAAGCGCGCCATTGACGGTGCGGTGGAAGGCGACCTCGTTGTCGACATAGGCGCGATCGAAGGCGGCGCCGGTGAGGTGCGAGAGCCGCTCGTGCGTCGCATGGGCCTGGTTGGTGAGCGCGGTGCTGGTCGGATTGGCCTCGGGCGTCACATGGAGCCGCTGGACGAGCGCGAGCGCCTGCTGGTTCACCGCCTCATGATCGCGCACCATCGTCTCGGCGAAGGCGCGGACCTCGCTGTTGTGCGAGATCTGGAGCGCCTGATGCGCTGCCTCGACGTCGAGCACGCCGGCCGTATAGGCGATATGGGCGATCTGCGGATCGGTGGGGGCCTGCGCCGCCGCCGGCGCGGCGATGACGATCGCGGCCGTCGCGGCGAGCGCGAACATGGTCTTCATCTGGAAATCTCCCTGTTGGGCGAGCCGCCGATTGGGCCCGCACCGCCTTGGATGCCGGTTGCGGCGCTCCGTTCCCGGCCGTCGGAAAAGTAGGTAGGAAATCCGGACGGGAACTTCCCGCCGCCGCCGCCGTCGAACCGGTGATCAGCAGGAGAAGACGCGACATGGCCGAGAGCAGCGAAGCACCTAAAGGCCCCGATTTCGCGGCGGGCATCGCACGCGATGCGATTCCACCGGAGGGCACGCTGTCCGGCCATGTCGGCGACGAGGCGGTCCTGCTCTCGCGGCTGGACGGCCGGCTCTACGCGATCGGCGCGACCTGCACCCATTATGGCGGCCCGCTCGGCGAAGGGCTGGCGGCCGGCGGGACGGTGCGCTGCCCATGGCATCATGCCTGCTTCGATCTGCGGACCGGCGAGGCCCTGCGCGCGCCGGCGATCGCGCCGGTCGATCGCTGGCGGGTCGAGGAAAAGGGTGATCGCGTCTTCGTGCGCGCGAAGATGGACGCCGCCGATGTCGGCCGCCCGACGCCGGCGGACGTGCGCGACATCGTCATCGTCGGCGGCGGCGCGGCCGGGTTCGCCTGCGCCGAGATGCTGCGGCGGCGCGGTTACGCGGGCACGATCACGATGCTGAGCGCCGATGCCGACGCACCCTATGACCGGCCGAACCTTTCCAAGGATTTCCTTGCCGGCAATGCCGCCGACGAATGGATGCCGCTGAGGGGCGAGGATTTCTACGCGGAGAACAAGATCGACCTGCGCCTTGAAACAGAGGTGGTGGCGATCGATCCCAAGGCGCGCACCGTCGCCACCGTATCGGGCGAGAGCTTCCGCTTCGATCGCCTGCTGCTCGCGACCGGCGGCGAGCCGGTTCGGCCCGACATAACAGGGTTCGACCGGCCCGAGGCGCATCTGCTGCGCAGCTTCGCCGACGCGCGCGCCCTCGCGGGTCGCGCGCACAAGGGCAGCCGCGCGGCCGTGCTCGGCTCGGGCTTCATCGGAATGGAGGCCGCCGCCGCGCTCTCCAAACGCGGGGTCGCGGTGACCGTGGTGTCGCTCGACGAGGTGCCGATGGCGAAGCAGTTCGGCGCGGCGGTCGGCGCGCGGATCCGGCGCCGGCATGAAGAGGAGGGGATCGCCTTCCGCTTCGGCCATACCGCGACCGCGTTCGAAGGCGACCGGCTGATCCTCGACGACGGCAGCAGCGTTGAGGCCGATTTCGTGCTGATCGGTCTCGGCGTCAGGCCGCGCACAACATTGGCCGAAGCGGCCGGGCTGGACGTGGACAAGGGCGTCCTCGTGAACGCGAAGCTCGAGACCAGCGCGCCCGGCATCTACGCCGCCGGCGACATCGCCTCCTATCCCGATCCGACGACCGGCGGGCGGCTGCGCGTCGAACATTGGGTGGTCGCCGAACGGCAGGGGCAGGCGGTCGCCGCCAACATGCTCGGCGCCGACGCGCCTTACGAAACGCCGCCCTTCTTCTGGACCGAGCAGCATGGGCTCACGCTCAACTATGTCGGCCACGCCGCGGCCGACGACGCCCGGATCGAGGGCGCGGTCGCCGACGGCGATTTCTCCGCCTGCTATTTCGACGGCGGTCAGCTTCGCGCCTTCCTCACCGTCGGCCGCGACCAGGAAAGCCTCGAGGCCGAAGCCTGGTTCGAAGGCGTTCCGGGGATCGCCCCGCCCGATTGCCTGCGCGCCGGTGGCGGCTGACGGGAACCTCGTTTGGCCCGGCGGCATCCAATCCGTATTTCGGACGGGAGATGTCTTGCGTGGCTTACCGGCAGAATGACGATGCGGCGCTCGCCGATCGCCGGATCGAACCTCTTCCCGCCGTCCATCGAACCGACCCGGCCGAGATCGAGGCGGCGGTCCGGACGCTCATCGCCGCAACGGGCGACGATCCGGCGCGCGAAGGGCTGGCCGAGACGCCGGCGCGGGTCGCGCGCGCGTATAAGGAATGGTTCGCCGGCTATGCGGTGGATCCGGTCGCCCTGCTCCAGCGCACCTTCGACGAGACCGAAGGCTATCGGGAAACGGTGCTGCTGCGCGACATCCCGCTCGTATCGACCTGCGAGCATCACATGGCGCCGATCACCGGGCGCGCCCATGTCGCCTATCGCCCCAACGGCCGCGTCGTCGGCATCTCAAAGCTGTCCCGGCTGGTCGATGCCTATGCGCGCCGCCTCCAGCTCCAGGAGCGGCTGACCGGGCAGATCGCCCATGCGCTCGAAATCGCGCTTCGGCCCAGGGGCGTCGCGGTGATCGTCGAGGCGACCCATGGCTGCATGGCGACGCGCGGCGTCAACCAGCCGGGCGTGACGATGGTCACAAAATGCTGGCGCGGCGATTTCGAGCGCGATCCCGAGCTGCGGCGCGAACTGATGGCCTCGCTCGCGGCCGGCAAACAGGTTTAAGGAGAGCGCCATGCCCGCAACGCCGCTTCGCGACTATGAGGCCCTCGACGATGCCGCGCTCGCGGCGCTGGTCGGCGCGCGCGATGCTCAGGCGGTCCGCATCGTCACCACGCGCAACAATCAGCGCCTGTTCCGCACCGCCTTTGCGATCCTGGGCAACCGCGCCGAGGCCGAGGATGCGGTGCAGAGCGCCTATCTCTCCGCCTTCGCCGCGATCGACCGGTTCGAAGGGCGTTCGGCCTTGTCCACCTGGCTCACCCGCATCGCGATCAACGAGGCTCTGGGCCGCAAGCGCGCCGCCAAGCGCCGCCGTGCTCATTTCGACGAGAACAGTGTCGCCGTGCTGGATGATTATCGGGAGAAACTGATGCAGGGCTCGAGAGAGGGCGACGCGCCGGATCGGGCGCATGCGCGCGCCGAATTGCGGCGGCTCATGGAGGTCGCCATCGCGGCGCTGCCCGATCCGTTCCGCCTCGTCTTCGTGCTGCGCGAGATCGAGGGGCAGAGCGTCGAGGAGGTCGCCGCCGCGCTCGATCTCAATCCGGCGACGGTGAAGACCCGCCATTTGCGTGCCCGCCGCCGCCTGCGGGACTCGCTCGCGCCCGAGGTTCGCGAGGCGCTCACCGGCAGCTTCCCCTTCGCCGGCGCCGATTGCGAGGCGCTGACCGCGCGCATCGTCGCGGCCTGGTGCGGCTGAATGGTCCGTCACCCCGCCGCAAAGCCTTCGGGCCATTGCCCACGGGCGCCGCAATGCCTAGATTGAATCCATGCGACGGTTGGTTTCCTTCGAACGCTTCAGGCTGCACGGGAGCAGCCTCATGTCGCGCGCGCGGCCCTCGGGGCGTGCCGCTTTCTAGCGACCGCCTGCGAGGGGACTGAGCGAGCGCCCGCATCCCGCCTCTTTCGATCGCGCGGTGCCGGGCCAATGGCTCGCAGCCGATCTTTCCAATCACCTGTCCGCCGCCGCGTCGCCTGGCGCGGCGCGAAGGAGTTTCACATGAATTCCATGATAAGCGAGCGCACGCGCGAGATGCTGACCTGGTCACTGCCATTGGTCCGGCAGCACAAGGACGCGCTGATCGACCGCGTCGAGCTCAACCTGCGCGGCGTCGACGGCGCCGTCTCCCGCCGCGACACGGAGATGACCGCCATGGTCCTCGTCGAGCTGCTGCTGGATCAGGCGCACGGTCTCATCGGAACGCGCATGCCGAGCCGGTTGGACGGCATGCTGGCGGAGCATCGCGCGCTCGGCATCGACGGGCGCTATTATTCGCGCTTCGGCGACGCGCTCACGCCGATCCTGTCGGACCTGCTCGGCCCCAACGTGCCGCGCCAAGTGCCGGCGGCCTGGTGCGACGCCTTCTGGACGATCGTCCGCGCGCTGGAGGCGCCGCGCCGCCGCGCGGTCGGCTGAATCCCCAGAGCAGGTTTCGATTGGATTGAATCGAAACCTGCTCTTTTATCTTTCGTTTTCCGTATTTTCCGAGTCGTCAGGCGAAGCCGCCCGACTTGAAAATGCGCTAAAGCAGCCGCATCTGCGGCCCCTGCGGCGGTTCGAACAGATCGGCGCGCAGGGGCCGTCTCTCGCGGTTGAGGCCGTGCGCCTTCACCGCGCGCTCGAAGCGGGTGCGTAAAAGCTGCGCCCACGGGCCTTGCCCGCGCATCCGGGTGAAGAAATCCGGATCGTTGTCGCGCCCGCCGCGCAGCGACTGGATGATGTGCATGACCTTGCCGGCGCGGTCCGGGAAATGCTCGTCGAGCCAGGCGCGGAACAGGGGCGCGACCTCGAACGGCAGGCGGACGGGCAGGAAGAAGACGCCGATCGCCCCGGCCCCGGCGGCGGCGGCGACGATGTCCTCCATCTCATGATCGGTGATGCCGGGCACGACCGGCGCGATCGAGACATAGGTGGGGATGCCCGCCTCGGTCAGTTGCCGCACCGCCGCGAGCCGGCGCCGCGCCGCCGGCGCGCGCGGCTCCAGCGTGCGCGAAATTTCGGGCGTCAGCGACGTGACGGAGAGCGCGACGCCGGCGAGTCCCTGCGCCGCCATCGGGCCGAGAATGTCGATGTCGCGCGTCACCCGGTCCGACTTGGTGGTGATCGTCACCGGATGTTTCGTCTCGGCGAGCACCTCCAGGATCGACCGCGTGATCCGCCACTTGCCCTCGATCGGCTGGTAGGGATCGGTGTTGGTCCCCATCGCGATCGGGCGGACCTGATAGCCCTTCTTCCCCAGCTCGGCGCGCAGCAGCTTCGCCGCGTCTGGCTTGGCGAAGAGGCGGCTTTCGAAATCGAGGCCCGGCGAGAGATCGTGATAGGCATGGCTCGGCCGGGCGAAGCAGTAGATGCAGCCATGTTCGCAGCCGCGATAGGGGTTGATCGAGCGATCGAAACCGACATCGGGCGACTGGTTCTTCGTGATGATCGTCCTGGGATGCTCGACCGTGACGGTGGTTCGCAGCGGCGGCACCTCGCCATCCTGGTCCTCGCGCGCATCGAGCCAGTCCCCGTCGACCTCGCGGACCTTCAGGTTGAAGCGCGTCGGCGTCCTGTTTTCGGGCGCGCCGCGACCGGGACGAACATCGGGTCGCATAGGAGGAGGCTAGACGGGGAATGGGAACATATCAAGAACAAATCCTCTCCTTCGAGGGGGAGGATTGGGTCGGCCCATATCGAAGTCTGCGACTCAGTCGCCCGCCGTCTGCGTTCCTACCGGGCCCATCGCCGTCTGCACCGGCGCCCGGCGCGGCGGGATCCGCACCGCCACCGCGCCGCGCATGCCGGGGAATCGGGGCCACATGCCCTGGGCGAGGGCGCGGCGGCTCGACGAGCTGTCGGCGTCGCGATCCTCGTAGATCCAGTAATTGCGAAGCACGATCGGCACGTAGCCGCGCGTCTCCCAATACGGGATCGTCTCGATGAACAGCAGCGGGTCGCTCTGGTCGAAGCGCGTGTTCCACGCCGCGACCGGCACCGGCCCGGCATTGTAGGAGGCGATCACCTTCGGCAGCAGCCCGCCGGTGCAATCCTGGTCGCGCAGATATTCGAGATAGGCCTGGCCATATTCGAGATTGGTCACCGGATCGTTGAGCTGGGAGGCGCTGACGCTCGCGCCCTGGCTGCGCGCCATGTCGCCGGCGCTGCCGGGGCGGACCTGCATCAGCCCGCGCGCGCCGGCCGGGCTCACCGCCTCCGGCCGGAACCCCGATTCCTGGAGCGCGTGGGCGAAGGCGAGCGCCCGATCGACGCGCCAGCCGCGCGCGGGACTCCAACTCGGCTCGGGATAGCGGTCGATCATCGCCACGCGCGCGCCGCGCGGGCCATTATGGGCGAGCCACATCTGCGCGCTGGTGAGGTTGAGCCGCGCGGCGAGGCGAAGGAGCGGGCCATGATCGCCCGGCGCGCCGATCCGCGCCTGCCAGCGCAGCAGATCGCCGGCCAGCTCGTCCTCGCCGATCTCGGCCAGCGCGACCGCGGCGCGCACATTCGAATCGTCCCCGATCGCGTGCCAGTCGCGATCGGTGAACGGATCGAGCGCCGCCGGCGGACGATGGATCGCCAGCGCGCTCTGGGCGAGCAGGCCGTAGAAGGTCTCGTCGAGCCGCGCCGCGGTCTCGAGCCGCCCCTGCGCGCGCTCGGGATGGCCGCCGGCGACATCGGCGCGCGACGCCCAGTAATTGCCCGCCGCGGCCAGCTCGTGATCGCTGGTGCGCGAGGCGACCGCGCCGAAATGGCGCGCGGCGCTCTCGTAATCGGCCATCCGCCAGGCGGCGAGGCCGGCCACCCAGTCGCACAGCGACGCCCATTCGGTCGATCCGCGCGCGCCGCCCTCGGCCATGCGGAGCGCGTCCGAATCGAGGCCGTTCAGGAAATAGACCCAGGCGATGCGCTGCTGATATTGCGTGCGCGCCTCATCGCTGAGGTCGGCGCTGCGGGCGGCGAACAGGGCCTCCGCGTCCTGCGGATGATCGTCGACGAGCAGCGGGTTTATCAAAGGCTCGAGCTGGTCGGCGACCGGATCGCCGACGATCCGCGGGCCCCGTGTGCGGCGGGGCTGGCCGGCCAGGCCGTAGAGCCGCTGCGCGGTCGGCAGATCGGGCATGTCGGTCGCGCCGCGCAGCGTCGCGAGCCGCGCGAGATCGGCCGCCTGGGGCAGCTCGCGGGCGCGGGGCAGCAGCGCGGCGAGCGGTCCGGCCTCGACCCGGGGCGACCCCGGCATGGTGTAGAGCATCGCCCGCGCGAGCACGTGCAGTGGCCCCGGCGACATCCCGTCCAGGCGCCCCGCCGCGCTCGCCCAGTTGCCGGCGTGGAGATCGGCGAAGACGGCGCGGTAATTGTCGCGCTCCGAGCGACTGAGCTGATCGGGTACGTCGGCCTGGCGGACCGGCCGGGGGCCGGCATCGATCCCGGCATCGGCGGCCAGCGCCGGCATCGCGGACGCCACCAGGCCGGCGGCGGCGAGGAGGAGCGCGGGGCGGATCATGTCGTCAATCCTTCCATCAGCATCTGCAGATCGGCCCAGGCGAGCTTCTTGAGGCCGGGCGTGCGGGTCATGTCCTCCGGGCGGATGGTCGCGACGGCGCGGATCGGCCCGGCGGGCGTCTCGGCCTCGTGCCAGCGGCCGCGTGTCTTCGCGACCGGCGCGCCGAGCAGCGCCTGCGCGCAGGCATCGCCGAACAACAGCAGCGCCCGGGGCCGGACCAGGCCGACATGGTGGCGCGCGAGCGGCGCGAGCCGCCTCAGATCGTCGGTGGAAAGCCGCCCGGTCGCGGTCCGCACCGTCGAAAGCGGCGCCAGATAGACGCTGTCGCGTCCCCGCCCGATCGCGCGCAGCATGCCATCCAGCAGATCGGCCTCCGCCCCGTCGACCAGCGCCTCGCGTCCCGGCATCGCGATGAAGATCATGAGGTCCGCCGCCGGATCGCCCTCCGGCATGAAACGGCGCGCCGTCGCCGTGGCGAGCGGCAAGTCCGGGTCTTCGGCAAGCCAGCGGCGCAACGCGGCAATCTCGTCGGGCCAGCCGGCCCCGGCGGTAACCGGCGTTTCGGCGGCAAGGGTCGTTTCGGTGGCGGCGGGCTTCAGCCAGTTGCGCGGCGCTTCGGCGACGATCGTATCGACCCCCGCATCCCGCCACCAGCCAAGGGCGCTTGCCGCCCAGTCCCCGCTCATTCCTCGCTCAACCCCGTCATTTCCCCGGCGCATAGAGTCAGCGCGGGCCGGGCTGGTCAATCGAATGGGGCCTGTTTATCTGCCAGACGTTGGCGGTTTGCGACGATACGAGCCTTTCGAGGGGAGCGATGGAATGAGCGAACGCGAGTCGATGCCTTATGACGTGGTCATCGTCGGCGCCGGGCCGGCGGGCCTCGCCGCGTCGATCCGTCTCAAGCAGCGCGCGGCCGAGGCGGGGCGCGAGCTTTCGGTCTGCGTCCTCGAAAAGGGTTCGGAGGTCGGCGCGCACATCCTGTCGGGCGCGGTGGTCGATCCGAAGGCGATCGACGAACTCATTCCGAACTGGCGCGACCTCGACAGCCCGTTAACCGTTCCGGTAACGAAGAACGAGCATTGGTTCCTGACGACCGGCAAGAAATACGCCTTCCCGCATATCCTCATGCCGCCGCTCATGTCGAACAAGGGAACCTATACGGTGAGCCTCGGCAATCTCTGCCGATGGCTCGCCGGCCAGGCGGAGGCGCTCGGCGTCGAGATCTTCCCCGGTTTCGCGGCGGCCGAAATCCTGTTCAACGACGACGGATCGGTGAAGGGCGTCGCGACCGGGGACATGGGCGTCGCGCGCGACGGCACGCACAAGGCTGACTACCAGCCCGGCATGGAGCTGCACGGCCGCTATACCTTGTTCGCCGAAGGGGCTCGCGGGCATCTGACCAAGGAATTGAAGCGGATTTTCGCGCTCGAAGCCGACAGCGAGCCGCAGACCTACGGCATCGGCCTCAAGGAATTGTGGGACGTGGATCCGGAAAAGCACGAGCCCGGCCGGGTCATCCACACCCAGGGCTGGCCGCTCACCGATGCCTGGGGCGGCGGCTTCCTCTATCATCAGGCCAACAATCAGGTCGCGCTCGGCTTCATCGTCGCGCTCGATTACAAGAATCCATATCTCTCGCCGTTCGAGGAATTCCAACGCTGGAAGCAGCATCCCGCGATCCGCCAGTTCCTCGAGGGCGGCCGGCGCGTCTCCTACGGCGCGCGCGCGATCAACGAGGGCGGCTGGCAGTCGGTGCCGAAGCTCGCCTTTCCCGGCGGCGCGCTGATCGGCTGTGCGGCGGGGTTCGTGAACGTGCCGCGGATCAAGGGCAGCCACACCGCGATGAAATCCGGCATGATCGCCGCCGAAGCCGCTTTCGCGGCGGTCGCGGCTGATCGTGGCGGTGACCTGCTCGCCGATTACGAGCCGAACCTGCGGTCGAGCTGGATCGGGACCGAGCTTGCCATGGTCCGCAATGTCGAGCCGATGGTCGCGAAGTTCGGCGGCACGATGGGCACCATCCTCGCCGGCATCGATATGTGGATGCGCCAGCTCCGCATCGGCCTGCCGTTCACGATGAAGCATCATCCCGACAATGAAGGGCTGTGGCGCAAGGATCTGGTCCGGCCGATCGCCTATCCCAAGCCCGACGGCGCGATCAGCTTCGACCGCCTCTCCTCGGTCTTCCTCTCCAACACCAATCATGAAGAGGACCAGCCGGTCCACCTGACGCTCAAGGACGCGGCGATCCCGGTGACGGTGAACCTCGCCGATTATGCGGGCCCGGAGCAGCGTTACTGCCCGGCGGGCGTTTACGAGTTCGTCGAGGAGGGCGGTTCACCGCGCCTTCAGATCAACGCGCAGAATTGCGTCCACTGCAAGACGTGCGACATCAAGGATCCGACCCAGAACATCAACTGGGTCGTCCCCGAAGGCGGAGGAGGCCCCAATTACCCCAATATGTAAGCAGAGGGGTTGGACCCTAGGCATTCAAAATTCCCCCTCCCTGATAGGGAGGGGCAGGGGTGGGTCTAGCAGCGGGCGAGGCTCGATGCCTCGTCCGGTGCTGCTGCTGAGTCCGGGGAAGAGTCTCTTAGGCGCGCGGACGCGCGCACCCACCCCCAACCCCTCCCTGCCGGCAGGGAGGGGAGAGCGTTTATTAGTTCTGAGCCTCCGCATTGCCTTGGCTGCCGCGTTCGGCGCGGTCGCGACCGGCGTGTCGGCGCGGGTGGACAGCGCGGATCCACCGCTCGCGCGCTACGTCCAGGCCCGGCTTGCCGCCTCGATCGGCGCGCCGGAACGGGCGAGCGCCGATTTCGCGGCGGTGCTCGATGCCTCGCCCGACAATGCGATCGTCGCCGCCCAGGCGATGAACCACGGCATTTCCGCGGGCGATTGGCCGCTCGCGCTGCGCGCCGCCCGGATATTGGAGCAGGGCAATGCGCTGCGCCCGGATGCGCGGCTGCTGCTCGTCGCCGATGCCTTCAAGCGCCGCGACTGGACCGCCGCCCGGCGCGAGGTCGCGGCGGCGGGGCAGGAACGTGCCTTCGCCTTCGCGGTGCCGGTCCTCAACGCCTGGATCGCCTTCGGCTCGGGCGAGGGCGATCCGATCGCCGCGCTCGGCCAGGGCGACGGTGCGGCCGGCTATGTCGAGGAGCACCGCGCGCTGCTGCTGCTCGCGATGAACCGGCCGGAGGGCCGCGCCGCGCTCGCCGCCGCGACCGGCGCGCAAAGCGTTCGCGCGATGCGGCTCAGGATCGCGGGCGCCGGCCTCCTCGCCACTCGCGGCGATCGCGCCGGCGCGCTCGCTTTGCTGGCCGGTGACGAGCCGCCGATCGCCGCCGCGCGCGCTTTGGTCGAGGCCGGGCGGCCGATCCCCGGCGCGTTCGACGGCGCGGACAGCGGAGTCGCCGAGCTGCTGTTGCGGATCGCGCTCGATCTCGATGCGCGCGATCTCACCGGCCCGGCGGCAGGACTGTCGCGGATCGCCACCTATCTCGATCCGGCGAGCAGCGAGGGCTGGCTCATCGCCGCCGAACTGACCGCCAAGGGGGACGATCCGGCCGCGGCGGTGCCGCTGCTCGCCCATATCGATCCCGCCGATCCGTTCGCCGCCGTGGCGCGCGACAGCCGCGCGCGGATGCTGGTCGCCGCCGACGATGCCCGGGCCGCGCTCGCCGATGCCCAGGCGGCGGCGCGCGCGCCAGGCGCGACCGCCGACGATCAGATGCGTCTCGGCGAGGTGCTGATGGCGCTCGATCGCCCCGCCGATGCCGCGCCGGCCTTCGCGCGCGGGCTCGCGCTGCGCCGCGACAACGACACGCCCGAATGGTCCATGCTGCTCGCCCAGGCCGGGGCCCTCGATCAGGCGGGAAACTGGGCGGCGGCACGAGCCTTGCTCGAACGCGCCAACCGCCTCCAGCCGAACCAGCCGCTGATCCTCAACTATCTCGGCTACGGCCAGCTCTCGCATCACGAGGATGTGGCGGCGGCCGAACAGCTCGTACGCGAGGCGCACCGGCTTGCCCCCGACAATGCCGCGATCACCGATTCGCTCGGCTGGGCGCTGTTCCTGAAGGGCGACAAAGCGGGCGCGATCGCCCTTCTCGAAACCGCGGCGCAGAACGCGCCGGCCGATGTCGAGATCAACGAGCATCTCGGCGACGCTTATTATGCGGTCGGCCGCCGGCTCGAGGCCCGCTTCGCCTGGCGCGCGGCGCGGGTCTATGCGGAAGGGGAGGATGCGACCCGGCTCGACGGCAAGATCGCCAACGGGGCGGACGCGCAGGCCGCCGCGCGCTGATGCGCGAGACCGCGTTCGCCAAGCTCAACCTCGCCCTCCACGTCCGCGCGCGGGAGGCCGGCGGCTATCACCGGATCGAGACGGTCTTCGCTTTCGCCGAGGATGGCGACGCGCTGACCGCCGAGCCGGGCGAAGGGCTGACGCTGAAGATCGTTGGCCCGTTCGCAGCCGAACTGACCGATGAACCGGACAATCTGGTGCTGCGCGCGGCGGCGGCATTGGCGGCACATTGCGATATCGATACGGGGGCCGCGCTCATTCTCGACAAGCGTCTGCCGGTCGCCTCGGGCATCGGCGGCGGCTCGGCCGACGCGGCGGCGGCGCTGAGACTGCTGCGACGCTTCTGGGACGTCGATGTCGGCGACGCCGCGCTCCACGCCATCGCCGCGACGCTCGGCGCCGACGTTCCCGCCTGCCTCGCCAGCCGCACGATGCGCGGCGAGGGCAGGGGAGACCGGCTCGCGCCGCTCGATCTTTCCGGCCTCGCCGGCACGCCGGTGCTTCTCGTCAACCCGCGCGTCCCGGTCTCGACCGCCGCCATCTTCCGCGCCTGGGACGGTATCGACCGCGGCCCGCTCGGCGATTGGGAAACGGGCCGCAATGATCTCGAGCCCGCGGCCCGCGCGCTCGCGCCGGTCATCGGCGACGTCCTGGCGTCGCTGTCATCGGCTCGCATTGCCCGCATGTCCGGCTCCGGCGCGACCTGCTTCGGCCTGTTCGACAGCGACGCCGGACGCGACGCCGTATCGGCCCGGATCGCGGCCGGGCATCCGGGCTGGTGGAGCCTGCCGACCCGTCTCAAATGACCCGCCGATCCCGCAACGGCACAGCTCGGCGCGCCCGTTAACTACCGCAAGCCGCACGAATCCGTCGTGGCACGCGCCTTGCTTTTGCCTCGGCAACGGGTCGAGGCGCGCCGGGTGCGTGCCGACATTCGCCCGCGGTCCCCGCCTCCACCGGACGGGCGCCGCGGCATCCCCCCATGCCGGGCCGGGCGCCAGTCGCGCCGGCCCGGCTTTTTTTGCGAGACAAACCGGGCGGCGCGGGGCAAAAAAGGGGAATGATCCGTTTAGGTTGCGAAGGAAAAGTTGTCCGCCTCACGCTCGATCGCCCGGCGGCGCGCAATGCCATACCCGGCGAAGGCTGGGACCAGATCGCCGATCGGCTGACCGATGTCGCGCGCACCGATGCCCGGCTGCTGGTAGTGGCCGGCTCGGGCGGCGCGTTCTGTTCCGGGGTCGATCTGTCCGATTTCGCGGGCTTTCGCGACAATCCGGAGGCGAGCGCGCGGCTGCGCGAGCGCATCCGCATCGCGCTCGATCGGCTGCGCGGGCTCGAAATCCCGACCGTCGCGATGATCGAGGGGCCCTGCTACGGCGCCGGCGTCGCGCTCGCCATGGCCTGCGACCTCAGGATCGCGGCGCCGGAAGCCAGGTTCGCGATCACCCCGGCCAAGCTCGGCCTTTCCTATCCGCAGGAGGACGTGCATCGGCTCGTCCGGCTGGTCGGCGCGGGGCAGGCAGCGCGGCTGCTCTTCACCGCGGGCATCGTCGATGCGATGGAGGCGCGGCGCATCGGCCTGGTCGAGATCGTCGAGCCGGCCGCGACCGCCAAGCCGATCCTCCAGGCGATGGTCGACAACAGCGCCGAAAGCCTCGCCGCCCTCAAGCGTTCGATCCGCCTGACCGCCGAAGGGGTCCGCAGCGACGCCGATCAGGACCGGCGCTTCGACGCCTTGCTCGCCGGCGCGGAGGTGGCGGAGCGGCTCGAGGCGCTCCGCCGGCAATGAAGGCCGCCGCCCTGGGCGCCTTCGCCGCGCTCGCGGCCTGCGGCGGGCCACCGTCCGGCGGCGGCAATGTGACGGTGGCGGTCGATGGGCGGATCGAATGTCGCAGCGGCAACGCGCCGTTCGCGCGCGCCTGCTCGGTCGAACAAAGCGAAAGCGGGGCCGGCCGCGTTCTCATTCTGCGTAAGCCCGACGGCGGGTTTCGCCGCCTCCTCGTCATCCGCGACGGACGCGGCGTGATCGCCGCCGACGGCGCCGAACCTGCGCGGGTGACGGTGATCGGCGCGGGCCGGATCGAGGTCGTGATCGGCGCCGACGCCTTCCGCCTGCCCGCCACCGTCGCGCGGCGATGAGTGGCCGGATCGTCCTGACCGCCGCCGAAATGCGCGCGGCGGAGGCGCAGGCGATCGCCGCCGGCACCAGCGTCGAGACGCTGATGGACCGCGCCGGCCGCGCCGCCGCCGAAGCGATCATGGGCTTTGCCGGACCGCTGCCGGCGCTGGTGCTGTGCGGCCCCGGCAATAATGGCGGCGACGGCTATGTCATCGCGCGCGCGCTGAAGGAAGCGGGGCAGGAGGTGCGGGTCGCGGCGACGGACGCGCCGACGACACCGGCGGCGCAGGCCGCGCGCGCGGCGTGGGGCGGCCCGGTCCTCGACATCGCCGAGGCCGAGCCGGCGCCGCTGCTGGTCGATGCCCTCTTCGGGACCGGCCTCAAGCGCGGGCTCGAGCGCGATCTCGCGGCGCAGTTCGAAGCCCTGGCCGGCCCGGCGCGCATCACCGCCGCGATCGACCTGCCGAGCGGCGTCTCCACCGACGACGGCGCGTTGCTCTCGCCGGTGCCGGACTGCGACCTCACGATCACCTTCCAGACATTCAAGCCCGCCCACCTGCTCCAGCCCGCCGCGCGCCACATGGGCCGGATCGTCGTCGCCGACATCGGCATCGACGCGGCGAGCGACCTTCATGAGATCGCCCGCCCGCGCCTGATCGCGCCGGGGCCGGACTCGCACAAATATTCGCGCGGGCTGGTGACGGTGATCGCCGGCGGGATGGCCAGCGCCGGGGCGCTCTCGGCAAGCGCGGCGCTCAGGGCCGGCGCCGGCGCGGTCCGTCTCCAGGCGCGCGAGGCCGTCCATGGCGTGCCGGCCGCGATCATCCAGACGCCCGGCGATCTGCTTGCCCGATTGGACGACAAGAGGATCGGCGCGCTGCTGCTCGGGCCCGGGCTCGCCCCGGACGACAAGGGGAGGGCACTCTTCGCCGCCGCTATCGCCTCCGGCCATCCGCTGGTGCTCGACGCCGGCGCGCTTCGCATCCTCGCCGAGGATGCGCCGCGATGGCGCGGCGATGCGATCCTCACCCCGCATGAGGGCGAGTTCCACGCTTTGTTCGGCGACAAGCGGGGGAGCAAGGTCGAACGCGCCCGCGCGGCGGCCGCCCGAGCCGGCGCGGTGATCGTCTATAAGGGCCCCGACACCGTCGTCGCCGCGCCCGACGGGCGGGCGGCGATCCATGGCGCGGCGGCGCACTGGCTCGCCACCGCCGGCACCGGCGACGTGCTCGCCGGCACGATCGCGGCGATGCGCGCCTCCGGCATGGACGCATTCGAAGCCGCCTGCGCCGGCGTTTGGCTGCACAGCCGCGCCGCCGCGCTGGCCGGGCCTTTCCTCATCGCCGACGATCTCCTCGCGCATCTCCCGGCCGCCTCCGCCGAATGCCTGTGAGCGGCGCGGACATGATCGTCCGCCTCGCCGCGCGCGGGGAGGGAGCGACGGCGGACGGCCGCTTCTTCCCCTTGTCGGCGCCGGGGGACAGGATCGCGCCCGACGGCGGCATCATCCCCGGCCCGCACCACCAGGCACCGCTTTGCCGCCACTTCCCGGACTGCGGCGGCTGCCAGCTCCAGCATGTCGATGATGCCGCTTATGCGGATTATCTCAAGGACCGGATCGCCGGCGCCCTCGCCGCGCAGGGCCTGTCCGAAACCGAGATCCGCACGCCCCACCTCTCGCCGCCGAAGAGCCGCCGCCGCGCCGCGCTCAAGGCGGGGGGAGGCGTCATCGGTTTCAACGCCGCGGCGAGCCACCGCATCGTCGATATGCGCGAATGCCATGTGCTGCGGCCCGAACTGTTCGATCTCGTCGCGCCGCTCCGCCGCCTGCTCACCGGCCGCGCCGGCGCCGTGATGACGCTGGCCGATCAGGGCGTCGATCTGCTGCTCGAAGGCGTCTCCTCCGATAGCCTCGCCCGGGCCGAGGCGCTGACCGATTTCGCCCGCGCCAACGCGCTCGCCCGTCTGTCGCTCGACGACGGGCTCGGTCCGCAGACCGTCTGGGAGCCCGAGCCCGTCACCGCGAGGCTTGGCGGCGTGCCGGTCTCGCTGCCTCACAACGCCTTCCTCCAGGCGACCGCGGACGGCGAGGCGGCTTTGGTCGCGGCGGTGCGAGAGGCGGCGGGGGAGGCGCGGCTGATCGCCGATCTCTTCGCCGGGCTCGGGACGTTCGCCCTGTCGCTGGAAGGCCGCGTCTATGCCGCCGAGGGCGCGCGCGATGCCGTGCTGGCATTGAAGAGCGCGCGCCGCGACGGCCTCTTCGTCGATCATCGCGATCTCTTCCGCCGCCCGCTCGACATTGCCGAGCTCGACCGGTTCGAGGCGGTGGTGCTCGATCCGCCGCGCGCCGGCGCGAAGGAGCAGGTGCCCCTGCTGGCGGCCTCGAACGTGCCGCGCATCGCCTATGTGTCGTGCAATCCCGCGACCTTCGCCCGCGATGCGAAAGTCCTGGCGGAGGGTGGTTGCAAGCTCGACTGGGTGAAGCCGGTGGGCCAGTTCCGCTGGTCCACCCATGTCGAGCTGGTCGGTCGCTTCTCGCGGGCATAGATTTGTTACGCAAATCCTCCCCTTCGAGGGGAGGGGGACCGTTCGCCGCAGGCGAATGGTGGAGGGGTGTCAGCGTCGGAGAATGAATCTTTGAGTCTGACACCCCTCCGTCAGCCCTTCGGGCTGCCACCTCCCCTCAAAGGGGAGGATCGTCGGGTCACCGCATCGCGCCGGTCATCATATCCGCCGCCGGCACCGGGACGGAGGTGGCGATCGCCATCCCGACGCCGCGCGCCGTCGCCAGCGCGGTCTCGGCCGAGGGGGCCTCGTCGATGATGTGCACCACCGCGCCGACCCGCGTGACGCCGAAGAGGTTGCGCGCGAAGGCGAGCGGCAGACGCACGCAGCCGTGCGAGGCCGGCCGGCCGGGATTGGCGCCGGCATGGAGCGCGATCCCGTCCCAGGTCAGCCGCTGCATGAACGGCATCGGCGCGTCGTTATAGCGGTTCGAATGATGGTCGCGGTCCTTCTCCAGGATCGGGAAGGTGCCGGTCGGCGTCGCGTGGCCGGGCCGGCCGGTCGACACGGTGGTGGCGCCGATCAATGTCTCGCCGCGATAGACATAGGCGATCTGTCGCGGGATGCTGACCACGATCTCGACCGGGCCGGAGGCGGCGCGCTCGGGATGCCAGACGAACGCGCCCGGATCGAGCGTCTCGATCTCGGTCTCGCGCGCAACCGGTGCGACCGGCGCGGCGCGCGTCACTTCGGCGACGGCGCGAATCGCGGCCCGCGGCTGGACGATGGCGGCGGCGGGCGCGGCGGCCTGCATCGGGCCCATCGCCGTCTGCGCGGGGGCCGGCGTGCTGGCGGCGGGGCCGAGCATCAAAGCGGCGACGGCGGTTCCCAGTGACCAGGAATAGGAACGGATCATCTTGCGTCTCCCCGACGGTCGGGCAACGGCCCGCTGTCTGTGAGGGGAGAGCTAATGATCTTGGCAAGGAAGGCGCGACCGTTGCGGCGAGACCCGCGAACGGCTCGTCAAACCTGTCACCCAGCGACGAACCGGTCCGCCGGAACGACGAAAAGAGTGAACGCCAGATTTATAGGCGGGAGGCGAGTGGGCCCACTCAATCCTCCCTGTCGCCGCAGGCGATGGGGAGGGGGACCGCTCGAAGAGCGGTGGAGGGGCTTGCTGAGTCCGAAAAGCCCCTCCACCATGCTTCGCATGGTCCCCCTCCCCCATGAAGCTTCGCTTCACAGGGAGGATTAGCCGCTACATCCCGTGCAAAATCCGCGCCGCCGCGTGGACGGTGAGGCCCAGCAGGCAGAAGCTGCCGCCGAGGAAGGCGTAGAAGCGCCAGCGCACCACGTTCCTGGTCGCCTGGATGAGGCTGTGGATCACGCGAAAGCCGAAATAGCCCCAGGCGAGCCAGACATTGATCCAAACATCGCCGCCGCCGAGCAGCGCCAGGCTGATCGCGACCGCGTAGAACAAAGTCGGCTGCTCCATCAGGTGATTGTAATTGTGCGCCTTCCACTGGACCCAGTCCTCGACGACGCCGTCGAGCGAGCGTCCGGTCGATCCGATCCGGCCTTTCAGGCTGATCCCCTTGCGCTTCATCGCCGGGAAGCGGGTGACGTACATCCACACCATCATCACGATCGTCCAGGCGACGAGCGCGACGACGGGGGCGAGGATCTGGGCGTGCATGATGGTCTCCCGCTGTGGCGGCGCGACAGTGCGGCAGCGCCGCCGCCGGCGCAACGTGCTTGCCAACGGGTTCGGCGAATGAAACATCATCGGCGAAGGGGGCGGGCCAATGGACGAAGCAGCGAAACCCGGCCTGCGCCCCGTCCAGATCGCCGCCGTCGGCGCGGGCAACGCGCTCGAATTCTACGATTTCGTCACCTACAGCTTCTTCGCGGTCCAGATCGGCCACGCGCTGTTTCCGGGCGATGCCGCCCATTCGCTGCTCCTGTCGCTCGCCACCTTCGGCGTCGGCTTCGTCAGCCGGCCGCTTGGCGGGCTCGTCATCGGCCGGCTCGCCGACACGCGCGGGCGCAAGCCGGCGATGATCCTGTCCTTCAGCCTGATGGGGATCGCGATCGTCGGGCTCGCGCTGACGCCGTCCTATGCGATGATCGGCATGGCCGCGCCGGTGCTCGCCGTGCTGTTTCGCCTGCTCCAGGGTTTCGCCTTGGGCGGCGAGGTCGGGCCCAACGCCGCTTTCCTGCTGGAGGCCGCGCCGCCGCACCGGCGCGGCCTCTATCTTTCGCTCCACGCCGCGACCGCCGACATGGCGGTGCTGATCGCTGGCCTCGTCGGGCTCGGCCTCTCCGCCTCGCTCGCGCCGGCGATGCTCGATGCCTGGGGCTGGCGGATCGCGCTATTGCTCGGCGCCGGCATCGTGCCGTTCGGCCTGGCGCTGCGCCGCCGGCTGGAGGAGACCCTGCCCGCCGAAGCGGCCGAGCCCGCGCCGCCGGGAAGCCTGCGCCCGTTCCTGATCGTCGCGTTTGCGGGCATGCTCGTCCTCGGCGCCGCGACGATCGCCAATTACACGCTCTCCTATCTCACCACCTACGCGCAGGACACTTTGCACATGGCGGTGCCGGCGGCGTTCGGGGCGACGGTGGTGCTCGGCATCGTCAGCGTCGCCGGCGATCTGACCTCCGGCTGGCTCGCCGATCGCTACGGGCGCAAGCGCGTGCTGATCCTGCCCTGGCTGCTCTTGATCGTGGCGGCGGTGCCGGCCTTCACCTTCCTCAGCCTGACGCGCACGCCGGCGGCCCTGCTCGGCACGACGGCCGTGCTCTCGGTCCTCCACATCCTCGGCTCGACGCCGGCGCTGCTGCTGTTCATTGAGGCGCTGCCGGCCCGCATCCGCGCCGGCGCGCTCGGCGTCATTTACGCGCTTGCCATCGCCATTTTCGGCGGCACGACCCAGCTTGTCGTGCGCGCGCTGATCGGTTGGACCGGTAATCCGGTCGCGCCGGGCTGGTACATGATGGCCGCCATCGTCGCGGGCTTCGTCGGCGTCATGCTGATCCGCGAGAAGGAGCGGGCGACGTGACTGAAAAACCTCATTTCCGAGGGGGATTTGAGTTTGGCGGATTTTCTCACAGGTCCGGCAGCACCTGCTCCGCCACGCCCCAGCCCTTGAGTCCGCGCGCTGTGGCGCGGTCCAGCAGCGTCTCCAGGTCACGCACGCCGAGGGCATGGCCGCTTTCATAATCGTCGAGCTCGTCCCAGTTGATCGGGGCGGCGACCGGGGCGCCGTCGCGGGCGCGGGCGGAATAAGGGACGATCGCGGTCGCGCCGCGCTGGTTGCGCAGGTAATCGACGAAAATGCGATCCTTGCGCCGCGCCTTCATCAAATTGGCGGTGAAGCGGTCCGGCTCGGCCTCGGCGAGCGCGAGCGCGAAGCGACGGCAGAAATCCTTCACCTCCGGCCATTCCGCCTTGGGCGTCAACGGCGCGATCACATGGACGCCCTTGCCGCCGGTCAGCATCGGGAAGGTGGTGAGGCCCATGTCGGAGAGCTGGCGCCTGATGTCCCTGGCGGCCTTCCGCACCGCCGCGAAATCGAGGCCAACGTCGGGATCGAGATCGAAGATGATCCGATCGGGTTTCTCGACATCGTCGGTCCGCGATCCCCAGCCGTGGAACTCGATCGACCCCATCTGGACGCAGGCGATCACCCCGGCCGTGTCCTCGACATAGAGATAATCCTCTTTGTGCCCGTCCTTCTCGGCGATCGGGACATGGAGGACATGATCGCCGAAGCTGCCGCTGTCATGCTTCTGGAAGAAGCATTTTTTCGCGCGTCCCTGCGGGCAGCGCACCAGACTCACCGGCCGCCGCGCGACCCAGGGCAACATCACCGGCCCGATCGCGCGGTAATAAGCGGCGAGATCGCCCTTGGTGACCTTGACCTCGGGATAGAGCATCCGGTCGGGATTGCTGATCTTGACGTCGTCCGCCGGCGCCTCCGCCATGGTCTGCGGCCGTTCGGCGATCACTTCTTTCGCCGGCTTGTCGCCACGCAGGCCGAGGAAGCTCGCATGGCGCAATATGCCGTCGCCGGTGATCGATCCATAGGCGATCTCGGCGACCAGATCGGGCTTCACCCAATGCGCGCCGCGCGTCTCCGATCGCGGCGCCGCGACCGTCGGTGATTTCACGGCGATCCTGCGGAATTTCCTGAGCAGGGCGTCCTGATCGTCGTTCGAAAAGCCGGTGCCGACCTTGCCTGCATAGCGCAGTTCGCCGTCCTCGTTGACCGCGAGCAGCAGCGCGCGAAAGCCGCGTCCCGCCTTGTCGCTTTCCGTCCAGCCGGCGATCACGAATTCCTGCCGGTTGGTGCATTTGATCTTGAGCCAGGCTTTGGTCCGCGCCCCGCGATAGGGCGCGTCGGCCTTCTTTGATACGATCCCTTCCTGGCCCGCCTTGCACATCGCCGCGAGCAGTTGCTCGCCCTTGCCCGCGATATGATCGGCATAGAGGATCGGCGGACGCGGCGTGCCGAGCAAGGCCGCGAGCCGTGCCTTGCGCTCGACATTGGGCTGCCTCGTCAGATCCTCGCCGTTGATCTCCAGCGCGTCGAACAGGAACAAGGTCAGCCCGCGCCCGCCGTCGCCGATCGCCTGCTGGAGCGCGCCGAAGCTGGTATTGCCCTTGTCGTCGAGCGCGACGATCTCGCCGTCGAGCAGGGCCGGGCCGGGAAGGGCGCGCGCCGCCGCGGCGATCTCGGGAAACCTGTCGGTCCAGTCGAGCCCGGTGCGGGTATGGATGCGCGCCTCGCCGCCGCTGACCGCGAGCAGGCAGCGATAGCCGTCATATTTCATCTCGTGGATCCAGCCGGACCCGGAAGGGACATGATCGGCCAATGTCGCTTTCTGCGGCGCGCGGAATTTGGGCATTTTCGCGGATGGCGCCGAGGGCTTCCCCTTGGGTCGCGCCGGCGCCTTCTTGCCCTCCGCGATCTCGTTCATCGTCCGGCCCGTCGTCACCGAGGTGAGGAAGGTGTCGGTCAGCCCGGTCGAGCTCCCGGCAAATTCGTCATCGACCTTCTTCAGGATCCAGTTCTCGTTGCGCTCCTTGCCGCGCGGCCTCATCCGGAACATCACCCATTCGCCCTTCATCCGCTCGCCGCGAAGGGTGAAGTGGAGATGGCCCTCCTTCAGCGTCTTCACCGGGTCCTTGCCGGGCAGCGGCTCCCAGGTGCCGCGATCCCACAGCATCACCGTGCCGCCGCCATATTCGCCCTTGGGGATCGTGCCCTCGAAGGTCGCATAGGACATAGGGTGGTCCTCGGTGCGGACGGAAAGGCGGTTGTCGGCGGGATCGAGGCTCGGCCCGCGCGTCACCGCCCAGCTCTTGAGCGTGCCCTCCAGCTCCAGCCGGAAATCGAAATGGAGCCGGGTCGCGTCATGCTTCTGGACCATGAAGGTGAGTGCTTTGCCGCGCCGCGCCGCGACCCTTCCCGCCGGCTCCGCGGTCTTCGCGAAATCCCGCTTGCGGTTGTAGGTGGCGAGGGGATCCGATCGCTTTGCCATTCATCCAAGTCCCCGCTCGTCCCGAGCGAAGTCGAGGGGCGCATGTGATGAATCCGTGCCAGCGCCCCTCGACTTCGCTCGGGACGAGCGGGGTGGGGGCGGAACCTTCACGCCTTTTTCCTTGCAGGCGCCTTCTTCGTAGCCGTCTTCCGCGCGGGGGCCTTACTCGTCGGCGCTTCCTTCGCCCCCGGCTTCTCGATCGATCGCTTAAGCGCCGCCATCAGGTCGATGACGTTGGAACCCTTGCTCGGCGCGTCCGCCTCCTCGTCGGTGTCGATCGTCTTGCCCTTGCGCTTGCGCTGGATGAGGTCCTTCAGCGCATCGACATAGCGGTCGTGGAACTTGCCGGGATCGAACTTCGCGGCCTTGCGGTCGATCAATGCCTCGGCGAGGTCGAGCAGCTCATCGTCCGGCTTCGCGTCACCGATGTCGCGGAAATAACCCTGCGCCTTGTTCACTTCGTCGGCGTAGCGCAGCGTCTCCATCAATATGCCACGTCCGCACGGCTTCAGGCTGACGATATATTCGCGCCCGCGCATCGCGAGCTGGCCGAGCGCGACCTTCTTCGTGTCGCGGAGCGCCTCGCGCAGCACGATATAGGCTTCCTCGGCAAGGTCGTCGGCCGGGACCATGTAATAGGGCTTGTCGTAATAAAGCGGGTCGATTTCGTGCGCGTCGACGAACTGGGTGAGCTCGAGCGTCTTCTTGCTCTCCAGCTTCACCGCCTCGATCTCGTCGTCGTCGAGCAGGACGTAATGGCCCTTGGAGACCTGATAGCCCTTGACGATCTCGTCGGCATCGACCGGCCCGATCCCCGGCACGACCTTCTCATATTTGATGCGCTTGCCGCTGGGCTCGTGGATCTGGTTGAACGCGATCGTCGCCCCGCTCTTGGTCGCCGAGAAGATTTCGACCGGGATCGAGACCAGCGCCAGCCGGACCTGCCCCTTCCAATAAGCGCGCGCGGCCATCGTCATTCCTCTCGAACCTGTGCGTCGGTTCAATTGCCGGGACGGGGAGGGGTTCCTTCTACACCGGAATCTCGGTCGTGTATTTGACCTGTCGAAGCGCGAAGTTCGATGCCGCGTTGGCGACGCTGGGGTGGGCGAGCACGCCCTGGCGGATGAAGCGGTCGTAATCGGCCACGTCGCGGACGGCGATCCGGAGCAGATAATCCCACTCGCCCGACATCGCATAGCATTCGACGATCTCCTCGCGCGCGGAGATGAACTGCTCGAATTCGGCGCGGGCGTCGGTGGTCTGGCGGTTCATCCGCACCTGGCACATCACGTTGACGCTGCGGCCGAGCAGCGCCGGATCGGCGAGCCGCACCATCGCGCCGATCACGCCGGCCCGCTCCAGCGCCCGCACCCGCCGCCACACCGATGCGGCGGACGCGCCGACGGTTTCGGCGAGCGCGGCGTGGCTCGGGCTCGCATCGCGCTGGAGCGCGCGGACGATTCGGCGGTCGATCTCGTCGAGGTGAATGATTTCACTCATGAATGTCGATTATCACGAAACATATGTTTCACGAAATGGCGATGACCGCGAGACTTTGAGAGCCTTTTGCGCGCGGTCCGGAATAGGAATAGGCGCATGGCCATGGAAACGCTCGTGGACCGGGGGCCGTCCGTCGCAGAGGCCCCGCTGCTGTTCGATCGACTGGACGCCCAGCCGGCCGATTCCCTGATCGCTTTGATCGCCATGGTCGAGGCCGATCCGCGGCCGACCAAGATCGACGTCGGCGTCGGCGTCTATCGCGACAGCGCCGGCAACACGCCGATCCTGCGGGCGGTCAAGAAGGCCGAGCGCATCCTGGAGCAGGTCCAGACCACCAAATCCTATATCGGATCGGAAGGCGACGCGCGCTTCACCCAGTTGATCGGAGAGATCGTCTTCGGGGCGAACCACGATCCGAACATCGTCGGCCTCCAGACACCGGGCGGCTGCGGCGCGCTTCGTATCGGGGCGGACCTGATCGTCCGCGCGGGCACTGGCGCCCGTATCTTCGTCGGTCAGCCGACCTGGCCCAACCACGTCCCGCTGATCGGCACCGCCGGCGTGCCGATGGTCGATTATCCCTATTACGACCGCGCCACCCATCGGATCAGCTTCGACGCGATGATGGAGTCGTTGAAAACGGCGCGGCGCGGCGACCTGATCCTGCTCCACGGCTGCTGCCACAATCCGACCGGCGCCGATCTCGACGCGGACCAGTGGAAGGCCGTCGCCGATCTGGTCGCGGCGCGCGGGCTCATCCCGTTCGTCGATATCGCCTATCAGGGCCTCGGCAACGGGCTGGAGGCGGACGCCGCCGGCACGCGCCTCGTCGTCGAGGCGGCCGAGCAGGCGTTGATCGCGCAGAGCTGCGACAAGAATTTCGGCATCTATCGCGAACGCACCGGCAACCTGTTCATCAAGGCGTCGAGCGCCGCCCAGGCGCAGACCGTGTTCGGCAACCTCATGGGCCTTGCGCGGACCATGTGGTCGATGCCGCCGGATCATGGCGCCGCGGTCGCGCGGATCGTGCTCGAGGATCCGGACCTGCGCGCCGACTGGCATGCCGAGCTCACCGAAATGTGCGCCCGCATCCGCCGCATCCGCGCCGAGATCGCCGCCGCCGATCCGCGCCTTGCCTATGTCGGCGGCGAGCACGGCATGTTCTCGATGCTGCCGCTGACGCCGGACCAGGTCGTCGGGCTGCGCGCGAGCCACGGCGTCTACATGGCGCCGTCGGGCCGGTTCAACGTCGTCGGCCTTTCCGACGACAGCGTCGGCCGCTTCGCCGCCGCGGTGCTGGAGACCATGGATGGCTGACGCTGCCGTCCGGGAACGAAGCGGGCAGGCGAACACGCCCGACCCGGACTTCGACTGGCGGCGCATCGCCTGGCTGACCCATGTCAGCCGCGCGATGGACAAACTGGAGGAGACGCGGCTCGTCCCCGAGCGCAAGGTTCTCTATCAATTCAGCGCGCGCGGCCACGACATGGCCCAGGTCATGCTCGGCACGCGCCTCACCCATCCCCATGACGGCGCCTGCGGCTATTATCGCTCGCGCCCGCTGCTGCTCTCGCTCGGCGTGCCGCTCGCCGACGCGCTCGGTTCGGGCATGGGCCGGGCAGGCGGCTATTCGGACGGCCGCGATATCGGCGTCGTCTTCAATTATCCCAATCCGAACGGCTGCCCGGCGCTGCCGATGTGCGGCGGCGTCGGCGCGCAATATACGCCGACCGCCGGCTGGGCGCAGGCGATCCGTTACTATCAGGACGTGCTTGGCGACGACGCTTATACGGGGGCGATCGCGGTCGTGCTCGGCGGCGATGCGTCCTGCGCGACCAACGGCTTCTGGTCGGCGCTCACCATCGCGACGACGCAGAAGCTGCCGATGCTCTTCTATGTCGAGGACAATCAATACGGCATTTCCGTCCCCTCGACCTTCCAGACGCCGGGCGGCGATATCGCCAGGAATCTCGCCGGCTTCTCGGGCCTCGAAATCCTCTCGGGCGACGGCACCGATCCGGCCGAAGCGGCGCGGCTGATCGCGCGCGCGACGACGCATGTCCGGGACGGGCAGGGGCCGACGCTGCTCCGCCTCACCGTGCCGAGGCTCCAGGGTCACAGCTTCCAGGACACGCAGACTTACAAGAGCGATGATTTCGTCCAGTCGGAATGGGCGCGCGATCCGCTGCCGAAGCTGGAATCCTTCCTCGTCGGGCCGGTGATGACGGAAAGCGAGTGGGACCAGATCGGCCGCGACGCCGAGACCATGGTCGCGGCCGCCTGCGCCGAAGCCGAAGCGCGCGGCGTCTCCGATCCCGAGGACGTGACCAGCCACGTCTTCTTCGATGGCGCGATGCAGCAGCTCGGCGGCCAGTGGACCAAAGGGTTCGCGCCCGCCGCCGCCGCCGAAACGCCGCGCCCCGAGGGCCAGCGGCTCAACATGGTCACCGCGATCCGCCGCACGCTCGATCAGGAGCTGGAATCGAACCCGCGCGTGCTGCTGTTCGGTGAGGATATCGGACCCAAGGGCGGCGTCCATGCGGTGACGCTCGGCCTCCAGGAGAAATACGGGTCCGATCGGGTGTTCGACACGAGCCTCTCCGAGGAAGGCATTATCGGCCGCGCGGTCGGCATGGCGCTCGCCGGGCTGATGCCGGTGCCGGAGATCCAGTTCCGCAAATATGCCGAGCCGGCGCTCGAGCAGATCAACGATTGCGGCACGATGCGCTGGCGCACCCATAACCGCTTCGCCGCGCCGATGGTGCTGCGGATGCCGATCGGCTTCTTCAAATGCGGCGATCCCTGGCACAGCCAGACCAACGAGGTGCAGTTCGTCCACAATCCCGGCTGGCGCGTCGCCGCGCCGAGCAATGCCGAGGATGCGGTCGGCCTGCTCCGCGCGGCGCTGCGCGGCAACGATCCGGTGGTGTTCTTCGAACATCGCGCGATGCTCGACGATCCCTGGGCGCGCCGGCCGTGGCCCGGCGATGATTTCGTCCTGCCCTTCGGCAAGGCGAAGAAGACACGCGAGGGCGATGCGATCACGATCGTCACCTGGGGCGCGATGGTGCCGCGCTGCGAGGAAGCCGCCGAGGGTATTTCCGCCGACGTGATCGACCTTCGCACGCTCCAGCCGTGGGACAAGGACATGGTGCTGGACTCGATCGCGAAGACGCGCCGCTGCCTGATCGTGCATGAGGATCTGCGCTCGGGCGGCTTCGGCGCGGAGATCGCCGCGGTGGTCGCCGACGAGGCATTCCTCGATCTCGACGCGCCGGTCGCGCGGGTGACGATGCCGGACATACCGAGCCCCCACAATCCGGTGCTGCTCGATCATGCTGTGCCTTCGGTCGCGCGCATCCGGGCGAAGATCGACGAATTGCTGGGATTCTGACGTGATCGACGTCGTCGTGCCGATGGAGCAGGAGGGGACCAAGGCCGTCGTCCGATCCTGGCTCAAGCAGGTCGGCGACCGGGTTTCTGAGAACGATCCGCTGGTCGAGCTCGAAACCGACAAGGTCGCGATGGAGGTTCCCGCGCCGGCCTCCGGCGTGCTCGCCGAAATCCTGCTCACCAGCGATGCCGATGCGGTGCCGGGCGCGGTGCTTGGCCGCATCGCACCGGAAGGCACGGAAACCAAGACACCCCTCATTCGTCCCGAGCGAAGTCGAGGGGCGTCGGCACCGAGTCAAAGAATCCGCCCCTCGACCTCGGTTCATCCTGAGCGGCCGCCGCATGCGGCAGCCGAAGGGCTCGGGACGAGCGGAGAGGGGAGGGAGGAGCGATTATCTCCTTCCGTCAAGCGCGCGCTTCGCCAGCACAGTCTCGACCCTGCCATCATCGAAGGCACCGGCCGCGCGGGCCGCATCACCCGCGCCGATGTCGATCGCGCCGTCTCGACCACGCCGAAGCGCCCGACGGAGGGCGTCATCCCCGCCGCCCCCTCGACTTCGCTCGGGACAGGCGGCGATCTCAAGGGCCAGATCGTCCCCCACGATCGCATGCGCCTCGCCATCGCCGGGAATATGGCGCGCTCGCTCGCCGAAGCACCGCACGTCACCGCGGTGTTCGAGGCCGATTTCAGCGCGATCGCCGCCCACCGCGCCAAGCACAGGGATGCTTTCGCTGCGAAAGGCATCAAGCTCACCTACACCGCTTACCTCGTCGCCGCGGCGGCCGAGGCGATGAAGGTCGCGCCGGCGATCAACAGCCGCTGGCACGCCGACCGGCTGGAGATTTTCGACCATGTCGATATCGGCGTCGGCACCGCGCTCGGCACAAAGGGGCTGATCGTCCCGGTTTTGCGCGGCGTCCAGGCGCTGAGCCTGGAGCAGGTCACCAAGGGCCTCGACGACCTGATCGAGCGCGCCCGCGCCGAGAAATTGACCAGCGCCGACGTGAGGGGCGGCACCTTCACCATCTCCAATCACGGCGTCTCGGGCTCGCTCTTCGCCGCGCCGATCATCATCAACCAGCCGCAATCGGCGATCCTCGGCGTCGGCAAGCTGGAGAAGCGCGTCGTCGTGCGCGAGGTCGGCGGCGTCGACACGATCCAGATCCGGCCGATGGCCTATGTCAGCCTCACCATCGACCACCGCGTCGTCGATGGCCACCAGACCAATGCCTGGCTCAGCCGCTTCGTCGAGCTGCTGGAGACCTGGCTGGCGGATTGACGCCGGCTGAGGAGATGACAGCTGAATCAATCCTCCCCGTCGACGGGAGGGGGACCGCGCCGCGCAGCGGCGGGGTGGAAGGGTGTCAGCGTCAGAGAATGGATTTCGGAGTCTGACACCCCTCCGTCAGCCCTTCGGGCTGCCACCTCCCCTCGAGGGGGAGGATTTGGCAGAGCCCTTCACCAGGCCCACAAACCGAGCACGATCGCGAGCAGCAACGCGAGCGCCAGGCCGGAGATGAAGACCGCGCGCTGCCACGGGCGGCGCAGCTCGATCTCGCCACCACGCACGTCTTCGGCGCGATAATGGGGAGATTTCGGGTCGTTCGCCATGCGCGGACAACGAACCGGCGCGCGCATCGTTGCCCGAGCTTTCGCCGGTTCAGCCTGCGTTCGGGAGTTGACGGATAAGCTTTCGATCGTCAGGACACATCGCGATGTGCAGCGCCGCCCATAACCAGACCGCTTTCCCGCGCGCCGCCGCTGCGTCCGTCTATTCCTATTATTATCCGCCTGCCCGGACGGGAACGGACTGACGCGCGCCTGAAACAGGAACGTTCATCCACCCCGTCCGGACCCCCGGGCGGGGTTTTTCTTTGTGCCAAGAGGAACCCCGATCATGCTGACCGAAGAGAGATTGAACCCGCCGCTGGAGGCCGCGTCCGACTGGACGATCCCGCAGCATTGGGAGCGATTCACCGCGGAGGAGCACGCCGTTTGGGATCTGCTCTTCGCGCGGCAGCAGAAAATGCTGCACGGCCGCGTCGTGAAGGCGTTCGAGGAAGGACTCGACGTGCTCCGGCTCTCGCATCCCGGCATTCCGGACCTGGAGGAACTGAACGAGCGGCTGCACCGGCGGACGGGATGGACGGTGGTGTCCGTGCCCGGGCTGATTCCGGACGATGTCTTCTTCCGCCACCTGAGCCTGCGCCAATTCCCCGCCGGAAATTTCATCCGCAAGCGCGCGCAGCTCGATTATCTGGAGGAGCCCGACGTCTTCCACGACGTCTTCGGCCATGTGCCGCTGCTCGCCAATCCGGCGGTCGGCGATTTCATGCAGCGCCTTGGCGAGCATGGATTGGAATCGATGGATGCCGGCGCGCTGCACCGGCTCGCGCGGCTCTACTGGTACACGGTCGAATTCGGTCTGGCGCGAGAGGATGGCGACCTCAAGATCTACGGCGCCGGCATCGTCTCCAGCTTCGGCGAATCCCATTTCTCGCTGGAAAGCCCGAAGCCCGCGCGGCGGGCGTTCGACATGCGCGAGGTGCTGCGTACTCGCTACCGCAGCGACGCCTTTCAGGAAGGCTATTTCATCATCGACAGCTTCGAGGCGCTGCTCGACGACATGCTGAGCCACGATTTCGGCGCGCTCTATGCCGAGGTGGCCGGCGCGCCCGATCTCGACATCGCGCGCTGAGCGCGCCGGCGAAGGCGAATATTCACGATTCGGCGTTAGACGGCCGGGCCATGTCGGCCCGCACCGCCTTTCTGCTCGGCGCCGCGATCGTCGCGGTTAGCTGCAACGCCTTCACCGACGCGGCGACGCGGCTGGCTTATGATATCCAGGGCGCCGCCGCGCGGCTTGGCCCGCAGGAGGGCGCGCGCTTCACCCTGATCCACCACACGCCGTCGGCGGCGGGGCAGTGCGATGGCCCGTATCGCGTCCAGCTCGATCGGGTCGGCGCGATCGTCATCTGGTGCTACGATCGCGCCGGCGCCGTCGTGTCGAGCCATACCACGTCCTGGCACCGGCGCTTCGCCGATACCGCGCGGACCTTCATCCTCGACAAGCCGGCCGGCGCGCCGCTGCGGATCGAGCTGGAGCGCCGGGGCGGGCGCGCCGTCATCGTCGGGGTGAGCTGATGTTCGCGATCCTTGCCATTCCGCTGGTCATCTACGTCTTTTACGCGGTCGCGACCGGCGAGGTCTGGGTGAAGTCCGGCCCGGGCGCGCGACTGGTCACCCGCACCGACGCGCCGGTCTATTTCTGGATCTGCACGATGATCTACGCCGGTCTCGCACTCGCGATGGCGACGATCTTCTAAGGCTGGTTCATCGTCAGCAGATCGTAGCCCGCGACCAGCTCGTCTTTCTGGTTGAACACCTCCACCGCCCAGCGCACTTCGCCCATTTCCTCGTTGCGGATGCTCTTCGATTTGACGGTGAGCTCCACTCGCATCGAATCCCCTGGATAGAGCGGAGTGAGGAAGCGCAGGCCCTCCAGCCCGTAATTGGCGAGCACCGGCCCCGGCGCGGGATCGACGAACAGGCCGGCGGCGAAGGAAAGGATGAGATAGCCGTGCGCGACCCGGCCCGCGAAGATCGGGTTCGCCTTCGCCGCCTCCTCGTCCATGTGCGCGTAGAAATTGTCGCCGGTGAAGTCCGCGAAATGCTCGATATCGGCGAGCGTGACGGTACGGCTGCCGGTCTTCAGCGTGTCGCCGATCTCCAGCTCGGAGATGCGCTTGCGGAAGGGGTGGATATCGCCCGTCGTCTTCCCCGCGCCGGGCAGCCACTGGCCGATCACCGCGGCGAGCATGTCCGGCGATCCCTGGAGCGCGGTGCGCTGCATGTAATGCTTGACGCCGCGCACGCCGCCCATCTCCTCGCCGCCGCCGGCGCGCCCCGGCCCGCCATGGACAAGGACGGGAAGCGGGGAGCCGTGGCCGGTCGATTCCTTGGCGCTGGTGCGGTCGAGGATCACCATCCGGCCGTGATAGGCGCCGGCACCGAGCACGAAGTCCTCGGCCACGCCCTTGTCGAACGTGAACAGCGACAATGCCAGGCTCCCCATCCCGCGATTGGCGAGCGCGATCGCGTCATCGAGGTCGCGATAGGGCATGATCGTCGAGACCGGCCCGAACGCCTCGACATCGTGCACCGCGTCCGATCCCCAGGGGTCGTCGGCGCGCAGCAGGATCGGGGAAATGAAGGCGCCGTTGCCGGCCACCGGCGGCGCCTCGGGGTCGCCGGCGACGATCCGCGCCGACTTGGCGAGTTCGGCGACGCGCGCGCGCACGTCGGCAAGCTGGTCGTGGCTGGCGAGCGCACCCATCTGCACGCCCTCCTCGCGCGGATCACCGATCCTCACTTTGGCGAGCCGGGCCGTCAGCGCCTCCTGCACCGCGTCGAGATAGGCGGCCGGGGCCATCGCGCGGCGGATGGCGGTGCATTTCTGCCCCGCCTTCACTGTCATTTCGCGCGCGATTTCCTTGACGAACAAGTCGAACTCGGCCGTTCCCGGCGCCGCGTCGGGGCCGAGGATCGATGCGTTGAGGCTGTCGCGCTCGGCGACGAAGCGGACGCTTTCCCGCGCGATCACCGGATGGGTCTGGAGCTTCATCGCCGTCGCCGCCGATCCGGTGAAGCTGACCACGTCCTGCAAGGTGAGATGGTCCATCAAATCGCCGGTCGAGCCCATGATGAGCTGGACCGCGCCGGCGGGGAGCACGCCCGCCTCGATCATGATCCGGACGCACGCCTCGGTCAGATAGCCGGTCGCCGAGGCCGGCTTCACGATCGCCGGCACGCCGGCGAGCAGCGTCGGCCCGAGCTTCTCCAGCATCCCCCAGACCGGGAAGTTGAAAGCGTTGATATGGACCGCGACGCCCTGGAGCGGGGTGAAGACATGCTGGCCGACGAAGCTGCCGGTCTTCGACAATGGCTCCATCGGTCCGTCGATCAGCACCCGCCCGTTGGGCAGCTCGCGCCGTCCCTTCGACGAGAAGGAGAAGAGCGTGCCGGCGCCGCCCTCAATGTCGATCCAGCCGTCATTGCGGGTCGCGCCGGTGGCGTAGCTGAGCTCGTACAGCTCCTCCTTGCGGGCCATCACCGCATTGGCGAGATCCTTCAGCATCCAGGCGCGCTCGTGGAAGGTCATCGCCCGCAGCGCCGGCCCGCCGACGCGGCGTGCGTGATCGAGCATTGCCTTGAAATCCAGGCCCTTGCTGCCGGTCTGTGCGATCACGTCTCCGGTCACGGCGCTGCGCACCTCGGCGAGACCGCCATCGCCGGCCACCCACTGGTCGGCGGCGTAATTGAGCAGCTTCAGCGTCTTCATATCATCCAATCCTAACAGGCTCGGGTCTAGTGTCACCGCCCCGTGAAATTCGGCTTCCGTTTCTCCATGAACGCCGCCACGCCTTCGCGATAGTCGTCGGAGAAGCCGAGCTCGCGCATCGCATCGCGCTGGCGGTCGAGCGCCTCGTCGAGGCTCTGGCCCCAGCTTTCGCGGATCATCGCCTTGATCTTCGCGAGCCCGAGCGGCGCCCCCGCGGCGAACCGCGCGGCGAGGGCATCGACTTCGGCATCGAGCGCCTCGTCCTCCACCGCCTTCCAGATCAGGCCCCATTGCGCCGCCCGTTCCGCCTCGATCGGCTCGCCCGTCAGCGCCAGCCCCAGCGCGCGCGCCTGGCCCACGAGGCGCGGCAGCACCCAGGTGCCGCCGCTGTCCGGGATGAGCCCGATCGCGGCGAAGGACTGGATGAATTTCGCGCTCTTCGCCGCGATCACGATGTCGCAGGCGAGGGCGATGTTCGCGCCGGCGCCCGCCGCCACGCCGTTCACCCGCGCGATCACCGGCATCGGCAGCGCCACCAGCCGGCGGATCAGCGGATTGTAGCGTTGCTCGACCGACTCGCCGAGGTCCACCGACTCGCCCGGCGCCACCGCGCGATCGTTCAAATCCTGCCCGGCGCAAAAGCCGCGCCCGGCGCCGGTCAGCACCAGGCACCGCGCATCCCCGAGCTTCCCGAGCGCGTCGGCCACTTCCTCGTGCATCTGGACGGTGAAGCTGTTGAGCCGATCGGGACGGTTGAGCGTCAGCCGGGCGATAGCGGACTCGACCTTGAAGTCGATGGTTTCATAGGTCATGGCCGTCTCCTAACCTGCCATTGCGCCATTACAATCCTCGTTCGTCCCGAGCGAAGTCGAGGGGCGCGGGCACAGAGTCGTCACACCCACCCCTCGACTAGGCTCGGGACGAGCGGATAGGGTGGTTCGATCCGGAGATTGCCGATGACCGAAGCCTATATCTGCGACGCGATCCGCACGCCGATCGGCCGCTATGGCGGAAGCCTGTCGTCGGTCCGCGCCGACGATCTCGCCGCGCACTCGATCCGGGCGCTGATCGAACGCAATAAGGGTGTCGATTGGACGCAAGTCGAGGATGTCATCTACGGCTGCGCCAATCAGGCGGGCGAGGACAATCGCAACGTCGCGCGGATGGCGGGCCTGCTCGCCGGCCTGCCCGACACGGCGGGCGGCGTCACGCTGAACCGCTTGTGCGGCTCGGGCCTCGACGCGGTGGCGATGGCGGCGCGGACGATCCGCAGCGGGGAGGGCGGCCTGATCGTCGCCGGCGGCGTCGAGAGCATGAGCCGCGCGCCCTTCGTCGTCGCCAAGGCGGGCTCCGCCTTCGATCGCAAGGCCGAAATGTACGACACGACGATCGGCTGGCGCTTCGTCAACAAGGCGATGAAGGCGCAGTTCGGGATCGATTCGATGCCCGAGACGGCCGAGAATGTGGCTCAGGAATTCGGCGTAAGTCGTGAGGATCAGGATGAATTCGCTGCGACAAGCCAACGCCGCGCCGCTGCCGCGCAGGCCAATGGCCGGCTCGCCGCCGAGATCGCGCCGGTCGCCATCCCGCAGCGCAAGGGCGATTCCCTTATCGTCGACCGTGACGAGCATCCGCGCGAGACCAGCGCCGAGGCGCTGGCGAAGCTGAAGCCGATCGCGCGGGAAGGCGGCACCGTCACCGCCGGCAACGCCTCGGGCGTCAACGACGGTGCCGCCGCCCTCCTCATCGCCTCTGAAGAGGCGGCGAAGGCCAACGGCCTCACCCCCCGCGCCCGCATCCTCGGCGCCGCCGTCGCCGGCGTCCCGCCGCGCATCATGGGCATCGGCCCGGCGCCCGCGAGCGAGAAGCTGCTCGCCCGCCTCGGCCTGACGGTCGCCGACATGGCCGTGATCGAACTGAACGAAGCCTTCGCCGCCCAGGGCCTCGCCGTCATGCGCCGCCTCGGCCTCCCCGACGATGCCCCGCACGTGAACCCCAATGGTGGCGCGATCGCGCTCGGCCACCCCCTCGGCATGTCCGGCGCCCGCCTCGCCCTCACCGCGACCGAGGAATTGCACCGCACCGGCGGGCGCTACGCGCTCTGCACCATGTGCATCGGCGTGGGGCAGGGCATCGCGATGGTGATCGAATCAGTGTGATTGGTAATCAGGACTTTCGTTTTCGAAATATATTTCGAGGGCGGCTTTCCTGAGGTTGGTGCCTCCCAAAAGATATGGAGCCAATATGGCTCCGATCAACAGCCAATGGTCATATATACCATTGAAATCAAAAGAAAAATAATCCTGAACGATCAAGAGCGGTATTGAGAGCATTACGATGAATATGACGGAAAGTGCAAATGCAAATCCGCCCAATGCATAGAGCAGGAGCCCGCGACGATACCGTTCGATGATATTTATGATTTTCATGCCCGTGTTCAATGTCAAAATTGATTTTCGATCTTGTTAACGGATCGCGAGATTGGCCCATTTCCGACGTCGAAGGTCATTCGTTGACCGATCGGTCGATTAATGGTATGCAGCCACCCAAGGAGCTGGCCGATGTACACCACCGAACTCCAGAAGACCGCCAAGGTTGCCTCCACCGAGGATCCGGAAAAGCTCGCCGCCTTCGAGGCGCGGGTCGCCGCCGACGAGTTCATCGAGCCGAAGGACTGGATGCCCGAGGCCTATCGCCGGACGCTCACCCGGCAGATCAGCCAGCACGCGCATAGCGAGATCGTCGGCATGTTGCCCGAGGGCAATTGGATTTCGCGCGCGCCGTCGCTGCGGCGCAAGGCGATCCTGCTCGCCAAGGTGCAGGACGAAGCAGGCCACGGCCTCTATCTCTACTCGGCCGCCGAGACATTGGGCACGAGCCGCGAGGAGATGATCGAGGCGCTGCACAGCGGCAAGGCGAAATACTCGACCATCTTCAATTACCCGACGCTCACCTGGGCGGATATCGGCGCGATCGGCTGGCTGGTCGATGGCGCCGCGATCATGAACCAGGTGCCGCTCCAGCGCACCTCCTACGGCCCCTATGCCCGCGCGATGGTCCGCGTGTGCAAGGAGGAGAGCTTCCACCAGCGCCAGGGCTACGAGATCATGATGCACCTCGCCGCCGGGACGGCCGATCAGGTGCGGATGGCGCAGGATGCGCTGAACCGCTGGTGGTGGCCCAGCCTCATGATGTTCGGCCCGCCGGATGCCGACAGCCCCAACACCGCCCAGTCGATGCGCTGGCGGATCAAGCGCGACACCAATGACGATCTTCGCCAGAAATTCGTCGACATCACCGTGCCGCAGGCCGACGCGATCGGCCTCACCGTGCCGGACCCGGATCTTGCCTGGAACGAGGCCAAGGGCGGCTATGATTTTGGCGCTGTGGACTGGGAGGAATTCTACGCGGTCGTCCGCGGCGAGGGCCCGGTCGCCAAGGAGCGGATGAAGGCCCGCCGCGACGCCTGGGAAGAAGGCGCCTGGGTCCGCGAGGCCGCGGTCGCCCATGCGGAAAAGCGCGCGGCGCGGAAAGAGGCGGCATGAACCGTTTTCCTACAGGTGCCGGGCAATGTTATGCTGGCGCGATGAGCCCGTCCGCTTGGTCCGGAAGCCGTCTTTGCGAATCGCGTCCCGATCCGGCTCCCGAAAGCGCCATGGCCACCGCGAACATTGGGAACATTCGCGGCTTTTACCTGGCGGCGGCCACGCGATGAGCAAGGATTGGCCGCTCTGGGAGGTGTTCGTCCGTGCCAAAAGCGGGATGTCGCACCGCCATGTCGGCTCGGTCCACGCGCCCGATGCCGAGATCGCGCTGCGCCACGCCCGCGACACCTATACGCGCCGGCAGGAGGGGGTGAGCCTGTGGGTCGTGCCGTCGGCCGAGATCACTGCCTCCGATCCTTCGGACAATGCGGCGATGTTCGATCCGGCGGAGGACAAGATCTATCGCCACCCGACCTTCTACAACATCCCGGACGACGTGAAGCATATCTGATGTCTGATCGTGCCATCCTTCCACCTCTCCGCTCGTCCCGAGCCCTTCGGTTGCCGCCTGCGGCGGCCGCTCAGGATGAACCGAGGTCGAGGGGCGTATGTGATGAATCTGTGCCAACGCCCCTCGACTTCGCTCGGGACGAACGGGGTTTGGTTTGATGGTTGAGGTGTTCGCCCCGGATCGGGCTTTGTTCGAAACGCTCCTCCGCCTCGGCGACGATTCGCTGATCCTCGGGCAGCGGCTCGGCGAATGGTGCGGCCATGCGCCCTCCGTCGAGGTCGATCTCAGCCTTGCGAACATGGGCCTCGACCTGATCGGGCAGGCGACGCACTTCCTGAACGCCGCCGGCGTGGCGGAAGGACAGGGCCGCGACGGCGACGCGCTCGCCTTCCGGCGCGACGTGCTCGATTTCCGCAATTGCTGGTTGGTCGAGCAGCCCAACGGCGATTTCGCGCAGACGATGGCGCGGCAATTCCTGTTTTCGACCTGGCAGCATTTGCTGTTCGACGCGCTGACCCGATCGACCGACGCGACCATCGCCGCCGTCGCCGCCAAGGCGGTCAAGGAAGTGACCTACCATGCCGAGCTTGCCTCGGAATGGGTGATCCGCCTCGGCGACGGGACCGATGAGAGCCGGCGGCGGATGGTGGACGGGCTCGACTGGATGTGGCGCTTCGTCCCCGAATTGTTCGAGATGGACGACCTCGCCGAAGCCGCCGTGGCGAAGGGGATCGGCACCGACGTGACGGCCCTGCGTCCGGAATATGACCGCCGCATCGCCGCTATCCTCGCCGAAGCGACGCTCGAGGCGCCCAGGGACCAGCGGCCCATCGTCGGCGGCCGGCGCGGCCATCACAGCGAGCATCTGGGGCATATCCTCGCGCCGATGCAGTTCCTGCCCCGCACCTATCCGGACGCGACATGGTGACGCCGGCCGACAACCTCCCCTCCCGCAAGCGGGAGGGGAAGAGCCGCGAAGCGGCGAGAGGGGAGGGCCTGTCGCGGCGCGCCTTCCGACAGGCCCTCCCCCGGCCCCTCCCGCACGCGGGAGGGGAGATATGGGCAGTGCTGGAACAAGTCCCCGATCCAGAAATCCCCGCGCTTTCGATTGTCGATCTCGGCATCGTTCGCGACGTGTCGCCCGCGCGTGTGCTCCTGACCCCGACCTATACCGGCTGTCCGGCCACCCTGGCGATCGAGGCGATGGTCCGGATCGCGCTCGATCAATCGGGCTTCGCCGACGTCGAGATCGAAACCACGCTCTCGCCACCCTGGACCACCGACTGGATCAGCGCGGCCGGCAAGGCGAAGCTCAAGGCCTATGGCATCGCCCCGCCGGTGCCGGCGGGCGCCCATGCGGTCGAATGCCCGCAATGTGGTTCGGCCGACACCGAAGAGGTGAGCCGCTTCGGCTCGACGCCCTGCAAGGCGCTGTGGCGTTGCCGCGCCTGCGCCGAGCCCTTCGATCATTTCAAGTGCCACTGATGAGCGCCGGCTTTCATAGTCTCACCATCGCGGACGTGATCGACGAGACTGCCGAGGCGCGCTCGATCCGCTTCGCCGTGCCGGATGGGCTGCGCGACAGCTTTAAATTCAAGCCCGGCCAGCATTTGACGCTTAAAGCTGAGATTGAAGGCGAAGATGTCCGCCGCAATTATTCGCTCTGTGTCGCGCCGCAGGACGGCGCGCTGACCGTCACGGTCAAGCGGATCGGCGGCGGGCTCTTCTCGAACTGGGCGAACGACACTCTGAAGGCCGGCATGGCGCTCGAAGTGATGCCCCCTCACGGCAGCTTCACCTGGGATTTCGAGGTCGGGGCGGCGAACCATTATGTCGGCTTCGCCGGCGGCTCGGGGATCACGCCGGTCATGTCCCTGCTCAAGACCGCGCTCCTGACCGAGCCCAGGAGTCGCTTCACCCTCTTCTACGGCAATCGCGACAGCCAGTCGGTGATCTTTCTGGAGGCGCTGGCCGAGCTCAAGAACAGTTTCATGGACCGGTTGGAAGTCCATCATTTCCTTGCCGAAGAATATGAGGATATCGATCTGTTCAACGGCATGCTCGATCGCGCCAAATGCGAACTGATCCTCGAAACGCTGATCGATCCCGCCGAAGCGGCCGCCTTCTTCATCTGCGGTCCCGGCCCGATGATGGATGCCGCCGAGGAGGCGCTGCTGGCGCGCGGCGTTGACCGCGACCGCATCCATCTCGAGCGATTCACCGCCGGCCGGACCTCGGCGATGGCGGAGGCGCAGATGCAGGCGTTGTCGAAGGACGCCGCCGGCCTCGCGATGACGGTGACGCTCGACGGCCGCACCCGCCGCGTCGCCTTCGATGCGGGTGCCGGCAACATCCTCGATTCCGCCCGCGCCGCCGGGCTGCCCGCGCCCTTCGCCTGCAAGGCGGGCGTGTGCGCCACCTGCCGCGCCCGCGTGATCGCCGGCGAGGTCGAGATGGCCGCGCGCTACGGCCTCACCGACGAGGAGGTCATGGCGGGCTATGTCCTCACCTGCCAGTCGGTGCCCAAAGGCGACGGCCTGGTGCTCGACTACGACGCCTGAAGGCCGCTGCGTATCAGCTTCACCGCCATGTCGGCCAGCGCATCGGCCGAAATCCCGCCGTCGGGGCGGAACCAGGTGTGGGTCCAGTTGATCATCCCGAAGAACAGCATGGCGATCGGCAGCGCCGGCGCGCCGGGCTTGAGTTCGGCGATCAGCGCCTCCACCGCGGCGATGATCCGCCGCTGCCGCGCCACCACCTCGGCGCGCCGCGCCGGCGGGAGGTTGTCGAGCTCGTTCAGGAGCACCTTGTGACGATCGCCGGCGCCGACATAGAGCCGCATGAACTCGCGGGTGAGCGCGGCAAACTTTTCGTCGGCGCCGCCCTCTCGCGTCGCCGCCGCGGCCGCCGCGACGAGATCGTCCAGATGTGACGTCATGACGGCGTAGAGCACGTCATCCTTGGCCGGGAAGTAGTGATAGACCAGTGACTTGGACGTCCCGCATTCCTTGGCGAGATCGGTCATCGACGCACCACGGAAGCCTCGGGCCGCGAACAGCCTTGCCGCGCAATCGACGATCGCCGCCCGGCGCTTGTCGTAATCGGGGGATTGGGGCCTCGCCATGCCTCATTCTAGAGGCGGCGCGGCACGGCTGCCAAGCGTCTAGCGCAGCTGCGCCTCGCCCCGAAAGCCGGTCGCGTCGTGATAGGCGATCACCGCGCGGGTCACGTTCTGCATCAGCGCCATGCGCGTCACCAGCGGTGTCGCGGTGCGGCCGATCATCACCGCGACGGCATAGTGATGGCCGTCGGGCGCGGTCAGGATGCCGATGTCGTTATAGCCTGCCTGCTCGGCGCCGAGCACCTGGCCGGTGCCGGTCTTGTGCGCGATCTGCCAGCCCGGCGCGAGCCCGCCCTTCAGCCGCTGCGGGCCGGTCCGCACCGCCGCGAGGATCGAGAGCAGCCGCGCGGTCGATCGCTGCGACAGCAATTCGCCGCGCTGAAGCCGGGCGAGCCCCGCCACCACGCTTTCCGGCATCGCGCCGTCGACCGGATCCTCGACATATTGGTTGAAGGCGGTCCGGCGCCGGTCGGCCGGGACATTGGCCCGCGCGGTGAAGAAGGCGTTGCCGCGCGAAAAGGCGGGCTGCCATTGCATGCCGGCGATATGGCTCTGCATGATCCGCTCGCCGGGGCCGAAGCGGATGCCCTCGATATGGTTGCGCTCCAGCATCGCGCGCACCGCAGCGGGGCCGCCGGCATGGCGCAGCACCATGTCGTTGCAGGTATTGTCGCTCGTGGTGAGCGCCCGGAACATGAAATTGTCGAGGCTGGTGGTGTAGCCGTTGGGGCCGAGATCGGCGGCGACCGGCTGGTGGAAAAGGGTGAGATCGGCGCGGGTCAGCGTCGCGTTCTGGGTCAGATCGAGCCGGCCGTCATCGGCCGCCTGGAGCGCGGTGATCGCGACCCAGAATTTGCTGACGCTCTGCTGCGGGAAATAGCGATGGCCGTTCCAGCTCGTCGTCCAGCCGGTCTCGACGTCGCGCACGGCGATGCCGACGATGCCGTCGAAGCCGTGGCCGAGCGCGGTGACCCGCTGCTCAAGCGTGCTCTGCGCCTCGACATTGGGGGCGAGCCGGATCGGCGTCTGTCCGGGCTGCGTGCTCCAGGCCGATTGCGCCTGCGGTAGAATTCCCGTTGCAAGCAGCACCCCGAGCCCGGCCAGCCGCGCGCGCCCCATGAAAGTCCCCGCCATGATGTCCCCAAACCTCCTTTTGCCCGTATTTCCACCATAGCGAATCGGGTGAGTCTGTCAGCTTGAAGCGGGACGGCGAGGGACAAAGCGTGGCGCGGGCGGGCTGGATCGAATCCGGAACGCCATGAAAACACGTGGTGAATCAGAAGCTGAAGCGCAGGCTCGCCCTGATGTCACGCCCCGCGAGCGGCGCGAAATCCTTGAGGAAGCTCGCCGCGCGGCGGGCATCGACATCGAAGATGTTGTTCGCCGACAGGACCAGGCTCGTGCCGTTGTCGACGCCCCAGGGATGGATCGTCAGCGAGGCGTTGACCTGGGTGAAGCCGTCCGTCGGCGTCTCGAACGGCCCGACCCGGGTCTGCTTGTTGACCCATTCGGCCTCGATCCGGCCATCGACATAATGCGACTGCGCCTCGATCCCGCCAAGGATACGGAACGGCGGGATGCGCGGCACCGGGCTCACGCTGACGATGGTGGCATGCACATAATCGGCAACCGCGTCGGCCTTCACCTTGACGCCGCCGATCCGGAACAGATCGGCCGATCCTTCGAACTCGACGCCGAAATAGCGGGCATCGTCCTGCTGGAACTGGAAGACGGGAAGGTCGTCCTCGATCGCGCCGGTCGGCTGCTCGTAGATGTAATTGGAGAACCAGCTCTGGAAGAGCGAGGCGCCGAAGCTGTAGCCGGGGCCGGAGCCGCGCAATGTCGCCTCGAACCCCCAGCTGCGCTCCTTGGCGAAATCGGGATTGCCGACCTCGAACGCCTGGGTGCCGCCATGCGGGCCGTCGGCGAACAATTCCTCCGCCGATGGCGCGCGCTCGGTATAGGAGCCGGAAAGGCCGAGCCGGATGTTGCCGATCACCGCATAGCTCGCGCCGAGCGATCCGGTGAAGGCGTCGAAATCGCGGTGGATCTCGGGATTGCCGACCTCGGCATCGGCATCGGCGTCGCGTGAGCTGCGTTCGTAGCGCGCGCCGATTTCGGCCTTGAACGGGCCGTGATCGAGCGTCTGCAGGGTGAACAGGCCGATCTGGCTGCCCTGGTTGGGCGGCAGGAACTTCTCGTCGCCTTCGACATCGAAATTGCGGGTCGAATATTGGACGCCGAAGCCGCCGCCCCAGCCGCCGCGATTGGACTGCACCGCCTCGAGCCGGCCTTCCCAGCCCTTGTTGCGGAAGGTGGTGCCGATCGATCCGTCCTCCTCCAGCTCGAAATGGCGATATTGGGCATGGCCGGCGCGGAAGCGGACGGTGTCGATGAAGCCCGAGCCGGTATCGAACTCGGCGCGGAAATCCTCGCGGGTCTGGCGGAGGTCCAGCGTCGGTGCCTCGGCCTCGACATTCGGATCGAGCGAATAGCGGATCGGCACGCCGTAGCGGCTGTTGTAGCGGCTGACCGAGAAGCCGACATTGTTCTCGCCGTCGATCCAGGCGACGCCGCCGGCGACCTCGGTGGTCTTCGACGCGGTGTTGGGCAAGGTGCCGCGCAGGTCGGCAAGCGCCTGAATGTCGGGATCGGGGTTGGCCAGCGCCTCGGCGCGCAGCGCAGGCGTCAGCACATAACCGCCGATATGGAGGTCGTCGGTCCGGGTATAATTGCCGTCGAGGTGGACGACGAAATGGCCGCCGATCGGCGCATCGACCTCGCCGTTCGCGGAACGCTCGTTGGCCGCCGAACCGTAGGTCAGGATGCCGTCGACATGGACCGGCTCGTCCGGAACGCGGCGCGGGATGCGGCTGTCGATGACGTTGACGACGCCGCCGATCGCCGAGGAGCCGAAGAGGAGCGCCGCCGGGCCGCGCAGCACCTCGATACGGTCGGCGGTCAGCGGGTTGATCGCGACCGCATGATCGACGCTGGTGTTGGAAACGTCGAGGCTGCCGAGCCCGTCGGTAAGGAGGCTGATCCGCTCGCCCTCGAAGCCGCGCAGCACCGGCCGCGAGGCGCTCGGGCCGAAGGAGGTGGCCGAAACGCCCGGTTCGTGCGCCAGCGTGTCGCCGATCGAGGGGCGCACGTCGCGGGTGAGCTGCTCGCCGCTCATCACCGACGTTCCGGCAAGCACGTCGTTGCGGTTGCGGGTGAAGCCGGTGACGATGATCTCCTGTTCTTCGGGCTGGTGGAAACCGCCGCGATTGCCCTGGCCGTCATGCTGGGGTGCGTCGTCGCCGCCCGCGCCCGAATCGTCGGTTGCGGACACGCTGGTATCGGGCGCGGCCTGGGCCTGGGCCTGGGCGTAAGCGGGGGCGGGCAGGGCGACGGCGGCGGCGCCCGCCAGTAGAAGATGTCGAAGCAAGATGGACCTCCCTTGGGAACGGCGGGAGGCTTAGCAGAACGATATATTATCACAAGCAAATGTTTGTTTGATCACAGGCCATTCGACGCGGGCGGCCGTCGTTTCGCCGTGGCGGACCGCCGCCGGGCGACAAACCGGGACAGTTTTCCCTCCGCGCGGACAAAGTTGCGCGACAGCCGGCGGCGAGAATGCAACCATTCGACATCTCAGGGCAAAGGATCGTCCATGAAGACCAAGTTCCTCATCTTCGCCGGCTCGGCGCTCGCTCTGCTTGGCGGCGTCGCGATCGCGCAGAATGCCACGCCGGCGCCGACGCCAGCGCCGATCCACCGCGATCGCAATGCGGACCAGACCCGCCAGCAGGTCATCGATCGGGTCCAGCAGCGTTTCGACCGGCTGGACCTCAACCATGACGGCCGCTTCACGCCGGACGAGGCGCGTCAGGCGCGCGCGCGGATGCGCCAGCACCGACAGGACCGGACGTTCGATCGGCTCGACCTCGATCATGACGGCAGCATCACCCGCGACGAAATGAATCAGGCCCACGCGCGGATGCGCCAGCGCATGCAGGAGCGAAGGACGGAGCGCGGCAGGGGGCATCGCGGCCATGGCGCGCATCGCGGAGGGATGGGGCGCCATTCGATGGGCATGAGGGGCGATCATCGCCAGGGCATGTTCGGCGCGCAGGGTTCCATCACGCTCGAACAGATGCGCGATCGGGCGCTCCAGCGATTCGATCGCGTCGATCTCGACCATGACGGCATCGTCACCGGCGCCGAGCGACAGGAGGCCCGGACCCGGATGCGCGCGCAGTTCCGCCAGCGCATGGAGCAGCGCCGGCAGGCCCGGGACGACGCGGCGCCGTCGCAGCCGCAATAAGCTGGGCGTGGGAGCCGGGCGCGGTGTCGCCCGGCCCCCGCATTCTTCCAAATCCTCCCCGTCGAGGGGAGGGGGACCGTTCGCCGCAGGCGAATGGTGGAGGGGTGTCAGACTCCGAGATTCATTCTCCGAGTCCGACACCCCTCCGTCAGCCCTTCGGGCTGCCACCTCCCCTCGAAGGGGAGGACTTCATCAGCGAATCCTTCACGCCGACCCGGTGCGGGGGATCACCAGCCGGGCGCAGAGCCCGCCTTCCGGGCGATTTTCAAGCTCCAGCCGTCCGCCATGTGCCTGCGCGGCGGCCCGCGCGAGGGTGAGGCCGAGCCCGCTGCCGCCGGTCTCGCGGCTGCGCGACGGCTCGATCCGGTAGAAAGCCTCCTGCACGTTCGCGAGTTCCGCCTCGGGAATGCCGGGGCCGTCGTCCGCGATCTCGACGGCGAGCTCGTCCGATCCGCGATCGCGCACCGCAACGCGCGCGGCGCCAGCATATTTGACCGCGTTCTCGATGAGGTTGCGGATCGCCCGGCGCAGCAATCGCGGCCGGATCTGCCCGGTCTGGCGTTCCCCGGCCTCCATTTCGACATCGGCGCCGAAAGCATGGAATTCCTCGACCACCGCGTCGGCGAGCGCGGTGACGTCGATCGGGCGCAGCGGCTCGACCGCGCGGCCCGACCGGGCGAGCGCGAGCGTGTCGTCGAGCATCGCCGTCATTTCCTCGATGGTGGCGATCATGTGCGCCCGTTCGTCGGCGGGCTCGACGCTCTCGGCGCGGATCCGCAGCGAGGCCAGCGGCGTACGCAGATCATGGCCGATCGCGCCGAGCATCCGGTCCTTCTCGTCGAGCATCGCGCTCACCCGCGTCCCCATCGCGTTGAAGGCCTCGATCGCGCGGCTGACATCGGCCGGCCCGCGCGGCGCGACATAAGGCGCCTCGCCCCGGCCCTTGAACCTTTGCGCCGCGGCGGTGAGATCGCGCAGCGGCCGGGCGATCCGGATCGCGACGACCAGCATCGCCGCGAGCACGATCAGATAGGTGAGCAGGGTCGCGACCGCCGGCCTGAGCGCGAGCCATGGATTGGGGCGCGCCGTCAGCGCCCGGCCGTTCACCCAGCGTCCGTCGCCGAGCTGGATGGAGAGCAGCAGCCGCTGGAGCTGGATCGGGCCGCGTCGGCCGCCTCGCCGCTCATTTGCCTCGCCATCGTCGCGCTGGAATTCGACCTGCTCGACAAGGGCGCGGGCGTCGCGGATGGCGAGCCCGTTGGACGAGGCGTCGTCGCGCAATCGCTCGACGAGCCAGGGGTCGCTGCGCGCGGCCGGGATGATGCTGGCCGGATCGAGCGAGAAGCGTCGCCGCCGCTCCGGCCGGAACCGCGCCTCGTGCGCGCGGGGCGGCTGGCCGGCCGCGATCCGCTGCGCCGCCAGCACGAACCGCGCGACCGCCGGCCCCTCGATCTGGGCGCGGCTCACCCGCTGGCGCTCGGTGAAGATGAGGCTGAAATTGATCGCCTGCGCGAGCAGCAGCGCGACCGCCATGACCAATGCGATCTGGCCGATCAGGCTCTTCGGCGCCAGGCGTCGCGGGAACGCCTTCAAAGCCGGCGCACCTCGGCCGCCAGCATGTAGCCGCCGCCCCACACGGTCTTGATCAGCTTCGGATCGGAAGGGTTTTCCTCGATCTTCTTCCTGAGGCGGCTGATATGATTGTCGATGCTGCGTTCGAAGGCGGCGAGTTCGCGGCCCTGGCTGAGATCGAGGAGCTGATCGCGGCTCAGCACCCGGCGCGGCCGCGTCACCAGCGCGTGGAGCAGATTATATTCGCCGGTCGAGAGCGGGATCGCGACGCCGGCCTGATCGACCAGCTCGCGCTCGCCCGACTTGAGAACCCAGGGGCCGAAGGCGTAGCTGTCGGTATCGGGCGCGCGCACCTTGCCGCCACCTCCGCTTTCGCCTGCGCGGCGGAGCACGGCCTTGATCCGGGCAAGCAGTTCGCGCGGGGAAAAGGGCTTGGTGACATAATCGTCCGCGCCCATTTCGAGGCCGACGATCCGTTCGGTCTCCTCGCTCCTGGCGGTCAAAAGGATGATCGGCACCGGGTGGGTGGCGCGCAGCCAGGAGGTCAGCGCGAGCCCGTCCTCGCCGGGCATCATGATGTCGAGGAGGACGAGGTCGATCGCATAGGCCGAGATCACCTGGCGCGCGGCGGCGGCATTTTCCGCCTTGGTGACGCGCAGCCCGTTGCGGCCGAGATAGGCCGCGAGCGGCTCACGGATGTCGCGCTCGTCATCGACGAGCAGGATGTGCGGTTCGTCGGCCATGTCCGGGATTGTAGGGCGACACCGCGCGGCTGCGCCAGCCCGACAATGTCTCATCTTGTCGTCGATTGTCACACCCTGTCGCCGGCGGCATAACGGTGGCGATGAGCGGGGAGGCCGATCTTGCGAAGCGCGCGCTGTCGCGCGGCGACCTGATCGCCGCCTATGACATCACCGTTCTCGCGATCGCCGAGGGCGACGAGACCAACGAGGTCCGCCACCAACAGATCCTCGCGCTCGCGCGGATGGGCGACACCGATCGGGCGATGGAGCTGTTCGCCGCCTACCGGCTCGATCGGTCCGATCATCCGCACGAACGCGCGATCGGCGCTCGCCTGCTCAAGGATCGCGCGATGGCGCTGCCGGAGGGGGAGGCGCGGCAGGCGGCGCTCGAACAGGCCTTCGCCGTCTATCACGCCATCTATCTCGACAGCGGCGATTCCTTCCCCGGCATCAATGCGGCGACGCTGGCGCTGCTCGCCGGCGAGGGCGATCGGGCCCGTACGCTCGCCGAAGCACTGCTCGCCGATCCCGAGGTCGCGGCCGGCACCGATTATTACATGGCCGCGACCCGGGCCGAGGCATTGCTCGTGCTGGGCCGGCTGGACGAGGTCGGCGCGGTGCTGGCCGGCGCGCCGGTGCGCGATTGCGCCGATTATGGCGCCCGCGCCAGCACGGCCCGCCAGCTCGGCCGCATCGCAGCTTATCTCGGTCTGGACGATGCGGCCCCGGCCGCTTTGCTCGCGCCGCTGACGCCGCCGCGCGCCGCCCATTTCTGCGGGCACATGTTCGCCGCCGACGGCGATGCCGAAGCGCGGCTGCGCGAACGGATCGAGCGCGCGCTCGATGAGGAGGGGATCGGCTTCGCCTGTGGCGCGCTCGCCTGCGGCGCCGACATCGTCTTTGCCGAGGCGGCGCTCGCGCGCGGGATCGAGCTCAATGTCGTGCTCCCGTTCGAGGAGGCCGATTTCCTCGCCCAATCGGTGCTGCCGGGCGGTGAGGGTTGGCGCGAACGCTACCGCGCCTGCGTCGAACGCGCGGCCGGCGTGATTCAGGCCAGCCAGATGGAGTTTTTCGGCGACCCCTCGCAATATGGCTATGCCAGCCGCATGGCGATGGGCCTCGCACGCCTGCGCGCCCAGCACCTTCGGACCGAAGCGGTGCAGATCGCGATCTGGGACTGCGCCGGCGCCCACGGCCCGGCCGGCACCGGCGCCGACGTCGCCGCGTGGCGTGAACGCGGCGGGCGGACGGTCGTCATCGATCCGGGCCCCGTCGATCGCGCGCTTGAGCGCCCGCCGCCGCGCGTCCGCAGCGACTATGAGCGGATGCTGGCGGCGATCCTGTTCACCGATTTCGCCGGCTTCTCGACGCTGAAGGAGACCGCGCTCCCCGCCTTCTGGGACGGGGTGATGCGTCGCGTCGCCGAAGTGCTCGACGGCCACGAAGGCGAGGTCGAATGCCGCAACTCCTGGGGCGATGCGCTCTATGCGGTGATGCCGAACGCGCCGGCGGCGGCCGGGATCGCGCTCGAGCTTCAGGACGTGCTCTCCCGCTTCGATTTCGCCACGTTGGGCCTCGACGGCAAGGGCGGGATGCGCGTCGGCGTCCATTACGGCCCGGCCTATCGCACCATCGATCATATCACCGGCCGCACCACCTTCTACGGCACCGAAGTCTCGAAGGCGGCGCGGATCGAGCCGGTGACGCCGCCCGGCGCGGTGTTCGTGACCGAGCCCTTCGCCGCCATCCTCGCGCTCGAGGCCGCCGACCGGTTCACCTGCCGCTATGTCGGCCGCATCGCGCTCGCCAAGAATTACGGCCAGTTCCCGATGTACCGTCTCACCCGGGCCTAGCCGGCGAACAGTTCCGCCACGGTCTCATGGGATTTGAGCCGTGCCTGGTGGTCGTAAATCTGCGCCGTGATCATCAGCTCGTCCGCGCCGGTTTGCGCGACGAACGCCTCGATCGCGGCCTTCACCGTCGCCGGCGAACCGATCGCCGAGCAGGTCAGGAAATTGTCGATGATCGCGCGGGCATTGGGTTGCAGGGTCTCGGCATAATCCTCGACCGGCGGCGGCAGTTTGGAGGGGTGCCCGAAGCGCAGGTTGACCACCGCCTGCTGCACCGAAGTGGCGAGCAGGCGCGCCTCCTCGTCGGTGTCCGCGGCGAAGGCGTTGAAGCCGAGCATGACATAAGGCTTGTCGAGCTGTGCCGAAGGCTGGAACCGCTCGCGATAGATGCGGATCGCGTCCATCATCGCCGCCGGCGCGAAATGCGAGGCGAAGGCGTAAGGGAGGCCGAGCATCGCCGCGAGCTGCGCGCCGAACAGGCTCGATCCAAGGATCCAGACCGGGATGTCCAGCCCCTCGCCGGGAATGGCGCGCACGCGCTTGCCGTCGCCGCCTTTGAAATAATCCATCAGCTCGACGACATCGCGCGGGAACTGGTTGTCGTCGGAGGCGAGGTTGCGCCGCATCGCGTGCGCCGCGGCCTGGTCGGTCCCCGGCGCCCGCCCGAGACCGAGGTCGATCCGGCCCGGGAACAGCGATTCCAGCGTCCCAAACTGCTCGGCGATGATCAGCGGCGCGTGGTTGGGGAGCATGATCCCGCCGGCGCCGATCCGGATCGTCGATGTACCTTCGCCGACGAAGGCGAGGGCGACCGCGGTCGCGGCGCTGGCGATGCCCGGCATCGAATGATGCTCGGCCATCCAGAAGCGTTTGTAGCCGCAGCGTTCGGCATGCCGGGCAAGGTCGCGCGCATGGTGCAGCGCCTGGCGCGCGTCGCCGCCTTCGACGATCGGCGCGAGATCGAGGATCGAAAATGGGATCATGGCTGCCAGATGGGGCGGCGGCGACATCAATACCAGTGTTCGAAAGGTGGTGAGCCCAGCTGGGTTCGAACCAGCGACCTACTGATTAAAAGTCAGTTGCTCTACCGACTGAGCTATGGGCCCTTCGCGGTCGCTGCCCTACGGGCCGGCCGGGGCCGGGTCAACCGCGCAAGGAGCTGGCGGACGGTAAGGCCGCTGATCGGATCACGCCACTCGGGCGCGATCTCGGCGAGCGGATCGAGGACGAAGCGGCGCTCCCGGAAGGCGGAGTGCGGGACGATCGGCCCCGGCCCGCCCCACGGCCCTTCCGACCACAGGATGATGTCGAGATCGAGCACGCGCGGCCCCCAGCGCCGCCCGCCGCGCCGGCCGAAGGCGCGTTCGATCTCCTTCAGGCGGGTGAGCATTGCCTCGGGATCGAGATCGCTTTCGACGATCGCCGCGGCATTGGCGAAGCCGCGGCCGGCGGGGCCGAGCGCCGATGTCGCGCGGATCGCCGAGACCGCCAGGACTCCGCCCAATTCGCCCAGCGCCGCGCGCAGCACCGCCGCCGGCGCGCCGTGGCGGCCATGACGGCGGTTGGAGCCGAGCGCGATGACGTAGCGCATCTTTGCCATGTTCCTCCATCGCCAAACCGTCATTCCAGCGGAAGCTGGAATCTCACTTCCCTTGCAAGGCACGGGGATTCCAGCTTTCGCTGGAATGACGATGAATCCTCCGCCCGATAGCCCGATTCCCGAAGCCGAAGCTCCGCGCGATTGCCCGTTCTGCCCGCGGCTCGTCGCGCTGCGCGAGGAACTGCGCGACCGGCATCCCGATTGGTGGAACGCGCCGGTGCCGGCCCTTGGCGACGCGCAAGCCTGGCTCGGCCTCGTCGGGCTCGCGCCCGGCAAGTGGGGTGCCAATCGGACGGGGCGGCCCTTCACCGGCGACTATGCGGGGGAGCTGCTGTTCGCGACGCTCGGCAAGTTCGGATTGGCCAAGGGGACATATGACGCGCGCCCCGACGATGGCGTGCGCCTGACCGGCTGCATCATCCTCAACTCGGTCAAATGCCTGCCGCCGCAGAACAAGCCCTTGCCGGCCGAGGTCGCAATGTGCCGCCGCTACATGGAGGCTGCACTGCCGCGTCTGCCCAACCTGCGCGTCCTCGTCGCCCTGGGCCGGATCGCGCACGACAATGCGGTGAGGATCGCCGGCGGGCGGCAAGTGGATTTCCCCTTCGCCCATCTCGCCGAGCACCGCCTGCCCGACGGTCGCGTGCTGATCGATAGCTACCATTGCTCGCGCTACAACCAGAATACGGGCCGGTTGACGGCGTCGATGTTCGAAGCGGTGTTCGCGCGGGCGACAGAGCTTAAATATCCTGTGTGAGCCGTCCGTAGAGCTCAGGCCGGCGGTCTCGGAAGAAGCCGAAGGCGGCGCGGTGGCGTTTCGCGGCGGCGAGGTCGAGCGTGGCGGTGAGCACGCCGGTTTCCTTCGCGCCGAATTCCGCGAGCATGTCGCCGCGCTCGTCGCAGATGAAGCTGTGGCCGTAGAAGACCTGGCCATGCTCGTCGCCGATCCGGTTGGCGGCGACGACGGGGACGACGTTCGACACCGCATGGCCGATCATCGCGCGGCGCCACAGCCGCGACGTGTCGAGATCGGGATCGTGCGGCTCGGTGCCGATCGCGGTCGGATAGAAGAGCACGTCCGCGCCCATCAGCATCAGGCTGCGCGCGGTCTCCGGATACCATTGATCCCAGCACACGCCGACGCCGAGCGTCGCCCCCTGGGTCGGCCAGACCTTGAAGCCGGTATTGCCGGGACGGAAATAGAATTTCTCCTCATAGCCAGGGCCGTCGGGGATGTGGCTCTTGCGATAGACGCCCATCACCTGGCCGTGGTCGTCGATCATCGCCAGGCTGTTGTAATGATGCGGCCCGTCCGCCTCGAAGAAGCTGGTCGGGATGAAGATCTCCAGCTCGGCGGCGAGCTTTTGCATCGCCAGCACGGCGGGATGTTCGGCCGTCGGCCGGGCGGAGGCGAACAGGCCCTCGTCCTCGGTCCGGCAGAAATAGGGGCCTTCGAACAATTCGGGCGGCAGGACGACATTGGCGCCCTTGCCCGCCGCCTCGCGGACGAGCTCGGAGACGTTGCGGACATTCTCCGCCATGTCGTCGGTGAAGCCGAGCTGGAGCGCGGCGACGGTGAGTTCTGACATTCCAATCTCCGTCCCGACCCGTCCATCACCCTCGCTGGCCTCGCTCGTCCCGAGCGAAGTCGAGGGGCGTTGGCACCGAGTCATCATATTCGCCCCTCGACTACGCTCGGGACGAGCGAAAACCTAGGGCGTCCGGCACCGGTCGCGCTTCAGCGCGGCACCTGCTGGCTGATGCAGTGGAAGCTGCCGCCGCCGGTGAGCACATGATCGGCGCGAAGGCCGACGGCCCGGCGGCCGGAGAACAAGGCCCCGATCGCCTGGACCGCCGCTTTGTCGCTCGCCCGCCCATATTGAGGCACGACGACCGCCGCATTGCCGATGTAGAAGTTCATATGGGACGCGGGGACGATTTCGCCATCCTTCTCGATCCGGCCGGGCGAGGGGAGGGTGACGACCCTCACGCCGAATGCTTCGGCGCGGGCTTTGGCGTCGGCATAGACCGCCGCGTTGGGATCGTCCTGCGCCGGCGCCGGGATCGCCAGAACCCCCTCCGCCACGAAGCGCGCGAGATTGTCGACATGGCCGTCGGTATGGTCGTTCAGCAGCCCCTCGCCGAGCCAGAGCAGCCGATCGATGCCGAGATCGGCGCGCAGCCGGGCCTCGACCGCCGCCTTGTCGAGTCCCGGATTGCGGTTCGGGTTGAGCAGGCATTGCTCGGTGGTGACGGCGAGCCCGGTGCCGTCCACGTCGATCGCGCCGCCCTCCAGCACCCAGTCGTGCGCGGCCGGCGCCAGGCCGATCGTCTCCGCCAGCCGCGCCCCGACGCTGTCGTCGCTGTCCAGCTCATATTTGCCGCCCCAGCCGTTGAACCGGAACCGCGCCGCGCTGCGTGATCCGGCCTGGCCAAGGATGATCGGACCGGTGTCGCGCAGCCAGATGTCCCCGAACGGCTCGACCAGTACGGTCGTGAACGGAGCGAGCTTCCGGGCCGCATCGGCCGCCTCGGCGTCTGCGGCGACCAGCCGCACCTCCTCGCCCGCGCCGTCCGCATGGACCGCCCGCGCAAAGGCAGCGACCTCCTCGCGCGCCGGATGGAGATCGTCTTCCCACAAATCGGCATGGCTCGGAAAGCCGATCCACACCGCTTCATGCGGCGCCCATTCGGGCGGCTGGCGTGGCAAGATTACCGCCGTTCCGCCGCCGAACGATCGCGGATCGCGCGGAATTCGTCGCCCTGGTACCAGTTCGGCCACGCATTGCTGTCGGCAAGCTCGCGGCCGATCTCGTAATAGATGCCGAGATCGCGCACCGCGCCGGACCAATCCCAGTTGGGATTATATTCGTCGCTCGGCTGGTGGTAATGGTGGAGGCGGTAATCGTCGGCGGCGGCATGGCCGGCCGCGGTGCCGCCGTTGACCAGATCCTCGCCGCTGCCGGCGTCGAGCATCGGCACGCCCAGCTTGGCGAAGCTGAAATGATCGGACCGGTAATAATAGCCGGCCTCCGGATTGGGCTCGGCGCGGACCGTCAGGTGTCGCTCGTCGGCGGCGCGCTGGAGATATTCGTCGAGCTCGGACTTGCCGCGCCCGGTGACCACGAGATCGCGGGTCATGCCGATGACGTTGAGCCCGTCCATGTTGACGCCGCCGGCGGTGCGGGCGAGCGGATAGATCGGATGCTCGGCATAATATTGCGATCCGAGCAGCCCCGATTCCTCGCCGGTGACGGCAAGGAAGATGACGCTGCGCCCGGCGGCCCCGGCATGATGATAGGCCTCGGCGAGCGCGATCAACCCGGCGACGCCGCTCGCATTGTCGAGCGCGCCGTTGCAGATGTCGTCGCCGGTCGCATCGGCGTCGCAGCGGCCGAGATGGTCCCAATGCGCCGAATAGATCACATATTGGTCGGGATGTGTCGTGCCGGGCAGGATACCGATCACATTGTGGCTGTTCGAGCGGCGGATCTGGTTGGTGAGGCTGATCGATGCGTGGGTGCCGAGCGGGACGGCGTGGAAGCCGTGCTGCCCGGCCGCGCTGGTGAGCTGATCCAGATTCTGCCCCGACGCGGTGAACAGCCGCTCCGCCGCGTCATGGGTAAGCCAGCCGATCACCCGGCTCTGGTCCATATGGTTGTTCGGGTCGTCCGTATTATATTGCGGCCCGGTCCAGGAGGATTGGACGACGTTCCAGCCATAGGCCGCCGGCTCGGTCTGGTGAACGATGAACACCGCCGCCGCGCCCTGCCGCGCCGCTTCCTCATATTTGTAGGTCCAGCGGCCGTAATAGGTCATCGCCTGGCCGTGGAACGGGCCGTCGAGAGTGGTCGATTGCCAGTCCGGATCGTTGACCAGGACGATCACCGTCTTTCCGTGCACGTCGATCCCGGCATAATCGTTCCAGCCAAGCTCCGGCGCGTTGATGCCGTAGCCGACGAAGACGATGTCGCTGTTCGCGACGTCGATGCGCGGCTGGAGCTGGTAGGAATTGGCGACGAAATCGGCGCGATAGTTCAGGGTGAGCGGTGCCTGCCCGCCGCTGATCGTGAGCGTCGTCGGCGATGCGGTATTCTCGGCGAGCGGCACGTCCTGGAACCAGTTGCCGTGATTGCCCGGCTGGAGGCCCGCCTGCTGGAATCTCTGGCGGATATAGTTGATCGTCAGCTCCTCGCCATGCGTCGTCGGCGCGCGCCCTTCATATTCGTCGGAGGAAATCGTGCGATCGACCTCCTTCAGCGTATCGACCGAGATTTGCGGCGCGGCGGGAGGTGTCTGGGCGAAGGCGGGCGTGACGGCGAGGAAAAGGGCAGGGACGATCCAGCGGCGCATCGACGGTTTCTCCATGAGCGGGAAGGCTGGTCGGCTTTTGGCAGCGCGCACCGGTGAGTTCAAGGGCGCGCGCAACCCGGTTGCCCGCAAGGCCAAGCCCGTATAGTCCAAAGAATAAATGGGGGAGGAAATGGTGCGATTACTTGCATTCATCTGGCTTGTCTCGGCTTCGGCGGTCGCTGCTCAGACGGGCACGCCACAATCGAATGACGCCGCCGCGCAATTCGGTGCGCGCCCCAGCGTCGAGGATGTCGACATCTCGCCGGACGGGCGACACATCCTCTATCTGACGCCGGGCCCCGGCCCCTCGACTGTCGCGCTGGTGCAGTCGCTGGATGGCGCGGAGCAGCCGCGCGTCGCGCTACGCGCGAGCGGCAATCCCGAGCGGCTGCGCTGGTGCCGGTTCGTGACCGATGACCGGATCGTGTGTCAGGTCGATGCGCTGATCAGCGACAGCTCCGGCCTGATACCCTTTTCGCGCCTGCTGTCGTCCGACATCGACGGAAACAATCCCAAGATGCTCGGCGAGCGTCCGTCGATCTATGACACCGGCATCCGGCAATATGACGGCGCGATCCTCGACTGGCTGCCCGGCGACGACGGCAATGTCCTGATGGCCCGAACCCATGTGCCGGAGGCGCGCGCCGGCACCCGCCTTTCACAGCAGGCGGAGGGCTTGAGCGTCGAGCGGATCGATGTTCGAAATCTGCACAGCACCACCATCGAGCCGGCGAACCGGATGGCCGCCGGCTATATGACCGACGGCCGCGGCCACGTTCGCATCATGCGGGTGACGTCGGCGCGCGGGAGCACCGGCATGCTCGGCGCGCGCGTCCAGTTCATGTACCGCACGGCCGGGAGCAGCGATTGGCATCCGTTCAGCACCTATGATGATGATGCGCGCGACGGCGAATATCCGATCGGTGTCGATCCGGAGCTCGACGTCGCTTATACATTGCGCCGTCTCAATGGCCGTCTCGCTCTTTACCGGGTGAAGCTCGACGGCTCCCTCGCCAGCGAGCTCGTCTATGCCAACGACCATGTGGATGTCGATGATGTCGTGCGCCTGGCGCACGGCTCGCGGATCGTCGGCGTGTCGACCGAGGAGGATGTCCGGCACGACGTCTATTTCGATCCCGCCTTTCGGGCCACGATGGAAGGGCTCCATCACGCGCTGCCCAACCTGCCGATTCTCAATGTCGTCGGCGCCAGCCGCGACGGCAACCGGCTGCTCGTCCACGGCTCCAGCGATACCGATCCCGGACGCTATTATGTCTATGATCAGCGGGCCCATTCGCTGAACGAGATCCTGGTCGATCGGCCGCAGCTCGATCATGTCACGCTGGCCACGGTCCGCGCGGTTTCCTATCCGGCCGCCGACGGCACGCAGATCCCCGCTTATCTGACGCTGCCCGCGGGGTCCGACGGTCATAACCTTCCGGCGATCGTCCTGCCGCATGGCGGCCCCGAGGCGCGCGATGTCTGGGGCTTCGATTGGCTGCCGCAATATTTCGCGCATCTTGGCTATGCCGTGCTCCAGCCAAATTATCGCGGATCGGCCGGCTATGGCGATGCCTGGTTCCAGCAGAACGGCTTTCGCGGCTGGCGCACGTCGATCGGCGACATCACCGCCGGCGCGCGCTGGCTGGCCGCGCAAGGCATCGCCGATCCCCGCCGCGAGGCGATCGTCGGCTGGTCCTATGGCGGTTATGCGGCGCTTCAGGCCGGCGCGACGGAACCGGGCCTGTTCAGGGCGATCGTCGCGATCGCGCCGGTGACCGATCTCCAGCAGTTGAAGACCGATCGCGAGCGGTTCGCCGATTCGGTGCTGGTCAATCAATTCGTCGGCAGCGGCCCGCACGTGACCGAGGGCTCGCCGGTCCACAATGCCGCCGCGATCACCGCGCCGGTGCTGTTGTTCCAGGGCGATCGCGACTTCAACGTCACCATCACCCATTCGCGGCGGATGCAGGAGGCGCTCCAGGCGGCGGGCAAGCAGAGCGAGCTCACGGTCTTTCCCGGACTCGAGCATGATCTCGACGATTCGAACGCACGCACGCAGATGCTGCGGCGGATCGGCGATTTTCTGGCGGCCGATCTGCGCGCCCAATGAAAAAGGGCGCCTCCTCGCGGGGCGCCCTTCTTCCGGATTGCGATCCGCCGGATCAGATCAGCGCGAGTAGAACTCGACGACCAGGTTCGGCTCCATGCGGACCGGATAGGGTACTTCGTCCAGCGTCGGGACGCGGGTGAAGGTGATCTTGGCGGCGCCGTCGGGGGCGACATAATCGGGGATGTCGCGCTCGGCGAGACCCTGGGCCTCCAGCACCAGCGCCATTTCCTGCGCCTTGCTGCCGAGCGTGATTTCGTCGCCAACATCGACCCGGCGCGAGGCGATGTTGCACTTGACGCCATTGACGCGGACATGGCCGTGGCTGACGAGCTGGCGCGCGGCCCAGATGGTCGGCGCGAACTTGGCCCGATAGACGATCATGTCGAGCCGGCGTTCGAGCAGGCCGATCAGATTCTGGCCGGTATCGCCCTTCATTTTCGAGGCGTCGCTATAGGCGCGCTTGAACTGTTTTTCGGTCACGTCGCCATAATAGCCCTTGAGCTTCTGCTTGGCGCGGAGCTGGATACCGAAATCCGACATCTTGCTCTTGCGGCGCTGGCCGTGCTGGCCGGGGCCATATTCGCGCTTGTTGACCGGGCTCTTGGGGCGTCCGAAGACGTTTTCGCCCATGCGGCGGTCGAGCTTGTACTTGGCGCTGCTGCGCTTCGACATGATGGTCTTTCCAATCTGCTGTTTCAAACGCCCTGGAACCGCACCGCCATGCCGTGTCGCATGACGCGACCGCCGCTTCACCAGGGGTGCGGGGTCAATCGCGAAGGCGGGCAAATGACGGCAGCGGACGCAAAAGTCAACCGCGCCGTCTCTGCATCTTGTTGCGGTCGTTCTTGTTGCGGTCGTTCGCTCAGCAGCCGTGGAGCGCCGTGCATGGCTGGAACATCCCCACGTCTCCGGTCGGGCCTCCCTCGCCATTCCGGTTGACCTGCCGCAACTGGCCGTTGGCCAGCTGGTTACGCATGTCATCGCGCTGCGCCACCCATTCGCCGCGCGTCTTGCAGACCTGCCCGGCGTGAAGCCGCGAGCCGATCTGATGCTGTCGGGTGCATATCATCATATCCGGGTCGCCATCCAGCGCGCTCGCCGGTGGCATGCCCTCGACGTTCAGGACGATCCTGTTGTGATCGGCAGTTCCGGCCAACGCCGGAGCGGCGATGACCAAGGCCAGGACAGACAGCGAACAGCGCATGGCGTGCTCCCTCCCGCAAAAACGGAGCATGGAAGCGTAGGGGCTGGGTCGAGTCGGGTCAAACCGCGCTCGTCGCCGCGGGGGATCGGGAGTGGCGACGGTCCCGGCCGTCGCCGGACGAGGGCCTTAATGGCCCGAAGCGCCCGGCGCGATCTGTTGCTGGCGCTCGACGTCCTGACGCTGCTGCCGACGCTGCTCGGCCCATTGGGTGGCCGTCATGCAGAGGCGGTGGCTGGCGATGCGTGAGCCCACTTCGTGGATGTTCCGGCAAATGACACGATCGGAAGCGGACGTACCCTTGGGCTGCGCGGGCTGCTGCGCCACGGCGCCGGCGGTCGCCGCCGCAACAGTCGCGAGCGCGGCGACTGCGACAAACTTCTTCATACATGCCTCCGGAATCGCTTGATTTTCTAGCATTACCATTATCGTTCTTGGAGTCGGCGCAGTCAAGGTGATCCCCGGCGTCCCTCGGTCAGGGCACGGATGATCCCGCGCAGCGCCTGGACCTCGCGGCTCGACCAGCCGCTTTTGGTGAGGATGGTGCGGATCGTGTTCTTCGTCGCCGGCGTCCGGTCGGGCGGATGGAAATAGTCGGCGGCGGCGAGTCCGTCATAGAGCTGCTGGATCAGCCCTTCGAGATGGGCGTGCGGCGCGCGGGGTTCCAGATTGTCACTGACGGTCGGCATCGTGACCCCGGCACCCCCGTCCGCAAGGCCCGGGGCAAGTTTCGACCATTCATAGGCGATCAGGATCACCGCCTGCGCAAGATTGAGCGAGCGGAATTCGGGATTGATCGGCACGGTCACGATCTTGCCGGCGATCGCGACCTCGTCGGTCTCCAGCCCCGCCCGCTCGGCGCCGAACAGCATCGCGGAGGGGCCGTCATTGCCACGCATCTCGCGCGCCGCCTCTTCCGGCGTGATCACCGGCATGACGAGCCCGCGCCGGCGCACCGTGGTCGCATAGACATGGGGGCAGTCGGCGACCGCCTCGGCGACACTGTCGAACACCCGCGCCCGCTCGAGTACGATGTCGGCGCCGGAGGCGGCCGGTCCCGCCGCAGGATTGGGCCAGCCGTCGCGCGGGGCGACGAGGCGAAGGTCGGCGAGCCCGAAATTGAGCATCGCCCGCGCGGCCTTGCCGATATTCTCGCCAAGCTGGGGTCGGACGAGGACGATGGCCGGTCCGGCGCTCACTCCTGGCCCGCTTCGGAGACGGTGCCGGCGAAATCCTCGAAATCCTTGGCTTCGCGGAAATCCTTATAGACGCTGGCGAAGCGGATATAGGCGACCGGATCGAGCGCCTTGAGGCCGTCCATCACCATCTCGCCGATCGCCGCGGAGGAGGTTTCGCTCTCCCCGCTGGTCTCGATCTGGCGCTGGATCGAGGAGGCGAGGCGCTCGATCCGCTCGGCCGGGACCGGGCGCTTGCGGCAGGCGGTGGCGATCGATCGCTCCAGCTTGGCGCGCTCGAACGGCTCGCGGCGATCGTTCGACTTGACGATGGTAAGCTCGCGCAACTGCACCCGCTCGAAGGTGGTGAAGCGCGCGCCGCAATCCTCGCATTGCCGGCGCCGGCGGATCGACGAGCCGTCCTCGGTCGGACGGCTGTCCTTCACCTGGCTGTTCTCATGGGCGCAGAAGGGGCAGCGCATCATCCTCTCCCCTTCAGGGGAGAGGAAGGAGCCGCGAAGCGGCGGGAGGAGAGGGGCATGTTAGCCGGACAGCCCCCTCTCCCCAACCCTCTCCCCTGAAGGGGAGAGGGAGCCGTAGATCGGGAAACGTTCGCACAACGCGACGACGCGCGCCTTCACCTCGGCTTCGACCGCTTTGTTGCCCTCATGGTCATTGGCCTTCAGCCCGTCGAGCACGTCGGCGATCATGTCGGCGATGTCGCGGAATTCGGCGACGCCGAAGCCGCGCGTGGTGCCGGCGGGGGAGCCGACGCGGATGCCGCTGGTCTTGACCGGCGGCAGCGGATCGTTGGGGATGCCGTTCTTGTTGCAGGTGATCGCGGCGCGCTCCAGCGCCTCGTCGGCATCCTTGCCGGTGATGCCGAGCGGTCGGAGATCGACGAGCGCCAAATGCGTGTCGGTGCCGCCCGCCACCAGATCGGCGCCGCGTTCCTTCAGGCGCGCCGCCAGCGCCTTGGCATTGGCGATGACAGCGCGGGCATAGGTCTTGAAGCCCGGCTCCAGCGCCTCGCCGAACGCGACCGCCTTGGCGGCGATGACGTGCATCAGCGGGCCGCCCTGGAGGCCCGGGAAGACCGCCGAGTTGATCTTCTTGGCGATGGCCTCGTCGTCGGTCAGCACCATGCCGCCGCGCGGGCCTCGCAGCGTCTTGTGCGTCGTAGTGGTGACGACATGGGCGTGGCCGAAGGGGGAGGGGTGCTCGCCCGCCGCGACGAGTCCCGCGAAATGGGCCATATCGACCATGAACAGCGCCCCGGCCTCGTCCGCGATGGCGCGGAAGCGGGCGAAATCGATGTGGCGCGGATAGGCCGACCCGCCGGTGATGATGAGGCGGGGCTTGTGCTCCTTCGCCAGCCGCTCGACCTGGTCGAAATCGATCAGGTGATCGTCGGGACGCACGCCATATTGGACGGCGTTGAACCATTTGCCCGACATGGCCGGCTTCGCGCCGTGGGTGAGATGGCCGCCGGCGTCGAGGCTCAATCCCATGATCGTATCGCCGGGCGTGGTCAGCGCCAGCATAACCGCGCCGTTCGCCTGCGCGCCCGAATGCGGCTGGACGTTGGCGAAGCCGCAGCCGAAGAGCTGCTTGGCCCGCTCGATCGCCAGCGTCTCGACCGCGTCGGAGGGTGCGCAGCCCTGATAATAGCGCCGGCCCGGATAGCCCTCCGCATATTTGTTGGTGAGCACCGAACCCTGCGCCTCGAGCACCGCGCGGCTGACGATATTTTCCGACGCGATCAGCTCGATCTGGTGGCGCTCGCGGTCCAATTCGGCGGCGATGGCGTCGGCGACCGCGCCGTCCGCATCGCGCAGCTTGGTGGTGAAGAAGCCGTCCGGCTGGACGTCGCTGAGGGGCTGGCTGCTCATGCATGTTCCTTGGCGAAGCGGGGATGGGTGAGCTTGTCGACGCGGCCGGCATGGCGGCCACCTTCGAAACCGGCGGTGAGGAACGCCTCGATACAGGCCTTGGCCATGTCGAGCCCGATCAGCCGGGCGCCGAGCGCGATCGCATTGGCGTCATTATGCTCGCGGGCGAGCGCCGCGGAATAGGGTTCTGAAACGCGCGCGCAGCGGCAGGCGGGATGGCGGTTGGCGGCGATCGAAATGCCGATGCCCGAGCCGCACAAGGCGATGCCCTTGTCCGCCTTGCCCTCGGCCAACGCCTCGGCCAGCGCATAGCCGTAATCGGGATAATCGACCCGATCGCCGGAGTGCGTACCGAGGTCGAGCACTTCGTGCCCGGCCGCGCGCAGCCATTCGGCGAGCGCCGCCTTCATCTCGAAAGCGGCATGGTCGGAAGCGATGGCGAGACGCTCGGTCACCGGCGCGGTCTCCGTATTGGATGGAAGCCGTTTTCTAGGCATCCGCGCCTCGATTCGCCACCCTCCAATCAGCCGTGGACCGCGAAATAGGCGGCGAGCAGCACGCCGACGACGATCACGAGGATGCGGAGCACGCCCGGCCTGATCCGGCTCGCCAGCCGTCCGCCCGCCGCGCCGCCGGCGAGCGCGCCGATCGCCATCGCCGCCGCCACCGGCCACACGATCCCTCCGGCGCCGGCAAAGAACAGAGCGGCGGTGACGTTGGTCGCCAGCGACATCGCCTGCTTGAGGCCGTTCAGACGGGTCAGCGTGTCCTCGATCGCAAGCCCGATCATCGCCAGGAACATGACGCTGAGCGCGGCGCCGAAATAGCCGCCATACACTGCCGCGAGCAGGACCGGCGCCACTGCCCAGCCGAGCGCGATCCGCTTCGCGCCGCCCGCCAGCCGCCGCCGCACCGGCTCCTGCACCGCAAGCAGGGCGCAGGCGGCGAGGACCAAAGCCGGCACCAATGCCATGAACGCGCGGTCGCTGGTCTTCGTCAGCAGCCATGCCCCGATCACCCCGCCCACCGCCGCGACCGGCAGCAGCATCGCCATCCGCCTTCCCTGGCCGGACAGATCGCGCCACTGCGCCAGCACCCCGCCGACATAGCCGGGGCACAGCGCGACCGTGTTGGTGATGTTCGCCGCGACCGGCGGGATGCCGACCGCGAGCAGCACCGGAAAGGTGAAGATCGACCCGCCGCCCGCAAGCGCGTTGACGCCACCGGCCGCGAAGGCGGCGAGGAAGAGGAGAAGGAAATCGAGCGGCGAGATCACGCCGCCCAGCGCATCTCCAGCCGGTCCCAGATCTCGACCAGCGCGCCCGCGAGGTCGCGCATCATCTGCTCGTCGTGCGCCGGGCCGGGGGTGAAGCGCAGCCGCTCGGTCCCGCGCGGTACGGTGGGATAATTGATCGGCTGGACGTAGATGCCATATTCGGCGAGCAGGATATCGCTGATCCGCTTCGCCTTCACCGGATCGCCGACCAGCAGCGGCACGATGTGTGTCGTGGACGGCATCACCGGCAGCTTCGCCTCGGCGAAGATCGCCTTCAGCATCGCGGCATGCTTCTGCTGCGCGTCGCGCTCGGCCGACGATGCCTTGAGATGCCTGACGCTCGCCAACGCGCCGGCGACGAGCACCGGCGACAGCGAGGTCGTGAAGATGAAACCCGGCGCGTAGCTCCTGATCACGTCGATGATGTTTTTGTCGGCCGCGATATAGCCGCCCATCACGCCGATCGCCTTGGCGAGCGTACCCTCGATGATCGTGACCCGGCTCGCCACGCCGTCGCGGTCTGAGATGCCGCCGCCGCGCGGGCCGTACATGCCGACGGCGTGGACCTCGTCGAGATAGGTGATCGCCTGATATTTGTCGGCGAGGTCGCAGATCTCGGCGATCGGCGCGACGTCGCCGTCCATCGAATAGACGCTCTCGAACGCGATCAGCTTGGGCGCGTCGGCCGGGGCGGCGGCGAGCAGCTCCTCAAGATGGGCGAGATCGTTATGCCGGAACACCTGCTTCTCGCAGCCCGAATTGCGGATGCCGGCGATCATCGAGGCATGATTGAGCGCGTCGGAAAAGATGATGCAGCCGGGCAGCAGCTTGCCCAGCGTCGAAAGCGTCGCCTCGTTCGAGATATAGCCCGAGGTGAAGGTGAGGGCCGCTTCCTTGCCGTGGAGATCGGCGAGCTCGGCCTCGAGCTCGATATGGTAATGGCTGTTGCCCGAGATGTTGCGGGTGCCGCCCGATCCGGCGCCGACATCGTGGAGGGCCTCCTCCATCGCCGCGATCACCTTGGGATGCTGGCCCATCGCCAGATAGTCGTTCGAGCACCACACCATGATCGGCTTGGGCCCGTTATGGCCGGCGAAGCAGCGTGCGTTGGGGAAGGCGCCTTTGTTCCTGAGGATGTCGATGAAGACGCGGTAGCGGCCCTCGGCGTGCAGCCGCTCGATCGCCTCCGCAAAGATGCGCTGATAGTCCAAGGCTCTCTTCCCCAGATGCTCTTGATTTCGCCAATAGCGGAAATCGGCTCTGAAATGCCAGTGAGAACGGTTCGCAATAAGAGTCGCGTCACAGGTGCTCGATGCGCGACAGGCCGAAGGCGGCGAGGCCGGACCGATAGGCCTCCGCCTCGCCCGCCGGGCCGGTGAAGACGGCGAAGTCCTCGCGCGGGCCCGCCGGCCAGGCGAGGTCGCGCGCCAGCCACGCCGTGCGCCGGGCAATGCCTTCATTGCCGTCGACGAAAGCAAGCGGGCGCGGCGCGGCGGCGGCCAACTCATCCGCCAACAACGGAAAGTGCGTGCAGGCGAGCACGATGGTGTCCACGCATTCGCCGCCGGGCTTGTCGAGCAGCGCGCCGAGGATACGAGCACAGGCGGACGGATCGGGCCGCGCGCCGCGCAGCTTCGCTTCGGCAATCGCGACCAGCTCGGCCGATCCGTGGCGCACGACGATGCAGTCGCCGGCAAATTCGGCGGCGAGTCGGTCGACATAGGGCTGGGCGATCGTCGCGTCGGTGCCGAGCACGCCGATCGCGCGGGTCTTCGACATCGCGGCGGCAAGCTTGATCGCCGGCACCGTGCCGACCACCGGCAGGTCGAGCGCCGCGCGCACCGCATCGAGCGCGATCGTCGAGGCGGTGTTGCAGGCGATGACGATCAGCGCCGGATCGTAGCGTTCGGCGAGCCGCCCGAGCAGGGCCGGCACGCGCGCCGCGATCTCTTCCGGGCGCTTGGTGCCGTAGGGAAAGCCGGCGCTATCGGCGGCATAGACGATCGGCGCGTCCGGCAGCTCGGTCCGGATCGCCTTCAGCACCGACAGGCCGCCGACGCCGGAATCGAAGACGAGGAGGGGGCCGATGTTCATCGCAGCGCATGTAGCGGCTGGCGTCGCGGTTTCAAATCTCCAGGCCGAACGCGGATCGCCCAGACTGTTGCGCTCGCGCCGGCCAGTCCCTACCCAAGTCGTCGGGGAGGCCCCGTGATTACTTGGGACATACTTGCCGGACCGCTGCTCGCGCTGCTCATCGGCTATGCGCTGGGGGCGATCCCCTTCGGCTTGATCCTCACCCGGATCGCCGGCCTTGGCGACGTGCGCGATATCGGATCGGGCAATATCGGCGCGACCAACGTGCTGCGAACCGGCCGCAAGGGCCTCGCCGCCGCGACCCTGATTCTCGATGCCGCCAAAGGTGCCGGCGCGGTGCTGGTCGCGCGCTGGCTATGGCCGGGGACGGACCTTGAGCGCATCGCCGCGATCGCCGCCTTTCTCGGCCATCTCTATCCGGTCTGGCTCGGCTTCAGGGGCGGCAAGGGCGTGGCAACCCTGACTGGCATCCTGATCGCATTGGCCTGGCCGGCGGCGGCGGTGTTCGCCGCAATCTGGATCGCCGTGTTGCTGCTCACCCGCTATTCGTCGCTCGCCGGCCTGATCGCGACGTGGAGCGCGCCCGTGACCGCGTTGGCGCTCGGCCGGCCCGGCGAGGCGTTGCTGTTCGCCGGATTCGCCTTGCTCGTCCTGTGGAAGCACCGCGCGAATATCGCGCGGCTGCGCGCCGGGACCGAGCCGAAAATCGGCGCGGCTAAGGCCTGAAATGTCGCGCCCGGCCGATCATGTCGCCCGATTGCGGCTGATCCGGTCGGACAATATCGGGCCGGTCACCTATTTCCAGTTGCTCGCCCGCTTCGGTTCGGCCCAGGCGGCGCTCGATGCCATTCCCGATCTCGCGGCGCGCGGCGGCGGCCGCCCACCACGACTGGCGCCGATCGCCCGGATCGAGAGCGAGATGGAAATGGTGGCGCGGCTCGGCGCGCGTTACCTTTTTCTCGGCCAGGGCCCCTATCCGCCGCTGCTCGCCGAGCTGGAGACGGCGCCGCCGGCGCTCATCGCCAAAGGCGATTTCGCCTTGCTCGACCGCCCGGCCGTCGCGATCGTCGGCGCGCGCAACGCCTCGGCCGCCGCCTGCCGCTTCGCCCGCAGCCTCGCCCAGGGGCTTGGCGAGGCAGGCGAGGCGGTCGTCTCCGGCCTCGCTCGCGGAATAGATGCCGCCGCCCATGACGGCGCGCTCGCAACCGGCACGATCGCGGTGATCGCGGGCGGCATCGACATCTTCTACCCACCCGAGAACGAAGGCCGCCAGCGCGCGATCGCGGAACGCGGCCTGCTCCTTGCCGAGCAGCCGCCGGGGACGGAGCCGCGCGCCCGGCATTTCCCCTATCGCAACCGGATCATCGCCGGCCTCGCGCACGGCACGGTGGTGGTCGAGGCGGCGCCCAGGTCGGGCTCGCTGATCACCGCGCGGCAGGCGACCGAGTTCGGCCGCGAGGTGATGGCGGTCCCCGGCTCGCCGCTCGATCCGCGCGCTCAGGGCTGCAACCAGCTCATCCGCGAGGGCGCGACCCTTGTCCAGAATGCCGAGGACGTGCTCGAGGCGCTGCGTCCGCTCCACATCCGCCCGCTGCGCCAGCGCCGCGCCGATTATGCCGCGCCGGGCGCCTCCGCCGACGCCGACGAAGCCGCGCGCCGGACCGTCAACGACCTGCTCGGCCCGACGCCAGTGCCGGTGGACGAAATCGTCCGCCAGTCCGGCCTGGCGCCGGCGGAGGTGCAGACCGTGCTGCTCGAGCTGGAGCTGGCCGGGCGCCTCGAACGCCATGCCGGCGGCCGGGTGAGCCTGGCCTGAGCCGCCATCGGCTCGTCGCGCCCGCCATTGTTATCGGGCGGGCCCGACCCTAGCTTGGGTTGGAGCAGCGAGCGGAACGGGAGGTCACACTTGTTCGCCCATAAGGAAGCGGGACGGAGGCAGCGGCCGGTTGCGGCGCTCGCGATCCTGTTCGGCCTTCTTCTCGGTTTCTCCGGCCCGGCGGGGGCGCGGCTCGGCGCCGATCCGGGCGCGGCGCGGATCGGTCACGGGGACGGTTCCCGGCCCACCTTCAACCTTCGCACCACGCGCTGCGATGATGAGCCGGCAGAGGATCGGGCGGCGCCCGTGCTGCTGCTGGCCGCGCCGCCCCAGATCGTTACCGAGCATGGGGCGCTTCGTCCGGCCGCGGATGGCGGGTCGATACCCGCTTCCTTCGCGCCGGCCGACCGCCATTTCGCCTATTTCGCGCGGGCGCCTCCAGCCGCCTGAGCGCCGTCGGGCGCAATGCGCCAAGATGAAACCGGCCGATGTCGCGGCGATCGCGCCAGGCGGAGGCCCTTTTGCTGGAGTTCACCATGTCATCGTCCACCTATCGTCTCATGCACATCCACCGCAGCCTCGACGATTCGATCCGCAAGGAAATGGGGCGCAAGCTGCCGGACAGTTTCCGCCTGCTCAGGCTCAAGAAGATGAAGCTGGCCGTGAAGGATCGGCTCACCGCGCTGATGCGAAGGAGCATCGCCGGCTGAGCGAGGCCGGGCCGGCGCGCTCGTTCGCATCAGCGCGCCGGCCATCGTCTGTGCAAAGCTCGACTTGACGACGCCGGCCGACAGTCTCCACCCTATGCGCGTACGCGTGAAGGATGCACTCCCGAAATGAAGCTGGTCGTCGTCGAATCGCCCGCCAAGGCGAAAACCATCGAGAAGTATCTGGGCGCGGGCTATCGCGTGCTCGCCTCCTACGGCCATGTCCGCGATCTGCCGCCCAAGGACGGATCGGTCGATCCCGATCACGGCTTCGCGATGGAGTGGGAGACCTACGCCGACAAGGCGAAGCAGCTCAAGGCCATCGCCGACGAGGCGAAGAAGGCGGATGCGCTGATCCTCGCCACCGATCCCGATCGCGAGGGCGAGGCGATTTCCTGGCATGTCCAGGAAGTGCTGCAAAAGAAGAAGGCGTTGCCCGGGCATGTCGAGCGCGTCACCTTCAATGCGATCACCAAATCGGCGGTGACCGAGGCGATGGCGCATCCCCGCCAGCTCGACGAGGATCTGATCGACGCCTATCGCGCCCGCCGCGCGCTCGATTATCTGGTCGGCTTCACCCTGTCGCCGGTGCTGTGGCGCAAGCTCCCCGGCGCCAAGTCGGCGGGGCGCGTGCAATCGGTCGCGCTTCGCCTCGTCGTCGATCGCGAGCGCGAGATCGAGCTGTTCCGCGCGCAGGAATATTGGAGCGTCGCCGCCACGCTCGAAGAGGACGGCACCGAATTTCTCGGCCGTCTCGTCCGCTTCAAGGGCGAGAAGATCGATCGCCTCACGATCGGCGACGAGGGCACCGCGCGCGCGGCGAAGCAGGCGGTCGAGGAAGGGCGCTTCACCGTCACCTCGGTCGAGACGAAGCCGCTCACCCGCAATCCGCCGCCGCCCTTCACCACCTCGACGCTCCAGCAGGAGGCGGCGCGCAAGCTCGGCCTTTCCGCCAGCATCACGATGCGGCTCGCCCAGAATCTCTACGAGGATGGCGCGATCACCTATATGCGGACCGACGGCGTCCAGATGGCGCCGGAGGCGATCTCGGCGGCGCGCAAGGCCGTCGCCGACCGCTACGATGCGGGTTACGTGCCCGATAAGCCGCGCCATTACGAGACCAAGGCGAAGAACGCGCAGGAAGCGCACGAGGCGATCCGCCCGACCGATTTCGCGCGTGATCGCGCCGGATCGGGCGATCATGCCCGGCTCTACGACCTCATCTGGAAGCGTGCGCTGGCCAGTCAGATGGCCTCGGCGCGGCTGGAGCGGACGACCGCCGAGTTGACCGACGGCACCGGGCAGCATGCGCTCCGCGCCACCGGCCAGGTCGTGCTCTTTCCCGGCTTCCTCGCCCTCTACGAGGAAGGTCGCGACGACGAAGCGGACGAGGAGAGCCGCCGCCTGCCGCGGCTCAAGGACGGCGACGTGCCGGCGAAGAAGAAGGTGGAGGCCGAGCAGCATTTCACCCAGCCGCCGCCGCGTTATTCCGAGGCTTCGCTGGTCAAGAAGATGGAGGAGCTCGGCATCGGCCGCCCCTCGACCTATGCCTCGACGCTCCAGACCCTGAAGGACCGCGACTACGTGCGGCTCGACAAGAACCGCTTCATTCCCGAGGAAAGCGGGCGGCTGGTGACGGCGTTCCTCGAACGGTTCTTCGAACGCTACGTCTCCTACGATTTCACCGCGCATCTGGAGGAGGAGCTCGACGACGTCTCCGGCGGACGGGCGCAATGGCAGCAGGTGCTCGACGCCTTCTGGCGCGACTTCAAACCGAAGACCGCCGAGGTGATGGAACAGAAACCTTCCGACATCACCCTGGCGCTCGACGAATTCCTCTCGCCCTGGCTGTTTCCGGACAAGGGCGACGGGGCCGATCCGCGCCTCTGCCCAGTCTGCGGCACCGGCCGGCTCGGGCTGCGCGGCGGTCGGTTCGGCGCCTTCGTCGCCTGCTCCAATTATCCGGACTGCAAATATACCCGCCGCTTCGGTCAGAATGGCGAGGAAGGCGCGAGCGAGGGGCCGCAGCTGCTCGGGCAGGATCCGGAGACCGGGCTTGATGTCACCCTCCGGTCGGGCCGCTTCGGTCCCTATTTCCAGCTCGGCGACGGCAAGGAGGCCAAGCGCGCCTCACTGCCCAAGGACGTGCCGGCGGCGGACGCGGATATGGAAACGGCGCTGCGCTTCCTCGCGCTTCCGCGCACCGTTGGCGATCATCCCGAAACCGGCAAGCCGATCACGGCGAGCATCGGCCGCTACGGCCCCTATCTCGCCCATGATGGCAAATATGCGAAGCTGGGCTCGACCGCGGAAGTGTTCGAGGTCGGCATGAATGCCGCGGTCGCGAAGCTCGCCGATGCCGCCAATGGCGGCGGCCGCCGCGCCGGATCGCGCGAGCCGCTGAAGGTGCTCGGCCCCCATCCGCGCACCGCGGCCGAGATCAGGCTGATGGAGGGGCGCTTCGGCCCCTATGTCACCGACGGCACGACCAACGCGACCTTGCCCAAGACGCTCGCGCCCGAACAGCTCACGCTGGAGGAGGCCGCCCAGCTCATCGACGATCGCGCCGCCAAGGGGCCGCCGGCCAAGAAGGGCAAAGGCCGCAAGGCGCCCGCCCGCAAATCCGCTCCGAAGGGGAAGAAATGATGCGCGTCCTGTTCCATGCCGCCTTGCTCGGCGGCCTGCTGCTCGCCGCCGGACCGGCTCTCGCCCAGGCGGTTGCGGGGCCGCCCGTGCCGGCGGCGCCGGCGGTCGATTATGCCACCGCCCAGACAGCCTATCTCGACACGCTGACGCCCGCGCAGGGCTGGCGCTCGACGGCCAGCGGCATTCGCTACCGCCGCGTCCACGGCAACGGGGCGGGCGCCCATCCTGGCATCGCCGACATGGTCCGCCTGCGCTACGTCGTGAAGTTCACCGACGGCCGCGAGCTCGAAAATTCGGGCGACACGCCGGTCGATCTGCCGCTCGGCCGGTTGATCCGCGGGTGGCAGGAGGGCGTGCCGCTGATGGGTGTCGGCGACCGCTACGAATTCGCGATCCCGGCTGCGCTCGCCTACGGACCGAACGACAATGGCCCGATCCGGGGCGGATCGACCCTGCTGTTCACGATCGATCTGGTCGCCATCCTGCCGCAGGGCTGAGGTCTTAGCATAAGCAGCCAATAGCCGCCCTATGATCTATCGCCGCAGGTCAGATACATCTTTCCTTGGCAGATAAACAACACTATTCGTCAATTATGGCAGCGCTCATAAGGTTGATTTCGATCGGAGATGCCCTCGGCATCATCTTACCGGATGAGTTGCTCACGGGTATGGGCAAGCAGGTGGGCGACATTGTATATCTCGTGGAAGACGGAGAGGGGCGGTATTTTTTAGAAGCCGCCAAAACATCCGATCAGCCAAGGTGCGGCGAGGTTTGTGAATGACCGAGGTTAAGTTTCATAATCAAAAAGTAGGGTCTGAACACGATAGATGGGTGAAAATCATTGGTAATGCTGACCCCTATCTTTCCAAATTAACAATCGGATTACACGAAGTAATACAAGCACATTTCCTTCTAATAGACTATTTTCAAGATATCGGTGAAGGCATAGGGGGAGTCGGTCCAAAAAGCGTTGATCTTTTGCATTCGGCTTTATCACGGCAATTTGTTCAATTCGGGGGAAAGCCGAAATGGAATGATCGGATCGCCACGTGCGCCACCCTCATGTATGGACTGATAAAGAACCATCCTTTTCATGATGCGAATAAAAGGACTGCGTTTCTAACATCCGTATTGCATCTTCAGAAGATCGGGCGCACGCCGATAATATCTCATAAGGATTTTGAGGATTTCACTGTCAATGTTTCTGACAATAATCTCAAAATATATCCCGGCTACGATAGGATAGATGAACCATCTCCCGATCGAGATATAATCTTTATGGCGCGGTTTTTGAAAAGATGCACTCGTGAAATTGATCTGACTACAAAGCAGATAACTTACAACGATCTGTCGAGGATAGTTGCAAAGAGAGGTATGATCTTAGAGAATCCAAAGGGAAACAGAATTGACCTAATGAGATATGTGGATATCGACGGCACCAAAATGACAAAACCGAAGCGAATCGCTCATATCGGTTTTCATGGGTGGTCACGAGAGGTCAGTAGAAAGGATATAGATATCGTTCGCGAGGCGTCTTGGCTTGATGCGCGACATGGCTATGATTCTCAAGCTTTTTTCAATGGATTAGATGATCCCATGACCATAATAAAAAAGTATAGGGATCCACTTGAGAGACTTGCCTTTCGATAACAGTCGGGCCGAGCCGGGCTATCGCAGGCTCGGCGCCCCGCAGGTCCGGCAGGCGGGATCCTTGACGATCCGGATCGTACGCATTGCCGGCTTCAGGCCGTCGAAAATGTGCAGCTTGCCTGCCTGATCCTCGCCGAACCCGATGATCGCGCGCACCGCCTCCAATGCCGCGAAGCAGCCCGCGAGGCCCGCCATCGCGCCGAGCACGCCAAGCTCGGAACAGGTGTCGCAATCCTCGGCGTCGAAGGCGTCGCCGACATAGCAACGATAGCAGGGCCCGTCCGGCTCCCAGCCGCGGAAGGTGCCGATCTGCGCCTGGAACTGGCCGATCGCGGCGGAGACGAGCGGCACGCGCGCCGCCGTGCAGGCGTCGGAAACGGCGAGCCGGGTCGCGAAATTGTCCGATCCGTCGAGCACCGCTCCGGCGCCCTCGACGAAGCGTAGCGCATTGTCCGCGCCGATCCGCCGCGTCACCGCCTCGACGCCGACATCGGAGTTGAGCGCCTCCACCCGCCGCTTCGCCAGTCGCGCCTTGGCCTGGCCGATGTCTTTGGTGTCGAACAAGATCTGGCGCTGGAGATTGGCGAGCTCGACCTTGTCGTCGTCGATGATGGTGAGCAGGCCGATCCCGGCGGCGGCAAGATAGGGGATCGCCGCCGAACCGATCCCGCCCGCGCCGATCACCACCACTTCGGCGTCGAGCAGCTTCTTCTGCCCTTCGCCGCCAATCTCCTTGAGGACGATGTGGCGGGCGTAGCGGTCGAGCTGGTCGTCGGAGAGGATCACCGCCCGGTCGAGCCGAAGCCGCCAAGCCCGCGCGCGGTTTCGTCGAGCAGGTCGACCTCGGCGAATCGCGCGCGCTGGACCGGGGCGGGGACGAGCTGCGCGATCCGCGCGCCGCGCACCACCTCGAACGGGGCGTCGCCGAGATTGGCGAGGATCACCTTCACCTCGCCGCGATAATCGGCGTCGATCGTGCCCGGCGTGTTGAGGCAGGTGATGCCGTGCTTGAGCGCGAGCCCCGAACGCGGCCGCACCTGCACTTCATAGCCCTCCGGAATCGCGATCGCGAAGCCGGTGGCGACCGCGTGGCGCGCGCCGGGCGCGAGCGTCACATCCTCGGCCGCGACGATATCGAGCCCGGCGGCATGCTCGGTCGCATAAGCGGGCAGTGGCAGGCCATCGCCATGCGGCAGGCGCAGCAGCGCGATCTCGATCTCAGGCGAGGGCATCGGCGATCCTGCGCGCCAGCCGCCGCGCGACTTCGGTCTTGCTCATCTTTTCCCAATGCCTGGTGCCCTCGGCGGTGACGAGATACACTTCGTTGCACTCGCCGCCCATGACATCGCCCGACACGTCGTTGGCGACGATCCAGTCGGCGCCCTTGCGCGCGCGCTTGGCCGCCGCCTCGGCCTCGACATCGCGGGTTTCCGCCGCGAAGCCGATCAGCAACTTCGGCCGGCGCGGATCGGTGGCGAGATCGGCGAGGATATCGGGATTGGCCGCCCAGTCGAGCCGTGGCGGCCCGTCGGCCTTCTTGAGCTTCTGCGGCGCGGCCTCGACCCGCCAGTCCGCCACCGCCGCGACCAGCACGGCGGCATCGGCCGGCAGCGCCGCCTGGACCGCCACCTGCATCTCGGCCGCCGTCTCGACATCCTTGCGCGCGACGCCGGCGGGTGTGTCGAGGCCCACCGGCCCCGCAACCAGCGTCACCCGCGCGCCCAGCCGCGCCAGCGCATCGGCGATCGCGAAGCCCTGCTTGCCCGACGATCGGTTGGCGATCACCCGCACTGGATCGATCGGCTCCTGGGTCGGGCCCGCCGTGACGATGATATGCTTGCCGACGAGCGGCGCGTCGGCGGCGAAATCTGGCTGTCCGGCGAGCGGATCGGGATTGCCGAGCATCTGCTCGATCGCGTCCAGGATCGCCGCGGGCTCGGGCAACCGGCCCGGTCCATATTCGCCGCACGCCATCTCGCCCTCGTCCGGCGCCATCACGGTGACGCCGTCGTTCCGAAGCTGGGCGACGTTACGCTTCGTCGCCGGATGCAGCCACATGCGAACGTTCATCGCCGGGGCGGCGAGGACGCTTTTGTCGGTGGCCAGCAGCAACGTCGTCGCCATGTCGTCGGCAATCCCTGCGGTCATCTTGGCGAGGAGGTCCGCCGTCGCCGGCGCGACGACCACCAGATCGGCCTCGCGCGAAAGCTCGATATGCCCCATCTCGGTCTCGTCCTTGAGATCCCACAGGCTGGTATAGACCTGGCTCTCGGACAAAGCGGCGAGCGTCATCGGCGTCACGAAATGCGCGCCGCCCTGCGTCAGCACGCAGCGCACGCTCATCCCCGCCTTGCGAATGAGCCGCACCAGCTCGCACGCCTTATAAGCCGCGATCCCGCCGCCGATGATGAGAAGGATGCGCTTGCCGGTCATCTCGTCCTCGAAAATCACGCGGCTCAGAACTGCCGGTATCGGGCAAATGGGAGCCCATGTTCTTCGACATAGGCATTCCAGCTTTCGATCGCGTCGCGATTTTCGTCGCGCCAAGCTTTCGATACGGCCTCGACAAGACCCCGCTCGCATGCCTGGAAGATATCCACTCCGAGCCTTTCCGCTTCGCTCACCAAATCCACACGCAGCGGCACCGCCACCACGCGCTCCGTCGGATTTCTGAGGCCGCGTCGTTCCATGTCGCTTATGTCATGCCCCGTTTGCGCGCCGTCAACCGGGCAACGATGCCGAGCAGTCTCGTTTCTCAGCATAGCGCCGCAGGACTCACGCAAGGCGTTGCACCCAAGTGCGGAACAGCACTTCCGCCTCGGCTTTCGCGCCAGCAGGCACGGCATGGGCGCGTGCCGGCAAGAGCCGGCGAGCCCGGTCGAATTCCTCGTCGATGAACCGTTCGATCGGCTTTGGCAGCGGTGCTTCGCCCAATTCGCGGGTCACCGCCTTGCGCGCGATGAGTTCGTCGACGAGGGCGCGAACCTCGGTGGGCGGATCACACTGCGCCATCAGGGTCGGAAAGTGCATCGGCGCCACGGCTGCGTCGTGGCGGCCGAGCCACCGCAGCGCCGCTGCCGGCCGCAACGCATAGAAAATCTTCTTGAGCTTGATCGGCTTACCGTCCGCGAAATAGGTCCGTCGCTGCTTTTCTCCGAGGTGGAGATAGTGTCGGGCAATGCGCTCGGCGTCGGCATGGGCTTTGGCAAAGGCGAGCAGTTCTTCCCGAAACCTCGCGTCACCGCGATAGACGATCGGCGAGGTCAGCCATTCGATCACCACCGCATTTCCCTTGAGCAGCAGCTTGAGCGCCTTGCCGAGATCCCAGCCGTTGAGATCGAGATCGTCGACCAGCGGCGTTTCAATCACGTCGCGCGACGGCCAGGGCGAAAGATAGGCATCGGTCTTACGCACGAAGAAGAAGCGGCAGTCATAATCGCTGTCGGGCGATGGAAAGTCCCAGGCGCGGCTGCCACTTTCGATGGCGAGCGGGATCGCGACGTCTTGCTCCTCGACGATTGCCGTGAGCCTGGCATCGATTGCCGCGAGCGGTTCCTTCGCGAAGTCGGTCGGGATCGTGCGGAGGGTCAAGTCAGCAGCCACAATGCTCCCCCGCCGACGATCACCCCCAACAATCCAACCGCCGCATAACGCAGCAGCCCGAACGGCCGGATCACCATCACCTCCGGCAGCGGCGGCGCGGGCGGGGCGGCGCCGGGGGCGGGGAAATAATGGTCGATGCGGCGGACGAGGTCGGGGAGATGGCGCAGCAGTCGCGCGCCGCGCACGATGCCGTCGGCGAGCCGCGCCTCGGGGCCAAGCTCGCTCCTCACCCACTCCGTCAGGAAGGGCTCGGCCGTCTCCCACATGTTGATGTCGGGATCGAGCGCGGTCGCGACTCCTTCCTCCATCACCATCGTCTTCTGGAGCAGGAGCAGATGCGGCTGGGTCTGCATGTCGAAATCGCGGGTGATCTTGAACAGGCCGTCGAGCATCCGGCCGATCGAGATCTGCTTGACCGGCAGGCCGCGGATCGGCTCGCCGACGGCGCGCAGCGCGGTCGCGAACTCCTCGATATTGTGGTGCGGCGGCACATAGCCCGCCTCGAAATGGATTTCGGCGACGCGGCGATAATTGCCGGTGATGAGGCCGTAGAGGATCTCGGCGAGCCAGATCCGCGCCTGGCGGTTGATCCGGCCCATGATGCCGAAATCGATCGCCGCCAGCCGCCCGTCGGGAAGCGCGAAGAGATTGCCCTGGTGGAGATCGGCATGGAAGAAGCCGTCGACCACCGCCTGGCGAAGAAAGGCGCGGACCAGGATCGCCGCCAGCGCCTTGAGATCATGGCCGTGCGCGACCAGAGCCGCGCGATCGGTCAGCTTGATGCCGTCGATCCATTCCAGCGTCATCACGCGCCGGCTGGTCCGGCTCCAGTCGATCTCGGGGACGAAGAAGCCGGGCTCGGCGACCAGATTCTCGCGTAGTTCCGAAGCCGACGCCGCCTCGAGCCGCAAGTCGAGCTCGCGGTTGGTCCATTGCCGGAAGGTCGCGATGACGAGGCGGGGCCGAAGCCGCGCGATCTCGCCGCCCATCTGCTCGACCTGGGCGGCGGCCCATTCATAGGTCTCGATCGCGGCGGCGAAATCCTCCTCGATATGCGGCCGAAGCACCTTGACCGCGACCTGGCGCCCGTCGGTGGTGACGGCGCGGTGGACCTGGGCGATCGAGGCGGCGCCGACCGGCGCCGGATCGATTTCGGCGAAGACCTCTTCGATCGGCCGCTCCAGCCCCTGCTCGATCGCCGCCTTGATCGCCGTGAACGGCGCGGGCGGCAGGCTGTCCTGGAGCCGGGTGAGATCGGCCGCCGCCGCCTCGCCGACCAGATCGGGCCGGGTCGCCAGCGCCTGACCGAGCTTGATCGCGGCCGGCCCGATCGCCTGGAACGCCTCGGCATAAGCCGGCACCCGGGGCACCCGCGCGCCGAAGCGGGCGAGCTTCGCGAGCCGGCGCACCGGCGGCGGCGTGTTGGGATCGCGCTCGATCCCGCGCAACGCGCCGTGCCGCGCCAGCACCCGGCCCCATCTGAGGAGGCGCCAGACATGAATGGCGGGGGAGGTCAAATCTTCCATCCGCTGTGGATGGCGACGAGGCCGCCAAGGATCGGCTCTGCCTTCACCTGGCCGAAGCCGGCGTCCGCGATCATCCGCGCGAAGGCGGCCATGTCGGGAAACCGCTCGATCGATTCGATGAGGTAGCGATAGCTGTCCTCGTCCTTCGCCACCGCCTTGCCGATCTTCGGCACGATCCGCCGCGAATAGGTCTCGTAGACCGTCGCGAATCCCGGCCAGCGCGTCTGCGAGAATTCGAGGCAGTAGAAACGCCCGCCGGTTCTCAACACGCGATGCGCCTCGCGCAGCGCCGCCGGAATATCGGTCACGTTCCTGATGCCGAATGCGATCGTATAGGCATCGAAGCTCTTGTCGGCGAAGCTCAGCGCCTCGGCATTCTGCTCGGACCAGGCGAGCTCTTCGATCCCGCGCGCCTTCGCCCGATCCCGGCCGACGGCGAGCATCTCCGGATTGATGTCCGATACCGTCACCCGGGCGCCGCGCCGCGCCATGCGAAAGGCGACGTCGCCGGTGCCGCCGGCCATGTCGAGGATTGCCTCGCCGGCGCGCGGCCGGACGAGGCGGACAAAGCGGTCCTTCCACAATCGGTGCTGCCCGCCCGACATGAAGTCGTTCATCAGGTCATAGCTGGAGGCGACGCTCGAGAAGACGCCGCGCACGCGCCGCGTCTTTTCCTCGGGAGAAACCTGTTCGTGGCCGAAAGAAACCTTGTCCATCGCGTGCGCCTCTAGCAGGGGAGGCACGATGGTGAAACATGCCTGAACTGCCCGAGGTCGAAACCACCGTGCGCGGGCTCGCGCCGGTGCTGGAGGGGCGGCGGATCGCTTCGATCGAGCTCAGGCGCGGCGACCTGCGCCGGCCGTTCCCGCCGGACCTGCGCCAGCGGCTCACAGGCGCGCGGGTCACCGGGCTTCGTCGCCGCGCCAAATATGGGCTGATCGACACCGATCGCGGCGACACGATGGTCTTCCACCTCGGCATGTCGGGTCACTGGCGGATCGATCCGGGCGCGCTCGGGCCGCACGATCATGTCGTGATCGAGACCGATGCCGGCCATCGCCTCGCGCTCAACGATCCGCGCCGCTTCGGATCGATCGACCTCGTCGCCACCGACCGGCTCGATTCGGTCGCGCCGTTCGTGGCGATGGGGCCGGAGCCGCTCGGCGAGGCTTTCGACGGCGCCTATCTGGCCCGCGCGCTCGACGGCCGGAGCGCCCCGATCAAGGCGCTGCTGCTCGACCAGCGCATCGTCGCCGGTCTCGGCAACATCTATGTCTGCGACGCGCTCAACCTCGCCCGGATCGCGCCGGGGCGGGCAGGGGGCCATATCGCCCGCGCCCGGCTCGACATCCTCGCCGCAGCGATCAAGGCGGTGCTCGCAGCCGCGATCGCCGCCGGCGGCTCGTCGCTGCGCGATTATGTCCAGCCCGACGGCGAGCTCGGCTATTTCTCGAAGGAATGGCGGGTCTATGGGCGCGAGGGGCTCCCCTGTCCCAATGACGGCGCGCCGGTGAGGCGGCGAATCGATTCGGGCCGTTCGACCTTCTATTGCGCGACGTGCCAGCGGTGAGCCTTGACCTTGCAGGGGTTGGCGCGTAGAGGCCGCCCCCTGATCGGGTGCGGGATAGGCCGCGCCCTTTTCATTTATCGCGACGAGGCAAGACACAGATGGCGAATACGCCGCAGGCAAAGAAACGCATCCGCCGCAACGCGCGCCGGACCGACATCAACGGCGCGCGGGTGAGCCGCATCCGCACCTTCGTCAAGCAGGTCGAATCGGCGCTCGCCGCCGGCGACAAGGCCGGCGCGGCCGAGGCGTTGAAGCGGGTCCAGCCCGAACTCGCGCGCGGCGTCGCCAAGGGCGTCGTCCACAAGAACACCGCGGCGCGTAAATTGTCGCGCCTTTCGCGGCGTCTCACCGCGCTCGCTTAAGCCTTTCCAGGCGTCGCAATCCCAGCCCGCCGGCTTTGCGCCGGCGGGCTTTTTGCGTTTCGGAACCGTGACAGCCAAAAGGCACGCTTTTCCGCCGATTCGCGCGTTGCTGCATCGCAAAAATGCAGACAAGTATTTGTCAATAAACGACAATATTGGAACATCAACGCAATTCTGCGCTTTCTTCACTGTCAACTCTTTTATTTTTTTATGACCTTTTCTTTACCCTTGATCCGCCTTCGATACGGTTCGTAAAACAGCCTTTCCGGCCGGGCGAATCTCCCGGCCGGACGCAAACAGCACAGCCTCACCATGACGCGGCGCGCCAGGGCGCTTTCGCCGCACGGGAGAGCTTTGCGCCGGGAAAACGGCCGTTCCGGGGGCGGCGAAGGAGAGCAGGGGGACTGGTCACGTGGTGACGCCGGCCATGGATACGAGGCTGAAGATGACAGGCACGAACGCCGATCCGATCGCGGCAGCCTGGGAGGCGATTCGCTCCGGGCTCAGGCGCGATTGCGGGGCACGCACCTTCGACGGCTGGCTGCGGCCGATCGCGCTCGGCGGCTTCGATGCCGATGCCGGCGTGCTGCGGCTCGAGCTGCCGTCGCAGTTCATGGCCGATTGGGTGCAGACCCATTTCGCCGAGCGGCTGGCGCTCGCCTGGCGCGCGGCCCTGCCGGCGGTGCGCCGGATCGTCGTTGGCGTCGGCGCCAGCGCGCCGCGCACGGCGGCCGAGGTCGAGATTCCGGCGCCCGCCGCGTCGGCGCCGACGGCCAGGGACAAGGGCCTCTACGCGGTCGCGCTCGAGCCGCGCTACATCTTCGACAATTTCGTCGTCGGCAAGGCGAACGAGGTCGCGTTCAACGCCGCCCGCACGCTGGCGAGCGCGGACAAGGTCGCGTTCAACCCGCTGTTCATCCATGGCGGCACCGGGCGCGGCAAGACCCACTTGCTCCACGCGATCGGCCACGAATTCCACCGGCTCAATCCGCGCGGGCGGATCGTCTATATGTCGGCCGAGAAATTCACGGTCGAGTTCCTCGCCGCGCTCCGCGCCAACGACACGTTCAAGTTCAAGCAGCAGCTCCGCTCCGCCGATCTCCTGATGATCGACGACGTCCAGTTCATCGCCGGCAAGGAATCGACGCAGGAAGAATTCTTCCACACGATGAACGAGATCATCTCGGGCGGGCGGCGCTTCGTGATCAGCTCGGACCGCGCGCCGCAGGACCTGGACGGGGTCGAGCCGCGCATCCTCTCGCGCCTCTCCTGGGGCCTGGTCGCCGACATCAATGCGGCCGACCTCGAGCTGCGGCTCAACATCATCATGAAGAAGCTGGAATCGCTGCCGGACGTCATGGTGCCCGACGATGTGGTGAATTTCCTCGCCAAAAGGATCAGCTCGAACGTGCGCGAGCTTGAAGGCGCGCTCAACCGGATCGCGGCCTATGCGACGATGCAGAACCGGGCGATCGATCTCGATTTCGTCAGCGAGGTGCTCGCCAATATCCTGCGCGCCAACCAGCGCCGCATCTCGATCGACGAGATCCAGACCCGCGTCTCCGAACATTACCGCATCCGCAAGGCCGAGATGACGAGCGCGCGGCGCGCCCGCGAGGTCGCCCGTCCGCGCCAGGTCGCGATGTACCTGTCCAAGCAACTGACGCCGCGCTCGCTGCCCGAGATCGGCCGCCGCTTCGGCGGGCGCGATCACACGACGGTGATCCACGCCGTCCGCCAGATCGAGAAATTGCGCGCCCAGGATCCGGAGCTGGATTCGGACATCCGCCTGCTGACGCGCCAATTGGAGAATTGAGCCGCCCGGCGACCGCGGGAAAAGGCGCGGTTTTCCGCCGAAGTTCACGAAGTGCCTGGAATGCGCCGCCTTTTTCGTGAACTTGGTGGCGATAAGCGGGTGATCGCAGCGGCTTGCGCGGAAAAGCTCAAAGAGAAAAGCAAAGATTGCGAGCCAAATCATTGTCATAGCGTCCTGATCCGCACCTGACGCTCGCGGTGATTCGTCAAAATCCGTTTCATTTCAGCCTCATATTCCGCCTGTCGCAGCGCCGCTTCGGCGCGGTCCGCCGCGCGCCGGCGATCGGCCTCCTCAAGCTCCCGGCGATGATCGATCCGCCGCCGGCGCGTCTCGCGATTGGCCTGGATGTCGGTGACATGATCGCGGCGGGCGAGGACGGCGAGCGCCAGCCGGTCGAACGGGCGAAATTCCATCCGGACGATCCGGCCGCGCCGGACGATCGGCACCCAGCCGCCGTGCATCGCCCGGTCGATGACGTTGGCGACGACGGCGTCGCGCCCGCGCTCGACGGCGAGATCCCAGGCGCGGACGAAATCGTCGGCGTCGTCGCGCGCGCACAGGCGATAGGCGCCGCTCGCCGATTTGCCGACCTGCCGCGCCGCCGCGCCGACGCTGCCGCAGCGCGCCAGCGCGGCGATGAACGCGCGCTGCCGCGCCTCCGTCCAGCCGTCGCGCCGCCCGGTTCGGCTGGGCACCGGGCGGAAGGGGATTTCGGGTGTCTCGTCGGTGTCGATCATGCGCCGGCTCCAGGTGGGGAGGCGGAACATAGCAGGAACTATGGGATGTAGGAAAATGTTGGCGGCGGCTTGCGGGGGGCTCGCACGGAGGAAGAGAAGGAAGGGGGCTTCGACAGGCTCAGCCCGAACGGTTCAAGGCAAGCGGGGCATGCCCGCAAGGTGTCGCTCGGTATCCTGCTTGCCATGCAGGATACGGATGATTTCGAGCTGGTCGCCACTATCGCGGAAATAGATCACATGCGACCCGGCCGGGAGCTTCAAATAGCCGGGCCGCACGTCAACCGTCCTTGCTCGCTTCAAGCCAGCGGCCAGCGCCTGGCAGGCATCGCGGAGTCGATCGGTGTACAGATCGGCCTGATCAGGCCCCCAATTGTCGGCGCTGTAATCCCAGATCTCGTCGAGATCGGCTTGCGCCGCTGGAGAGAAGGCAAGCGCCTTCACTGGCGCTCATGCGCGGCGCGCTTGCGGGCCTTGAATGCCTCGAAATCGAAAGGGCCGGGTTCCCCGGATCGCTCTCCGGCGATCAGGGCGTCTTGCAGCGCCTTCACCTTCATCTCATGTTCTTCCAGCAGCCGCAGCCCCGCGCGCACGACATCGCTGGCGGAACCATAGCGTCCCGCCCGCACCTGCTGACTGATGAAACTGTCGAAATGATCCCCGATCGTCACGGACGTGTTGCGGGCCATCGCTGCTCCTCTTCCTGGCATCCGATTTATACCAAAAAGTATTAGGATTCAATATCGCGCGGGTCCGGCGCATGACCTAGGGACAGGTTGGGACGTGGGTGCCGTTCGAAGAAGATCGGATCCGGCAAGGGCCGGCCGGACTTTGCCGGCCCCTCTGCTTTCATTTGTCGATGCGACCGGGCTCAGGAGCCGGCGCGGCTCGCGCCCTGCTGCCTCTGCTGCTGATCCGGCATCACCGTGATCCTGAGCGTCTCGCCCGAATTGCCGGGGAAGCCGGTGAACATCGCCTCGACCAGGTTCGGGACCAAAGCCGGCAGCGCGTCGGTCGAGGAATGGGCCTCGGCGCGGCCTTCGAACAGCGACTGGCCGTCGGCGGTGCGGCGGATGTCGAGATTGAGGTGGCTCGTATAGACGGTGTAGCTGCGGATGTCGTAATCCCAGCCCCAGAAGAACGGATCGCGATAGCGGCCGAAATAGCCGAAGCGGCTGAAATAGGGTCGGCGGAAGCCCCAGCCGAAGGGCGGGCCGAACGGGTCCGGGGTCGATTCGATCCGCTCGCGACCATGGTCGACACCATAATCGAGCGTCACGACCATCGTCGCCGCGCTGGCCGACGGCGCCTCGCTATAGCCCTGGGCGACGAGGTTGCGGCGGACGAGATCGGCATATTGCGCGAATTCGAGGCCGCCCTGCTTGCCCGGATCGGCGGCCTGGACGACGAAGCTTTCGCCACTCGGCGCCGGCATCGCCTGGAACCGCTGGACCTGGGTCGAAAGACCGGTCGCGCAGGCACTGAGCGCGAGCAGCGCGACCGGCGCGGCGAGAGCGAGAATTTTCCTGCGGAGAGCCATGGTGCCAAGCCTTTTGAAGGAAACGCCTTATCGGCAATATAGGTTGCCGTTCTTCGCTCGCATAGGCCGGCTGAACCGGTGCTGAAAAAAGACCGATCGCGGATGGTGATCGAGTGGCTCAACCCTTGATCCTCCCCTCGAAGGGGAGGATTGAATGCATGATCGCGCGCTGATCCGTGAAGGGGACCCTAGCGCGGCAGGCCGAGCGCGCGATAGGCGCCCGCGAGGGTCGGCGCGGCGAGCTCGGCCGCGCGCGCCGAGCCTTTGGCGAGGATGGCGTCGATCGCGCCCGGATCGGCGGCGAATTGGGCCAGCCGGGCGCGAATCGGCGCGATCGTCGCGACGAGGAGGTCGGCAAGCGCCGGCTTGAACGCGCCGAAGCCCTGGCCGGCGAATTCCTGCGTCACCGATTGCGGCGTCTTATCGGTGAGCGCGGCGTAGATGGCGACGAGGTTGCGCGCCTCGGGCCGGTCAGCCAGCGCATCGAAGGACTCGGGCAGCGGCGCCGCGTCGGTTTTCGCCTTGCGGATCTTCTGGACGATCGCATCGTCGTCGTCGGTGAGGTTGATCCGGCTCATGTCCGAAGGGTCCGACTTGGACATCTTGGCGCTGCCGTCGCGCAGCGACATGATCCGCGCCGCATCCTTGCCGATATGCGGCTCGGGCAGGGTGAACAGATCGACTGCGTAATCGGTGTTGAACTTGATCGCGATGTCGCGGGCGAGCTCGAGATGCTGCTTCTGGTCCTCGCCCACTGGCACGTGCGTCGCCTGATAGAGCAGGACATCGGCGGCCTGGAGCACCGGATAGGCGAACAGGCCGACGCTCGCGCCCTCGCGATTCTTGCCGGCCTTGTCCTTCCACTGCGTCATCCGTCCGAGCCAGCCCATGCGGGCGGTGCAGTTCAGGAGCCAGGCAAGCTCGGCATGGGCGGGCACGCGCGCCTGGTTGAACAGCACCGATTTGTCGGGATCGACCCCGCAGGCGATCAGCGCGGCGGCCATGCCGCCCACGTTCGCGCGAAGCTCGGCCGGATCGTTATGGACCGTGATCGCATGGAGATCGGCGAGGAAGAAGATGCACTCGCTTTCGTCCTGCATCGCCACCCAGCGCCGGATCGCGCCGAGATAATTGCCGAGATGGAGATTGCCGGTCGGCTGGATGCCGGAAACGACACGCATGATCAGTCCTTCGTTGCGGCCGTGCGCGCGCGCCGGCGGATGAGCGCCTTGAGATCGTCCAGCGCGAAGGCGCCGGTGGCGAAGCAGGCCAGCCCATAGACCGCGACGCCGCCGCCGACCAGTATGGCAAGCGCGAGCCCGCGGATGAGCAGCGAGCGGGTCAGGTACGGATCGGCATAAGGCGCGAGGAACCAGAGCAACCCGCCCATGATGGCCGCGGCGAGCGCGAGCCGAGGGATGCGGCGCCTGAGCTGCCGGTCCGCCTCGAAATGGCCGCGCGCGCGCAAGGTGCGGTAGAGCATCCAGGTGTTGACGCACGAGGCGATCGCGGTCGCCAGCGGCGGGCCGACATGGCCGATGCCGAAGCGCCCGAGCAGCGGGATGAGGACGAGGTTGCCGACGAGGTTGATCGCGACCGAATAGAGCGCGAGCCGCACCGGCGTCCTGGTGTCGGCGCGGGCATAGAAGCCCGGGGTCAGCACCTTGACCAGCACGTAGGAGGGGAGGCCGAGCGAGAAGGCGGAGAGCGCCCAACTGCACAAGAGGCTGTCCTCGGCGGTGAAGCGGCCGTGCTGGAAGAGGCCGCGGATGATCGGCTCGGACGCGAAGATGAAGGCGGCGGTGGCGGGCAAGGTGAGGAACAAGGCCAGCTCGATGCCGCGATTCTGCGTCTCCATCGCCTCCGTCTCCTTGCCGCTGGAGAGCAGGCGCGAGACGGTGGGGAGCAGGATCGTGCCGAGCCCGATGCCGATCAGCCCGAGCGGGAGCTGGTTCAGCCGATCGGCATAATAGATGTAAGAGATCGAGCCCGGGTCGAGCAGGCGCCCGGCAAGCGCGGTCGAGACGAGCAGGTTGACCTGCACCGCCCCGGCGCCGACCGCGGCCGGCAGGATCAGCTTCAGGAGCTGGCGCACGTCGTCGTCGAGGCGGGGACGCTTCAGCCTGAGGCCGACCCCGGCCTGGCGACAGGCGATCATCAACCAGCTGAGTTGCAGGACGCCGCCGACCGTCACCGAGATCGCCTGCGCCCGCGCGGTTTCATAGGCGCCGTCGGGGCCGTGGCCGTGGAAGAACCACAAGGCGGCGATCATCGCGACGTTGAGCAGGATCGGGGCGGCGGCATTGACCCAGAAACGGTCGATCGAATTGAGGATGCCGCCGAGCAATGAGGCGAGGCTGATCAGCATCAGATAGGGAATGGTGATGCGCGAGAGGCTGACCGCGAAGGCGAACTGATCCGGCGTCGGATGGTTGAACCCGCCGGACAGGCCCCAGGTCACGGGCCAGGCGGCGGCGATCATCAGCAGCGTGAAGACGATCAGGATCGGCAGGAGGACGGACAGGGTGAGTTCGGCGAAGCGCAGCCCGGTCGAAAGCTCGCCACCCTCCGCCACCTTGCGGTTGAACATCGGGATGAAGGCGGCGTTGAACGCCCCTTCCGCGAACAAAGCGCGGAACATGTTGGGCAGGCGAAAGGCGACGAAAAAGGCATCGGAGGCGAAGCTCGCGCCGACATAGCTTGCCTGGAGCGTGTCGCGCACCAGCGCGAGCACGCGGCTGACCAGAGTCAGGCCGCCCACCGAGCCCAATGAGCGGACGAGGTTCATCGGCGACGCGGCATTCGGATGATTTGAGCGGACAACATCATTCCGTTCGCCCTGAGCCTGTCGAAGCCCGTCTTTCTTTCACCAAAGCGGCCGAGAAAAGAAGGGCCCTTCGGCAAGCTCCGGGCGAACGGTTTGATGAAGGGTCAGGCCTGGCCGGCCGGCGGGCCGCCCAGCATCTGCCCCTGCTGCTGCATGTAGAGCCCGGCGAAATCGATCGGATCGAGCATCAGCGGCGGGAAGCCGGCGTCGAGCGAGGCATCGGCGATCACGCGCCGCGCGAAGGGGAAGAGGATCCGCGGCGCTTCGGCGAGCAGGAAGGGCTGGAGCTGATCGGCCGGCAGGCTCTTGATCGCGAACAGGCCGGCGTAAAGCAGCTCCGCCTGGAAGGCGGTGCCCTCGGTCGCCTTGGCGGTGATCTCGATCTTGAGCACGACCTCGTGCATGTCCTCGCCGACCATCTGGGCGCCGATGTTGAACTGGACGTCCATCTGCGGCTGGCTCTGCCATTGATAGACGGCCGGCGCGTTCGGGTTCTCGAACGACAGATCCTTCACATATTGCGCGACGATCCCGACCTGCACGGCGGCGTCGTCGCCCGCATTGATCGGTTCGGCGGCGCCATTCGTGCCCTGTTCTTCGGCCATGTCTTTCAAAGTCCCTGAAAATATTCATGAAGGTGGCGGCGGGAGGCCGGCAATGCCGACCGCGTTTCGCCTGCCGGCGGGTAGCAGGGGCCAATCCGCCACGCAACATCCGAGGCGCGCGGACGTTAGACCAAGGTTAATCGGGATTGTGCATTTGAAAGCCTGGCGCTTCGCGCCTATGTAGGAATGGCTCAAGGAGAAGCCTGTTGACCGTCGGTATCGTGCTGTTGGCCATGATCGCCCTGTTCGTGGGCCTGCGACTCTATGCCGTTCTCGGCCAGCGCACGGGGCATGAGCAGCAGCCGGTGACCCGGCCCGAGGCCAAGCCGGCGGCGGAAACGCTGCCCGCCAAGACCGATTCCTCCCCGGCGAGCGCGGAGCCGAGCGGCTTCGCGTTCGATCAGGGCGCGGCCAGCGGCGTGCGCGCGATCATCGCCGCCGATGCAAGCTTCGACGTCGCCCGCTTCCTCGAAGGCGCGCAGGCCGCCTACAAGATCATCCTCGAGGCATTCTGGGCCGGCGACGGCGCGGCGCTGTCGCGGCTGGTGAGCCCGACGGTGCGCGAGGCGTTCGAGGCCGCGATCGCCGAGCGCGACACCGCGGGGCACAAGCTCGATAACCGGCTGGTGGCGATCGAGCGCGCCGCCATCGACGACGCCAGTCTCAATGGCCGCGTCGCCGAGATCGATGTCCGCTTCGACGCCTTCGTCTCCGCTGTCACCCGCAATGCCGAGGGCGAGATGATCGCCGGATCGATGACCGACGCGGTGCCGACCAACGATATCTGGACGTTCCGCCGCACGCTGCGAAGCGACGATCCCAACTGGCTGCTCGTCGACACCGACGCCGCCGCATAGATCCCATCGACATTCGATTGCTTCCTCTCTCCCCTCCAAAGGAGTGGAGAGGGGGGTGACAGGTCGTAGCCTGGCGGGCCCGCTTACTCGTCTTGCCGGACAAGCTTCTGCAACTTTCCCACGCCCGCCCCGCCGGGCTATGCTGCCGCGCGATGCGGGATGATTCCAATCTTGCGCGGCGTTCGCGGCGTTCGCCGAAATGGCTGCTTTCCGCCCTGCTGATGCTGGCGCTGGCGAGCTGCGTCGCGCCGCGTCGGCAGGCGCCCGAGGTCCGGCCGCCGCCACCGCCGCCGACGCCCGCCAATGCGATCGCCGCCGGCATCCGGCCCGGCCCGGTCTTGCCGCCGCTCGATCCGGCGCGCGCGGCGGCGGCCTTGCGGGCCTTCCAGATCAGTTGCCCCTCGCTCGTGGCCCGGACCGATGCCAGCGGGCTCGCCAGCGGCGACGACTGGCGGTCGCTCTGCACGCAAGCCGCGAGCCTGCCGCCGGACGGGGCGGCCGGTTTCTTCGCCGCCCGTTTCGAGCTGGCCCAGATCGGCGACGGCGCCGCCTTCGCCACCGGCTATTACGAGCCCGAAATCCGCGGCGCGCGCACCCGCCAGCCGGGCTATGACGTGCCGATCTACGCGCGGCCGCCCGATCTCCTCGCCGCCGATCCGCGCACTGGCGCGCGCGGGCGCGGCCGGGTGGATGCGGACGGCAATTACGTCCTCTATTACGATCGCGGCGAAATCGAGGACGGCGCGATCACCGATCGCGGGCTGGAGATCGCCTGGGCGGCCGATCCCGTCGATCTCTTCTTCCTCCAGATCCAGGGCTCGGGGCGTCTTCGCCTCCCCGATGGCGGCGTCATGCGGATCGGCTATGCCGACCAGAACGGGCGCGATTATGTCGCGATCGGCCGGCTGCTGCGCGAACGGAACCTGATCCAGGGTCCGATCGGAATGCGCCAGATCGTCGATTGGCTCCATGCCAACCCGGCCGAGGGCGACGCGCTGATGCGCGAGAACCGGAGCTACGTCTTCTTCCGCGAGCTGACCGGGCCGGGGCCGCTCGGCGCGCTCGGGCGTCCCGTCACCGGCGGCATCACCGTCGCCGCCGATCCCGCTTTCGTGCCGTTGGGCGCGCCGGTCCTGCTCGAGGCGATGGACAATCCGCGCGCCGACGGCCTGTGGGTCGCGCAGGACACCGGCGGCGCGATCCGCGGCGCCAACCGCTTCGACACCTTCTGGGGGGCGGGACCGGAGGCGGCGGCGACGGCGGGATCGATGCAGTCGCGCGGGCGCGCCTTCCTGCTGCTGCCGCGCGGCACGCTGGCGAGGCTGAGGCGAGACGGTGCGGCGGCTCAACGCTGAGGAAGCCGCGCTGTGGCGCAAGGTGGTGGAAACGGTGCGCCCGCTCGACGGAAGCGCGCTGCCGCCAGCGCCGCCCGAAGCCGCATTGCCAAGGCCGGTTGCGAAGCCAGCCGCGCTGTCGAAGCCCGCGCCGGCCAGGCCCAAGGCCCCTGGCACGACGCTCGACGCAAGCTGGGACCGCCGCCTGTCGCGCGGTCTCGTCCAGCCCGACTTCACCGTCGATCTGCACGGTCACAATCTCGCGACCGCTTATGATCTGCTCGACCGCAAATTGGCGCAGGGCATCTCCCACGAGGCGCGGCTGATCCTGCTCGTCACCGGCAAGCCGCCGAGCGACGATCGCCGCCCGATCGCGCGCGGAGCGATCCGCGCCGCCGTCGGCGACTGGCTCGCCGCCTCGCGCCACGCCGGCGCAATCGCCGCCGTCCGCGCCGCCCATCCGCGCCACGGTGGGCAGGGGGCGCTGTATATCGTGCTCAGGCGGAAGCGATAGCCGCTGCCTTTCAAAGGGCGGATTGGGGGTGCGTTGCCGGGTTCGAGGAAGAGTCTTTTGGGCGCGCGGACGCGCGCACCCACCCCAACCCCCTCCCTTGAAAGGGAGGGGCTAAGAAGAAAGCGCCATGCGGATGATCCGGGCGTAGATGCGGCGCAGCGTGTGGAGATCGTCGATTGCGATCGCCTCGTCGAGCTTGTGCATCGTCGCGTTGGGCGGGCCGAAATCGACGACCGGGCAGAGCGCGATCAGGTAGCGCCCGTCGGACGTGCCGCCATGGGTGGAGAGTTGCGGTGGCGCGCCCGTCTCCGCCTCGATCGCGGCCGAGATGATGTCGTAGATCGGCCCGGCCGGGGTCAGGAACGCCTCGCCGGAGATCTTCGCCTCGACGCGCGCGCCCGGCGCCGCCGCCTCGGCGGTCCGGCGCACCAGCGCGACCAGGTCGGCGCCGCGCTGGAGGTTGTTGAAACGGATGTTGAGCTGCGCGCGCGCCCAGCCGGGAATGACGTTGGTCGCCTTGCTCGCCGTCTCGACCGCGGTGATCTCCAGGTTCGAAGGCTGGAACGCCTCGTTGCCGTCGTCGAGGTGCAGCGCCTCGAGCGCGTCGATCATTCGGGCAAGCCCGGGCACCGGATTGTCGGCGCGGTGGGGGTAGGCGACATGGCCCTGCGTGCCGGGCACCGTCACCCACATGTTGACCGATCCGCGCCGGCCGATCTTGACGATGTCGCCCAATCGCGCCTCGCTGGTCGGCTCGCCGATCAGGATCATGTCGGGCTTGATGCCGCGCGCCGCCATCCAGTCCATCAGCGCCGGCGTGCCGTAGGTCGCCGGGCCTTCCTCGTCGCCGGTGATGATGAGGCTGATCGTGCCCTGATGGTTGGCGACATCGGCGCAGGCGGCCGCGAAGGCGGCGATGCTCGACTTCATGTCGGCCGCGCCGCGCCCGTGGAGAATGCCGCCCCGTATTTCCGGCACGAACGGATCGCTCGCCCAGCCGTCGCCCGGCGGCACGACGTCGAGATGGCCCGCAAAGCCGAAATGCGGGCTGCCGGACCCGCGCGTCGCGAACAGATTCTCGACCGGCCCGTCCGGCGCCTCGCCGGTGACGAAGCGATGGACCTCGAAGCCGAGCGGCGCCAGCGCCGCCTCCAGCACGTCGAACACCGCGCCGGTCGCGGGGGTGACGCTGGGGCAGGCGATCAGCCGTTTCGCCAGCTCGACGGGATCGATTGCCTCGCTCATCGTCGCCGACTAGCACGGAGGCGGAGAAACGCCATGCCAAAGCTCGATCTCGACGCGATCGCCCAGACCAACCGTACCGGTTATCCGCCGCCCTATGACGCGCCGATGGCGAAGCGCCATTATCGCCGGCTCGGCCCGCCCGGCGGCCTCACCAGGATCGGTGCCTCGCACGTCGTGCTCGATCCCGGCGGCATCTCCAGCCAGCGCCACTGGCACGAGGGAATCGACGAGCTGGTGATCATGCTGGAGGGCGAGGCCGTCCTGATCGAGGAGGGGCGCGAGACGGTGCTTCGCCCCGGCGATGTCGCCACCTTCCCGACGGATGTCGCCGACGGCCATCACCTCGTCAACCGGAGCGATCGTCGCTGCGTCTTCATCGCCATCGACAACAGCGAGGGGGAGGGCGACTGCCACTATCCCGATATCGATCTCCATCTCAGCATCGCGAAAGACGCCTTCACCCGGAAGGACGGCACGCCCTGGTAGGCGACGGCGGTGGACTTGGGTGCGCCCGATCCCTAGATCGCGCCGACATGGCGCAGCGTTTCCACAAGATGCACGGGCTCGGCAACGATTTCGTGATCCTCGACGCCCGGCGGGGCGCCGTGGCGATGGACGCGGCGCGCGCCCGCGCGATCGCGGATCGGCGCACCGGCATCGGCTGCGACCAGGTGATCGTGATCGAGCCGTCGGACATTGCTGACGTCAGGATGCGGATCTGGAATGCCGACGGCGGCGAGGTCCAGTCCTGCGGCAATGCGACGCGCTGCATCGTCCTGCTCGAAGGGCGCGGGCTCACCATCGAGACCGGGGGCGGGCTGCTCGAAGGACGGCTCGACGGCGCCGAGGTCAGCATCGACATGGGGGCGCCGCGTTTTGGCTGGGAAGAGATTCCACTCACCTACACGATGGATACGGCGGCGATGCCGGTCGGCTGGGAGGAACTGCGGACGCCCGTCGCGGTCAATGTCGGCAATCCGCACGTCGTCTTCTTCGTCGAGGATGCGAACGCGGTCGATCTCGCGCGGCTGGGGCCCCTGATCGAGAGCGATCCGCTCTTCCCCGAGCGCGTGAACGTCAACGTCGCGAGCCGGGAAGGGGAGGCGATCCGCCTGCGCGTCTGGGAGCGCGGCGCCGGGCTCACTTTGGCCTGCGGCACCGGCGCCTGCGCGACGGCGGTCGCGGCGATCCGCAAGGGAATCGCGGCGAGCCCGGTCGAAGTGCGACTTCCCGGCGGCGCCCTCGTCATCGATTGGGCGCCGGGCGAGACGATCCGGATGAGCGGTCCGGCGGTCCACGTCTTTTCCGGCGAGCTCGCCGAATGAGCGGGCCGGAGGTCATCACTTTGGGCTGCCGGCTCAACGCGGCGGAGAGCGAGGCGATGCGCGCGCTTGCGGCGGGCGAGGACGATCTCGTCATCGTCAACAGCTGCGCGGTCACCAACGAGGCGGTGCGGCAGACCCGCCAGGCGATCCGCAAGGCGAAGCGCGCCCGCCCGGATGCCCGCATCCTCGTCACCGGCTGCGCCGCGCAGGTCGAGCCGGAGACGTTCGCGGCGATGCCCGAGGTGAGCCGGGTCATTGGCAATCGCGAAAAACTCCTCCCAGCGTCGTTCGTCCCGAGCGGGCCTATGGTGATTGCAAAAGCGGACGTCCGCGTCTCCGACATCATGGCGGTGCGCGAAACGGCGCCGCATCTCGTCGCCGGCTTTTCGGAACGCGCGCGCGCCTTTGTCGAGGTGCAGAACGGCTGCGATCATCGCTGCACCTTCTGCATCATCCCTTTTGGCCGCGGGAACAGCCGGTCGGTGCCGGCGGGGCTGGTGGTCGATCGGATCAAGGCGTTGGTGGACGAGGGTTTCAACGAAATCGTGCTGACCGGCGTCGATGTCACCAGCTACGGCCCGGACCTTCCCGGCGCGCCGACGCTCGGCCAGCTTGTCGAGCGCATCCTCAAACACGTGCCGGATTTGCCTCGCCTCCGGCTCTCGTCGCTCGATTGCATCGAGCTGGACGACCGGCTGTTCGAGATCGCGGCGCACGAGCCCAGGTTCATGCCGCATCTCCATATGAGCTTCCAGGCCGGCGACGACATGGTGCTGAAGCGCATGAAACGCCGCCACAGCCGCGCCCAGGCGATCGAGACGGTCGCGCGATTGAAGGCCGCGCGGCCGGAGATCGCGATCGGCGCCGATCTCATCGCCGGCTTCCCGACCGAGACCGACGCGATGCACGAAAATTCGCTGCGCCTGATCGACGAATGCGACATCGTGATGGGGCATGTCTTTCCCTATTCGCCGAAGCAGGGCACCCCCGCCGCGCGCATGCCGCGGGTGGCGCCGCTGGTGGTGAAGGCGCGGGCGAAGGCGTTGCGCGAGGCAGGCGCGCGGCGGCGCGCGATGTGGCTGAGGAGCCTCGTCGGGACGGAACAAAAGGTGCTGATCGAGCACAATGGGCGAGGGCACGCGGAAAATTTCGCCCCCGTCCAACTCTTACGAGCCCGTTCGTCCCGAGCGAAGTCGAGGGGCGCATGCTCTGACTCCGTGCCAGCGCCCCTCGACTTCGCTCGGGACGAGCGAGGCAGGGGAATTGTGGAGGTCACCATCGCCGCCATCGAAAAGGATATACTGATCGGAGTCCCCGCATGAGCGATTCCTGGTTCGATCGCATGCGCCTTGGCTTCAGCAAGACCTCCGATCGGCTCGGCGGCAATCTCGCCGGGCTGGTCACCAGGGCGACGCTCGACGAGGCGACGCTCGACGAGATCGAGGAGGCGCTGATCGCGTCCGATCTCGGCCCGACCACCGCCGCCAAGGTGCGCGCGCGGCTCGCCGAAGAGCGGTTCGAGCGCGGGCTTACCGACGCGGCGGTGCGCGCCGTCGTCGCCGAGGAGCTGGAGAAGATCCTCGCCCCGGTCGCCGAGCCGCTCGAGATCGACGCCTTCCCGCGCCCGCAGGTGATCCTCGTCGTCGGCGTCAACGGATCGGGCAAGACGACGACGATCGCCAAGCTCGCGCACCTCTTTCAGGAGCAGGATTATTCGGTCCTGCTCGCCGCCGGCGACACGTTCCGCGCCGCCGCGATCGAACAGCTGCGGATCTGGGCGGATCGCGCGGGCGTCCCGATCATCACCGGGCCCGAAGGGTCGGACAGCAGCGCGATCGTCTTCGACGGGGTGAAGAAGGCCACCGCGGAGGGCATCGACGTGCTGATCGTGGACACGGCCGGGCGCCTCCACAACAAGAAGGATCTGATGGACGAGCTCGCCAAGATTCGCCGGGTGCTCGGGCGGCTCAATCCGGCCGCGCCGCATGATGTCGTGCTCGTCCTCGATGCCACCACCGGCCAGAACGGGCTGGCGCAGATCGAGACCTTCCGCGAGGTCGCCGGCGTCACCGGCCTCGTCATGACCAAGCTGGACGGCACCGCGCGCGGCGGCGTGATGGTGGCGGCGGCCGACACTTACGGCCTTCCGATCCACGCCATCGGGGTGGGGGAGGGGATGGACGATCTGCGTCCCTTCGACGCCGGCGAAGCCGCGCGGGCGATCGCGGGAGTGGCGGCATGAGCGAGACGCCCCAGCCCGCGAACGTGCCGCCTCGGAGCCCCGGCGCCGCCGGGCGACTGCTGCTCGATCTCGGGCCGCTGGTGATCTTCTTCGCCACCAATTTCCTTGCGCCGGTGCCGGATGTGTCGCGCATCTTCGTCGCCACCGGCGCCTTCATGGTGGCGATGCTGGTGGCGATGGCGATCTCGCAATTCCGCTACAAGTTCATCTCGCCGTTGCTCTGGTTCTCGGCGCTGATGGTGGTGGTGCTCGGCGGGCTGACGCTCTGGCTGCACGACGAGACCTTCATCAAGATCAAGCCGACCATCTATTATGCGGTGGTCGCCGTCTTGCTGATCTTCGGCATGCTGACCGGGCGCAACCTCCTCAAGGCCGTGCTCGGGACCGCCTATCCCGGCCTTTCCGAGCGCGGCTGGCATCTCCTCACCCGCAACTGGGCCGCCTATTTCCTCGTCATGGCGATCCTGAACGAGATCGTCTGGCGCACGCAGACCACCAATTTCTGGGTGAGCTTCAAGCTCTGGTTCTTCCTTCCCGCCACCTTCCTCTTCGCCGCCCTCAACGTGCCGATGCTGATGCGCCACGGGCTGACGCTGGAGGAGGCGGAGGACGAGCAGCCCACCGTCCCGACCGAATAGGAACCGCATGGACGCCGTCATCTCGATCAAGGGTCTCGAAAAGACCTACGCCTCGGGTCTCCAGGCGCTGAAGCCCGTCGATCTCGACATCGCGCGTGGCGAGATTTTCGCTTTGCTCGGACCGAACGGCGCCGGCAAGACGACGATGATCTCGATCGTCTGCGGCATCGTCCGGCCAAGCGCCGGCACGGTCACGGTCGACGGCTTCGACATCGGCCGCGACTATCGCAAGACGCGGCGGCGGATCGGCCTGGTGCCGCAGGAGCTGCATACCGACGCCTTCGAGACGGTCTGGGCGACGGTGAGCTTCAGCCGTGGCCTGTTCGGCTCGGCGCCCGATCCGGCGCATATCGAGAAGGTGCTGAAGGATCTCTCGCTCTGGGAGAAGCGCAAGGCCAAGATCATGGAGCTTTCCGGCGGCATGAAGCGCCGGGTGATGATCGCCAAGGCACTGAGCCACGAACCGGAGATCCTGTTCCTCGACGAGCCCACCGCCGGCGTCGATGTCGAGCTTCGGCGCGACATGTGGGAACTGGTCCGCCAGCTTCGCGCCAGCGGCGTCACCATCATCCTCACCACCCATTATATCGAGGAGGCGGAGGAGATGGCCGACCGGGTCGGCGTCATCAACAAGGGCGAGCTGATCCTGGTCGAGGAGAAGGCGACTTTGATGAAGAAGCTCGGCAAGAAGGAGCTGACGCTGAACCTCGCCGAGCCGATGAGCGCCATCCCCGCCGAGCTCGGCGAATGGACCCTGAGCCTCGCCGCCGACGGCAATGAGCTCAAATATGCCTATGACGGCACCGCCGAGCGCACCGGCATTCCATCGCTCCTGTCGCGGATGCGCGATCTCGGCATCGGCTTCAAGGATCTCCACACCCACCAGAGCTCGCTCGAGGACATCTTCGTGAGCCTCGTTCACGAGGGGAGCGCGGCATGAATCTCCACGGCATCTGGGCGATCTACCGCTTCGAAATGGCGCGCGCGATCCGCACTTTGTGGCAGAGCCTGGTGACGCCCGTCATCACCACCTCGCTCTATTTCGTCGTGTTCGGCGGCGCGATCGGATCGCGCATGACCGAGGTCGATGGCGTACCCTATGGCGCCTTCATCGTGCCCGGCCTGATCATGTTGTCGCTGTTCACGCAGAGCATCTTCAACGCCAGCTTCGGCATCTTCTTCCCGAAATTCATCGGCACGATCTACGAATTGCTGTCGGCGCCGATCTCGCCGGTCGAGACGGTGATCGGCTATGTCGGCGCGGCGGCGACCAAGTCGATCGTGCTCGGCCTCGTCATCCTCGGCACCGCCGCGCTCTTCGTGCCGATCCGGATCGAGCATCCCTTGTGGATGGCCGCCTTCCTGATCCTGATCGCGACGACCTTTTGCCTGTTCGGCTTCATCATCGGCATCTGGGGCAAGAATTTCGAGCAGATCCAGTTCATCCCGATGCTGATCGTGACGCCGCTCACCTTCCTTGGCGGCGCCTTCTACTCGGTGAACATGCTCGCCCAGCCGTGGCGGACGATCACCCTGTTCAACCCGGTCGTCTATCTGATCTCGGGGTTCCGCTGGAGCTTCTACGAGACCGCGGATGTCGGCATCGGCATCAGCCTCGCGGCGACGCTCGGCTTCTTCTTCGCCTGCCTCGCCATCGTCACCTGGATGTTCAGGACCGGCTATCGGCTGAAGACGTAGGAAATCCTCCCCGTGACGCTTCGCTCCACGGGGAGGATTTGAAGGCCTTATTGCTCCTGATCGGCGCGGCCGATGCCTTCGCCGTCGAGGTTCTGGGCGACGAAATCCCAGTTGACGATATTGCCGAGCACCGCCTCGGCGAATTTCGGCCGGGCGTTGCGATAGTCGATATAATAAGCATGCTCCCACACATCGAGCGTGAGCAGAGGCTTCATGCCGTCATAAACGACCGGCGTGTCGGCATCGTGCAGCGAGGTGATCTTGAGCGCGCCGCCGTCGAGCACCAGCCACGCCCAGCCGCTGGCGAAATGGCCGACCGCTTCGGCCTGGAGCTTCTGGAGCATCGCATCGGTGCCGCCGAAGGCGGAATCGATCATCTCGGCGAGCTTGCCGCCGGGCTTCTGCCCCTGCGGTGGCGCGAGGCATTGCCAGAAGAAGCTGTGATTCCAGACCTGCGCGGAATTGTTGAACAGACCCTTGTCGCCGTTCGCCCTGGCCCGCTGGATCACCTCGGTCAGCGAGGCGCCGGCCAGGCCCTTCTCGTCGATCCAGCCATTGACCTTGTCGACATAGGCCTTGTGGTGCTTGCCGTGATGATAATCGAGCGTTTCCGCCGACATGAACTCGCCGAGCGAATCCTTGGAATAGGGCAGATCGGGCAGCCTGAATGCCATGATGCATCTCCTTCCAGCATGGGGGTCGCAAGGGCGCATCTAGGCAACGCGGGAAGCGGGGGAAAGTGCATAGCGAAAATTTCGGCGGGCGGGCGCTATGGCGCGCGCCGTCCGCCGGATCGACGTCAGCGGCTGACGATGCGGAAGCGGGTCAGCTCGATTTGGGGCTCGCGCCAGTTCGGGCTGATCTGGCTCGCCTGCCGATAGTCGTTATAGGCGGCGCGGACATGGCCCAGCGTCTCGTTCGCGATCGCGCGGCCGTAATAAGCGATTTCGGGGCGGCGCGTGTTGCGCGCGATCGCGGTGTTGAACAGGCCGAGCGCCTCGCCGTAATTTTCCATCTGGAGCAGCGCGACGCCCTTGTTGAGATAGGCCTCGGGCTGGTCCGGATCGAGTTGCATCGCCGTGTCGAAATCGGCGATCGCATTGTCGATCTGGTGCCGGCGCATCAGCAATATGCCGCGATTGACGTGCGTGGCGACGGTGTCGTCGGTGGTCAGCGTGTCGTTGGTCAGCGCCGAATCGCAATAGCCGAGCGCGGCTGGCGTCGGCACGAGGTTCGAATCGGCGGCCTCGTAGCACAAGCGTGCCGAACTGTTGCCGATGACGAGCACGGCGGCGGATGCCGGGATTGCGAAAGTGGCGACCGCGGCCGCCAAGACTATCCTGCGAAAAGCCATAGTCGAACTCCTCAACCATAGCCCACCGGATGCTCTTATAGCATAAGCGCCGGCCCGTCGCCAACGGGGGCCGCGTCAGGCCGGCTGCGTCTCGATCCAGCGGCGGCTCGCCTCGATGCGCTGGGCCTCGCGCCGCGCCAGCGCGGCGATCAAAGGAGACGGATCGCCGGCCGCCGCCTCGAAACGGGCGATCCGCGCGTCGATCCCCGGCTCGGCCGACGCCGCGGCGCGCAGCGCGCACCAGCGGATCCGTTCGCTGGGATGGCGGCGGGCGAAATCGCCGAGCAGCGCGATGCCTTCCTCCCCACTTTGGGTCGCGGCGAGCGCGAGCAGCGGCTCCAGCGACATGCGGGTCATGATGCCCTCGACCGTGCCGTCCGCGACATCGAAGCGATATTGGTCGCGGAAGGACGAGCTGTGCGAGGATTCGACGATGTTGAGCGAGATCGACATCTCGTCGGCGGCGAGCTGGAGATGGACGTCCTGATGGGCGCGGTAGAGCATCACCTTGCCGGGCTCCAGCCGCGACTTCTCGATGAAGCGCAGGTCCACCTTCTCGCCCGGATAGCCGGCAAGCTTCCCGTAATCATATTCGTAATAGTCGCTCCAATAGCCGGGCCCGAAATAGCCCACGGTCAGGAACGAGAAATTGTGATCGTGCGCGACGCCGTAGAAGAAGGGGTCGCTGCCGCTCTGGCGGATGACGCTGTCCTCCATCGCCGGCCAGAAATTGGCGCGGATGATATAGCGGCTGCCGCTGTGCAGCAGGATCACCTGGGCGCTGTACTGATTGTCCCTGAGCTGCCCGGCGCAGCGCCGTTTCAGCTCGGCGATCATCAGGTCGCCGAGGAAGGCCCGATTGTTGCCCAGCTTCTTCAGCGCCATGCCGAAAGAGGCGAAATTGTCCTCGTCACCCGGATCGAAACCACCGGTCTCGAGCGTTTCGACCAGTTCGGCGAGCTCAAGCGTCTCACCGGTGTCGGCGGCGATCACGCGCGGCATGACATTGCCTCCGCATCGGGCCGCGCCGCCTCGTCGGGGAAGAAGCGCGCAAGAACGTCCGCCGCCGCCATCCGCACGTCCGGATTCCCATCGCCCGCCGCCATCCGCTTGAGCGCGGGCAGCGCGAACCGGGCGTCGAGCGCCAGCATCTCGCGCATCAGGTGCCAGCGGGTGTGGAACCGGGCGTCGGCCAGCGCCGCCTCGAGCACCGGCAAGGCGTCCTCGCGCGCCATCGCGCGCAGCAGGCTCGCCATCATCTGGATGCGCGAGGCCGCGTCGTCGGTGCTGCTGGAGCCGATGAAGCCGAGCGTTTTCGCGTCATATTCCGCGGTGACGGGCGCCGCGCCGCCGCGGACCACCGCCTGGAAATAGACGATGTCGCGCATCGCATGGTCGACGACGAAGCTCTCGCGGCGCCCGTCGACGAGAAGCTCCTCGCCGTCGGCGATCCTGCGCCGCCCGGTCAGCCGGCAGGCCCCGGCCCCGGCGGCGGTGAAGGCGTCGGTGATCTCCGGCGCTTCCCAGAAGGAAAAGGTCGCTCCGCCGGTATCGACGAAGCGCATCAGCACATTGTAGCCGGTGAAGTTGATCGATCCCTCGCCGCGTCCCGCCATCTTCTTCGCCGCCAGCGCGTCGATGCTGGTGATGCTGAGCGCGATGGAAAGATCGGGGTGGTGATAGAGCAGCAGGCCGCTCTGGATATCGTTGGTCACCGGCGGCAGGGGCGGCCGGAAGAAGGGATCGATCCGGCTCATCGCGATCATCTCGCGCAGCAGCAGATCGATATCGTCCCCGCGATCGAGGAAGCGTCGCGCCGCCGCGAGCAGGGCCTCGGGCGAGCGGGCGCTCATCGACATGATCTCGCGGTCGAGATCGGCGATCAGAGGATGGGAGGCCCATTTGCGAAGGCAGGCATCGATCCGGGCGAACGAGCGATCCTGCTCGCCCGTGTCAGCCAGCCATGCCGCAAGATCGGGTCCGGGTATCATCGGGGGTCTCTGGTATCAGCGCCGGGGCGCGAACGAAAGCGGGGCGGGCGCGCCGGATGACGCGCCCGCCCCCAATCATTCAACGCCGTTTAGAGCGCGTAAATGATCGCGACGAGGAGGCCGAGGCACATCGGGCCGCCGACTTCCTTCTGCTTCAACGAGCCATGCATTCCCACGCTGGTGCGCAGTTCCGGCAGGGCCGCGATATCGATCTTCTTCATTACATAACCCCTCTGAACAGTCGGTACCGACAGGAGGGAGAGATGAATGCCACCTCGGCCCGGCCAAGAAGCCGCCGGCGGGTTTGCCCGGACCGCCAGCGCCTTGGGGGATTCCTCGGCATCGGCGGGTCCGGCCCGACCGGAACGGTGTTTCAACCCTTCCTCGCACCCATAGTCCCGCCGGTTTCGGGAACATGTCGCATGGTTACCAAAAAATTTACCACGACCCATCTCGCCCGGAACATGTGTGCCGCTTGCACGTTCGCGCGCGCCCCGCGACAAGGGAAATGGTGGACAGAAGCACGCAGAACAGCGGTGCCGGCGCGGTGCGCGCGGCCCATCGGTTCGATCCCGCGGCGCTCGCCGCGTGGATGGCGCGCAATGTCGAGGATTATGCCGGACCGCTTGCGGTCGCGCAGTTCAGGGGCGGCCAGTCCAACCCGACCTACAAGCTGACGACGCCCGCGCGCAGCTACGTGCTGCGGCGCAAGCCGCCCGGCGCGCTGCTTCCCGGCGCCCATGCGGTCGATCGCGAATATCGCGTGATCGCCGCGCTCGGCGCGCAAGGCTTTCCGGTCGCCAAAGCCTATGGCCTCTGCCTCGACGAGGCGGTGATCGGCACGGCTTTCTACGTCATGGAGATGGTCGAGGGCCGGATCTTCTGGGACACGACCTTCCCCGACGTTTCGGCCGCCGTCCGCCCGGCCTATTTCGATGCGATGAACGCGACTCTTGCCGCGCTCCACCTGATCGACCCGGAGGCGGCGGGGCTCGACGATTATGGCAAGCCCGGAAATTATTTCGCCCGCCAGATCGCGCGCTGGTCGAAACAATATGCGGCGGATGCAGAGGCGGGGCGAGTGGTGGCGATGGATCGGCTGGTCGAATGGCTTCCGGCCAATGTGCCGCCCGACGAGCCCGAAGCGCGCGTGATCCACGGCGACTATCGCTGCGACAACATGATCTTCCATGCCACCGAGCCGCGCATCCTTGCCGTGCTCGACTGGGAATTGTCGACGCTCGGCCATCCGCTCGCCGATTTCGCCTATCACCTGATGATGTACCGGATGCCGCCGGGGATCACGACCGGGCTGGTGGGCGCCGATCTCGCCGCGCTCAACATCCCGAGCGAGGCCGATTATGTCGCCGCTTATTGCCGGCGCACCGGACGCGACGGCATTGCCGATCTCGATTTCTACCTCGCGTTCAACCTGTTCCGCCTCGCCGGCATCGTCCATGGCATCAAGGGGCGGCTCATGCGCGGCAATGCGTCTTCGGCCCACGCGGCGGCGACGGTTGAAATGCTCGAGCCGCTCGCCGAGCTTGCGTGGGAGCAGGCGCGCAAGGCCGGCGCGCGCTGGGTAGTGGGTCAGTTTGAAATCTGACCCTGCAATATGCCGGGACCATCGCTATATCGAGGGCATGGCAGACAAAAAGCCCAAGCGTCCGCGCGATCCGAACCAGCTTGCAAAGCTTATGGTCGATATTGCGACGGGCGAGGAGCAGGACGAGGAAATGTCCGCGACACAACAGCGCGCGTCGAAGGGTGGCAAAAAGGGTGGCAAGGCTCGCGCGAGAGCACTTACGCCAGCCGAACGATCCGAGATTGCCCGCCTTGCCGCTGCTGCTCGCTGGAAGAAGAGCTAGGCCGCTTTCTTGTCGTCGATGCCATCGGCGATCAACTTTTCGGCAACGTCTTCCGAAAAATCGAGAACCAGCCGCAACTGCTCTTCGTCGGGGTGCGCGCTGTTGTAATGCTGCCGGTCAGTTTCGAGCTGATAGCAATCACCAACGATCTGCCGCCGCCGCTGTGCGATGTTCTTCTCGACGTGCTTGCGCGGAGACGTGTCGATGTCGCCCCAGAACGATCCTTGGCGACCATCGGTAACCGCCAGCTTGGACCTGTAGCGGCGTCCCGCCTTGTCGATCCGATATTCTTCCCGGAGTGAATCCGCCATGTCGCGGGCAAACCGGGATTGCATATCAACCGGCCTCGGATGCCAAAGTCGGTTTGCGATTGCCCAAGCACCAACCACTTTCAGGTCTACCGGATCAGTCGAAACCTCGTCCTGATACTGCCTAAAAATATCCTGCATTTGCTGTGCGTAAGACGCCACTTCTTCGATCCCTTCTTAGTTTACCGGAGCAATGTCCCCCCAACCATCGACAATGGCCGAGTTCGTCACGAACTTTCTAACACCAACAAGGTGTTGCCGAAGAATCCTGTATTCACCCGTCATGTGATGAATCTGTCCGACCACAAGGCCGGGGTGGACGCCGTTGATCTTCGCAAATGCCTTCACGTCCGCGTCCGAGAAGAACGGGCGCTTGCGATCATAGAAGGACCGCATTTTGTTAGCCGGAACGCAAAAATCTTGCGCCTCGTCATTTGCGATGCGCTCTTCGTCGCTCTCTGCTCCGCGCTCACCACCGAGGTCCGCGTCGATAATCTCCGCCGACTTGCCGTGCCCATGAAGGACGTGGGCGCACTCGTGGCGCAGGACGAACCAAAAATTGTCGATACGGTCATAGCGCAGCGACAGCCCGATCACCGGGCTTTGGCCGTCCAGCCAAAAGCAGACCCCATCAATGCGACCGCCCGGCAATCCTTCAACGACAACAAAGCGAACGCCGGCATCGTGCAATAGGCGTGGAACGTGCCGAACTTCCTCTGGCGCTCCCCGCATTAGCTCCATTTGCGCGATGGCCGTGCGCAGCTTGTCGGGCGAGTAGCGCGGCGTGGGCATTTCCTTAGCGATTTGCCGCACTCGGAATAACCAGGCGAGCTGGCTGCCCGGCACCTGATCGTAATACGTCTTGCGCGCCGAATGGGCCATGTGAGGCGCGTTCTCGAGAGAATTGACGGCGAAGAAGCGGCACAACTCGCCGTGGAGATCGAAGCCTTCCTTGCTGTCGCCAATCCATCCGCGCTTTATCATCTCCCGCAACGGATAACTGAATTGGGCTTTTGCGCGGGTTTTCACATCATTGGCTGGCTCCGGGGCTGACTTGATGTTCCAACGAGCCTGCAACTCCGCAAATGTTTCGGCCGGAACGTCGAACGCCGTGCCAAGTAGCTTGGCCATTTCGGCGGTGATCGGGCGCTTACCCTTGATGATCTGGTTGACGGTCGCGGTCGTCACGCCCAGCACATAGGCGAGGTCCGACTGCGTCCAACCGCGCTCGGACATCGTATCGCTGACCACTTCACCAGGACTTCGTTCACTCACAAATGTGTCTCCCATCGGTTGCCCCTCCCCGTTTTGGCGGAGCTTTATCACGCTCCCGGAATCTCCGCAATATCGAATTAGCAGCCTCGTTAAACTGACCTTTATGCTTGACTAAGAAGATGGATCAGCTACAACGGCTGCATGAACAAGCTGTCCGTCGAAGATCGCGCTCGCATCCTCCATCTTCTCTGCGAAGGCATGAGCATCCGAGCGATCACGCGCACGACTGGCGTGAGCAAGAACACCGTGGCCAAGCTGCTAATCGATGCGGGCAAAGCGTGCGCCGCTTATCACGATGCCAACGTGCGCGACGTGAAGGCAGCGCGGGTCCAGGTCGATGAAATCTGGAGCTTTACCTACGCCAAGCAAAAAAACGTCCCGACCGCCAAGGACGCTCCCGAAGGCGCTGGCGACACTTGGACTTGGACGGCCATCGACGCAGACAGCAAGATGATCCTGTCCTACCTCGTCGGCGGGCGCGATGCCGAATATGCGATGTGGTTCATGGACGATCTGGCGGCTCGCCTCGCCAACCGCATCCAGCTCACCAGCGACGGGCACCGGGCATATCTCGAAGCGGTCGAGGGCGCGTTCGGAGCTGATGTGGACTACGCGCAGCTTGTGAAGCTGTATGGCAGCGTGGGCGGCAAGAGCGCCGAGGTTCGCTACAGTCCCGCCGAATGCACCGGCATCCGCAAGCGCACGATCGAAGGCCGCCCTGACGCCGCGCACGTTTCGACCAGCTATGTCGAGCGGCAGAACCTAACCATGCGGATGCACATGCGCCGCTTCACTCGCCTGACCAACGCCTTCTCAAAGAAGGTCGAGAACCACGCTCACGCGGTCGCGCTGCACATGATGTATTACAACTTCGTCCGCATCCATAAGACGCTCCGGGTCACGCCCGCGATGGCCGCTGGCGTTACCGATCGGCTTTGGGATATTGCCGACATTGCGATGCTGGTTGAACAGGCGGAAGCGAAGCCCGGCAAGCGCGGCCCTTACAAGGCGCGGGCAATTTCAAACTGACCCACTACCGCGCGCTGACAAGGCTTGCGCGACGTGGCCAAGCGCCTAGGCTCCCGGCGCAAGGGGCGGGGGAGAGGATGTCGGAGGGACGCGGCGGCTTGAAGATGCGGATGCGGCGCAGCCTGCGCCAGATTGGCGCGCTGCGTCTGATCGCGACGCTGATCGTCCTCGCGCTCGCCGTCTATCTCGCCCGTTTCGCCTGGGGCCTGCCGCTCGCCAGCGACGCCGAGCGCGCGCTCTACGACCTCAGGTTCACCGCCCATGCCGAGCGCATGCTGACCCAGGACGAGCGCATCACCCTCGTCACCTACAATGACGACACGCTCGCCCAGCTCGGCAAGCGATCGCCGCTCGATCGCGCGATGCTCGCCCGGGCGCTGCGCGCGATCGACGCCATGCATCCGCGCGCGATCGGCATCGACATCCTGATCGATCAGGCCCAGCCCGAGGATGCCGAGCTGCTCGCCACGCTGCGCGCGATGCATACGCCGACCTATCTCGCTTTCGCCTCGGCGCGCTATAATCCGGACCAGATGCTGCCCTGGCAGGAGACGTTCCTCACCGATTTCCTGCGCCGCGCCGCGCCCGGGCCGGTGCATCCCGCCAGCATCCGTCTCGAGAGCGATCTTGCCGACGGCGTGATCCGCCGCTGGCCCGAGCATAATCCGCATTTGCCGCCGCTGCTCGCCAGCGCGATGGCACCCGGCCATCCGGCGTTCGACGGCTATACCGGCAGCATCGATTTCCGCCTGCCGGGAACCGCGCAGGCGGACGAGGTGCCGGTCTTCACCAACCTGCCGATCCAGTTCGTCGATCAGTTTCCGGACGGGGTGCGCGATATGATCGCCGGCCGCTATGTCCTGATCGGTGGCGACATCCAGGATCTCGACGATTACGAGACGCCGATGACCCGGACCAGCGGCCGGCTGACCAAGGGGCTGGAGGTCCATGCCCAGATCCTGGCGCAGATGCTCGACGGCCGCATGCGCGCGCCGATCCCGCCCTGGGCATTGTGGATCGCCGCGCTTGCCGTGGTCGCCGCCGGCGCGTTCACCAGCCTGATCGAATTGAGGAGCTGGAAGGGCCTGATCCTGCCGCTCGAGATCGCGCTGATCGGCTGGCTGCCGTTCCAGCTCCAGGGCATGGGGGTCGACACGATCGCGCTGCCGGCGTTCGGCTGGGGCGCCGGCTGGTTGCTTGCCTTCATCGCGGTCGGCATCGCGGCGCGCGCGGTCGGCTCGGAGCAGCGCCGTTTCGCCCAGTCGGCGCTCGGCAAATATCTTCCCGCCGACATCGCCGCGCAGATCCTGCGCGATCCCGACCGACTCGCGCTCCATGGCGAGAAGAAGCAGATCTACGCCTTGTTCAGCGATCTCGAAGGCTTCACCAAGCTCAGCCACGCGATCACGCCCGAGCAGCTTTCCGCGCTGCTCAACACCTATCTCGACCGGATGAGCGACATCGTCCTCAAACATGGCGGTACGATCGACAAGTTCGTCGGCGACGCCGTCGTCGCCTTCTGGGGCGCGCCGATCGCGCGGGACGACGATGCCGATCGCGCCGTCAGGGCCGCGGTCGAGATGTATGAGGGCGGCCGGGCCTTTGCGCGCGAAGCGGGGGAGGGGGTGCCGCCGATCGGGGTTACCCGCGTCGGCCTCCACCGCGGCGAGGCGGTGGTCGGCAATTTCGGCGGCGAGGGACGTATCCAATATACCGCGCTCGGCGACGGCATGAACACCGGCGCGCGGCTCGAATCCGCGAACAAGCATCTGAAGACGACGGCGCTGGTGAGCGACGAGGCGAAACGGCAATCCAGCCTCGACATCTTCCGCCCGATGGGGCGCGTCGTCCTTTCGGGGCGCGCGACGCCGATCGAGGTTTGGGAGCCGGTGCCGCATATGGATGCGGTGCTTCGCGAACGCCTCGTCGCCCTGTGGGAACGGTTCGACGGCGGAGACACAGAGGCGCTCGTTCAGCTTGAGTCCATCGCCGAAGAGCAGAAGACCGATGCAGCACTGCGGGAATTCGTCTATAGAATCCGCGAAGCAGGTCCAGGAGGTCACTTTGTCTTGGGGTCCAAATAGCAAAGCAATGCGCCGGCTCGCCATGGCCGCGCTTCTTGCCGCCACGGCTGCCGCGCCGGTTGCCGCCAATGTTCTCGTCGTCCGTTCGTCGGGCCCGTCCGCTTCGGCCTATCCGGCCGGCCGCGCGTTGCCCGACAATGCGCGCATCCAGCTTCGCGCGGGCGACACGCTCGTCCTGCTCGGCTCAGGCGGAACCCGCACCTTCCGCGGCCCGATCACGACGGCGGCGAACGCCGCGGTTCAGGCCGGCACGCAGACGGCGCAGGCTTCGGATGGACGCCGCGTGCGCGTCGGGGCCGTGCGCAGCGCCGGCATCCTGCCGGTCAGTCCCTCGACGATCTGGCAGGTCGATGTGACGCAGAGTGGCAATATGTGCCTCGCCGATACGTCCAACGTGATGCTGTGGCGGCCCGATGCGAGCCAGTCGACGACGCTCGCCATAAGGGGCCCGAACGGGGCGCAGAATGTGACCTGGGCGGCCGGCCATGCCACCGTCGCCTGGCCCGCCGCGCTGCCGATCGCGGACGGCGCCGATTATCAGTTCACGACACCGGGAGTCGCGGTCCCGGCCCACATCCGCGTGAAGACCCTGGCCTCGGAGCCCGGCGACGTCCAGGGCGTTGCCCAGGCGCTGATCGCCAATGGCTGCCAGGAGCAGCTCGATCTGCTGATCGAGACCGCGCCGACCGAATAGCCGTGTCATCCTCCCCGCGCACAGGCGGGGAGGAGCCGGCTTGCCCGACACTTTCCCGATCCCGCCCGAAGGCGCATGGTGGCGGCGAGTCGCGCGAGGGGAAGATGTCGGCCGTCACGTTGAGCATTGCCCTTGGCTATGCGCTGCTGATCGCGGCGGCGCTTGCCTCGCGGCTCGGCGTCATGCGCCTGCTCGTCGCGGCCGCGGCGGCGGTCTTGCTGGCAAGGTCGGTCCTGCTGACCCACGATCGCGCGACCGCGATCGGCGCGGGGCTGCTGCTGGCCGTCTGCCTCCTGCTCCTCGCGCGCGGGCTGTACGAGCGCCGGGCGCTGCGGTTCAGCGACGACGAGCAGGGGGTCATCGACCATCTCGTCACCGGGCTCTCGCAAGCGCGGGCACGCCATCTCATCGATCAGGGCCTGTGGCTCACCGGCAAGGCCGGCGACGTGCTGACCCGCGAGGGCGAGCCGGTCGAGCAGCTCTATTACCTCGCCGAAGGGGAGGCACGGGTGACCAGCGGCGGCCGCCAGGTCGGGCTATGCCGCCCGGGCGACCTGGTGGGCGAATTGACCGTGCTGTCGGGCGAGCGCGCGAGCGCCACGGTGACATTGAGCGGTCCGGCGCGCTTCTGGTGCGCCGGCGCCGACATGCTGCGCCCCTATGTCGAGGCGCACGAAGACATACGCCGCGCGATCGACCACAGCTTCGCGGCCGCGCTCAAGGCCAAGCTCAGGGCCAGCAATCGCGCCATCGCCGAGGCGGGCGGGGTGCCGGGCGCCGACTGACTCGGCCGCGCGGCCCTCAGGTGCGGCGGATCACCAAATTCCTGATCTCGGTCATGTCCTCCATCGCGAAGCGCACGCCTTCGCGGCCGAGCCCGGACTCCTTGACGCCGCCATAGGGCATGTTGTCGACGCGGTAGCTCGGCACGTCGTTGATGACGACGCCGCCGACATCGAGCCGGTCCCACGCATCGAACATCTGGAAGAGATCGCGGGTGAAGATGCCGGCCTGGAGCCCGAACTTGCTGTCGTTCACGATCTCAAGAGCTTCGTCGAAGCTGTTGAATTTGATCAGGAACGCGACCGGCCCGAATGCCTCCTCGACATTGAGCTTGGTCGCCGGATCGACATTTTCCAGCAAAGTCGCCTCCAGCATCGCGCCCTCGCGCCCGCCGCCGCAGAGCAGGGCCGCGCCCTTGGCGACCGCTTCCTGGATCCAGCCGTCGAGCCTTTTCGCCTCGCCCTCCGAGATCATCGGGCCGACGAAGGTGGCGCGGTCCTTGGGATCGCCGGCGACGAGGGTCTTCGTCTTCGCGACCAGCATGTCGCGGAAGCGGTCGTACACGTCGGCGTGGATCAGGATGCGCTGGACGCCGATGCAGGACTGGCCGGACTGGTAGAAGGCGCCGAAGATGGTGCGTTCCAGCGCGTCGGCGAGGTCGGCATCCTTGTCGATGACGACCGCGGCATTGCCGCCCAATTCCAGCACCACCTTCTTCTTGCCGGCCTTGGCCTTCAGCTCCCAGCCGACCTGCGGCGAGCCGGTGAAGGAGAGCAATTTCAGCCGCTCGTCCTCGGTGAACAGGTCCGCGCCCTCGCGGTGGGCGGGGAGGATCGAGAAGGCGCCCCTGGGCAGATCGGTTTCGGCCAGCACCTCGCCCATGATGATCGCGCCAAGCGGCGTGCGGCTCGCCGGTTTCATCACGAACGGGCAGCCGACCGCGATCGCCGGCGCGATCTTGTGCGCGGCGAGATTGAGCGGGAAGTTGAACGGCGAGATCAATGAGCAGGGGCCGATCGGCACCCGCTTCCAGATGCCCTGATAGCCCTTCGCGCGCGGGCTGATGTCGAGCGGCTGGACCTCGCCGGTCATCCGTACCGATTCCTCGGCGGCGATCCGGAACGTGTCGATCAGCCGGGTGACCTCGCCTTCCGAATCCTTGATCGGCTTTCCCGCCTCGACGCAGAGCGCGTAGGCGAGCTCGTCGTACCGCTCGGTGAATCGCTGGACGCAATGCTGGAGCACCGCCTGGCGCTCATAGCTCGCCATCCGCGCCATCGGTTCGGCCGCCTCGACAGCGCCCTGGATGCCGGCATCGATCGTCTTCGCATCCGCCTGGGCGCAGCGGAACGCGACTTCACCGGTATATTTGTCGGTCACCTCCAAATCGGTGTTCGGCTGCTCGGCCTTGTTGTTGAGGTAGAGCGGGTAGACGTCCTTCAGCTTCACCATCTTGCATCTCCACCCCTCCCCTTCAGGGGAGGGGCCGGGGGAGGGGAACGTGAGGCAGGCCCGTCGCTTGACAGGCCCCACCCCAACCCCTCCCCTGAAGGGGAGGGGCTTTGGGCGCTAGAGCTTCGCGCTCAATTCCTTGATCTCGTTGTTCAAAATCCGGTCATTGTCGGAATAGTCGATCGGGCAATCGATCAGGTGCACGCCGGGCGTGTCGAACGTGTGCTGGAGCAGCTCGGACAAATGCGCGGGGCTTTCGACCCGGTGCCCGGCCGCGCCGTAGCTCTCGGCATATTTGACGAAGTCCGGGTTGCCGAATTCGAGGCCCCAATCCTTGAATCCCATATTCGCCTGCTTCCAGCGAATCATGCCGTAGGACGAATCGTTGAGGATCAGCACCGTGATGTTGAGCTTCAGGCGGACCGCGGTCTCCATTTCCTGGCTGTTCATCATGAAGCCGCCGTCGCCGCAGATCGCCATCACCTTGCGGTCCGGATAGACCATCGCCGAGGCCATCGCGCTCGGCAGGCCGGCGCCCATTGTCGCCAGCGCGTTGTCGAGCAGCACCGTGTTGGGCTGGCGCGCCGCATAGTTGCGCGCGAACCAGATTTTATAGACGCCGTTGTCGAGGCAGATGATCCCGTCCGAAGGCATCGCCTCGCGCACCTGCTTCACCAGGCAGGCCGGGAAGATGGGAAAGCGCGAATCGTCGCACATCGTCGCGGTATGGGCGACCTCGGCGGCACGGGCCTTCATCATCCGGTCGAAATTCCACCGCCCGGAGGGGACGATATCCTCCTTCATCTGCCAGATCGCGTTGGCGATATCGCCGACCACCTCGATCTGCGGGAAATAGACCGGATCGACCTCGGCCGAGCGGGTCGAAACGTGGATCACCTCGGTGCTGCCGGTCCGCATGAAGAAGGGCGGCTTTTCGATCACGTCGTGGCCGACATTGACGATCACGTCGGCGGCCTCGATCGCCTTGTGACAGAAATCGCCGGCCGACAGCGCCGCGCAGCCGAGGAATTTGGGATGGGCCTCGTCGATCACGCCCTTGCCGAGCTGGGTGGTGATGAACGGGATGCCGGTCTTCTCGATGAACTGGAGCAGCATCCGTCCGGTCATCTTGCGATTGGCGCCGGCGCCGATCACCAGCACCGGGCTCTTCGCCTCCTCGATCTTCTTCACCGCGGCGCGCACCGCCTTCGGCTCGGCCGAGGGGCGGCGGGCGAGGCTCGCCTTGATCGGCACCGAATCGGTCTGCTCGTCGGCGACGTCCTCGGGGAATTCGAGATGGGTGGCGCCCGGTTTCTCCTCCTCGGCAAGGCGGAAGGCCTCGCGAATCCGGCTCGGGATATTGTCGGCGCTGGCGAGCTGATGGGTATATTTGGTGATCGGCCCCATCATCGCGACGACGTCGAGAATCTGGAACCGGCCCTGCTTGGATTTCTTGATCGGCTTCTGGCCGGTCACCATCAGGATCGGCATGCCGCCGAGCTGGGCATAGGCGGCGGCGGTGACGAGGTTGGTCGCACCCGGCCCGAGCGTCGACATGCACACGCCGGTCTTGCCGGTGTGGCGGCCATAAGTGGCGGCCATGAAGCCGGCGCCCTGTTCGTGGCGGGTGAGGATCAGCCTGATCGACTTCGATCGCGACAGCGAATCCAGCATGTCGAGATTCTCTTCGCCGGGCACGCCGAAAATATATTCGACGCCTTCCTCTTCCAGGCACTGGATGAAAAGGTCCGAGGCTTTGGTCATTTTCGCCGGCTCCGATCTGGTTCTTCGTGACGGATGCTGCCGGGACGTGACCGGCCGGTGACGGCCGGCGGCGTGCCCCCCATGCAACACAAGCTCTATCGAGGATTGTTTCGGCTGTCATCAGCCGCGTCCAGCCAGCTTTGCGCCTTGCCAGAGGGAGTCGTTTCGGTCCATAGTTTGACCCTGGCGTCTTTGACCGTTCGGGAGAACGGTATGGAGGGCAGATGGGGGGCAGCCGCAAATTCACGGTCGGTCTGAGCGCGCTCGGCCTGTTGGCGGTGCTCGCCATTCTCTTGCTCGTCAGACCGGGCGAGCCGGCGGTCGCGCAGGCGACGTCGGGCGGCGGCACCTATGTCGGCGTCGCGAGTTGTGGCGGCACGACCTGCCACGGTCGCAGCGAGGCCGACGGCCCCGTGGTGCGCCAGGACGAGATCATGCTGTGGCAGGATCCGGCAACCGCCGCGGGCGCGCACAGCCGCGCCACGGCGGTGCTCTCCGAACCACGCAGCCAGGTGATCGCCCAGCGGCTCGGCATCGGCGAAGCCAGCCATGCGCCGGTCTGCCTCGGCTGCCACGCCACGCCGGCGGGGCCGCGCGGCCCGCGCTTCCAGGTCAGCGACGGAGTCGGCTGCGAGGCGTGTCACGGGCCCGCATCGGGCTGGCTCTCCAGCCATTATGCGGTTGGCGGAACCCATGCGAACAATGTCGCGCACGGCCTTGTCCCGCTTGAGAATCCCAAGGTGCGGGCCGGCGTCTGCCTCGATTGCCACTTCGGCAGCGCGGGCGAGGGGCAGTTCGTCACCCACCGGATCATGGCCGCCGGCCATCCGCGCATCTCGTTCGAGCTCGATCTCTTCTCGACGCTGACCTCGCACTGGCAGACCGACCGCGACTATCGCGAACGCAAGGGCGCGGTCGAATCGGTCCGGATGTGGGCGATCGGCCAGGCGATGGCGCTCGATCGCTCGCTCTCGCTCTATTCGCTCGCTTCGCGCGGGACGGAAGGCGTGTTCCCCGAATTCTATTTCTTCGACTGCCATAGCTGCCACCGGCAGATTTCGGACGATCCGAATTTCCGGCCGACCGCGGTCGCGAATCCGGGCCGGCCGATCCCGTCCGGCATGCCGCCCTACAATGACGAGAACATGATCATGCTCTCGGCGGCGGCGCGGGTGGTGGCGCCGGCGCTCGGCCAGCGATTCGAGCGCGACAGTCGCGCCTTCCACCTGGCGCTCGACCGCGATCGTGCCTCGGCGGTGGCGGCGGCGGGCAATCTGCGCGCCAGCGCGCGCGCGCTCGCCGATGCGTTCAGCGGCACCGCGCTCGGACGGGCGCAGACCTTCGCGATCATCGATTCGATCACCAGCGACGCGATCAGCCCGCGCTTCACCGATTATGCCGGATCGGTGCAGGCGGTGATGGCGACCGACACCTTGCTGTCGGCGCTGGTCAACGAGGGCCAGGTTTCGGCGCAGCGCGCGAGCGCGATCCGTGGCGACATCAACGGCGCCTATCGGGCGGTGCGCGATCCCAATTCGTACAGCCCGGGCGACTTCCGGGCGAGCCTGGGCCGGGCGGCGGCCGCCATCCGGAGGCTCCGTTGAGGCGTAGCGTATCGTTTGTCGCCGCTCTCTCTCTGCTTTTGGCCGCGTGCGGCGGAAGTTCGAGGGACACGACATCGCCCCAGCCGCCCAACCAGAATCCGCCGCCGAGCGGATCGAACCCGGTGTTCCAGACGCCGGCTTTGGTCAATCTCACCGTCAGCGACATCCAGCGGATCATCGCCCAGGGCGTCGGCGAGGCGCAGGCGCAGGGCCAGCCTTCGGGCTTCATCGTCATCGACCGGGTCGGCAACGTGCTCGCCACGTTCGTGATGAACGGCACGAACCTGACGTTGCGGACCCCGCCCGCGCCAAACGGGCAGAACACCAACCTTCAGAATCTCAGCCTGCCCGCGCCGGCCGCGCTCGCCGGCGGCATTTCGAAGGCGCTGACCTCCTCCTATTTCTCGTCGGTCGGCGCGGCTTTTTCGAGCCGCACCGCGAACGACATCCTCCAGGAGACCTTCCCCCCGTCGGCGGTGACCCGCGGCCTCGAAAGCGGCCCGCTCTTTTCGGTCCAGTTCAGCCAGTTGCCCTGTTCGGACGTGTCGACCCGATTCCCGAATCGCTTCGGCACGCATCGCGGCCCGCTCGGCGCCGGCGCCGATCCGGGCGCCTTTCCGCTCTACAAGAGCGGCGCGGTGGTCGGTTCGGTCGCGGTGATCGGCGACGGCGTGTACGGCTTCGACCGCGAATTCACCGACAACGATCGCAACGTCGAAGAGACGATCGCGCTCGCGGCGACCCAGGGCTTCACCCCCGATCCCGCGATTCGCGCGGACCGGATCAGCATCGACGGCACCTTGCTGCGTTATTCCGACGCGACCCCGGCCGACTTCAAGAGCAACCCGGCCAGCGCGCCGGCCTTCGCCACGATCGACGGCGCGGTCGGGACGCTCACGTCGATCCCGGGCTATTATGATGCGGCGGCCGGCATCCAGCCGGGCACGATCTACGGCACCGAGGAATCCGGCGTCCGGCCGGCGACGACGGCCGAGTTCAACGAGCCAGAGGCCTGGATCGCCAGCGACGGCGCCGGCAACAACCGCTTTCCGATCCGCGCTGGCACCGACGCGGCGACGGCCGGCACGACGCCGCTCACCGCGACCGAGGTCCGCACGATGCTGGAGGAGGCGTTCCTCGTCCAGCGCGCGGCGCGCGCGCAGCTCCGCATCCCGCTCGGCAATCGCGCCCAGAACACGATCGTCGTGGTGGACACGAACGGCGAGATTCTCGGCCTCGTGCGCGGTCCCGACGCGCTCGTCGACGCGATCGACGCGGTGCCGCAGAAGGCGCGCACCACCGCCTTCTTCTCCAGCCGCTTCGCCGCCGCCGATCTCAACGCCAATCCCGATCCGAACGTGCCGCCTTATGTCCAGGCGGTCCGCACCTTCCTCAACGATCCCAATGCCCTGACCGGCAACACCGCATTCTCGCTGCGCGCGATCGGCAATCTTGCGCGGCCCTGGTTCCCGGACGGGCAGGTCGATCAGCCGCCGGGACCGCTCTCGATCCCGTTCGCCCGGTTCAACATCTTCTCGACCGGCCTCCAGTCGGAGCTCATCACGCAGGACATCCTCGATCATGTCGGCTTCGTCCTCGGCGCCAATGCGACCGATGTGCCGCAGACCTGCACGCGCTCGCCGAACGTCGCGGCGACCGGGCAGAACCGCATCCGCAACGGCATCACCCTGTTCGCCGGCGGCGTTCCGATCTACCGCAACGGCGTGCTGGTCGGCGCGATCGCCTCGTCGGGCGACGGCAACGACCAGAGCGACATGATCGCCTTCCTCGGGCTCTACAATGCCAGCCTCCGGCTCGGCGGCTCGATCGGCGAGGCCGATCCGGCGATCCGATCCGATCGGATCACGGTGCCGGTCGGCAACAGCACCTCGCGGCTGCGCTATGTCCTGTGTCCGTTCAACCCGTTCGTCACGACGAACGAACAGGACGTGTGTATCGGCAAATGAGCGCCGTCGCCGCCTTGTCCCTGCTGCTGAGCTCGACCGGGTCGGGGGCGCTGGTCGTTTCCGGCGCGGGCACGGCCGCGTCCGATCCGGCCGCGCTCGCGCTCGCCGCCTTGTTCGTGCCCGCCGGAGACGAAGAGGGCGGCGCGGCGATGCCGGTGCCCGAAGCCGGCGACGCGGCCATGCCCGACGCCCAACCGGCCGTCGTCGATGTGCCGCCCACGGCGGAGGGGCCGTCCGCGCAGGAACCCGCGCCCGCGCCCGCGCCGGAGCAGCTTTCGCTCGCGCTCGCCGATCCATCGCCGGCGCCCGCCGCCGCGCCGGCCGAAATGCCGGTGCAGCTCGCGCTGGCGCTCAACGATGGCGCGCCCGCAAGTCCGCAGGCCGATGCCGCGCCGCCGGCGAGCGAGGCTCCGGCCGCCGCGCCGGCGCCTCAGGCCGGGCCGCCGGTCAACGAGCGCGTCGCGCCCCCGCCGACCCCGCTCGAGCAGGAATTGATCGACGGCCGCCGCCGGCCCGACGAACATCGCGACCTGCCCGACGAGGTGCGACAGGACAATCCAGGTGCGATCCGTTCGCCGCCGCCCCAGGCTTTCCCGTCGGAGCAGATTCCGATCCCGGACCGCTGGCGCCTGATCCAGAGCCTCGGCATCCTTCGGGAACATTGGTGGGATCCTTACAACCAGAACACGTTGAAGGGCGACCGGCCGGTCTGCCTGCCGACCGACGAGGAGCAGCAGCGCCGCCGCGAGGCGGGGATCGCGCGCTGCGCCACGCCGCGCTTCCTGGGCCTCGAAGGGCATGACTGGTTCTTCTCGCTGACCGGCATTTCCGACACGGTGATCGAGCCGCGCAGCTTCCCGACGCCCGCCCTGTTCATCACCGAGCCGGGCGAGAACGACCTGCTGGGCCGCGCCAACAGCCTCGCCGCGGTGCAGACCTTCATCTTCAGCGCATCGCTGATCAAGGGATCGACCACCTATCGGCCGCCCGATGTCGAATGGCGCCTCACCCTCGCGGCGCAGGCCAATTATGTCGATGTCGCCGAGCGGCGCGTGCTCAACGTGCGTCCGGCGCGCGACAGCAACCGCTTCGATTATGCGCTCGGCGTCCAGGAGGCGTTCCTCGACTACCATATCCGCAACACGTCGGATCGTTATGATTTCTATTCGATCCGCGTCGGCATCCAGGAATGGCAGGAGGATTTCCGCGGCTTCCTGTTCAACGACAACCAGCTCGGCGTGCGCTTCTTCATGAATCGCGACAACAATCGCTGGCAATTCAACCTGGCGGCGTTCTGGCGGCTCGAGAAGGACACCAATTCCGGGCTCAACAACCTGTTCCAGACGCCACGCGACGATTGGGTGCTGACCGCCAACGCCTATCGCCAGGATTTTCCGGTTCTCAACGTCACCAGCACCGCGAGCATCACCTGGAACATCAACCGCGAGAAAGGCGAGGTCGAGGTCGATGACAACGGCTTCCCGACGCGGCCGTCGGTGCTCGGCAACGTGCGCGCGCGCTCCTATGACGCGGTCTATCTGGGCTACGGTCTTGACGGCCATTTCAACCGGCTGAATCTCACCGCCCAGATCTACGGCCTGTTCGGGCAGGATCGCGACAATATCTTCACCGGGCAGCCGTCGCGCGTCTCGGCCTTCTTCGCCGCCGCCGAGCCGTCCTATGATCTGAGCTGGGTCCGGCTGCGCGGCGCGGCGCTCTATGCGAGCGGCGACCACGATCCGTTCGACAAGGTCGAGCACGGCTTCGACGCGATCTTCGAAAATCCGATCTTCGCCGGCGCCGACACCAGCTACTGGATCCGCCAATCGGTCCCGTTCGTCGGCGGCGCCCGCGCGGTGGCGCTGAACGGGCGCAACGGCATCCTCAATTCCCTGCGCTCGTCGAAGGAGCAGGGCCAGTCGAACTTCGTCAATCCGGGCACGATGCTGCTCGGCGTCGGCGCCGATTTCGACATCCTGCCACAGCTCCGGCTTTCGACCAATCTCAACCATTTGTGGTTCGAGAATACGACGGTGCTTGAACGGCTGCGCCAGCAATGCTGCATCCGTCGCGACATTGGCTGGGATGCGAGCGCGGCGATCATCTATCGCCCGTTCATGACGCAGAACATCATCTTCCGCCTGTCGGGCGCGCTGTTGCAGCCGGGCAGCGGCTTTCGCGATCTCTTCACCACCGAGACCCGCGACAGCCGCTATTACTCCGTCCTCTTCGACGCCATTTTGACCTACTGAGGGGGACGATGCTCGCCAGGAACATCATGCGGAAGATGGCCATCGCGGCGGCGCTGCTCGGCGCCAGCCTCGTCGGCGGTTCGCAGGTCGGCGCGTCGGAAGGCGAGCATCCGGTGGTCCGCGACTACAGCCTGGTGCGCGCCGCGCCGGCGCCGCGCACCCAGGAATGGGCCGAGGCCGACGCCAAGAGCTCCGGCTGCCAATCGTGCCACACCGATACCGATCAGCACACGATGCACGCCTCGCCGGCGGTGGTGCTCGGCTGCGTCGACTGCCATGGCGGCAATCCGCGCATTCGGGGCAATCCGGCGCTCGCGGCCAACGATCCCGCTTATGTCGCCGCGCGCAACGCCGCCCACGTCCTGCCGCGTTATCCCGCGGCCTGGCAGTGGCCGGTCAGCGCCAATCCGCGGCGCAGCTACACCTTGCTCAACCGCGAGGCGCCCGAATATGTGCGCTTCGTCAATCCGTCAGACTATCGCGTCGCGCGCGATGCCTGCGGCGCCTGCCACATGGAGATCATCGAGGCGGCGGAGCGGTCGCTGATGGCGACCGGCGCGATGATCTGGGGCGGCGGCGCCTATAATAACGGCATCGTGCCGTTCAAGAATTACCTGTTCGGCGAAGCCTATACGCGCGACGGCGAGCCGGCGCTGATCCAGTCGCCGGTCAACGGCCAGCTTTCGGACGCGCAGCGCGCCCGCGGGGTGCTCGCCAACATGTATCCGCTGCCGACCTGGCACGTCGTGCCGCCGGGCGACGTCTTCCGCGTGTTCGAGCGCGGCGGCCGCAATCTCGGCACCCAGTTCGCCGAAATCGGCCTGCCCAGCCCGACCGGACAGATTCAGCGGCTCGAGGAGCCGGGCCGGCCGGATATCCGCCAGTCGAATCGCGGCCCGGGCACGGGCCTCAGGGTCTCGATCCCGATCCTCAACATCACCAAGACGCGCCTCAACGACCCGTTCATGTGGTTCATGGGCACGAACGACCAGCAGGGCGATTATCGCCAGTCGGGCTGCGCCGGCTGCCACGTCGTCTATGCCAATGATCGCGAGCCGCGGCACAGCGTCGGCTATACCCGCTACGGCCGCGACGGGCAGACCGCGACGGTCGATCCTACGATCAACCGGCTCACCGACCGGCGCGGCGAGCATTCGGCCGAGCAATTCGACGAATTCCAGCCGCCCGAAGCCGGCGCGGCCGGCGAGGCGGGAGCGACCGAGGCGCCGGCCGATTCCAACCATGAAGCGGTGCGCGAAAGCGGCCATCCGATCCACCACCAGTTCACCCGCGCGATCCCGACCTCGCAGTGCATGACCTGCCACATGCACCAGCCGAACATCTTCCTGAATTCGTTCCTCGGCTACACGATGTGGGATTACGAATCCGATGCCGACCTGATGTGGCCGGGGCCGGAAAACCGCCTGCCCGCGCGCAATCCGCACGAAGAGCAGAGCTTCCGTCATCAGCATTATCCCGACCAGCATCAGGTCCACGAGGTGCTCGAGCGCAATCCCGAGGGCGCGGCGCCGCGCGGCCTGTGGGCCGATCCCGCCTTCGTGCGCGAAGTCTATGACCGGGTGAATCCGCTCGCCCGCCAGACCCAGTTCGCCGATTATCACGGCCATGGCTGGAATTTCCGCGCCGTCTTCCGCCGCGACCGCGAGGGCAATCTGCTCGACGCCGACGGCCACGTCATTCCGCCGGGCGATCCCGATACCTTCCGCCGCGAAGGGGAGGGGCTGTTCGTGCCCGTCGGCACCAATCCTGGCCGCGCCGTCCACATGATGGACATCCATGCCGAGCGCGGCATGCAGTGCGCCGATTGCCACTTCAGCCGCGACGCGCACGGCAACGGCTTCATCTATGGCGAGGTCGCCAATGCGATCGAGATCGGCTGCAAGGACTGCCATGGCTCGGTGCGCCAATATGCGAACCTTCGCACGTCGAATGTCGCCGCGCCGCCGGGCGGCACCAATCTCGAGCTGATCCGCAACGAGGACGGCCGCCGCCGCTTCGAATGGGTGGAGCGCGACGGGCGCCGCGTCCTGATCCAGCGGTCGATCGTCGATCCCAATCTCGAATGGGAGGTGAGCCAGGTCCGCGACAGCGTCGATTCGAGCCTGCCGCCTTGCCAGGCGCATGGCGACCAGCCGACGCAGGGACCGTGTTTCAATCAGCTCTCGGCGCGCGCCAAATTGATGTCGCGCTCGGGCGCCGAGACCGGCCGCTTCGTCTTCGGCGAGGGCGTCGCCGACAGCGAGCTTGCCCATCCGGACAGCGAGATGGCCTGCTTCACCTGCCACCTTTCCTGGACGACGAGCTGCGCCGGCTGTCATCTGCCGATCGAGGCGAACAACCGCACCGCGATGCACCATTATGAGGGCGAGGAGACGCGCAATTTCGCGACCTACAACCCACAGGTCGCGCGCGACGACATGTTCCAGCTCGGCCGGCACATGACCACCAAGGGCAATATCATCGCGCCGATACGATCGACGAGCGCGCTGATCCTGTCGTCGACCAACGTCAATCGCGAGCATATCTACACACAGCAGCCGCCGATCTCCGCCGCGGGTTATTCCTCGCAGGCGTTCGCGCCGCATTTCCCGCACACTGTCCGCCGGACGGAGACGAAGACCTGCACCGATTGCCACCTTTCGGAGGCGAACGACAATAATGCGATCATGGCTCAGCTGCTCCTGCAGGGAACCAATTTCGTCAATTTCGTCGGCATGCACGCCTGGATCGGCGAGGCCGGTGGCTTCGAGGCGGTGCGTGTCACCGAATGGGACGAGCCGCAGGCGGTGATCGGTTCCTACCTGCATCGTTATGCCTATCCGGATTTCTACCGGATGCATGTCGATCGCAACCATCGCGAGCTGATCAACTGGACCCGCGGCCAGACCTTCGATCATCGCCTGTCCGGCGAGGCCCATGCCGCGCAGCAATTCGTCAACGTCGTCCAGGGCACCCGCGATCCGGTGCGCTGCCTCCAGAATCGCGGCGAATATATGTATGTCGCCGAAGGCCGGGGCGGCTTCGTCGCCTATGACATCGCATCGGTGGGCAACAAGGGCGTGTCGGATCACATCATCACCGCGCCCTTCTCGCCGCTCGGCCAGGACGTGCACGTCTCGTCGCGCAATGCGACCTGCGTCGCGCTGCCGACCAACCAGTCGATCGCGCCGACCCGCAACGACATGATGGCGAACACGATGCGCCAGGAGCCCGACGGGCGCACGATCAGCCTGCTCCAGGAGAATCAGGAGCAGCGGATGCACGAAATCTACCGCTACGCCGCGATCACCGATTCCGAGGAGGGCCTGATCCTGGTCAACGTCGACACGCTTGCCGACGCCGATCCCAGGAATAACAATCTGCGCCGGGCCGTCACCTGGAACGAGAACAATGTCCTCCACGGCGCGCGCTACATCATCCTCGCCGGTTATTATGCCTATATCGTCGCGGACGCCGGCCTGGTCGTCGTCAACCTCGACGATCCGCTCCATCCGCAACTGGTGACGGTGCGGCCGCTCAACGACGGCCGGGCGCTGGCGCTCCAGTTCCGCTACCTGTGGGTCACCGACCATGACGGCCTCAAGCTGTTCGACGTAACCCACATGGACAATCCGGTCGCGGTGCCATCGGCGAGCGTGCCGATGCAGGACGCGCGCGACATCTACATCGCGCGCACCTACGCCTATGTCGGCGCCGGGCCGCAGGGGCTGGCGATCGTCAACGTCACCGATCCGGAGCACCCGCAACCCGGGCTCGCCGGCGGACAGATGTTCTATACGGGCGAGCCGGATCATCCGCTCGACGATGTCTATGGGGCCACGATCGCTTCGACCAACGCCTCGCTCTACGCCTATGTCGCGAACGGGCGGAACGGCATGCAGGTGCTCCAACTCACCTGCTTCTGCAATTCGAACACGGTCTATGGCTTCTCGCCGCGGCCGCAGCCGCGGATGATCGCCTGGGCGCGAACGCCGACGCCGGCGCTCGCTGTCGCCAAGGGCCTCGATCGCGACCGTGGCGTCGACGAGACCGGCGGTCAGATCGCGATCTTCGGGCGCCTCGGTTCGCGGCCATTCAACCGGCACGAGATGGAGATGCTGTTCCTGAACAGCCGGGGCTTCCCCTATCGCGTGCGCGACGCCGGCAGCATGGACGATTGGGTTCCGGCGCGGCAGGCGAGCCGCTAGCCGGGCGATCTATCGCCTCAGCGGCCGCGCTTTCGCAAGATCGTTGCGGATCGTCGTCGCCGCGACGCCGCCTTCGCCCATGGCGTGGCTGATCTGATCGAGCCCGATCACGACGTCCCCGGCCGCATAAGCGCCGGGCACGCTGGCGCGCTGATGGGCATCGACGAGGATGCAGCCGGTCCCGCCGGCCAGTTCCGCGCCGATCTGGCGCGCCAGCTCGTTGTGGATGTCCGATCCGAGCGCCGGATAGACGCTGTCGAATATATGATGGCCGCCCGCCGTTTCGACGACGATGGAGTCGGGATGGATGGCGACGCCGCGCGACGGTCCGTCCACGGCCTTGATCCGGTGCGCGCGGAGCGATGCGCGATCCTTCTCGCCCAGATCGTGCCGCCTGCCCGGCGCGATCAGGGTGACATCGGCGGTGTAGCCGCGCAGGAACACCGCCTCGGCAACGCCGTGCGGCCCGCTGCCGATCACGCCCACGCGCTTGTCGGTCACCTCATAGCCGTCGCAGATCGGGCAATAACGGATCAGCCCGCGCGCCATCGCCTCGTCATGCAGCGTCTCGTCCATGTCGGGCCGGCGATTGGCGATTCCGGTCGCGAGGAGGATTGTCCGGGCATTCGCGCGGCCTTCGCCCCATTCGGCCTCGAACATCCCGCCCGCGCGATCGAGCCGGGTCACCCGCGCGGCCTCGAACGCGGCCCCGAATTTCTGCGCCTGCGCCCGCATCCGCGCGATCAGCTCGGCGCCAGAAATCCCATCCGGAAAGCCGGGCAGGTTGCGCGTGCACGGGATCCACGATGCACGGCTTCGGCCGGCATCCACCACCTTCACTCTCATATGAAAGCGCGCGAGATAGATCGCGGCAGTCAGCCCCGCCGGCCCGCCGCCAATGATCAGGCAATCGAAATCGGGTTTGTCCATCGCGGTGCAAAGCATTTGGATGGCTGGGGTTCCGTCTTGACCTGCGATCGAAAGTATATACATCATGTATATACGAGGCTCTCATGAAAACGACGAAGACCTTCAAATCCGGCAATTCGATCGCGGTGCGCCTGCCCAAGGCGCTTGGCATCAAAGAGGGTACCGAGATGCGGGTGCGCGAAGAGCACGGGAGATATGTGCTGGAGCCGGTGGAGGACGAGCCCAAGCGGATCGACCTCACCGGCATCTGGGGGTCTTGCCCGGGTCTCAAGCCGTTGGCCCCCGAAGATCGACTGTTCGAGGAGCGTGAACTCGACTGGGAAGGAAAGCTGCTGAAACGTGGCTGAGCCGCTATATCTGCTCGATTCCAACATCTGCATCTATGTGCTGGAGGCCCTTTCGGTCGAAGCGAAGCGACGGATCGAGGCATGTAGACCCGGTGAACTCGTGACGTCCGCAGTGGCCTATGCCGAGGTCATGCGCGGGATCGATACGAACAATCGATCGGCCGCCGGCGAGGTCGAAGCGTTGTTCAGGATCATCGAGGTGCTTCCTTTCGACCGGAAAGTCGCCGACGCCTATCTTTCGATTCCGTTCAAACGGACGAGCTACGACCGCCTGATCGCGGCGCATGCGCTTGCGCTCGGCCTTATCTTCATCACCAACAACGAGCGCGATTTCGCCGACGTGCCGGGCCTCAAGGTCGAAAATTGGACGAAGACATGACCTGGGCCGCCACCATCTTCACCCTTTACCCGGAGATGTTCCCGGGCCCGTTGGGGCTCAGCCTCGCCGGGCGCGCGCTTTCCGAAGGCCTGTGGTCGCTCTCGCCAGTCCAGATCCGCGATTTCGCGACCGACAGGCACCGTTCGGTGGACGACACCCCGGCCGGCGGCGGGGCGGGGATGGTGATGCGGGCCGACGTTCTCGCCATGGCACTCGACAGCGTCGATGACGACAGGCCCAAGCTGGTGATGAGCCCGCGCGGGGAACCATTGACGCAAAGCCTGGTGCGCGACTTCGCCGCAGGGCCGGGCGTCTCGATCCTGTGCGGCCGGTTCGAGGGGATCGACGAGCGCCTGTTCGAGGCCCGGCCGGTGCGCGCGGTCAGCGTCGGCGACTATGTGTTGTCGGGCGGCGAGGTCGCCGCGCTTGTCCTGCTCGACGCTTGCGTTCGCCTCATTCCCGGGGTAATGGGCGCGGCTTCAAGCGGTGACGAGGAGAGCTTCGAAAGCGGCCTGCTCGAATATCCGCATTATACCCGACCTTATGAATGGGAAGGGCGCACGATCCCCGAGGTGCTGCGATCGGGGGATCATGCGAAAATCTCCGCATGGCGCAAGGCGCGATCGGAGGAAGAGACACGGCTAAGGCGGCCGGACCTGATCGCGCGCCACGGGGGCGCACGAAGGCCATCGCCCTCTGGCGCGCGGCGGAAGAACAAGGACGAATGAGATGAACCTCATCCAGCAGCTCGAGGCCGAGGCGATCGCCGAGGTCAAGAGCAAGAAGAGCATCCCCGATTTCCGGCCCGGCGACACGCTTCGCGTCGGCGTCAAGGTGGTCGAGGGCGAGCGCACCCGCATCCAGAATTTCGAGGGCGTCTGCATCGCCCGCGCCAACAAGGCGCTGGGCTCCAGCTTCACCGTCCGCAAGATGAGCTTCGGCGAGGGCGTCGAGCGCGTCTTCCCGCTTTATTCGCCGAACGTCGAGTCGATCGAGGTGGTCCGCCGCGGCGATGTCCGCCGCGCCAAGCTCTATTATCTGCGCGGCCGTACCGGCAAGGCCGCCCGCATCGCCGAGCGCCGCGATCCGCGGCTCAACCAGGCGAGCGGCGCCAAAGCCGAAGCCGCGACGCCGGAGACCGAGGCCGCCGAAGGCTGAGCAGTTCCATGAAGAACGCGAAGGGGCGGGGAGGGCGGTGGCTTTTCCCGCCCTTTTCTTTGGCGCGCGCGCGGTTAGTGTGCCGTCCATGCGCAGCCTCATCCTCCTCGCCGTGGCTATGATCGCCGCCGCCGCCCCCGCCCATGCCGAGCGCCTGACGCTCGAGCGGATCTTCGCCAATCCATCGCTCAGCGGACCGACGCCGAGGATGCTACGGCTGTCGCCCGACGGCCGGCTCGCGACGATGCTCAGGAACCGTCCCGACGATCGCGACCGCTATGATCTGTGGGCAGTGGACACGACCACTGGTCAGGCGCGGATGCTCGTCGACAGCGCCCGCGTCGGCACTGGCGCGCAGCTTTCTGAAGAAGAGATGATGCGTCGCGAGCGCGCGCGCCTTTCGGGCGTGCGCGGTATCGCAAGCTATGCCTGGGCGCCCGACGGCCGCTCGATCCTGGTGCCCCTGGACGGCGATCTTTATCTCGCCGGCCTCGATGGCAATGTGCGGCGGATCACCAACACGCCCGAGACCGAGCTCGACGCGCAGGTTTCCAAGACCGGGCATTATCTCTCCTTCGTCCGCAACCAGAATCTCTACGTGATCGGGACCGACGGAACCGGCGAGCATGCGCTCACCACCGACGGCGGCGGCACGGTGAGCTGGGGCTCGGCTGAATTCGTCGCGCAGGAGGAGATGGACCGGCGCACCGGCCATTGGTGGTCGCCGGGCGACCGCTACATCGCCGTCGCACGCGTCGACGAGGCGCGGGTGAACGTCGTCACCCGCACCGCGATCGGCGCGGACGGCACCCGCGTCTATCAGCAGCGTTATCCAGCCGCCGGCACGCCCAATGCGCTGGTCGAGCTCTACGTGATGCGCCCGGACGGGTCGGGCCGGGTCAAGGTCGATCTTGGGTCCGACACCGACATCTATCTCGCCCGCGTGAACTGGACCGCCGACGGCGGCGCGCTCCTCGTCCAGCGCGAGAGCCGCGACCAGAAGCGCCTCGACATGCTCCGCGTCGATCCGGCCACCGGCCATTCGACAATCCTGTTCAGCGAGACCTCCGACACCTGGCTCAACCTCAACGACAATTTGCGCCCCTTGCGCGACGGCAGCTTGATCTGGACGTCGGAACGCAGCGGCTATTCGCATATCTACCGCTTCAAGGACGGCCATTGGACCCAGCTCACCCATGGCGACTGGATGGTGAAGAGCATCGACGGCGTCGATGAGCGCACCGGCCGGATCTATTTCACCGCCAACATGGACACGCCGATCGAGCAGCAGCTCTACTGGATCGACATGAACCATCCGGCCGCGCCGAGGCGGCTGACCGAGGCCGGCTGGTGGAACGACACCGAGATGGACGGCGCCGCGAGCCGCATGCTCGTCACCCGATCGAGCCCGACCCAGCCGCCGCAGGTCTATCTCGCCGACACGACCGGCCATCGGCTCGCCTGGATCGAGGAGAACAGGGTCGCGGGCGACCATCCTTATGCGCCCTACATGGCGGATCATGTCGCGCCGACCTTCGGCACCGTCCGCACCAGCGACGGCGCGGAGCTCTACTACAAGATGCTCTCGCCGCCGCGCGAGCCCGGCCGGCGCTATCCGGTCTTCGTCCAGGTCTATGGCGGACCCGGCGGCGGTCGGCAGGTGATGCGAACCTGGGTCAACCCGTTGCAGGAATATCTCGTCCAACACGGCTGGATCGTCTTTTCGATCGACAATCGCGGCACGCCCGATCGCGGCAAGGCGTTCGAGGATGCGATCTATCATGCGATGGGCCAGATCGAGGTGCGCGACCAGCTCGCCGGACTCGACTGGCTGCGGCATCAGGATTTCGTCGATCCGGATCGGGTCGCCGTGTTCGGCTGGTCCTATGGCGGCTACATGACACTGCGCCTGTTGGAAGGCGCGCCCCACGGCACGTTCCGCGCCGGCGTCGCGGTCGCGCCAGTGACCCGGTGGGAATTATACGACACCCATTATACCGAACGCTATCTCGGCAATCCGGCGACCGATCCCGCGCCTTATGCGGCGTCGGACGCCGCGCCGCATTCCGACGGGATCGCCGATCATCTCCTGCTCATGCACGGCATGGCCGACGACAATGTCGTGTTCGAAAATTCGACGGTGCTGATGGGCCTTCTGCAGGCGCGCAGCTTCCCGTTCGAGATGATGGTCTATCCCGGCGCCACCCACGCCATCTCCGGCGAGGCGCGCCAGCTCCACCTTTATCGGACCATGTTCGACTTCCTGGACCGCAATGTGCGGAATGCTCCGGCGAGGGATTCATCTCCCGCCCAGGCGCACTGACAGCTTCGATTCAGCGCCGTCGTCATCCCAGCGGAAGCTGGAATCCCGTTTCCCCCTTTTTCCTTCTTCGCGCCTTCGCGCGAACCAATTCTGCTTTTTCTCACGCGAAGGCGCGAAGAAGAAGATTTGCCGCTTCGTGGGGTGATGGATTATATCTAAGATATATCTTGACTCCCGGATCAAAAGATATATCTCAGCCTATCTCAACGATAGGAGGCCCCTGATGGGCATGCGATTCAAAATGTATGGCGGCGGCTGCGGGCCGCGCGGGTTCGAATTTCCGGAGGCGGTGTTCGCGATGGGCATGGGCCGCGGTGGACGGCATGGCTGGGGCGGGCGTCATAGCGGCGGCGACTGGGGTGACTGGGGCGGCGGCTGGGGTGGCGGCCATCGCCATGGCCGGCGTGGCAGGGTCTTCGACGCCGGCGAGCTGCGGCTCGTGCTGCTCAAGCTCATCGCCGATGAGCCGCGCCACGGCTACGATCTCATCCGTGCGGTCGAGGAGCTGACCCATGGCGTCTATGCGCCGAGCCCGGGCGTCGTCTATCCGACGCTCACCATGCTCCAGGACATGGGCCTGATCGAGGAAGCCGGCGAGGCCGGAACCCGCAAGGCCTTTGCCGTCACCGAGGAGGGCCGCGCCCACCTCGCCGAGAACGGGGGCCAGATCGAAGGGCTGCTCGCGCGGCTCGAAGGCCTCGGTAGCGACCGCCGCCGCGCCGGCGGGGCGCCGATCCAGCGCGCGGTCGGCAATCTGCTCTCCGCCGTCTGGCACCGCGTCACCCGCGACGGCGTCGGCGAGAAGACGCTGCACGACATCGCCGCGATCCTTGACGAGGCGGCGCAGAAGATCGAACGTGTGAAGGGCGACGACAACGCGGGAGACGCCGAAGCATGATCGTGAGCGAGGCCAAAGTGCCCACGGCGCATGCCAGCCGCTATCTCCAGCAGCTCGCCAAGCATTGGGCGCACAATCTCGCCGTCGAATATGACGCGGAGCGGGGGAGGGTCGTCTTCCCCCGCGACGCGCGCGGCGCCGACTGGCCCGGGGACGGCGTGTTCACGATGACGGCGCGGGCCGACACGCTCGATTGCCGCATCGAGGCCTCCGCCGCCGGCCAGCTCGACGCGCTCAAGGGCGCTGTCCAACGCCACCTCGATCGCTTCGCTTTCCGCGAGGCGCCGTTGGCGTTCGATTGGAAGGACGAGGCTTAGAAAGTCTCCCCGAGAAATCTCGGGGGGGGGCTGGATCAGGGAACCGGGCTCGCCTGCTGACGGCCGCCGTGGTGGTGCTGGCGGATGACGCGGATATAGGCGTCGACCAGCTCCTGATTGACCTCGTCCCAGCCGTAGCGCCGGCTCGCCTCCTCGCCGGCGGCACCGGCGGCATGGCGGGCCGCGACGTCCCGACAATAATAAGCAAGCGCATCGGCGAAGGCGTCGATGGCGCCGGGGCGGATCAGCCGACCGGTAACGCCGTCGGTGACGAGGCTCTGGCTGCCGGTCGCGCTCGCCGCAACCACGGGCAGGCCGGCCGCCATCGCCTCGAGCGTCACGTTGCCGAACGTCTCGGTCACCGAAGGGTTGAACAGCATGTCCATCGATGCGACGGCGCGGCCGAGATCCTCGCCGCCCTGGAACCCCGCGAACACGGCGTCCGGCAATCGCTGCTCGAACCATTCGCGCGCCGGGCCCTTGCCGACGACCAGCACCTTGTGCCGAACCTTGCGCCGCGTCAGCTTGTCGATCGCCTCGGAGAAGACATCAAGCCCCTTTTCCATCACCAGCCGGCCGACAAAGCCGATGACCGGCTCGTCGTCGGCGATGCCGAGCCCGCGACGCCACGCCATGTCGCGCCGGCCGGGGCGGAAAATCTCGCGGTCGATGCCGCGCGTCCAGATGCCGACGTCGTAATTCATGCGCTGGTCGCGCAGCAACTGCGCCATCGAATCTGACGGCGCGAAGATCGCGTCGCAGCGCCGGTAGAAGCGCCTCAGACCCGCCAGCACCAGCGGCTCCAGGAAGGCGAGGCCGTAATAGCGCGGATAGGTCTCGAACCTTGTGTGGACCGAAGCGACGACCGGCAGATCCCATTTGTGCGCCAGCGTCACCGCGCGATGGCCGAGAATTTCGGGGCTGGAGACGTGGAGGATGTTCGGCTGGAACGCCTTGAGGTCGCGCTTCACGCGTGGGGGGATCATGAAGCCGACCTTATATTCGGCCCGCCCCGGAAACGGGAAGCAGGGAATATGGACGAGATCGCCGGTCGGCGCGAAGGCCGGCTTCTTCACGGTCGGCGAATAGACGCGCACCTTCGCGCCGCGTTCGAGCAGATGGCCGGCGAGCCGGTTCAGCGCCTGATTCGCCCCGTCGCGGACATAATTGTAATTGCCGCTGAAGATGGCCACGCGAAGGTCGGTCACGTCCATCGTTTCGGGGATAAGGAATTCCCCGCCCGAACGCAAAAGCGGCGAGTTCGGGCCGATCGAGGCGAGGCCGTCGTGGATGCGCGGCGGACGCAATGCCGCGCTCATTCGTCGTCCTCCACCCTCATTCCCATGCGGTCGCGCGGCAATCGCCGGAGGCGCCAGATGCCCCACAGCATCGGCGCCACCAGCATGAAGACCATGAACAGGACGAGGGCTTTCTTCATCGCGAGATCCATGAACGAAAGCGCCCCGCCGCGGGATGCGGCGAGGCGCTTCGTTCGTGCCGAGGCTTACTCGCTCTCGCTGCCGGCCTGGAGATAGTCGGCGGCGTCGGCGTCGGTGCCATGACCGCTCGGCGTCACTGCGGCGAGCGGTTCGGCATGGATCGCCGCGTCGAGGCCCTGCGCCAGCTCCGCCGCATGCTCCTCCGCCGCGCTGTCCGGCGCGATCAAGGAAGCCTGGAGCGAACGCTGCTGGGCGCGCAGCGCCGCATCGCGCGACGAAGCCGCGATCCGCATCCGTTTCATGCCCGCGCCGGTGCCCGCCGGGATCAGCCGGCCGACGATGACGTTCTCCTTGAGACCTTCCAGCGTGTCGACCTTACCCTGCACCGAAGCCTCGGTGAGAACGCGGGTCGTCTCCTGGAACGACGCGGCCGAGATGAAGCTGCGGGTCTGCAGGCTCGCCTTGGTGATGCCGAGCAGCACCGGCTTGCCTTCCGCATGCTTCTTCTTGCCCTGCGACTTCAGCCTGGCATTGACCTCGTTCATCTCCTGCCGGTCGACCTGCTCGCCGACCAGGAAGGTGGTGTCGCCGGACTCGGTGATCTCGACCTTCTGCAGCATCTGGCGGACGATCACCTCGATATGCTTGTCGTTGATCTTCACGCCCTGCAACCGGTAGACCTCCTGGATCTCCGACACGAGATATTCCGCCAGCGCCTTGACGCCGAGCACCTCGAGGATGTCGTGCGGGTCGGGGCTGCCGCCGATCAGATTGTCGCCGCGCTTCACGAAGTCGCCTTCCTGCACGTCGATGACCTTGGACTTGGGCACCAGATATTCGACCGGATCGCCACCGTCCTCGGGGATGATCGCGATCTTGCGCTTGGCCTTATAGTCCTTGCCGAACGCGATCTTGCCCGAAACCTTGGCGATGATCGCATTCTCCTTGGGCTTGCGCGCCTCGAACAGCTCGGCGACGCGCGGCAGACCGCCGGTGATGTCGCGGGTCTTGGCCGCCTCGCGGCTGACGCGGGCGAGCACCTCGCCGGCCTCCACCGTCTGGCCGTCCTCGACCGAGAGCATCGCGCCCGGCGCCAGCATGTAACGCGCCGCCTCGCCCGATTTGTCGTCGAGCAGGGTGATGCGAGGCCGCAGATCTTCCTTGCTCCGGGCGGTGCCGCGGAACTCGATGACCACCCGCTGGGCGATGCCGGTCGCTTCGTCGGTCTGCTCGACGAGCGTCTTGCCCTCGACCAGATCCTGGAACTTCACGGTGCCGCCCTTTTCGGTGATGACCGGCATCATGAACGGATCCCACTCGGCGAGCCGATCGCCCTTGGTGACGATATGCCCATGGTCGACCATCAGGTGCGCGCCATAGGGGATGCGGTGCGTCGCCCGCTCGCGCCCGTCCATGTCGAGGATGGCGAGCTCGCCGTTGCGGGCCATGGCGACATGGCGGCCGCGCGGATCGACGATCACCGGCAGGTCGCGCAGCTCGATCGTTCCGTCCACCGGCGCTTCCAGGCTCGACGTCTCGTTGAGCTGGGCGGCGCCGCCGATGTGGAAGGTCCGCATCGTGAGCTGCGTGCCCGGCTCGCCGATCGACTGCGCCGCGATGACGCCGACGGCCTCGCCGATATTGACCGGCGTGCCGCGGGCGAGATCGCGCCCATAGCACTTGCCGCACACGCCCATCTCGCTCTCGCAAACGAGCGGCGAGCGGATGTTGACCGATTGGATGCCGAGCTCGTCGATCTTGAGCGCGGCGGCCTCGTCGATCAGGTCGCCCTCCTTGACGATCGTCTCGCCGGTCTTGGCATCGACCACGTCCTCGGCCGGGGTACGGCCAAGGATGCGCTCGCCCAATGAGGCGATGGTCGCGCCTCCCTGGACGATCGCGCGCATGTCGAGGCTGTTCTCGGTGCCGCAATCCTCCTCGACGATGACGCAATCCTGCGACACGTCGACGAGACGGCGGGTGAGATAGCCTGAATTGGCGGTCTTGAGCGCGGTGTCCGCGAGGCCCTTGCGGGCGCCGTGGGTCGAGTTGAAATATTCAAGGACGGTGAGGCCCTCCTTGAAGTTCGAGATGATCGGCGTCTCGATGATCTCGCCCGACGGCTTGGCCATCAGACCGCGCATGCCGGCGAGCTGCTTCATCTGCGCCTGCGAACCGCGGGCGCCCGAATGGGCCATCATGTAGATCGAGTTGATCGGGGCGAGCCGGCCGTCCTCCAGCTTGGGCTGCGCCTTGATCTTGTCCATCATCGCGTTCGCGACCTGGTCGCCGCAGCGGCTCCAGGCGTCGATCACCTTGTTGTACTTTTCCTGCTGGGTGATGAGGCCGTCCTGATATTGCTGCTCGTAATCCTTCACGAGCGCGCGGGTCTCGTCGACCAGCTTCACCTTCTCCTCGGGGATGACCATGTCGTCCTTGCCGAACGAAATACCGGCCTGGAAGGCGTGGCGGAAGCCCAATGCCATGATCGCGTCGGCGAACAGCACCGTCTCCTTCTGCCCGGTGTGGCGATAGACGGTGTCGATGACGTCGGCGATCTCCTTCTTGGTGAGAAGACGGTTGACGGTCTCGAACGGCACCTTGTGCGACTTGGGCAGCGTCTCGCCGAGCAGCATGCGGCCCGGCGTCGTCTCGACGCGCTTCATGTAAAGGTTGCCGTCCTCGTCGGTCTGTGGGACGCGGCTGTGGATCTTGGTGTGCAGCGTCACCGCCTTGTTGAACAAGGCCAGGTGAACCTCGGCCATGTCGGCGATGATCGAGCCTTCGCCCGGCTCGCCCTCGCGCTCCATCGACAGATAATAGAGACCCAGCACCATGTCCTGCGAGGGCACGATGATCGGCTTGCCGTTGGCGGGCGACAGGATGTTGTTGGTCGACATCATCAGGACGCGCGCTTCCAACTGGGCCTCGAGGCTCAGCGGGACGTGCACGGCCATCTGGTCGCCGTCGAAGTCGGCATTGAACGCCGAGCAGACCAGCGGATGAAGCTGGATCGCCTTGCCCTCGATGAGGACGGGCTCGAACGCCTGGATGCCGAGGCGGTGGAGCGTCGGCGCGCGGTTCAGCAGCACGGGATGCTCGCGGATCACCTCGTCGAGGATGTCCCAAACTTCCTTGCGCTCCTTCTCGACCCACTTCTTCGCCTGCTTGAGGGTCATCGAGAGACCCTTGGCGTCGAGGCGCGAGTAGATGAACGGCTTGAACAGCTCGAGCGCCATCTTCTTGGGCAGGCCGCACTGGTGCAGCTTGAGCTCCGGCCCGGTCACGATGACCGAGCGGCCCGAATAATCGACGCGCTTGCCGAGCAGGTTCTGGCGGAACCGGCCCTGCTTGCCCTTGAGCATGTCGGAAAGCGACTTCAGCGGACGCTTGTTCGCGCCGGTGATCGTGCGGCCGCGGCGGCCGTTGTCGAACAGCGCGTCGACCGCTTCCTGCAGCATGCGCTTTTCGTTGCGGACGATGATGTCCGGCGCGCGCAGTTCCATCAGCCGCTTCAGGCGATTGTTGCGGTTGATCACGCGGCGGTAGAGATCGTTGAGATCCGACGTCGCGAAGCGGCCGCCGTCGAGCGGCACCAGCGGGCGCAGCTCGGGCGGGATGACCGGAACGACGTCGAGGATCATCCATTCCGGCTTGTTGCCGGATTCAAGGAAGCTCTCGACGACCTTGAGGCGCTTGATGATCTTCTTGGGCTTCAGCTCCGACTTGGTCGTCTCGAGCTCTTCGAGCAGCGCCTTCTTCTCGCCCTCGAGATCGAGGTCGATCAGCATCTGCTTAACCGCCTCGGCGCCGATGCCGGCGGTGAAGGCGTCCTCGCCATATTCGTCCTGCGCGTCGAGCAGCTCGTCCTCGGTGAGGAGCTGATACTTCTCCAGCGGGGTCAGGCCCGGCTCGGTGACGATGTAGGACTCAAAATAAAGCACGCGCTCGAGCTGCTTGAGCTGCATGTCGAGCAGCAGGCCGATGCGGCTCGGCAGCGACTTCAGGAACCAGATATGCGCGACCGGCGCGGCCAGCTCGATATGCCCCATCCGCTCGCGACGGACCTTCGAGACGGTGACCTCGACGCCGCACTTCTCGCAGACGATGCCCTTGTACTTCATGCGCTTGTACTTGCCGCACAGGCACTCGTAATCCTTGATCGGACCGAAGATGCGCGCGCAGAACAGGCCGTCACGCTCGGGCTTGAACGTGCGATAGTTGATCGTCTCGGGCTTCTTGATCTCGCCGAACGACCAGGAACGGATACGCTCGGGGGAAGCGATGCCGATCTTGATCTGGTCGAACGTCTCCGGCTTGGCGACCGGGTTCGCGAAATTGGTCAGTTCGTTCATTCTTCTATCTCCATTCCCCTCCCGCTTGCGGGAGGGGCTAGGGGAGGGACTGTTCATGGGAGGCGCCTACAGGCCCTCCCCCGACCCCTCCCGCAAGCGGGAGGGGAGGTGATCCGCTATTCCGCCGCCTCGGCGAAGTCCTCGCCGTCCGGATCGGTGATGCTGTCGAGTTCGACGTTGAGGCCGAGCGAGCGCATCTCCTTCACCAGCACGTTGAAGCTCTCCGGGATGCCGGCCTCGAACGTGTCGTCGCCCTTGACGATCGCCTCGTAGACCTTGGTGCGGCCGATCACGTCGTCCGACTTCACGGTCAGCATCTCCTGCAGCGTGTAGGCGGCGCCATAGGCCTGGAGCGCCCACACCTCCATCTCGCCGAAACGCTGGCCGCCGAACTGCGCCTTGCCGCCCAGCGGCTGCTGGGTGACGAGGCTGTACGGCCCGATCGAGCGCGCATGGATCTTGTCGTCGACGAGGTGGTGGAGCTTCAGCATGTAGATGTAGCCCACGGTCACCTTGCGGTCGAACTTGTCGCCGGTCCGCCCGTCATAAAGATCGACCTGGCCCGAGGAATCGAGCCCCGCCTTCTCCAGCATCGCAGAGACATCGGCCTCCTTGGCGCCGTCGAACACCGGGGTGCCCATCGGAACGCCGTTGGTGAGGTTGGAGGCAAGCTCGATCACCTGCTCGTCGTTGCGGCCATCAATATCGGCATCGTAATTCTTGCCGTAGATGTCCTTGAGCGTCGCGCGGACCTTCTTGACGTCGCCGCTTTCAAGGCCCTGGCCCTTGTGGTGGATGTCCTCCAGCAAGGCGGCCACCTGCTTGCCGAGACCGCGCGCGGCCCAGCCCAGATGGGTCTCGAAAATCTGCCCGACGTTCATCCGGCTCGGCACGCCAAGCGGATTGAGCACGATATCGGCCGGAGTCCCGTCCGCAAGGAACGGCATGTCCTCCTGCGGCAGGATGCGGCTGATGACGCCCTTGTTGCCGTGGCGGCCGGCCATCTTGTCCCCCGGCTGCAGCTTGCGCTTCACCGCGACGAACACCTTGACCATCTTGAGCACGCCGGGGGGCAGCTCGTCGCCGCGCTCCAGCTTCTCGATCCGGTCCTCCAGCCGCCGCTTGATGACGCCTTCGGCTTCGTCATACTGGGCGCGAACCGCCTCCAGGTCGGCCTGGGCGGCATCGTCCTTCACGGCGAACTTCCACCATTCGTGCGGCTCGACGCCGTCGAGCGCCTCGGCGTCGATCTCGGCGCCCTTCTTGACGCCCTTGGGCGCGGCGGTGCCGACTTGGCCGAGCAGCATCTCGCGAAGGCGGGCATAGGTCGAACGCTTCAGGATGTTGCGCTCGTCCTCGGCGTCCTTGCGAAGCCGGTCCTTCTCCTCGGTCTGGATCGCGCGGGTACGATCGTCGATGTCGATGCCGTGCCGGTTGAACACGCGCACCTCGACGACCGTGCCGGCAACGCCCGGCGGCAGGCGCAGCGACGTGTCGCGCACGTCGGACGCCTTCTCGCCAAAGATGGCGCGGAGCAATTTCTCCTCCGGCGTCATCGGGCTTTCGCCCTTCGGCGTGATCTTGCCGCACAGGATGTCGCCCGGCTCCACCTCGGCGCCGATATAGACGATGCCAGCCTCGTCGAGGTTCCTGAGGGCCTCCTCGCCGACGTTCGGGATGTCGCGGGTGATGTCCTCCGGCCCCAATTTGGTGTCGCGGGCCATGACCTCGAATTCCTCGATGTGGATCGAGGTGAAGACATCGTCCTTCACGATCCGCTCGGAGATCAGGATCGAATCCTCATAATTGTAGCCGTTCCAGGGCATGAACGCGACGAGCACGTTGCGGCCGAGCGCCAGCTCGCCGAGATCGGTCGACGGACCGTCGGCGATGACGTCGCCCTTGCGGACGATATCGCCCTTCTTCACCAGCGGACGCTGGTTGATGCAGGTGTTCTGGTTCGAACGCTGGAACTTCATCAGGGTGTAGATGTCGACGCCCGATTTGCCGGCTTCGACGTCCTCGGTGGCGCGGATGACGATGCGGCCGGCGTCGACCTGGTCGATCACGCCGGAGCGGCGGGCGGCGATCGCGGCGCCCGAATCGCGGGCGACGGTCTCCTCCATGCCGGTGCCGACGAACGGCGCCTCGGCGCGCACCAGCGGCACCGCCTGGCGCTGCATGTTCGATCCCATCAGCGCGCGGTTGGCGTCGTCATTCTCCAGGAACGGAATCAGCGAGGCGGCGACCGAGACGAGCTGCTTGGGGCTGACGTCCATCAGCGTGATCGTGTCGCGCGGCGCCATCAGGAACTCGCCGGCCTGGCGGCTGGAAACGATCTCCTCGACGAAGCCGCCGTCCTTGGTCAGCTCGGCATTGGCCTGCGCGATCGTGTGCTTGGCCTCCTCCATGGCGGAAAGATAGACCACGTCGTCGGTCACCTTGCCGTCGATCACCTTGCGATACGGCGTCTCGATGAAGCCGTATTTGTTGACCCGGCTGAACGAGGCGAGGCTGTTGATCAGGCCGATATTCGGGCCTTCCGGCGTCTCGATCGGGCAGATGCGGCCATAATGCGTCGGATGCACGTCGCGGACCTCAAAACCGGCCCGTTCGCGAGTCAATCCGCCCGGCCCGAGCGCCGAGACGCGACGCTTGTGCGTCACTTCGGAGAGCGGGTTGGTCTGGTCCATGAACTGCGACAGCTGCGACGAGCCGAAGAACTCGCGCACCGCGGCGACGGCCGGCTTGGCGTTGATCAGGTCGTTGGGCATGACGGTCGAGACATCGACCGAGCTCATGCGCTCCTTCACCGCGCGTTCCATGCGGAGCAGGCCGACGCGATACTGGTTCTCGAGCAGCTCGCCGACCGAACGCACGCGGCGGTTGCCGAGATTGTCGATATCGTCGATCTCGCCCTTGCCGTCCTTGAGGCCGACCAGCGTCTTCACCACCGCGACGATGTCCTCCTTGCGGAGCGTCGTCACCGTGTCCTCGGCGTCGAGATCGAGGCGCATGTTCAATTTGACGCGGCCGACCGCCGACAGATCGTAGCGATCCGGATCGAAGAACAGACCCGCGAACAGCGCCTCGGCGGTCTCGCGCGTCGGTGGCTCGCCCGGGCGCATGACCCGGTAGATGTCGGACAGAGCCTGGTCGCGGTCCTCGGCCTTGTCGGCCTTCAGCGTGTTGCGGATCCACGCGCCGACATTGACGTGATCGATGTCGAGCAGCTCGATCCGGTCGACCCCGGCCTGGTCGAGCTTCTCGAGGTTTTCGGGGCTCAATTCGTCGCCCGCCTCGATATAGATCTCGCCCGTCTTCTCGTTGATGAGATCATAGGCGCCGTAGCGGCCGAAAATCTCCTCGGTCGGGATCAGGAGGTCGGTCAGCCCGTCCTTCGCTGCCTTGGTGGCCGCGCGGGGGCTGATCTTCTGGGCGGCCGGAAACACGACCTCGCCCGATTTGGCATCGACGATGTCGAACGCAGGCTTGTTGCCCCGCCACTGGTCGGCGACGAACGGCAGCTCCCAGCCGCCCTTGCCGCGCACCCAGGTGACGCGATTGTAAAAGGTGTTGAGGATCTCCTCGCTCGACATGTCGAGCGCGTGCAGCAGCGCCGTCACCGGCAGCTTGCGCTTGCGGTCGATACGGACGTTGACGATGTCCTTGGCGTCGAACTCGAAATCCAGCCACGAGCCGCGATAGGGAATGACCCGCGCGGCGAATAGGAACTTGCCCGAGGCATGGGTCTTGCCGCGGTCATGGTCGAACAGCACGCCCGGCGAACGGTGCATCTGGCTGACGATGACGCGCTCGGTGCCGTTGATGATGAACGTGCCGTTCCTGGTCATGAGCGGCATGTCGCCCATGTAGACGTCCTGCTCCTTGATATCGAGCACGGAGCGGGTCTCGGTATCGGGATCGACCTCGAACACGATCAGGCGCAACGTCACGCGCATCGGCGCCGCATAGGTCATGCCGCGCTGGCGGCACTCGTCGGTGTCGTATTTGGGGTCTTCCAGCTCGTAATGGACGAAGTCCAGCTCGGCGGTGCCGGCGAAGTCGCGGATCGGGAAGACGCTGCGCAGCGTCTTTTCGAGGCCGGAGACATAACCGTCCTGCGGGCGCGAGCGGAGGAACTGCTCGTAGCTTTCGCGCTGCACCTCGATGAGGTTCGGCATCTCGGAGACTTCGTGGATGTTCCCGAAGATCTTGCGGATGCGCTTGGATGCGGAGGTCGGTGCCGGGGCTGCCTTGGTCGCCATGGAGATTTTTCTCGCCTTCTGGTGCCGTCCCGGCCTTGGCCGGGTCAAAAACGGATGCGCTCAAACGCAAAAAGCCGCGCGTTTCCACGTTCTGGAAACCGCAGCTTCAGCGTCATGAAAACCCCAGCCAATCAATGCGTTGAACGCGATGCGCGACGTCGCGTCCTGTTCCGAAAGGCTGTGGCGGAAAGGGCGATATAGGGTGGGGGGTGCACCGGGTCAAGCGGTGCGGGGCCATTGTTCAGGGATTGCCGCAGCTTTCGTCCGCCAGCGGCAGCGTGATCCGGAACGCCGCGCCGCCTTCGGGCCGGTTCCGGCCGGACAGCCGTCCGCCATGGGCCTCGACGATCGTCCGGCTGACCGACAGGCCGATGCCCATTCCTCCGGGCTTGGACGAAACGAAGGGCTGGAACAATGTTGCGGCTGCGTCGGGCGCGATACCGTGGCCATTGTCGTCGACCCTGAATTCGACGTTGCCGCCGGCACGGGCGGTCGCGATCAGGATGTCCGGCGCCGCCGCGTCCCGCACCGCTTCCAGCGCGTTGCGAATGAGGTTGATCAGCACCTGCTGGATCTGGATCGGATCGACGCAGACGCTAAGGCCGTCGGCGAGATCGTAGCGCAGCTTCACCTGGCCGTCGGCGCCGACCATTGCCAGCGATGCCGCCTCGTGGATCAGCGCGTTCGGATCGACCAGGCGGCGCTCGGAGGGGTTTTCGCTGGTCATCTGGCGCAGCGACCGGATGATCTCGCCGGCGCCCAACGCGCATTTCTCGATCGCCCCCAGGCTGCGCTCCAGCTGCGCGCGCGGCAGGTCCGGATCGGCGATCGCCCGGCGCATGCCGGCGACATAATTGCTGATCGCGGTCAGCGGCTGGTTGAGCTCGTGGGCGAGCGTGGTGGCCATCGCTCCCATGGCGCTGCGCCGCGACAGGTGGATGAGTTCGGCGCGGAGCGACTGGAGCCGTTCCTGCGCCGCCTTTTCCCGGGTGATATCCTGCTTGGTGCCGAAGATACGCACGGGCCGGCCGGCCGCGTCCTGTTCCACGTCCGCGGTGAGCCGCAACCAGCGCATGTTGCCGCGGACCGTCCGGACGCGGACGTCGAGGGCGAAGCTGGTGCCGTCGTGCACCGCCTTGGCGCGCAGCCGTTCCATTTCGCGCCGCGAGTCCTCCTCGTACATCGCGACGATGTCGGCGCGGTCGATCCGCAGGCCGCGCGGCAGCTCGAACAGGTCGTAAACGCCGTCGGTCCAGGTCAGCCGCTCGGTCGCGAGGTCGCATTCCCACACGCCGATCCGGGCGAGCGTCGAGGCGCGGTCGTACATCTTCTTGTAATGGGCGATCGCGTCCGCCTGCTCCGACGCCAGCCGCGCATAACGCTCCAGCTCGACCGTCACGTCCGCGGGCGCTTCCGCTCGCTCGAATTCACCGTCGCCGTCCATCACCCGTCCTGTCACACCGCCGTCATGGCCCAATTCGCCGGCCGCCTCAATCGGGGATAGGGCGCACGCCGAAGGCGCTGGTTTCAGGATTTCCTGATCGCCGCCGACACGAAGCGGTCGATCCGCGCAAGCACCTCGAGCCGCACCCCGTCCGCCTCGCGCAGCAGTTCATGGCTGCGGCCCGGATACAGGCGGAACTGCGCCTGCGGCAGCCGTGCCGCGAGCCTTCGGACCGCCCCGATGTCGATCACCGGATCCTGCGCCGACGCCAGCATCAACAGCGGCACATCGCCGGGCAGTCGCTTCAGCCCTGCTCTCGCCGCGACGATCGAACGGGCGGCGGCATTGAGCCAGCCCCAGCTCGGCGCGCCCGATGCGATCCCGGGACGCTGCGCCTTCCACCACAATTTGTCTTCGGTCCGTTCGGGCGAGGTCGTCATCCGGCCGCCGACATTGCCGATATCGCCCTCCCAGATGCGCCTGCGTCCGCGCCCCGCCGCGATCGCGCCGGCGCCGAGCATGCGGATGAACCCGGCAGGCGCGCTCTTGAGACCGATCATCGGCGCGAGCAGCACGGCCGCGTCGATCCGCTTCCCGCGCTCGGCGATCAGCCGCAGCGTCAGATGCGCGCCCATCGAATGGGCGGCGATCACGTGCGGGGCGGGGGCCTCGGCCTGCCATGCCGCGACGAACTCTTCGAGGTCGCCGAGCAACGGATCGAAGCTGTCGAGATGGCAGATCAGCGGATCGTCGAGCATCCGCCCCGATCCACCCTGGCCGCGCCAGTCGAAGCCGGCGAGGCTCCAGCCTTGCCCGTGCCAGTGATGAAGCGCCTCCAGGTATTTCTCGACGAAATCGCCGCGCCCGCCGAGGAAAAGGAGGCTCCCGCGCGCCTCGCCCTTCGCGGGCCAGTCGAACCGGCGTAACGTCCATCCGTCCGCCGCGCGCCAATCCGAAAAGATCATCCGCGGCGGAACGACGCGGCGCAGCGCCAGCCCCGGATCGTCCGCCACATCGTCATTCGCCCGCGCTCTCATGTCACGAAAGCGTAACGGCGATTTGCGTCAAACATGCTTCAACGGCGGACGTGGTCAGATCGGGTAGCCCATTCGATCCGCCCACGGCGCCAGCGTCGGCAGCACCGGCTCCAGGAAGCGCCGGTAGCGGGTCCAGCGCCCGCTCGCGCGGGCATAGATCGGTTCGCCGACTTGGGCGTAACTCGGCGTGCCGATGAAGGCGCGCGCCTTGGCGCTGGCGCGATGATCGAGCAGGCGATCGCTCCATTCCATGCCGAGGAACTCCGCGAGTGGGCGCAATTCGCCTTCCGGATCGGCGATCAGCCGCTCGTAACGGACCAGGTGGACATTGAGCGGGAACACCGTCCGGCACCGGCGCCAATGGTCCATCGCGACATCGTAGAGCTGGGCGAGATCCTCGAGCGTCAGGAAATTGGCCATGCCGCCGCGCGGATCGAAGCGGGTCATGTAGCCGCTCAGCACGACATCGCATGGATGCCGCTCGACGAAGATGAAACGCGCGTCGGGAAACAGGCGATGGGCAAGCGCGGTCTCGGTGAGGCCGAGCGGCAGTTTGTCGATCACGAGGTCGGCGGCCGGCGCGGCCGGCGCGATCGCATCGAGCGCGTCGTAATAGATCTGGCGGAGCGCGTCGACTTCGTCCCGGTCGAGGAGTGGCAGCCGTTCCGGATCGCCGAGCGCCTTCGCCGCCGCCTCCAGCACCGGCTTTTCCTCAAGCACCAGTGCGCCCGGATGCCCGCCCAGGAAGGTGTCGAGCAGGGTCGTGCCCGATCGCGGGAAGCCGAACAGGAAGACCGGGGCCGAACGAGGCTTACGCCAGCCGGCATACCAGGCGGGGGTGATGCGTGCCGATTGCGCGGAAATCCGGTCCCGATAGGCCGCCGCCATCGCCGTGGCACCGGCGGTTTCGCTGGCGGTCAGCAGGTTCATGTCGGCAAAGGCGGCAAAGGCCGCTTCGACGTCCCCAAGCCGGTCGGCCGCCTCGCCGAGGATGCGGGCGCGCGTGCCGGGGGCGGTCGAGGCCGGCGCCACCCGCGCAAGCCGGCGGGCGGCCTCGAAATCGCCCTTCCGCAGCGCCAGCCGGGCGCGGAGCAGGGTGATTTCTGGAGGCGACGGATCGAGGGCGGCGAGCCGCTCCACGATCTGCTCCAGCTCGGCGACCCGATTGTCGCGCTCCAGCAGATCGGCGAGGGCAAGCAGCGCCTGCGCGCAATCGGCATCGATCGCCAGCGCGGCCCGCAGCGAGGCTTCCGCGTCGGCGGGGCGATCGAGCAGATCCTCGATCCGCGCCGCGACCACCCGGGCCATCGGATCGGCGGGGCGGGCCCGGGCGGCCGCATGCGCCTCGTCCAGCGCCGCGCTTCCGGCCCCCGCCGCGAGCCGTGCTTCGGCGCGCTTCAGGGCGAAATCATGGCGGTCGCCGCGCAGGGCGAGCACGCGGTCGAGCGCCGCCACCGCGCCGTCGCAATCGCCGAGCGCGAGAAGGCACGCCCCGAGCCGCCCCCAACTTTCGAAATCGTCCGCCTCGCGCGCCACGACGGTGCGGAGCAGCATCGCCGCCCGCCGATGATCCCCGCCACGCTCGTGAAGGAGCGCGTCCAGCCGGGCCAGCTCGAGCGCGGCCGGCCCGTCGACCCGCGTTGCCGCAATGGTAGAGGCGGCCTCGTCGAGGCGGCCGGCGGCGATGAGGGCGCGGACGAGCTCGATCCGGGCAAGCGGGTGCCCGCCAGTGAGGTCGGCGGCCTGCCTCAGGTGCGGCACGGCGCGCTCGAAATCGAGCCGCCGCACATGAAGCATGCCGATGAACCAGCGAAGTCCGCCATCGCCGGGCGCGGCGGCGATCGCCGCTTCTCCCGAAGCGATGGCTTCGGCGAGTTCTCCCCGGCGCGCGAATTCCATCGCTTCGCGTGCCTTGAAGGGGATGGAACTCACGCCGGGATTCCCGTGACTCTTGACGCCGCCGGTCCGGTAGGTTGGCCACGCTTGGCGCTCCACGGTCGTCGCGACGAACGTCTCCGCCGCGCGATGAACGACACGAAGGTAAATGACTTCCGTGGCTTAGTTGCGATGAACGTCACGCAGACCGATCGTGACGCCCAACGATTCGGCGCTGGCCCGCCTCCGCCCGACGCAGATCGGGAGGCGGCACGAGCCCATGGCGCCGCGCAATTCGTTGCCACCTCGATATGAAACAGGAACGCACCCCGCTTCGCCCCGCGACCATCGCGCTGTTCGCGTCCGTCGCCGTCTTCAACGCGCCAGTATTTGCGCAAAATACGACCGCCGCGCCGCCGCCGGTCGCCTTGTCTCCGCCGCCGCCAGCGGCCAGCGCGCCGGCCGCGCCGCCGGTCGTCGATGTGACTCCCGCGCCGGTTCGCGCGACGCCGACGCCGGCCGCTCCGCCCCGGCTCCATGTGAACCTGCCGCCGCCCGAAGCGGAGGCGACGCCCGCGCCGCGCGCCGCGGCCCCCACGCGCGCCCGGCCCCGGCCGGCGCGTCACGCAGCGGCCACGCGCCCCCCGGCGCGGGAAGCAGCGCCGGCACCGGCGCCGGTGGAGACGACGATTCCCGAAACCGCGCCGCCGCCGGTCGCCGAGCAGCCGCTGACGCCAGCGCCGCCGGTGACCCAAGCGGCGCCGCTCCCGGTCGAAACCCCGGTCGCGCCGGCGCCCGAGCAGCCGCCGGTCGTCGCGCGGGGCATGAATCCGCTCTGGTATTGGTTGATCGGCGTCGCCGCGCTCGCTGTTCTTGCCTTCTTCGCCTTCCGTCGCCGACGTCCCGACGAAGAGATCCATACGGAGCCGGTCTATGAGGAGCCGTCCGTTCCCGTCGCGCCGGCCTATGCCAGCGCCGCGCCGGTTGCCGCCGATCCGGTGATCGCGGCCGAACCGTTCGCGGCGGCGCCAACGGAAGCGGTCGCCGATCGCGCCAGCGTGTCGCTCGCGGCGCCCGACGCCGCCGATATCGAGGCGCTTGCCGCGAGTTCGAAGCCGATGGCGGGACGCCCGTGGATCGAGTTGCTGCTGCGGCCGATCCGCGCCGGCACCAGCCGCGAGGATGCGATCGTCCAGTTCGAGCTCACCGTTGGCAATACCGGTTCCGTGCCGGCGCGCGACGTGCGTATCTCGACCTGGATGATCGCCGGCGACGCGACCGAGATGGAACGCGCGCTGATCTCGCCGCCCGCCGACGCCCGCGTCTCGGAGCTCGATATCCCTGCCGGCGACGGCACCCGGATCGAGGCCGAGATCGCGATTCCCAGAGCCGGCCTCGGCGATTCGGTGCTGCCGATCGTTGCGGCGGAGGCGCGCTATCGGCTGCCGGACGGCAGCGAGGGCCGCACCGCGGCTTCCTTTGCGATCGGCCGCGCCGACGAGGAGGGGCTACACCCGTTCCCGACCGACCGCGCCTCGGGGCTGCTCGAATCCGTCGGCGCGGAGCTGCATGGCGAACCCGAGCGCGTGTAAAGCGCGCCGGTTGCGAGGAGAGGGCGGCGTCCATGCGGCGCCGCCCTTTTTTCGTTCAGAGCGACGAAAGACCGCGGCCGAGATCGGCGATGAGATCGTCCGCCGCCTCGATCCCGACCGACAGCCGCAGCAGATCCGCCGTGATCCCGGCCGCCGCCTGCGCGTCGGGCGGCATGCCGCGATGGGTCATGCTCGCCGGCTTGCAGATTAGCGTCGAATGGCCGCCAAGCGAGGAGGCGAGGGTGATCAGGCCTAGCCCCGCCAGGAATCGCGTCGCGGCCGCGTCGCCACCCTTCAGCCGGAAGCTCAGCATGAAGCCCGGCCCTTTCTGCTGACGCGCGGCGAGGTCGTGATCGGGATGGCCGGCCAGGCCCGGATAATGGACGATTTCGATCCCGCCGTGCTCCGCCAGCCATTCGGCGACGGCGCGCGCATTCGCCTCCTGCCGATCGAGCCGGAGCGGCAGCGTCCGCGCGCCGCGTAGCGTCTCCCAGGCATCGCGCGCGCCGGCGTTGAGCCCGGCGGCATTGGCCCACCATTGCAGCTTCTCGACCAGCGTCGGATCCTTCGCCAGCAGCGCGCCGCCGAACAGGTCGCCATGGCCGTTGATCGCCTTTGTCGTCGAATGGAAGATGAGATCGCAGCCGAGCGCCAGCGGGGTCTGGCGAAGCGGCGTCGGCAGCGTGTTGTCGGCGATGGTAAGCGCGCCGGCGCGCCTGGCCAGCGCCGCCACCGCGGCGATATCGGTGATCCGCATCAGCGGATTGCTGGGGGATTCGATCCACACGAGCGCCGTCGGTCGTTCCAGCGCCGTCGCAACCGCATCGAGATCGGTCATGTCGACGAATGCCGCCGAAAGCCGGCCCTGATCTTCGAGCCCGCGAATGAGCCGATAGGTCCCGCCATAGCAATCGTGCGGCGCCACGACATGCGCGCTCGCCGGCACCAGCAGCAGGGCAAGCAGCGCCGCCGATTGGCCGCTCCCGGTCAGCGCCCCGCCGGCCGCGCCCTCCAGCTCGGCGAGCATGTCGATCAGGAGGTCGCGATTGGGATTGACGGTCCGGCCGTAATCATAAGCCGGCTTTTCCTCCGCGCTCGGCCAGCGGAACGTGTCCGATGCCCAGAGCGGCGGGACGATTCCGCCGAGCGCCGGATCGGCATCGGGCCGGGCGCCGGCCAGGATGGTGGCGGGATCGCGCTTGCCGGTCATGCCGCCTCCAGGAACGGGCCGATCAACTGTCCCAGCCGCGCCGCATCCTTGAGGAACATGTCGTGGCCCCACAGGCAATCGAGGATATGAAGTTGGGCGTCGGGCAAGGCAGCGGCCAGCGCCTCGCTCTGCCCCGGCGGCACCAGCCGATCGCTGACGGCGCCAAGCACCAGCGTCGGCGCGCCGATCTTCGCGGGATCGACGTCATGCCGGTCGATCGAACCGGAGAGGCTGAGGAAGCGTTCGGGCGACATCACCTCGCCATAGGCATCGCCGCGCGCGCGCAGATAGACGCCGGCTTCGGAGACGGACAGCGGATCGGCATCGGGAATCCCGCCGGCGAAGCGTCCGGCGAATTCCTCATGCGTGCGATAGGTGGTCATGGCGAGCGCGCGCGCGATCGACTGGGCTTCGGCGCCGCGCCCCGTCTCCAGCCCGAGCGCGACGATCCGCCGCTGGATCTCGCGCGCCGCGGTCGCCGCCGGGTGCGGCGCGGCGGGGGCCGAGATGATGACGAGCTTCTCGACCAGCTCGGGCCGCCGCTCGGCCAGCGCGAGCGCGATCATTCCGCCATAAGAGGCGCCGATGACGATCGCCGGGCCGCCATCGGCCGCCGCGATCGCCGCGGCGAGTATTTCGGCCTGTTCGTGAGTGGTCGGCGCGATCCGGCCGCTTTCGTCGGCGGCAAAATCGAGGCCCAGGATCAGGTGGCGCTCCGGATCGATGGCGAGACCGGGGCCGATCAGCCCCGGCCACCAGCCCATCGATCGATAGCGTCCCGCCGCGACGAAGCGGTCCGCCGAAATCCCGCCGAGCGCGACCACCAGCGGTCCGGTACGATTGCCGGCGATCCGCGCCAGCGTATACGACCCAAGGTCCGCGAGGTGCGTGGGGATCGGTACCTCGATGTCGGTCGCGGCTTCGGCGACGCGGGTCATCAGCATCGCGCCGTCTCCCGCACCCGGCAGAGATCGGCCATGATCGCCTCGGCGGTCGGCGCGCCGCCGGCACCGCGGCCAGCGCATTCGAAGAGGGTGCCGTCGGCAGCGGTCACCCGGGCCGCATTCCATTCGCCGGGGAGGGTGGGAACCCCCGCCTCGGCCGCCGGGCGCAGCGCCACTTCGGCGCCGTCGCGGGTCAGCCGCGAGACCTGGATCCAGCGCGTGCCCCGGATCCGGCGCGCGCGCGCCGCGTCGAGCGGCTCGGCTTGCACCGCCACCGACGCCGGATCGACGCCGAACGCCTCGGCGGCGATCAGCTTCAATTTGGCGGCGGCGTCATGGCCTTCGAGGTCGCTCGACGAATCCTCCTCGGCGAATCCGGCCGCGCGCGCTTCCGCCAACGCAGTCTCGAAATCCGCGCCGGCGGCGAGCCGGTCGAGGATGAAATTGACCGTGCCGTTGAGGATCGCCGCGACCTCCGCAACCCCACCGGCCGCGCGCGCCGCGGCGACGGTCTCGAGCACCGGTGCCGCGCCGCCGACCGCCGCGGAATAACGCAGCGAACCCCCATAAGCGGCGGCGAGGCCGGCCAGTTCGCCACGTGCCCGCGCTACCACGCGCTTGCTCGCGCTGACGACATGCCGGCGCGCCGCGAGGCTTTCGAGGCTCAGCATCTCGCCGGTCGCGTCGCAGGAAAGAACATCGACCAGGATGTCGGCCGGAACCGCGAGGAAGGCGTCGCGGTCGTCGGTCAGCGGGCAGGGCGGCGGCACCTCCCGCGCGCGCGCCGGATCGCGCACCAGGATCGCGACGATCTCGAAATCCGGTTCGCGCTCCAGCCGCCGCGCGAGGGCCTGGCCGACGATGCCGTAGCCCGCGAGCGCGATGCGGAGCGGCATGCCGGGTGAGGGCGTGGCGGCGATGTCAAACTGATGAGCAACCGACGGCATTGACCGATCCTTCTTCTCGTTCGCGAAGGACGTTGCTGCCGAAAGACCCCGTATGATTGCCGGTCCGGCCGCATCGTCCCCCGAAGGGAACCGCCACCTTGCCCGGGAGGGCAGGTTGGCGTGGGCGCAAGACCCACTCTTGATGCACGAACCACGCTAGCGCGGCCCGATGGACATTCCCTTAACGGTGGCCACCGCCGCCGGTCAAGGCCCAACGAAAAAGGGCGGCCCCGCAAGGCCGCCCTTTCCACTTTTCGTTCCCCGGCGAAGGCCGGGGTCCAGACTCGATCCCGGCCTTCGCCGGGATGACTCCGCGCGGCCCGTGCGGGCCGCTGGGTCACTTCAGCTCGACGGTGCCGCCGGCTTCCTCGATCTTCTTCTTGATCTCTTCGGCTTCGGCCTTGGAGACGCCTTCCTTGATCGGCTTGGGCGCGCCCTCGACCAGGGCCTTGGCTTCGCCGAGGCCGAGGTTGGTGATCGCGCGCACTTCCTTGATCACGTTGATCTTCTTGCCGCCGTCGCCGGTGAGGATGACGTCGAACTCGGTCTGCTCTTCCGCGGCCGGAGCGGCGCCGCCGCCACCGGCGGCCGGCGCGGCCGCAACCGCGGCGGCGGCCGAAACGCCCCACTTCTCCTCGAGCGCCTTTGCAAGATCGGCGGCTTCGAGAACGGTCAGCTCGCTAAGCTGATCAACAAGCGCATTGATGTCTGCCATTTTAAGTCTCCGTATAAAGGGCTTTGGCCCCAAAGTTCATGTCCAATGATAAGGTCAGGCCGCGTCCTTGGCGGCATAAGCGCCGATGACGCGCGCCAGCTGGGCGCCGGGCTCGTTGATCGTGCGGGCGATCTTGCTCGCGGGCGCCTGGATGAGGCCCACGATCTTCGCGCGCAGTTCGTCGAGCGACGGAAGCTCGGCAAGCGCCTTCACGCCGTTCGCGTCGAGCAGCGTCCGGCCCATCGCGCCGCCGACGATCTCAAGACGATCGTTGGTCTTGGCGAAATCGACCGCGGCCTTCGCCGCGGCCACCGGGTCGGACGAGGTGGCGATCGCCGTCGGCCCGTTCAGCATGTCGCTGATCGGAGCATATTGCGTGCCCTCGAGCGCGATGAGAGCGAGCCGGTTCTTGGCGACCTTGAAGCGGGCGCCGGCGTCGCGCATCTTGTTCCGCAGGGCGGTGGACTGGGCCACCGACAGGCCGAGATTGCGGGTGACGACCACCACGTTCGTCTCGGAGAACGTCTGCTTGAGCTCGGCGACCAGCTCTGACTTTTGAGCTCGATCCATAGCTACTTCCTTCAACTCGCTCGCCGGACCATCCGGCAAGCGTTTGCGAACGCATGGAAATCCCACGCGCCCACGGGTCCGAAGGGGAAAGCTGTGGCCCGAAGAAGACTTCGGCAAAGGCCGAGGACATGCCATCGCACGGCGCCGCGGCGTCAAACTGTTCCCCGTCTCGGCTGGAGATTAAGCCCCTCGCTTTAGCTCGGGACACCAGCGGTCTCGGACGGCACGCACGAACGGGCGGACCCGCCGTGCGAAGCGGCGCATCTACAGATTGCCGGCCAAAAGTCAATTCCCGCGTGCCCGCGACGGGTTCATAAGGTGGGGACGATCGGAAGGAGAAGCCAATGCGCCGACTCGCGCTCGCCATCCCGCTCATCCTTGCCTGCCAGGCGGCCGGCGCCCAGCCGCGCGGCCACGGGCCGGTCCCGCACCGCGTCGGCCAATGCGTCCGCACGACGATCGCGCGCGTCGGCCAGCGGCTGGAGGACGGCAGCACCGGTCAGCCGATCGCCAATTCCGGTTCCGCGGTCTCCTTCGCCAACGGCCTCGCCCAAATCTCCTACGATCAGGTGCCGCGCGTGAACCGCTCGCGTCGTGGCGATCCGGTCCGCATCTGCCTGCGCGAATTGCCGCGCAACTGCCCGCCCGGCGACGATCGCGGCAAAATCTATCGCACCACCAACCTGCGAACCGGCCAGAGCTGGACGCTGCCCGATTCCCAGCACATCTGCGGCGGTGCCTGACCGCCCGCCGACGGAACCCGTGCCCGCGCCGCGCCGTTGCTCGTCGAATTCCGCAACGGGCGCGTCAACATGCTCGATCGTGCCCGGCTGGAGGAGGTCGCCGAATTCAATCGCGCCTTCCTCTATCTCGATCGGCGCCCCTTCTGACGTTCACGCATGTTAATGCGCGCGTGCCCGCTGAAACTCTTCTGATACAAATTGCGACCAAGAGCTGCGTCGCCCGACGAAGTTTCGGGACACACGCCATGCATTGGCGGCTTGGGTTCGAACCTGTCGAGGCGGCACCATGGTCATGCGTTCTTCGTTCATCGCCGCGCTCCTGCTCGGCGCGGCACCCGCCGCCCTCTTCGCGCAGACCCAGGCGCCGCATTCTCCCGCGCCGAGCGCCAACCCGCCGGCCGACGACGATGCGGACGATGGTGACGAGGATATCGTCGTCACCGGCCAGCGCCGCGCACTCCCCGGGGCGGTGATCGGCGACATACCGCCCGAGGTCCAGCTCGGTCCCGCCGACATCCGCTCCTACGGCGTCAGCAACGTCACCGATCTGCTCGCCGAGCTCGCGCCGCTGACCGGCAGCGGGCAGGGGCGGGGCGGCGAGCAGCCGGTGGTGCTGCTCAACGGCCATCGCATCTCGGGCCTGCGCGAGATCCGCGACGTGCCGACCGAGGCGATCCTGCGCGTCGATATCCTGCCCGAGGAAGTGGCGCTCCGTTACGGCTATTCGTCCGACCAGAAGGTGGTGAACATCGTGCTGCGCCGTCGCTTTCGCGCGGTGACGCTGGAGGCGCGGGCGGGGGCCGCGACGGCCGGCGGGGCAGAGAGCGGACGCGGCGAGGCGACCTTGCTCCACATCCGCGGCGACAACCGCCTCAACCTCAGCGTCGAATATGAGCGTAGTGCCGCGCTTCGCCAAAGCCAGCGCGACATCGTCCCGACCCCGCCGGACCTCCCGTTCGATTTCGCCGGCAACGTGACCGGCATCGGCGGCCCCGGCACCGAGATCGATCCGGCGCTGAGCACGCTCGCCGGCCGGACGGTGACAATTGCCGGCGTTCCCGGCGACGATCCGGCGCTCGCCGATTTCATCGGCGCCGCGAATATCAGCGATCTCTCGCGTTTTCGCACGTTGCGGCCGCTCAGCGACCAGCTCCAGGTCAACGCGGTCTGGGCGCGCCCGTTGTCGCGCCACGTCTCCGCGACGTTCAACGCCAGCTTCGAGGCGACCGGCAGCCAGTCGCTGAACGGCGTGCCCGAAGCGGCGCTGATCCTCCCCGCCGGCAACCCCTTCTCGCCATTCGCGAACGACGTCGCGCTCGATCGCTATGTCGATGGCCTGCTCCTCACCCAGAACGTCGCGAGCGAGACCGCCCATGCCGGCGCGACGCTGCAGGGCGATGTCGCGCGCTGGCACTGGACGCTCACCGGCAATTACGACCATGCCGTCACCCGCACGCGCACCGTGCGCGGAGTCGATATTTCCGGTTTCCAGGACGCGCTCGATGCCGGCGATCCGGCGGCCGATCCGTTCGGGCCGTTGCGCGCCGGTTTCCTCGGAGTGCCACTGATCGACCGCGCCCGATCGGTGTCGGACACCGGCAATGTTCAGCTCGTCGCCAACGGCAACCTCGTGGATCTGCCCGGCGGCCCGGTCTCGACCACGGTCAAGCTCGGCGGCGAAACGCTCGGCTTCGACACCGGCTCGGTCCGCGGCGGCATCGCGCGCGCCGCCAATCTGTCGCGCGGCAGCTATGAAGGCCGGCTCAGCCTCGACGTGCCGCTGACCAGCCGCCGTCATCATTTCCTCGCCGCGGTCGGCGATCTTTCGGCCAATTTCAATTACGCCGCCAATCGCATCTCCGATTTCGGCACGGTGTCCAATCTCGGCTACGGCCTCACCTGGAAGCCGGTCGATCGCGTGACTTTCCTCTGGTCGATGACTCGTCAGGAAGGCGCGCCGTCGGTCCAGCAACTCGGCAATCCGCAGGTGCCGACGCCGCAGGTGCCGGTGTTCGATTTCACGACCGGCCGGACGGTGTTCGTGACCCGGCTCGATGGTGGCAATCCCGATCTCGAGGCCGATCGCCGCCATGTGTTCAAGCTTGGCCTCAACGCGACGATCCTCACCAGCCCGCGCCTCAACTTCACCGCCAATTACGTTCGCATCCGCACCGACAATGCGATCGCCAGCCTACCCGCCGCGACCGCGGCGATCGAGGCGGCTTTCCCGGACCGGTTCATCCGCGGCGACGATGGCGAGCTCGACGAGATCGACAACCGTCCAGTCAATTTCGCGCGCGAGCGGCGCAACCAGCTGCGCTGGGGCTTCAACCTGTCGGTGCCGCTGCGCGCCTCGCCGGCCGAACGGCTGCGCCTCGCCGAGACCTTCCGCGCCGCCTTCGCCAATCGGGGTCGCGGGCGGGGCGAACGTCCCGAAGGCCGGCGCGGACCTGGCGACGAGAGCGGCGCGGCGGCGCAAGCCGGGCCGCCCCCGGCGAGCGGCGCGGAAAGCAACCAGGCGGAGCAAGGCGGGCAGGCGACGGACGGCCAGAGCCGCGACGCCGGTCGCGGCCTCGGCGGCCGTGGCGGGTTCGGCGGGCGCGGGAGAGGCTTTGGCGGCCGCGGGAATTTCGGCGCCGGCCGACTTCAATTCGCGCTCTATCACACCTGGATCTTCCGCGACGACATCCTGATCCGCCCCGGCGTTCCCGAACTCGATCTCCTGAATGGCGATGCCAGCGGCGGCACTGGCGGGCAGCCGCGCCACCAGCTCCAGGCCCAGGCCGGCTATGCGAAGGGCGCCTATGGCGCGCGGCTCAGCGCCGATTGGCGGAGCGGGACGACGGTGCGCGCCGGCCCCGGCAATCCCAATGGCGACCTCGCTTTCTCCGGTCTGGCGACCGCGAACCTCCGGCTGTTCGTCGACATGAGCCAGATGGGCCATCTCGGGCGCCAGTCATGGGCGCGGGGCCTGCGCTTCACCTTGTCGGTCAACAATCTGTTCGACGGTCATGAACGGGTCCGCGACGCCAACGGCAACACGCCGCTGAGCTTCCAGCCGGATTATCTCGACCCCGTCGGCCGCGAGATCCGCTTCACGATCCGCAAATTGTTTTTCTGACGGAACCCGCGCGCCGGCGCCGCGTTCTTACATTGTCGATCCGGTCTTCGGACCTGAACGATGGGAACCCCGCCAGGTAAAACTGGCGGGGTTTACCTTTTGGGCCCCGCCGACCGCCCGAACGAAAAGGGCCGGAGCGTCGCCGCCCCGGCCCTTCCTCGATTCCGGAGGCCAGGCGGCGTCAGGCGCCGCCGACTTCCGCCACATCGACCTTGAGGCCCGGCCCCATGGTCGAGGACAAAGCGACCTTCTGGACATATTTGCCCTTGGCGCCGGTCGGCTTGGCCTTGACGATCGCATCGACGAAAGCGTCGAAATTCTTGCGAAGATCGGCCTCGGTGAAGCTCGCCTTGCCGATGCCCGAATGGATGATCCCGGCCTTCTCGACGCGGAATTCGACCTGGCCGCCCTTCGCGGCCTTCACCGCCTCGGCGACGTTCGGCGTGACCGTGCCGAGCTTCGGGTTCGGCATCAGCCCCTTGGGGCCGAGCACCTTGCCGAGCCGGCCGACGACGCCCATCATGTCGGGCGTCGCGATGACGCGGTCGAAATCGATGGTGCCGCCCTGGATCGATTCCATCAGGTCTTCGGCACCGACGACTTCGGCGCCGGCGGCGCGAGCCTCGTCGGCCTTGTCGCCCTTGGCGAAGACGGCGACGCGAACGTCCTTGCCGGTGCCCTTGGGCAGAGAGACGACGCCGCGGACCATCTGGTCGGCGTGTCGCGGATCGACGCCGAGGTTGAGGGCCAGCTCGACAGTCTCGTCGAACTTGGCGGTCGCGTTCTGCTTCACCAGGCCGATAGCTTCATCGACGCCGTAGAACTTCTCGCGGTCGACGGTCGCGCCTTGCGCCTTCTGCTTCTTGGTCAGCTTTGCCATGATCT